>Ga0315278_10002299_pt1 | contig 16991 bp, 15 predicted proteins | sample YL17G06_0_MG_FD_203880 | JGI IMG/M metagenome (GOLD analysis project Ga0315278, IMG submission 203880) | Sediment microbial communities from Yellowstone Lake, YNP, Wyoming, USA - YL17G06_0 | ecosystem: Environmental > Aquatic > Freshwater > Lake > Sediment | place: USA: Wyoming | collected... | reverse complement strand
TTCCGCCGGCATCCCCTACGAGCGGCGCACGACGGCAGAAGGGTCGAGCCTCTGGGTCCTGCCCGCCGATCACGCCCGCGCGGCATTTGAACTGCAGCATTACCTGCGCGAGAACCGCCGCCCACCTGCGGCGCCCGTGGTCTGGCCGAATCACCCGCACGCCCTTTATGGCGTATACGGATATGTGCTGGTCCTGATCGCGGTCACGATCGCCGCGCTCACGCACCTGGGCGGGCACAACTGGCACGCCGCGGGTTTACTGGACGCTGGCTTCCTGGAGCGCGGCGAAGCCTGGCGCGTGCTGACGGCATTGACGCTGCACGCCGACCTGTTGCACCTGCTATCCAATCTCGCCTTCGGCGCGCTATTCGGCTATCCCGCGGCGCGCCTTTTCGGGCCGGGAATCGCCTGGCTCCTGATCCTGCTGGGTGGCGGAATGGCCTACGGCGTGGACGCGATGCTGCATCCGCCCAATCACCAGCTGCTGGGCGCCTCCACGGCCGTGTTCACGGCACTCGGGCTGGTCGCAGCCTATGGATGGCGCCGGCATATGAGGAACTGGTCGCCGTGGATGCGCAGGACCGCACCGCTGATCGGCGGTGTCGCGCTCCTGGCATTCACCGGTACCGGCGGCGAGAACACCGACCTGCTCGCGCACCTGGTGGGGTTCGTGGTCGGGGCCGGCATCGGCGCAATCTGCGCGAAGCTGCCGCTGCCGCCACCCGGGCGCACGGGCATTCAATGGGCAGCCGGGCTCGCGGCCATTGCGCTGCTGGTTTCGGCCTGGGCCCTCGCCCTTACCTGATACGAATTCGCGCGATACTCTCCCGATGCTTCCGCACTCTGACGCCTGCGAGCGCAACAAGGGACCGATACTCGAGGTCCTGTGCGAAGCCTTCGCGGGATGCACCAACATCCTCGAGATCGGCAGCGGCACGGGCCAGCATGCGGTGCATTTCGCGAATGAGATGCCCTGGCTCGTCTGGCAGCCGAGCGAGCGAGCCGATGAGATGCCGGGCCTGCGCAAGCGCATCCTCAACGAGGGGCCTAAGAACCTGCGTGCGCCGGTCGAGCTCGACGTCACGCAGCCACCCTGGGATGTGCGGCGCATGGACGGTGTTTTCACCGCGAACACGCTGCACATCATGAGCTGGCGTCAAGTCGAGGCCTTCTTCGCCAATCTTCCCGCGATCCTGAAACCGGGTGCCGTGCTCGTGATCTACGGCCCATTCCGCTATGCGGGCGCCTATACCTCGGAGAGCAATGCATCTTTCGACGAGATGCTGCGCGCGCGGGATCCGGAAAGCGGCATCCGCGATTTCGAGGCGGTGGACGCGCTGGCGCGCGGCATCGGCTTCGTGCTGCAGGCCGACCATCGCATGCCGGCCAACAACCAGGCGCTGGCCTGGAAGCGGCCGCTCACCCCAGCGTAGGTTTCTTCGCCTCGCGACGTTGACGAAGTCTCCACAAGGCGTGCGCGATGAATGCGATCACAAGCAGCGGCCCGATGAATCGAATCCAGTCACCGCCCCCGCGTGTCTGGAAAAAGATGCGCATCGCGATGACGAAGACCATTACCAAGAAGACGAATGGCATCAATCCGGGTCGCGCGCGTGCCGCAGCGGCCTGTGGCGGCTCCTGCACTTCCGTGTGGGCGTCGTCCGCAGGCGCCTCTTTCATCAATTCGGCAAGCAGATCCGGGCTGATCGAATCCTGCCGTTGCTCCGGCTTGCGGGCGGTCTCGGAGAGCCTCCACGGATTCGCGCCACGCCGCGGTGGTGCAGGCGACATCGGCAGTCCCCTATTCCCGCTGTCCTCGAGCCTGGCCATTGATCTCCCCAGTTGCCGGGGAGAATACCAGCGCCTTCGAGGCTGCGCTAACATCAACCGATGACGGGCATGCGCGAACAGCTCCGCAACAACATGGTGGCGCTCATCAGCCTCGTCATTGCGTTGTCGGCGCTCGGTTACAACACCTGGCGTAATGAGCGAACCGAGCGGAACCGCAATATCCGGGCGGCGGGCTTCGAGCTGCTCACCGAGATCGGCTCGCTTCAGCAGATCATCTTTTACGCCCATTTCGCCGAGGGCGACCAGCGCGGGGACCCGCGCATGGGCTGGGCCGACATGCTGACGATCAATGACCTGGCTGCCTTGATGCCCGTGTCTGTCATCCGTGATGCCGGTGAATTGAGGACCGTCTGGCAGGCCGACGCGGCCGGACTCGCCGAGGATGACGAAGCGTATCGACGCATCGATGAGGCGATCGACGCGCTGCGCCAGGCGACGCTCGAATCGCTGCGCTCCCTCAACTGAAGAGAAGTGTGCCCAACGCTCAGAGCGCGGGTTTCAACACCATCAGCAGCAGACCCGCGGCGGGTGTCAGGAGCGCAGCCGCACCCCAGACCTCCCAGCGCCGCGCGACCAGCGCGTAGCCCGCGTAATCGAATATTTCTGCTCCGGATCCGGCCTGCGCCAGCGCGAGCAGTTGCCGCTGCAAAGGCGCAACGGAGCCCATGAATATCACGCCCGAGAGCGAGAACAGCACGAGCGTCCAAAGGATCCAGCCGGTATGCAGCAGCGGCAGCCCACCGACAACCGCGGTGACGACGCCGGTTGCGACGATCACGATGACACCCGGCATCGTGAACAGCCGGTCGCTCTTGATGATGCCGTCCATCGTGTGTGCGAGCAGCCGCGGATCGCGTGTGCGCGCCGCATGGATATGCCAGAAGAGCCCGGTCGCGATATTGCCGAGGAAGGCGATGACCGCGACGATGTGCAGCAACTTGACGACCAGATACATGGCAACCTCATCTTCCTTCGCGCCGTGACGCGGCACGGGCAGCGTAACGCCTCTGCAGCGACACCATCCACCGCAAGTATGTGCGCGGCGCCAGGCGTTTGAAGCGCCAAAGCCAGCGATAGCGCCCTGGCAGCACGATGTGCGTTGCGCCCGCCGCTGCGCGCGAGACAATCTCGAGCGCCACCACGTCGGCCTCGAGATTGGACGCCTGCATCATCTTCTGCGCAAATCCGGCGGCAGCGGCCGGTGCCCGCGCATGATCCATCAGCCGGGTTTTGAAGAATCCGGGCATCGCCGCGACGACATGCACGTGGTGGTCCGCGAATTCCTGGTACAGCGTTTCCGATAGCGCCACCACGGCAGCCTTCGAGGCGTTGTAAGCGCTCATCTGCGGGCCGCTCGCAAAGCTTGCCGCGCTCGCGATATTGATGACGATGCCACCGCCCGAGGCGACCAGGTGCGGCAGCTCCGCGCGGCAGGAATGCGCGACGCCCAGCACATTGATGTTCATGATCCAGCCCCAGTCCGCCGCCGGTGTCTCGATCATGCCGCCCGCGACCGCGACACCCGCAGAATTCATCGCGAAATCGAGCCCGCTGCAACGCCCCGCGAAATTGTCGACCGCGGATTTCACGGCCGCTTCGTCCGTCGTATCAACCGCATAGGTTTCGCAGAGTGGGCTGCCCCTGGCGCGCAGGCCGGTAGCGGCTGCTGCAAGGCGCGCGGCGTCGCGATCGAGGAGGCCCAGCCGCCAGCCGTGCGCGGCGAGAAGCTCCGCGGTCGCAAGGCCGAGCCCGCTGGCTCCGCCCGTGATCAGCGCGCGTTTCGCGGGATATTTCGAATCGAGACTGGCTAGGCTCATGGGCAATAATTATCGCAGACAAAAGAAAAGGCCCCGGTCCTTTCCGGACCAGGGCCTTTCGCATCCTGCCCCTAGTTGTTGGCCGGCGCGAGCTTTTGCGCGACCCAGCCGAGTGCTGCGCCACCGATCAGCAGGTAGGCGGCCGCTTCGACGCACCACCACGCCCAGATCTGCATTGGAAGATTGAACACGCCCTGGAAGCCCAGCGTGACGACCAGCTGGAAGATGAAGGCGATGACGCCGAACTTCACTCCGCGCTGCCAGCCTGTCCCGGCAAGTGCCGGCCGTATCCACATGTAGATCGCGGTGGACAGGAATGCGCCGATCAGTCCCGTCGTGATCCACATGGGCAACAGTGCCGCCATATCGGGCGGCTTCTTCATCAACTCGGGCCGCCAGAACGTTGCGGTTGCCTGGTAGGCCTCGACCAGAACGCCATTGTGAATCAGCGGCCCCGTAACCATGCCGACGAGCCATTGTGCGGCGTAATAAGCGACGCCACCGATCAGGATGACTTTCAGATTCATGCTCGCCCCTCAGGATTTCTATCCAAGAGATCGCGCCTCTTGGGGCGCGTGAGGGGGGCATGTTGCGCTGCCAGTGCCGGCGAATCAAGTTGGTGCCGGGTCAGCACCAAGTCACGGTTAGATGACGGCGGTCGCCTCGATCTCGACTTTTGCGCGCGGCTCGAGGAGCGCCGCCACCACGACGACCGACATCGCCGGGAAATGCCGGCCGATGACTTCGCGATAGGCAGTACCGATGCCCTCGATCGAGGCGTAGTACTCCTCACGGCTCGTGACGTACCAGGTCAGGCGCACGAGATGCTCCGGCTTCGCGTTTGCGCAGGCGAGCACCTCGGCGACATTCGCGAGCGCCTGACGGACCTGCGCGGCCAGGTCGTCGCTCGCGAATTGTTGTTCCGCGTTCCAGCCGATCTGGCCCGAGATGAAAATCTGCCGGCCCTCGGCTGCGATGCCATTCGAATAGCCGCGTGGACGCGCCCGATTGGGCGGCTGCAGGATTTCGTGGCTCACTTCAGCAGCTCCCGGCCGATGATCAGCTTCTGCACTTCGCTCGCGCCCTCGTAAATCCGGAGCGCGCGGATCTCGCGGTACAGGCGTTCGACGACTTCTCCCTGCATCACGCCGCGCCCGCCGAACATCTGCAGCGCCCGATCGATGACCGTCTGCGCGGTCTCGGTCGCGGTCAGCTTCGCCATTGCGGCCTCCGCCGTGAAACGATCGCCGCGATCGCGCAGCCAGGCGGCGCGATAGGTCAGGAGCTGCGCGGCCTCGATACCGGTCGCCATCTCGGCGAGCGCGACCTGCGTCAGCTGGAAGTCCGCGAGCTTCTTGCCGAACATCGCGCGCGCGCGCACATGGTCGAGCGCCACATCCAGCGCGCGGCGTGCGAAACCGCAGGCCGCAGCCGCCACCGAGGTTCGGAACACGTCGAGCGTGCGCATCGCGATCCCGAAGCCCTCGCCTTCGGAGCCGATCAGGCGATCGGCGGGGATGCGGCAATCGGTGAAACTGATCCTGGCGAGCGGATGCGGCGCCATCGCGTCGATGCGCCCGACGACCGCAAATCCCGGGTCGCCCGGCTCGACAACGAAGGCGCTGATGCCTTCCGCCATCACGCTACCGTCGGGCCGCGACTTGGCCGCCTCCGTGCGCGCGAACACGCAATAGAAATCGGCAATGCCGCCATTCGAGATCCAGGTCTTGCTGCCGTCCAGGCGATAAATTGCGCCGTCGCGGCGCGCGCTCGCCTGCATCGCGGCAGCATCGGAGCCTGCGTCCGGCTCCGACAATGCAAATGCGGCGATCGCCGTGCCCTTCGCAACGCGCGGCAGGTAACGTGCGCGCAATGCATCGCTGCCTGCAAGCGACAGCGGCCCGCTACCGAGCCCTTGCATCGCAAATGCGAAATCCGCGAGCCCGTCCCACCACGCGAGCGACTCGCGCAGGATGCAGATCGAGCGGGCGTCCAATTCCGCGCCAGCACCGCCATCGGCCGCGCGCAGGCAGTGCTTCAGAAATCCCGCACGACCGAGCGCAGCGACCAGTTCGCGGCAGCGCGCATCGACGCCAGCGCGATCCGCCGGATGCGCGGCCTTGCCGAGATTCGTGGCGCTCCAGTCTCGTGCTTCGGCTGCAAGCCGGCGGTGTGGCGCATCGAAGAAAGGCCAATTAAGGCTGTCGTTTTGGCTGGCCATCAGTTGCCCTCGAAAACCGGCCTGCGCTTTGCCGCGAAAGCCTCATAGGCGCGACGGAAATCCGCGGTCTGCATGCAGACGGCCTGCGCCTTGGCCTCCGCATCGAGCGCCTCGTCAATGCCCATGTTCCACTCGCGGTGCAGCATCTTCTTGGTCATCGCATGCGCGAAGGTCGGCCCGGAGGCGATCTCGCCGGCCAGGCGCATCGCTTCCATCAGCAGCCCTTCCGGCGGCACGATCGAGTTGTAGAAGCCCCAGCGCTCGCCCTCCTCCGCGGTGAAGGAGCGCCCGGTATAGAGGAGTTCCGACGCACGGCCCTGGCCGATCAGCCGTGGCAGCATGGCGCAGGCGCCCATGTCGCAGCCAGCGAGCCCGACGCGCACGAACAGGAATGCCGTGCGCGCGGCGGGTGTCGCGATCCGGAAATCGGAAGCGAGCGCGATGATTGCGCCGGCGCCGGCGCAAGTGCCGTCGATGGCCGCGACGATCGGTTGCGGACAGGCACGCATCGCGCGCACCAGGTCACCGGTCATGCGCGTGAAGTTGAGGAGCCCGGGTTTGTCCATCCTGGTCAGCGGCCCGATGATCTCGTGCACATCGCCGCCGGAGCAAAAGTTTCCACCCGCGCCGTCTATCACGACCGCGCGCACGTCGTTATCCGTCGTCAGCGCGCGGAACAGGTCGCGGAGTTCCGCATAAGACTCGAAGGTGAGTGGATTCTTGCGCTCGGGGCGGTTCAGCGTCACGCGGCCGACCCGATCCTCGATACGCCACAGGAAATGCTTTGCCGATTCGATACTCATGTGTCTCGCCCCTCCAGTGAACGGGCACGCGTCTTGAGGCGTCCCAGGAAACCCGCCATCACCGACATTTCGCGTGTGCCCAGGGCACCGAATGCCTCGGCGATCCAGCGTTCGTGCTCGCGCGCCATGCCGGTAAATGCGCGACGTCCCGCGGCTGTCAGCTTCACGAACCAGGCGCGCCGATCACCCGGATCATCCACGCGTTCGACCAGGCCCTCCTGTTCAAGCATGTCGGTGATACCGGTCACATTGCCGCCAGTCACCATCATGCGCTTCGACAGCTCACCCATCTTCAGGCCGCCAGGCACGCGCTCGAGCTGCGCCATCAGGTCGAAGCGCGGCAGCGTCGTCTGGTAGCGCTCCTGCAGCAGCCGGCGCATGCGCGTTTCGATCAGCCGGTTGGTGGCAAGCATGCGCAGCCACAGCCGGATCGCGGCGTGGTCGTCGCTCACGATGCGAGTTTCGACGTCGGTCGCTGCGCGCGGCATCAAACCGGCCCCGCCATCTGCGCCGCGCGCTCGAGATTGCGCTCGAGCTGGCGCCGTGCTGTTTCATAGGGCTTCGGCCACCATTGTTCGCGATAGCGCTGCGCGGCCGCGGCGTGCAGTGTCCACGCCGCGTCGGCCAGGTGTGGACGCGCGAGCGCGCAAAGATCGGCGCGGCCCGAGGCGACGATCGAGTTGACGTGATCCGCCTCGAAGATATTGCCGACCGCAATGGTCGGGATGCCGACCAGATTGCGGACCTGATCCGAGAAAGGCGTCTGCCACATGCGCCCATATACCGGCTTCTGCCAGGGCACCGTCTGCCCGCTCGAAAGATCGAGGATGTCGGCACCAGAAGATTTCATCGCACGCGCAATGTCGAGCAACTCCTCCTCAGGCAGGCCACCGTCAGCCCAATCGCTCGCGGAAAGCCTGACCGAGATCGGCCTGCCGGCCGGCCAGGCACTGCGTACGGCAGCGAGGATTTCCAGCGGGAAACGCAGGCGATTGGCGAGCGATCCGCCGTACTCATCCTCGCGCCGGTTGGTGAGCGGCGACAGGAAACTCGCGAGCAGATAGCCATGCGCCATGTGCAGTTCCAGCATGTCGAAGCCGGCGTTGGCGCCCAGCTTGGCCGCGTGCACGAAATCCGCCAGAGTCTTGTCCATGTCGGCGCGCGTCATGGCGCGCGGCGGCGCGCTGACGCCCTCGTAATAAGGAATCGCCGACGGTGCAATCGTCTCCCAGTTGCCGAAGGCCAGCGGATGATCCGACTCTTCCCAGCCGAGCTGGGTCGAGCCCTTGCGGCCCGAGTGGCCGAGCTGCAGGCAGATCTTCGCGCGGCTTGCTTCGTGCACGAAGTCCACGATGCGCTTCCATGCCTCGCATTGCACTTCGTTCCAGAGTCCCGTACAGCCGGGGGAGATGCGCCCTTCGGGCGACACGCAAGTCATCTCGGTGAACACGAGGCCGGCGCCGCCGGTTGCACGCGCGCCGAGATGCACCAGATGCCAGTCGCCGGGCATGCCGTCCTTCGCAAGGTACTGCGCCATCGGTGAGACGACGATGCGGTTTTCGACTTTCATGCCGCGCAGCTGGAAGGGCAGGAACATCGGAGGTCGCGGCGAAAGCACACCCGCGACCGCAGCGAGCCTGGTCTCGACGTCATGCACGAAATCCGGATCGCGCAGCCGCAGGTTGTCGTGACCGATGCGCTGGCTGCCGGTCAACAGGCTGTAGGTGAACTGCCAGGGCTCGAAATTCACATAGCGCACGACTTCCTCGAACCAGCGCATGCGGTTGCGCGCGGCGCTTTGCAGCTTCAGCGCTTCCAGCGAGCGCTCTTCCTGGTAGCGCGCGAGGCCCGCCGGGACGTCGGTCGCATGCGCAACGCGCGCGGTGAGCTCGACCGCGTCCTCCATTGCAAGCTTGGTGCCAGAGCCGATCGAGAAATGCGCCGTGTGCGCGGCATCGCCGATCAGCACCAGGTTACGGTGGTGCCAACGCTTGCAAAGGACGCGGTTGAAATTGAGCCAGGCGGAGCCACGCAGGTGCAGCGCGTTGCTCATCAGCGGATGGCCGCCGAGGTATTTCCCGAACAGGCGCTCGCAAAATGCGATGGACTGCCTGTGATCGAACTTGTCGAGCCCGTGCGCGCGCCAGGTCTCCTCGCGGGTCTCGACGATCACGGTCGAGAGATCACCGCTGAACTGGTAGGCGTGGATCTGGAACCAGCCGTGCTCGGTCTTCTCGAAGGCGAAGGTGAAAGCCGGGAATGCCTGCGTCGTGCCGAGCCAGATGAAGCGGCACTGCCGTACGTCGATGTCGGGTTCAAAGACGTCCGCATGGCGAGTCCGCATCTTGCTGTTGACGCCATCCGCGGCGATGACGAGATCCGCATCGGCGTAAGGCGCGTCGTCCTCGACTTCATGCTCGAAGCTCTGCTGCACACCGAGCTCGGCCGCCCGCTCCTGCAGGATGTTCAGCAGGCGCTTGCGGCTGATGCCGCAGAATCCGTGCCCGCCGGTCGTGATCGTCGTGCCGCGGTAGTGCACGTCGATGTCGTCCCAATGGTGGAATCCGGCGGTGATTGCCTCGTGCGTCGGCGCATCGGCCGCGCGAAAGCCTTCCATGGTCCGGTCGGAGAACACCACGCCCCAGCCGAAGGTGTCATCCGGGCGATTGCGCTCATGCACCTCGACCCGCGCGCGCGGCAGGGCCTTCCTGAACAGGATTGCGGAATAGAGGCCAGCCGGCCCGCCACCGAGGCAAACGACCCTTTTCAACCGGATCTCCCGTAATCCCGTGAAATTACAGGCCTATATCATTTAGATGTCAAGTAATTACCCGAAAACCGTGACTTGGTGCCGGGTCGCAAGCCGGACCTAACCGCGCAAGGCTTTGCGTTGCAGCTTGCCGGTGGCCGTCTTTGGCAGCGCCTCGAGGAACTCGATCAGGCGTGGGTACTTGTAGGGCGCGATGCGTTGCTTGACGAAGTCCTGCAGCTCGCGGACCAGTAGCGCATCCGCTGCACTCCCCGGCTGCGTCACGACATAGGCCTTGACGACCGTGCCGCGCTCGGCGTCCGGCGCACCCACGACCGCGCATTCGCGCACCGCCGGATGCGCGAGCAGCGCCCATTCGACTTCGAGCCCAGCGATGTTGTAGCCGGCCGAGACGATCATGTCGTCGGCGCGCGAGACAAACCAGAAATAGCCGTCCTCATCCACGCGGTACAGATCGCCCGTCACATTCCAGCCCGATTGCACGTAGTCGCGCTGGCGCTCGTCCTCAAGATAGCGGCAGCCGGTCGGCCCGGTGACGGCAAGACGGCCGGTGCTGCCCGGCGGCATTGGCTCGCCATCGTCATCCAGCACGCAGGCCTTGTAGCCAGGCAGGGGTTTCCCCGTCGCACCCGGACGAATCGCGTCGCCAGCGGCCGAGATAAAGATGTGGATCATCTCGGTTGCGCCGATGCCGTCGATAATCCGGATACCCGTGCGCTTCTGCCACGCATCCGAAACGGTCTTTGGCAGGAATTCGCCAGCCGAAACGCATTGCCGCAGCGAGCTGATATTGCGTCCTTCGAGTTCGGTCAAGAGCGCCCGATACGCGAAGGGCGCGGTGAACAGGCAGGTCGCCTTGTGCCGTTCGATCACAGCGAGGAGCGCTGCGGGCGTCGGTGCTTCCACCGGTGCGACCGCTGCGCGGAATCGAAAGGGAAAGACCAGCAGCGCCCCGAGGCCGAACGTGAAACCCAACGGCGGGCTGCCGGTGTAGACGTCGTCAGGCCCGGTGTGCAGCAGGTGCCGCGCGACGACATCGGCCATCGCGAGCACGTCGCGGTGAAAATGCATGCAGGCCTTGGGCTGGCCGGTCGTGCCGGAAGTGAATGCCAGCAGGCACACGTCGTCCGAAGCCGTGTCCACGTTGGTGTAACGGTCCGGCGAGCCGGTCATCCGGCCCTCGAGATCGCCATTACCCCAGGCCACGATTTCACCGACGATGCCCGTCGCCTGGGCCGCCGCGCGCAGCTCGGCCAGCAACCGATGGTCGCAAAGCGCGACTGACGGGCGGGCCTTGTTGATGATCGCGGTCAATTCGGGCGACCGCAGCATGGGCATGGTCGTGACCGCGATCGCACCCGCCTTCATGACGGCGAGCCAGCAGGCGTAAAGCTCGGGGCTGTTGTAACCGCGCAGCAGCACGCGATTGCCCGGCACGACACCCGCGGCCTGCAGCATATTCGCGATGCGATTCGCCCGACCCAGCAGTTCCCGGTAGCTGATGCTGCCGGCCTCGGTCAGGATCGCGGGCCGTTCGCCATGGCCCTCCGCAACCGCCTCATCGAGCAGCACGGTCGCGCAGTTCAGGCGTTCGGGATAATGCAGCTCCGGCAGGTCGAAATGCAGCCGCGGCCATTGGTCGGCCGGCGGAAGACGGTCGCGCGCGAATGTATCCACGTGCGCAATTGTATGGTGCCGGGTCGTACTTTCGTACTTATCGTTCCCGCCGTTAAGTACGAAAGTACGACCCGGTACCATTAGAATCTGCTGGATGTCATCGTATCTCGAGGCTGATCAGGAACTGTCGCGGCTCGCCCGGCGCGCGGCCGGCATGCGCGGCGGCCCGCGCGCACTGATCCTGCCCGGAATCATGGGCTCGACGATCGGGCGTCCGCGCAAGGGCCTGCCCGACGACATCAAGTGGTTCGACCCGGCCGAAATCGCGCTCGGCGGCATGACCAGGCTCGCCCTGCCGCGCGGCCGCCGCTTTGGGGCGCTTGGTGTCCTGCGCTTCGCCTACGAGCGGCTGCGTCTCGTGCTGCGGATCGCGGGCTACGACGCGGTTTTCCATCCCTACGACTGGCGTCTGGACCTTGCGACCAATGGACGCGCGCTGGCGGATCGCCTGATCACCGAACGCCGCCAGGACGTCGTGCTGGTCGGCCACAGCATGGGCGGGCTGGTTGCGCGCGCAGCGCTCGCGCAAAAGGGCGCTGAACGAATAGCTCGTGTGATCCAGCTCGGCACGCCCAATCGCGGCGCTTTCGTCGCGATCCAGGCCCTGCGCGGAACCTATCCGTTGATCCGGCGCCTCGCGATGCTGGACCTGCTGCACGACGCGGATGAAATCGCGGAGCGTGTGCTGACGACCTTTCCGGGTCTCTGCGAACTGCTACCCCCGGCAACTGCCTGCAAGGGTTTCGATCCATTCGATGCTGCGCAATGGCCCAAGGGGCCGAGTCCAGCCGCGGGCCTGCTCGCGAATGCCCGGCGCGGGATCGAGACGCTGCCGCCGCCCGACGAACGCTTCCGGCTGATCGCAGGCTTTGGCCAGGACACGGTGCTCGGCCTCAAGTGGCGCGCCCAGCGCCTCGAATTCGGCCGCGGACCGGCCGGTGACGGCACCGTGCCGCTCGCGCTTGCGCATTGGCCCGGATTGCCGACCTGGTACGTGGAAGAAAGCCATGGCTCGCTGCCCGGCAACGTGGATGTCGGCCGCGCAGTGATCGACCTGGCACGCGGCGATACGACCGCAGCATTGCCGCATGTCCTGCCGCGCCGCCGCGGCGTGCCGACACTGTGGCAGGGCGATACCCGCGCGGCGTCACCCGCGAAAATCGCCTGGAACGATCTGTCCGAGCGGCAGCAGCGTGAGTTCCTGCATGAATTCGTGGCGATCGCAGACCCGTCCGTCAGCGCCACGCCGGTTTCGCGGCGCGGCGCACAGGCCCGCCCGGTCGAGCTCGCCTTCATCGAGGGCAGCGTCACGCAGAGCGACGCCTCGGCGCTCGTGCTGGGCGCCTTTGCGAATGTCGAGCCGGCGGGGGCCGCACTGGCCATCGACACGATATTGCACGGCGCGATCAGCGATCTTGCGCGCCGGCGCGCCATCGGCGCGGCGGCAGGAGAGGTGTTCGTGCTGCCGGTCGGCCGGCGCGGGCTCGCGGCGCGCCTCGTCGTGCTCGCCGGGCTCGGCGATTTCGGGCGCTACGGCCCGGATGTGCAGCGGCTCGCCGCCGCAAATGTCACGCGCACGCTCGCGCTTGCAGGCGTCGGCGATTTCGCAATGGTGTTGTGGGGCACGGCCTCGGGAGCGGATCCGGCGGATGCCGCACGGGCGCAACTGGAGGGCGTGCTGACCGCGCTTTCCGATCTCTCACCGGAACTACGGTTGCGGCGCATCACGATCCTTTCGCGCAACGCCAAGAGGCTCAGCGCTGCGCGCCAGGTGGCGGAAGACCTGCTGCGCATGCATCCGGCGGCACCGCTCCTGCGCCTGCATCCCTCGCGCAAGAGAGGGCGCAAGCCCGGCCGTGTTGTCAAGCCGACGGCGACGCCGCTCGCCTGGCTTTTTGTCCAGGAATCGGCCGGCCAGATGCACGCGGCACTCCTCGGCACTGTACCGAAGGCGACCGCGCTGACCGCGACCCGGCGGCTCGACCTGCGCGCGCTCGAGCGCGAGCACGCGCGGCTCGCGCCAGGCATGCCGGTCGCGGAACTCGAGAATTTCGGCGAGCGGCTGGCGGAATTGCTGCTGCCTGGGGAAATCGTCGCAGCGCTTCCCTACGTGAAGGAGGCGCCGCTGGTCGTCGTGCACGACAGCGCGAGTGCGCATTGGCCCTGGGAGGCACTCAGCATCAAGGGCTGGGCGCCGGCCGCCGAGGCCGGACTGAGCCGCCGCTACGCGGCCGAGGGCATGTCGGTCGCCAAGTGGCGCGAGCAGCGCCGCCGCGAGCGCGGCCTCAATGTATTGCTGGTCATCAATCCGACCGGCGACCTGCCGGGCGCGCTCGAGGAAGGCGAGCGCGTCGTCCAGATGCTTGCGCGCCTCCCCGGCACCGGCATCACGGCGGTTCGCGGCGGCGAGGCGACACGTGCGCGGCTCCTCGCCGAGTTCCGTTCCGGCGACTACGACGCGATCCATTTTGCCGGTCACGCATTTTTCGACGCCGCCGCGCCGGCTTCGAGCGGAATCCTTTGCGCCGGCGGTCGCGTGTTGTCGGGCGCCGATCTCGCGGCGATGGATTCGGTGCCGGCACTCGTGTTCTTCAATGCCTGCGAATCCGGACGCCTGCGGAGTGCTGTCAAGCCGCTCCGGCAACTCGACCGCAGCGTCGGATTCGCCGAGGCATTCCTGCGCGGTGGTGTCGCGAACTTCATCGGCACCTGGTGGCCGGTCTCCGACGCGGGCGCCACGACTTTTGCGACGCTGCTTTACCGCGAACTCGCGAAGGGCACTTCGATAGGCGCCGCGCTCAATGCAGCGCGCTCCGCGGTGCGCGAATTACCGTCCGCCGACTGGGCCAATTACCTGCACTACGGGAGCTTCGACTTCTCGCTGAAGGCCAGCCGCTGAAATGCCGCGGCTGCTCGTTTTCCAGCATGTCGCGACCGAGACGGCGGGCACGCTCGACCCCTTCCTGCGCGCCTCGGGATTCCGTCTCCGCTACGTCAATTTTGAACGCACGCCCGACTCCGACCCGGATCCGCGCCGCTATGACGGCCTGGTGGTGCTGGGCGGCTCGATGAATGTCGACGAAACCGACGCCTTCCCCCACCTGAAAACCGAAATCGAAGTGCTGAAGGAAGCGCTGGCGCGCGAGATGCCAATCCTCGGCATCTGCCTCGGCGCGCAACTCCTCGCCCGCGCACTCGACGCAGAAGTTCATCTTGCGCCGGTGCGCGAGATCGGCTGGTATCCGTTGCAGGCCTCGCCGTCAGCGGGGGATGATCCGCTGCTGCGCCATTTCACACATGGCCAGTATGTATTCCAGTGGCATTCCTACACCTTTGCCCTGCCGCCGGATGCCGTGCACCTGGCGAGCACGGCAACCTGCGCCAATCAGGCTTTCCGGCACGGCAGCAGTGCCTACGGGCTGCAATTTCACCCTGAGGTCGACCGCGACACCATTGTGCGCTGGTTGTCTGTGCCCGCCTGGCGCGAGGAACTCGACGCCTTGGAGGGCCCGGATCACGCGCGCCAGGTGCACGCCGACACGCACCGCTACATCGGGCCCGCGACCGAGGCCGCGACGTGCGTATTCGACGAGTTCGCAGCGCTCTTTCGCCGCGGTCCGCGCTTTCGAGTGCTCGACTCGCGCTAAGCTGGACCCATGGCCCGCATCGCCAGCCTGCACATTTATCCAGTCAAGTCCTGCCGTGGCATCGACCTCGAGCGCGCGCGTGTAACCGAGACCGGGCTTGAATGGGACCGCCGCTGGATGATCCTGGATGACAAGGACCGCTTCGTGACGCAGGCTACGAACCCGCGACTTGCGACCGTCACGACCGGGATCGTCGACGGCGTGCTCAGGCTGTCGGCTGATGGCCACCCGGTCGTCGAGATCGATCCGCAGGCCGACGGCCCGGTGCATCGCGTGCAGGTATGGAAAGACACGTGCAGCGGCATTGACGCCGGCGATGAAGCCGCCGCTTGGTTGTCACGCACGCTCGGCGATCGGCTCCGGCTCGTGCGCATCGATGAGCGCGTGCCACGCCTCGCCAATCCGAAAAGCGTCGAGCCCGAGCCGCCACCGCTCAACTTCGCGGATGCCTATCCGTTGCTGCTGCTCTCCCGTGAATCCCTCGCGGAACTCAACCGGCGGCTGCCGGCACCGGTGCCAATGAATCGCTTCCGGCCCAATGTCGTCGTCGAGGGTGTCGCGACACAGGCCGAGGACGCATTCGCCGAGTTTCGCACGGGCAGCATCGTGCTGCGCGGCGTCAAGCATTGTGCGCGTTGTGTCATCACGACGACCGACCAGCACGACGGTTCACGCGACCCGCGGCAGGAGCCGCTGCGCACGCTGAAGACTTATCGCCACGACCGCCAGCTGCGCGGCGTGACCTTCGGGCAGTATTGCGTCGTGGCCAAAGGCATCGGCGAGGTACTCGCGGTCGGCACTCCACTGACCCTCGACGCTCACCAGGTGTAACGAACCCGGTAAGTGACGATCGCTTCACCGTCCGCCGCGATCCGCACCGGGAACTCGATGGTGCGCGCGTCCTTCTTCTCGAACGGTGTGGACTGCGCGATGAGCGCCCACTGACTCCAGCGATAGAGATTCTCGCGCACCACCACATCGACCGCCTGGTCCTTGTGGTTGCGGACCTTGATCTCGAAGGCCTCTTCCATGACGCGGCCTTTCGAATTCAGCGCAAAATCGGTCTGGCGCCGCTCGCCGACCACATCGAAGGCCGTGCCGAGCTTGACCCGCACGTCCTCGTCCCTGGGCGTGTGATCGATCTTGTCCTCGCCGATGAACTCCAGGCTGCCGTCGGCCTTGTCCTGCTGCGAGACGCGGATGCGGCCGGCAGGCAATGGCATGCCGAGACCCGAGGCCTTGTCGTTCTTCAGCGTGAGCCAGACATCCACCTTGGTGTTGGACGTCGGGCCGAAATCCCGGTCCTGATTCAGAGAACCGTAGAAGTTGTAGCCCTCAGCCCCGTAGTAGACGAGTTGTTTCTTCGCGGGCACGCGGGTCGCCGCATCGAAGAGTTCGATCTGCTTGGTTGAGTTGTTCGGAATCGTCGCCGGCCGGCCGAGCGTGTACAGGTGATATTCGAAGAAGGCTTTTTCCTCGAAGCCGCGGCCATCGGCCAGCGCCTCCATCGTCTTCATGCGCGAGGCCGGCAGCGCAAACTGATCCATCCCGGGCTGTACGCGATTGACGTCGCCGGCGATCAGCTTGAGCTTCGCGTCCTGGTAGCTCGCGCCAGACTGGTTCAGGAGACTCACCCACGCGCCCACGTCCACGAAACCGGAATTGGCATCGGCGCCTTCCGTGAAGATCAGGTTGTAGTCGGCCCACCAGGTGATACCGCCAGTCTGGTAGGAGACGCGCGCGCGGTGGCTGCCGCCTTTGGCGGCCAGGATGTCCCACTCGAGCGTCGGCCGCGTGATCAGGCCACCCGGCAGCTCTCCGAAACGAATGTTGCTCCAGTTGCGCAGCGCATGGATCTGCCCATCGTCGCCGCGCAGCACCAGGCCGTCGTTTGCGGAGAGCAGCGTGCCTTCGACGACCTTGACGCCATCGCCCTGCTGGCTTTCGGCGCTGACCTTGCGCTCCACGTAGCGCGACAGGAGCTTCTCGGTGCTGACCAGGTCGAACTGGAAATTCTGCTCCAGCACCTTGGTTCCAGTGGGATCGGTCAGCGAGCGGAATTGTACGGTGGTCGGATCGATCAACGCGGCCACGTCCGTGAATTTCAGCGTGCCGCGACCGCGCACCAGTTCCAGGTCCCGGTCCACGCGCACCAGTGCAAAACCCGGCAACGCGCTCGCCTGCGGCGTGCCCATGCCGGGCAGC
>Ga0315278_10002298_pt1 | contig 16996 bp, 24 predicted proteins | sample YL17G06_0_MG_FD_203880 | JGI IMG/M metagenome (GOLD analysis project Ga0315278, IMG submission 203880) | Sediment microbial communities from Yellowstone Lake, YNP, Wyoming, USA - YL17G06_0 | ecosystem: Environmental > Aquatic > Freshwater > Lake > Sediment | place: USA: Wyoming | collected... | reverse complement strand
ATTGAAATCCGGTGCATAATCGTGATTTCCAGCATCAACTCCCAAAGCATCTAAAATCTCACGTCTAAGTGCATCTATGACACGACCTTCGTGGTTTATGTCACCTGTATCGCCATCGGCATAAACTGCCTGACCATCTTCAAACCACCATTCGCCTCTTAACCGTCCTTCAAAAAGAATAGAAGCCACTTCCATTATCAATCTTTTTAGTTGTAATCGTTCAACGGTTTCAAATACCATAAAAGTAGGTTTTCTTTTACCAAATGTTCTAATTAATGCTTGATAAATTTGTTGAGGTATATCATCTTCGGTGGGTCTTTTATTTCCTAATTTTCTCGCTTCATGTTCCGGAAATACAATAGAAATCATATTTTTATCAACATCATACCATCCACTATAAGTGTATTCTTTTGCAGTTTGGCCAAAGTTTATAGAATGTGTTCCACCCTTTTTGGCTTTTATAGAACCTGCTGATTTGCTCCATATCCAACAATAGTTTTTATGAATGGTTTCGTCGTCATCTTGACCAACGGAAAAATACAAATTAGCTAAATCGGTTTTTTCATCATCAGATAATGAGTCATTGTAATTTTCATCTACATTATCATCTGATGGTCCAAACTTATCATAATAAGATGTATGTTTTTTGAAGGGAAATCCTTTTCTTTGAAGATAGGTTTCAATAGCATGTTTTACTTCTTTGTCAGGATGACCGTCAGACCAGTCAATAATACCATCAGCATATCTGAAAGTATTTCTTCCATAAGGAGTGCCACCTTTACCGTGAATTTGACTACCGAATAAATCTCTTGAATATTCTTTGAAATCTACAGCGCCATTAGAAGCAACGGCACCAAGCCCAAACCTTGCTTCTGACGAATAAACTTCACATATAAGAGATTTTAACCTAATCATACACGTATAAATATGAAAAATTTATCCTATGTGTACAAAAAAGAACCCCTGATTTCTCAGGGGTTCTTCTGATTGAACTGTTAAACTTCGGATTATACCGTATCCAAGTCAGCGACAAGAACTTTGCCGTAGAACTCAGGACGAACAATCTTCTTCGCGTAACGGGTCATTACACCACGTCTTGGCGTGAAGTTAACTGGGTCATAGACCAATGGAGTCTGGACCAATGGAATGTATGGAGCATACACAGCGCCGGTTTCCAAGAAGTTATTACCACGGAAGCCCAATAGAATGACGTTATCCGTCATGTAAGGGTTCTTGTAAACTTGGAATCTTGAGGCGAACGTGCCGACTCTTGAGACGCCCATTGCGAACTTCGCTTGGTCGCCGTCAGTGTTGACTACAAATCCCGGAATTGACTCAAGGATTGTTGCTACTGATGGGGAGACAACCATGAAGTTGGCACCACCACGTAGGGTTAGCTGGTGAATCTTGTTAGATACCTTCTGAATCTTGTTACCAAGAGTCTGATACCAAGTTGCCTTGGTGTAGTATCCACCTGTTCCGGCTACCGTCTGGTCTTGGACGACATAACCACCGAGGCCGTTTGGAACGATTTCACGATTGAGCTTAGCACTCCAACGTTCAGTCGTATAGGAAGGAACGGTTGTGATTAACATGTCCAAGATTTCCAAATCAATTTCCATAGAAACGTATTCGGATAGCAAGGCTGTCAATTCAGCTTCTGCGTCAATGCTGTGATAAGCATTCAAGTCTTGGGCTAGTTCTGGAGTCCAGACTGCCTTCAACTTACGGGTCTTAGCGACGATTGGCTCGCTCTTGAGTTCCAAGTTAACTTCTGGAATACCAATGTCTTTGTTAAGACCGGTATCAGTTGTTGACTTGCCTGTTGGTTGGAAGAATCCACTATTCGCGGCCGTAGCGTTGGTGTTAGTGTTGTTATCTTCGAAGTCACCACGGTTACTATCAACCGGCTGAACACTGTAGATTACGCCAACTGTGCTCGAACCTGTTGCAGCAGCCGAAGCTGAAATAACGAACGTGATTGAATTGTTCGATGGATTGTATTTTGTGAACGATGGGAAGTATTTTGGTGTTGCTTGGTTATACGACCCCGTTGCTACTTGCACAAAACCATAAGGAACGAATGAACGAACTGCCGTTGGGTCAGCAGAGTTACCTACAACTGCGGAGTTACCAAAGAAGGTCGTGCTTGTGACAGCGATTAGCTGACCAGCGGACAATGAAGCTGAAATACTGTCAACAACTGCCTGCACTGAGCCGGACTGACCGACTTGGGTGTAGTAGTTGTTCAACCAGTTTACATCTTCCAAGGTTGCTGTAACACCCGTAAAGGATGCCGTTACAAACTTGTCGTTGATTGTGTAGGAAAATCTTCCTGCACCATATAGACCACCAACTGGAGAGTCAGTAGAGCCGAGCTTAGCGCCCGTTCCACCGAACAACGATTGGTAATATGAACCCGACTGATCGGCTGGCTCACCACGTTGGGCTGTACCATACTTGAAATCCAAGTAGAATACTAGACCTGATGGGAGGTTCATAGGCTGAACCGACACGAATTCCTTCGCGGCGAATTCTGCGAATACACGTCTTACCAATGGGAGAGCTACGCCGGCCCACTGTTCAGAGTTTGCTGAAGTTCCCGTTGCGGTAGCTTCTTGAATAAGTTGTAGTGCCTGATTTTCAAGCAATACTGACATATTTGATTTTTCGATATCACTCTTGATTCCGTCGAGCAGACCTGTCTTATCCCACTTGACCACAAGGCCACGGGTTTCCTGCATCAAACGAAGCTGAGGATTTTGCGAATTTGTTAACAATGATTTAATGTTTTGCATACTGTTTTATTTTTCTCTATTTGTTTTTTGCTCACTTAATTACTTCCTTTCAGAAATAACTTTCGGTGCTTCCTTGATTCCAGCGAGCTTCTTGAATCTTAGAGCCATCTCATTACCCTCAGTAATTAGCTGAGACGGTTTTGTGGATGATACTGGCTTCGATGCGAACCCTTCGGTAATCTGCTTGATTTGGGTTCTGTTAGAAATTGCTTTCACAATTTGCTTAGCAGGAACTTTCATCATGTGCGTACCGAAATTTAGAGACTCCGCCAACAGGGCGTAGGCCAGTTTAACTTCACGAACACTCTTTGTTAGGTCAAATGATTCGACAATCTTCATACGATATGGATCGTCCAAAACACCTGCGAATTCTTTAAATAGCTTGTTCGTGTAGAGCAATTTAGCATTCAACAGATTAACCTCATTAATTTGTCCACGGAGGAATTCAATAGTCTTGTAGGCTTCTTTCAAAGCTACCTTATATTGGGCTGACTCTGATAGACCACCAACAGCGCCGGTACCGATGTTACCCTGACCGCTGATATTGTGATTCTTACCCTTAAGCTGCTTCTTAGAAGCATCTTGTGGAGCTGATGGATAACCCTTTACGCCACCGGCCTTGTTTTGAGCATCACCCTTGGAGTATCCGTTCTTAGCAGATTCGTCCACTGATTCTTCCTGTTCTTCTTCGGACTCTTCGTTAAGAGCCGCGAGTAATTCTTCAAGATTGATATTCTCATCATCATCTTGTGCTGGTGGCTGTTGTCCCGGAATACCTTGTGGCATACCCTGACCCATATCACCCATTGGTGGTTGTTCAACGCCACCGGCATTCATGCCTTGTGGTGGAAGACCAACTTCTTCACCGTCGCCTTCACCTGCACCAAGGTCAATATTGACCTCACTGCCGGGTTCTGCTTCGATACCTGCACCCATTTCGTCACCATCTGGTTCACCTTGGGCTTGTGGTGCTGGAGGGAAACCCTCTTCGCCACCTTCTTCGCCACCGGCTACTGGAGCTGGAGCAACTGGCTGACCTTCTTCTTCGTCAGCAACTTCGCCTTCCAATTCCTTAATGATTTCGTCAAGGTCTTCGGAAGTCAAACCGGCTTCTGAAACCTGTTCTTCTTCTTGTTCAAATCCTTCTTCGACTGATTCCTCTTCCTCTTCGGCAACTTCTTTAATGCCCTTGAGTGATGGATTTGGAACGTCGGATGGTCCTTTACCTGCCTTGACTGCCACAAACTGTTGTGAACTGTCGTTTGGCTGTTTTGGATTACCTTTTGAGACTGCTTTGGTTTTTGGTCCTCTGGCTTCGCCGCCTGCAGCGTCTACCTGATTTGGGGCCTCAACTTCTTGCAATCCTTCTTCTTGTTCTTCGGACTCCTCTTTTAGTTTATCGGCAAACATTGCTTCAAAACGGGGAGCGAAGGCTTCTTCGAGAGCGGCTTTAGCATTAGCGAGAGCAGTAGCTCTTACTGCTTTTGCGTCGGCAATCGCTTCTTTTAATAGTTCGCTATTAATCATAGTTTTTGTGTTTCCTGTATTTGTGGAGCTATTAGAGCTTCAATGAAGTTACGTTTTAGATACGTGGCGGCAAATAGAAGTTGCTGCATTTCTATAACATAAATAGTATTACAATTTCCAAAATACAAAAAATCTAATAAAGCATAATCTCACAGGTATTTATTAACAGGATAAACATATGCCAAGTAAATCACGAAAACAACAACAATTTTTTTACGCAGTCAAAGGTGCAAAGAATAACCCCAATGCTCCGGCGAACTTAAGAAAAGTAGCAAATTCCATGAGTGAAAAGGATATTGATGACTTTACCAAGGGTGTAGTAGAATTTAAAACGAAGAAGGCAATTCTATCGGTTCTTAAAGAACTTCAAGAACCAATGTATCTAAATGAAAATGATACAGGAGAAAATACCATTGAAGCTATTGCAAATACATTTCACGTCAAAGAAGATTGGGCAACATACATAAAGCCATATGTTGGACAACCATTTTCACCAAAAGAATTAGAGGCGTTAGGAAATTTCAAAGAAAAACAACCAACTACCACAGCCAGAACAGAAATTTGGTATAATACAACCGACTCATTTGGAATCAGTCATACCACTGTTATTAGAAAAATGAAAGATAGTGGTCAATTTTCTTTTACATCATTTCAAAAACAGGAAAGACCAACGCCAGACGAAGATAAGACAAAAGAAGATGATGCTGGAATGAATGCAGGCGGTCCAGAAGATTTAGATATTGGTGGTCCGCCACAATCTCCAGAAGGTGATGCTCCTCCGGGTTCAGCCGTTCCACCAACAGGCCCAACTCCTGAACAAGATGCAGAAAAAGAAAAAGAGGAAGCTAAGGATGATATTATTGTAACAAAATCAATTTTGTTCAAAGATGAAATCAAAGGTGCAGCCATCTTGATTGAATTTCTAAAGAAACTGGACCTATAATATGATTAAATTAGCAGAACTTCTAAGACACACTATTCAAGCAGAGGAAGAAAAAGGATTGACTCCGGTTGATAACTGGAAAGCTACCGATGCAATGTATCTTGAAGATATTGGTTTTAAGAATGATGGAATATACTATTATTCTCTTAAAAAACCAGATATGAGATTAAGTCATAGAAAAGGTGAGGGATTTACAATAGAAGACCGAGCCAATGACAAAAAACAAACGTTCCAAAAATTCCGAGAGTTAGAAGAGTATTTTGCCAACTATAAACAACGTTGGGAGAATGCTCCATATAATTGAGTAAGAATAACAGAGACGTTTTAACAAAATAAACCCTATTTATAACCTATGAGAGACACACTAGAAGTAAAAGAATTCAGCCTTAAGAAGATTGTCGAAAACCTTGGCAACATTCCTAAAGACGGCGGCGCCAAATTTGGCAATGACCAAAAGAAGCTATCCCCACAACAAAAGAAACAGTTGGTGGAGAAGGTTCGTAAGTTTAACGAATACGGCAAAGTATTGCGTTGTGAGACTGCGTTGATGGAAATGTCAAAGACATTGGCTGAAATTGGTCAGATGGCAGAGTCATATGCGATGACCGAATCAGGAGATTATTTTCAATCAGAAGTTGTCAAGAGAGATTTCAATGAAGTAAAGAAGATTACTAAAGATTTTTCAAAGATTGCTAGAGACTGTTACGGTGGACTACAACAGTTGAATGCTCTTTACGAAGATATGGGAAGAAAGATGGAAAGATACTTTGAGATTCAATCTCTTGAAGAAATTGCTTCTGCTGTCGCTCCTCAAGAATCTTCTGCTCCAGCTCCAGTAGTCGGTGAAGTAACCGATGAAGAAGTTGTAATGGAGTCAAAAAAAAAGTAAATAGAATTCTTTTTGAACTCCTAAACGAAACGGGACAAAGAACTATTCGTGGCACTACTCCTGATGCTTTGGGTCTTGAAAAGATGTTAAGAGATTTACCACCAAATTCTAGTATAACTTTTTATGATGCTAGAACCATGTTTACTTCTACGGGAAATAAAAAACTTCCACCCTTTATAAATATCAAAAAGGAAGTGCCAAATTTTGGCAATGAAAAATTTATCTATATTTGTACAGACAATAGAGGTCAGCCAGTTGGCAAACCCGAATCATACTTAGATACGATTGTTAAAGATGTAGTTAGTCTGACTATTCTAAATAAGTATGTAATTCAATACAACACCAATTACACTCATAATAGACCAGCAGGAATTGATAGACCAACACCAACCGGTAAAAATATACCTTTGGATAAATTAAAGAAAATTAAACTCAACTTAAAAAAGAAATAACAAATTTGTTCGGAATGGGGAGACGGCCAGTTTAATTACTGGCCGTTTCTTTTTGTACCGGCCAGACATACGGTATGGTATCTATTTCTTGCCAATTAAATTGTCTATAGTAATTGGTGAGAGTGTTTGTTCTCTTATCTGTTTAACTTTTTCTGTATTTGTCATATCTGTAACCTTATTCGTTTTTTACAAACTTTCCTATGTGACTTCGCACGTGTGTTTTTCTTTTACTATCCAAAGCATATGCATAACAATTATCATTCTTATCAGATTTGAAAAACGCGGCGGGACTTCCCTTGTCGTCGTATCCTTGATAAAATACCACAGCCTTGTCTTCGCCTCCATCAATGTTAATCGTGCCTTCTCCGGGACAAAGCAAAAACATATCCGTCAAAGGAATAACCTGATTGCTGGATTTAAACTCAATACTGAGCGTCTTCCATTTCTTGATTAGTTGTTTGTTATTCATTTCCAGTAATCCCTAATTTTCATTAGAATTTTACCAAGGTAGTTTTTACCACCCAACTTAATGTCAACACCCCAATCTTGGTCTTTCCAATGATTCAGTTCTTCCAAGTATTTGTCGCCAGTATCCATCAATTTTTGACGCAGTTCTTTGTTGCGATAAAACTTTTCAAAAAGAATTACCGACATTACATCATATTTTCTAGCATTCCATTCTTCTGGACTGTCATCAATTTTTGGATGTTTTTTCCATTCGCTTTTAGTTTTTGCAACTTTTACCTTCTGTAAATGGTGCCTGTAATCTACTTCAATTTTTGCAGCTTGATATGCTGCTTCTGATGATGAATATAACAATCCCTCAAAATAGACTTGACACTCATGGAAGTTGGACAACCAACGATAATCACCAAAGAAACCTTTGATGTTGTTCTCATCGTGAACGGCGTAGAGTTTCCAATCGCCGAATTTGTAGAATTCCCCTACAACGGGCACTTCATTAAAGAGTAATCCACTCATATCATCAATCATCTTTTCCCGTCTCTAATCCAAGAAATCTTATTTTGGGCACCCAATTTCCTTTTGCACTACCACCCCATTTTTCATTAAGAAGACAAGGCGAAATAAATGCCTCATCCCAATGAAAGAGAGAGTTTTCAAAACTATCTATAGATGGATAACACATTATGCCCCACGGTGTATCCTCCAATATTCTATTTTGGTCAAACAAATGTGTGACCTTATATGAAGGACAGTAAATTCGCCACCGCCTCCATGTCCACCAAGTAATGAAATCAATCATAAAAAGGGGATTACCACCCCAATTTTACTTGGAGTGGTATCCTTCGTATAGTCTGTGGTAAAGGGCGTTTACCTTTTCGTAATTGACATTCTTTGGGAGTGTCGTTGACTTATAGGCTGCGTCTAATTTTACCTGCATGTCCTTGGCAAATTCCATGACTTGCTCATAAGACCATCCACCGTTCTTTACGGATAAGATTTCTTCTCTGTCTGGCCTCTTGACCACCACATTATGGTCCGTCAAGATTTCCAAACCCATTCGCATCAACCTTACAAGGTGTGAAGCGTGCTTTGTGTCGTAACCAGACTTGACTTCAAGTTCATGTCTGGCGGGATTACGTCCCGTCTTCCATGTCAGCCAAGACTTATACATTTCCATTTCCTTCTTGTATAGTCTTTCACGCTGTAGAACTTCTACAACTTCCTTCTTCAAGTCGTATTCCTTCGCCAGACGTTCGATTACGCCAGCCTCATAAACCTTTGGCCAGTTACCTTCGTTTACGTCCACTTGAGAAACGTTGTAAACCAATTCCCAGATTTCCCTCTTTAGTTCATCACGTTCCATGTTGTTCAATGGATACTGTGAAAAGTTCCACCGTTCAACTTCGGACTTGATTAGACCAAAGACTTCCATCATTTGGGCGGGTCTTTCTGCCGGCAATCCAAAGTCTTCACGCTTTGGCTCCGTCATTTCGCCCTTAACAATCCACTTACGATGGCGTTCAATCTTCGCGGCCTGTGCGAAAGCATAGCCTGAAAAAGTGAACTTAGCCTTGGAAGACAGAAACAAATCTCTGTTCTCCATTAGTTCATCCATCGGTGACTTGAACACAAAATGGTCTGCCGGGTCTGTCCACAGCAATTCGATGATGTTTGGGTTGACGTTTGCGGCCAACAGCATAAACTTCTTCAAAGAGTATAGGGAAGACTCAAACTTGGGGTTCTTTGGGTTCTTCAAATGAGCCAAGTCTGCCTCAAGCACAGGGCTGTTTTCCGCCTGTTCAAAACGATGGAAAAGGTCATTCTCCACTTCCTTTGGCGGCACAACAATGCCCTTAACGTCAACGTCAGAGAGTTCGTTGTTTAGACCATACGCCTGCGAGCCGCCAAGCGTTACATAGATTGTATTTGGGACGAGCCAGTTCATAAGGGAAGTATAACAAGAACTGGTGAAAAGTCAAGCGCTAGGATTTGGTAGGATTGCGTTTTAAGTAGTCTTCTAATGCTGCTTTAAGAGCTTCTTCTGCCAATACTGAACAATGGATTTTTACTGGAGGCAATCCACCCAATGAGTCAACAACTTCTTGATTACTGAAAGTTTTCAATTCTTCAATCGTTCTTCCCTTAATCAATTCTGTTGCCATCGAACTGGCAGCAATGGCAGAACCACAACCAAATGTTTTGAAACGGGCGTCTTCAATTCTTCCATCTTTTACTTTGATGGAAACTTTCATTATATCACCACAGGCCGCAGCGCCAACTTCGCCGATACCATCTGCGTCTTTCAAATCTCCCATATTTCTCGGATTGAGAAAATGGTCCATTACGGTTGAGTTATACAATGTGTATGTTTCGTTCATAAGCATAACTATACGAAACACTTCCAAACAACTTTACTTACGGGATTAAGCCAGTAAAAATTCTTCTTCTTTTCAACCAATTGTTGAACAACGTTATGAGTGCCACCCTTGTTACCATCCCACACAACTATAGCGGAATCACAGTGTTCCACCATCCAAGAATTCTTTACATTCTTGACTTCTTTGGCCGCAGCAATTTGTTGTTTTCTCAACAGTTTATCAGCATCATTCATGTATTCATCTTGACCCTCAAATGGAATACACGCAATATATGGAAGTTCCAACAAATTACACATATTACAAAACATCATATCTACACCATCTGCCATGCCAGCATAACAGATTAGTGAGATTTTGAACCCCTTGATTTCTTCAAGAATTTGACCAATGGAATTTTCTATCCAAATGAAATCATATCCATTATCTTCCAACTTTTTTCGGCGATGGCCTGTAATTAACAACTTCATACAATGTTACCTTGTAATTTCTTCTTGTGTTCTTTCAAAGTTCTAATCTTGGATTTTTGTTCCAATATTTGAGTTCCTAAAAAATACATTTTAGCTACTTCACCATCCGTGGCTGTCCAATACATTTGTTCCAAGATGTTTTCTTTCTTTTTCAATCCGTGTAAAAGCAATTTTTCGGTGACGTATTGACCATTGATAAAACGGCAGTATTCACATGAACATTCTTTTCGCCAACATTGGTGAGTATGGCGATAACGCAAAATCAAAAGAAGTTTTTCCACGGTTTCACCCAATCGGGCATCCGCACCTTCTTGAACACGTTGGAGTATTTCTTTTGGGGTCATTGGAATAAAGCATTATGTGAAAAGTTCGATGCAAAGGTTTCTTCATCACGACAATATCCACAAATTCTATCCTCTATGTATTGTGTTTCGTTACAATAACATTTAACAGCGACTTCTTTTAATCGTTGTTGATATTCCAAAATAAAAAGCAGACGCTCGATGGTTTCGCCAAAACGAGCGTCTGCCTCTATCTGAACCCTGTGATTAAGCTGCTGGAGCGTCATCAGTCTTGGCCTCAGCGTTTCCGCCACCCTTGACCAAATCATACAACTTGCTCCAATCACCCTTTTCGGTGGCATTGGTCACAACGGTATCAATCTTTGCCAACTTCTCATTCAACTTCTTGAGAGTCTCATAAGCCTTGGCAGAGAAGGTTTCAACCTTCGTGCCGTCGGCACTGATGGATACTTGGTCGGCCTTTTGTGCCTTCCGTTGCTCACGAAGGGTATCTTCGGAGAGTTTGATGGCTGCGGCAAGAGCATCGGCACGCTTTGTTACTTCTGCGTTTACCAACTTCTCCACAACCGAATTGATTACTTTCTCAGAACCGAGCTTTTCCACTTGTTCTGCCACTGCGATGTTTATTGTCTTTGGTGTACTCATTTTATGTGTCTGTGTGTTATGTTTGTGCTATTTGTTCAAACGGCTTCTCACAAAGTAAATCTACAAACAACATGATTTCTTTGTAAGTCTTGTCATCTTTAACGAATTCCCAGCGTTTGGTTGCGAATTCATTGATGTAATCTTTTAAGGAAGAACCAAATTCTTCCGAACGAGCTTTCCAATCACAAACCATTTCTGCGACGTAAACTCTTGGCATTTTCTGTATCTCACCCCAATATTCGGGGTGGTGTGGATTAACTCTACGATGATGATTAACCGCCATCTTCATCTTCAATTTAGCACTCTCTTCATTGGCTATTGTGCCCGGTGCCATGTTATCCCATTCAATACCATGAAATTTGGATGCGTCATGAATGAAACCATTGGCAATCAATCCATGACCCAACTCTATTTCGCCACGTTCTATTAACTTCTCACCGAGAAGGAGACAGTTATCCTCCACATTACGCATGTGGCGGGTAATGCTGCGAACTTTATCCATCGTTAACACAGCCTCCTTATGGAGGCGGTCTGTTCTTTTCATTTTCTCAATCCTTCCCGAAACCGTAGTTTCGTTGATTTAACTTTCTTGAATACGTTGTCGTTTCCAAGTAACGGTACAGTTTAATCAATTTTTGAAAACTGGCAACTGAATTTGTATAATCCACATTAACCTCCAGCGGTTGACGGAACTACTGTTATTTCGTCGGTTTTTTTCAAGACAGTATTCTTTCCATTCAAAAACCTAATGTCTTCGTCATTGACATAAATGTTCACGAACACATTAAACGAACCATCTTGTTTGATAAGACGTTGTTCTAACGTTGGATATCGTTTGATAAATTCGGCAAAAAACTCCCCAACTGTGGGCGCGTCTATTTCAACGATTTCACCGTCCACAAATCTTACCAACTGTTGAGGGAGATTTATTTTTGCCATAGTTAGAATTTACCGTCTGTGATAAGAACTCTGGTCAATTCTTTTGTCTTGACGCGAAGTTTCTTTTCCTTGGCAAACTTGGGTTTTAATCCCTCAAAAAGTTCGACAAGCGTTGAAATGATATTCTTCTTTTTCTTTGTGTTCTCATTCTGAGCCTTTGCTGCATCTTTGAGACTTCCAAGAATAAGGTTAGGGTCTGCTTCAGCTTCTTGCTGAACAACCCAACCCGCGATTTCCTTGTCTTTGAGATAACCTTCTTTATCGTTTAACAAGATAACGTATTCCCATTTTTGTTTTGGTCCAGCAGCGGCCTGATTGTCATTCTTAATCTCTTCGGCAACTTCTTCAAGTTCCTTGACGATTTCTGCTACCTTGGCTGGGTCAAAATGCTTTTCAAGCAATTTCGCTTCTACTTCTTCAATTGGTATTCTACTCATTGTATTTTTTAGTTAACGGTTGATACTATACTACAAGAGTGATGGATTGTCAATGGACAATAAAAAATCTCTCACAGTTTGGTAATAATACCACAACCATGAGAGAAGTAAAGATTTTATAGATTAAGCAATGTACCGCGTCAATTCATAACTGCCACTTGGCATACGATAAATTGAGACGTGAAGATACTTTCTTGTTAGTTTACCCTTGAAAGCAAGGAGTTTGTAATGGGCTTCTCTAGTCTGTTCGTAGGGAATTCCACCATAAGCGAAGGCTTTACGAATACCATGTCTATCGGATTGTTCTTCCTTTGGGTGTTCGTTATCATCAACCACAGCCTTATTTTTATCAAGATACTCTTCTACGGAATTAAGGGCTTGGTCTAGTCTTTCAAAGAATGACTCATCGGGTTTGTAGGTCGCTTCTTTTACTCCACCCCAACCTTGACCGGGAACATGAACCGTGTCATCAAATTGTTCGATTGAGTTGTAATATTTTTGTAAATCACCCAAACTCATCTTTGTCAAATCTTTATGAGGAACTTTCCTATTCTTTTCTGCTTTTACAATTCTTTGTACAAGCATTTGAATTAACATTTGCATGGGTAAATCTCTAACGCCGCTTCCTTCTTTTAGGACGCCTTTGTGAATTTCCTTGATTAATGTTACTAATTGTGATTTTTTCATGTTAAAATAATCCTTCGCCACCTTCTTCATCAACCATAGCTTTGGCAGTGTCAACAGCCGTCTCCATGACCGACTCATATTTACCATCATTCAACAGTTGTTCCATTTCATCAAGCCCATTAGCAAAAGTAGCAGTATCAGCTAAATCAGCCGACTGCAATCCGATACGTTGTCTTAGTATGGAATCTATGATTTTTACAGAAGCCTTTCTAGCACCATGTTCTTTTACCCATTTCTCAATCAACGCAACATTTTTTTCTGATATTGCTTCTTTTATTGGAGAGTTTAATTTGAATTTATTTCCCTCTATGTTTTCAAATAATTTCATAGAATTAACCTATTTCGGTCAAAATGTCTCTGACGATATTTTCGACCCGTTCCCATTTCAAAGTTACAGGATTTTGAACTACAGCTTTTTTGCCTTCTTGAAGGTTGCCTGACGGAAACATGAAAGCGCCTCTTGTGCTTGGATTTGATACGAAGTCAAAAGCGATAAGTTCAAAGTCGTCCTGAACAATGTCTGCTTCAGCACCTTCACTCATAGCTTTATTGACTGTTCCAAGTCCACGACTTGAAATGCCTAGACGAATATTGGCTTTAAACAATTCTTTTAGAATGTTTCCGTTCGGTGTTGGTAGAACTTCTACAGTTCCAATAAGGTCGTCGCCTTCCCAGTGTATCTCTACTACGTTATGAGAAACGTTTTGAAGATTTACAACAGAAGATTCTGGATGGTCTAATTCTCCGAGAGCACGTCTTTCTTTAATGAAATTCTCTTCGTATTTTCTTGATTCACGAAAGAGAGTATCTTTTGGATAAACTCTGCCATTCTGGTTTTTAATACCAGCACGTTGTAAAATACCTTTGACGACCAATCTTTTATTTTGGTCACGAACCGTCTCTTCAAAGAGGTTATCCTTGACGAATTCGAATGTTATACAATCAACTATTAAATGTTTCTGATTCATATTAATTCCATCCTACCTCTTTTACGTATTCCAATAGGTAATATCTACCTGACTTGGAAATATCAACGGACCCCTTTGAATACTGACCGTAATATGTTTTTTGTCTCATTGAGTCAACTGCGGCCAGTTTAATGTCTCTATTCTCAATCAAAGGTATCATGTGATTCTGAGGAATCACCAATCTACATCTAATTTTATTAGCATTAACGCCTTCAGCCAATACTTTTGTGGCTTCTTTTAGATAAGGAATGAAATTAACTCTTCCGTTATTCTTTACTTCATCAGACATAAATTCTGTAAGGAAAGCATTCAAATCTGTTTGAATCCACTCAGCAACCGGCGGCAACTTCTTCTTCTTTTTAAGAGGGTCTGGTTGTGGCACGCCTGTTGGTGGTGCAGGTTGTTGTGGTGCTGGCGCTGGAACTTCCGGTGCCGGCGGTTGTGCCCCGGCAGCAGGAGCTTGAGCTGGTGCTGCTGGTGGTTGGCCTGCTGGTTCACCTTCTTTGCCTGCGGGTCCATTACCCGTCTCTGGTCCTTGTGGTAGGTTTGGAACTTCTTCGCCGGCCGGTGGTTGTTGACCTTGTGCTTGTGGGTCTTCTTGACTCTTTGGTTCTGCACCCGGAGCTGGTTCTGAACCAGCACTTTCAATCTTAATGTTAATACCCGGAGTCAAGAAATACTTCTTGTCATTAGCGTCTGTGGCAATAACCACATAATCTTTATACCAAAATTCAACACTGATTTTCTTTACATTTTCAATAGTATAATCAGTTTTAGGTTGACCATAACCACGGGAAGCATTTGCTACAATGGTTTTGTTCAACAATCTCTTGTTCATCTTATCCAAGAGAGCTTTTTTAGCCTCTGATTCGGCCTTGTTTTTCTTGTCTTCAAATGACCTAAAATCGCGGGTGAAATCATATTCTGATGGATCTTCTGGTTCAGGTGCAGTGTCAGGAGTAGGAGTCTCAGGAGTAGGTGATTCAATACCTCCCGCATCCATACCCGGTGGTGCAACAGGAGCAGCAACCGGTGCTGCTGGGTCGGCCATCGGCGGCAACGGAGCTTGCTCGGTTAAATTCAATAGATTTCTTAGTTTCATACTCATATTACTTCTTCACTCTCTCTGAAATGCTTTTTACTACTTTACCATATTTCTTGGCAGCCTTTATAGCTCTACTGGTTCCACCCTTTTTAGAAAAGGCGAATGGAGTAGAATATCCACCCACGGCACCCGTACCGGTTTGTTCTGATACATCTTCTTCGTATCTATCATCTTCTGGTTCGATGGGTTCATCAACATCTGCTTGTGTATATCTTTTTAAGATTTCTGGACGATACTTTGAGAGTTTCTTTTGTTTACATTTTGCACAGGCTCTAACAAGAGGAATTCCCTGACCATCAAATTGCCATTCACTGTCTTGACCACTACCACAGTCACATGGTCGTGAATCATGCATACCTTCGCCAACATTAACTGCGGCAAAAGGTACTGTTACACCCTTTTTAAATTCTGGCTTTTGAACCTTTGACATTTCTTCGCCTACAACACTCAAAAACTTATCAACATTTAGGTTGTGGTTTATACTTCCGTCTGCATATACATAGGCAAATCGTGGTCCGCCGTGTTTTCCTTTACCATACGGTCTTGAAAGTTTTACTACTGGTTCTTTTGTTTTTGGTGATTCTTCCATAGCCTCAAATCTAAATCCCCGTTTCTTTAAAACATCAACAACCCACTTTTGTTGTTCCGTCTGTTCTGGTCGTTTTGAGTGACCCCAATCGGCCCAGCCAAAAATTTCATTGGCCACAGCCTCTTTAATGATTTTTCTAATCAATTGTTTAAGTTGTGACTTTTTCATTTAATTTTCCTTCGACTTGTTTTTTGATTTCTTTTAACAATTCATAAGACAATAGAACAACCATAACTTGATTATCCTTTACAATTTTACTTGGTGTAGGTTTTACTTTGTCTAACTGTCTAATCACTTCATTTATTTTGATTCTTATTACGTCATCGTCTTTAATCTTTAAACAAAGTTCGTTCAATTGTGATTTTACATTATCCACTTCTTTTACAACATATGCGCCTAGTGAGTTTGTATTGGAAATGTTATTGATATATTCACGTAGAACGTTCTTTTGGTTTTCATCCAAGTCTTTGTATTTCTTGTTCATGCCTTCGACCAAGATACGATAAGACAACAGACGAACATCCTCATTCTGTAGTGCATAGAATTTAAGAATGTCTTCTTCTTCTCCTACTTTTTTAGGTTTATCAACAATGTTTTCTATGATACATGTTTTTGCTTGATAAACTTCCTTCGCTTCAAATTTAGAGTCTTTGGATGAAGCATCTTCAAATAGTTTGAATATAGAGGCCAAGGTTCTATAATTCTTAATACTTGCTTTTAGAAAATCGTCAATGGGATAGAGTTCTTTGATTTCTTTTATTAATTCGTATTTTTCCTTAGCTAGTTTAACGTTGCTAAGTTTCTTACGTTGTTCAACAATGACAGACAAGAATCGGTCTGCGTGTGGTTCGTCTTTTATTTTCTCAGACAAAAGAAAATTATAGAGCCGCCATTCTTTACCAAGCTCAGTATTTTCTTTGAAGTAATTAAATAGTAAATCTTTTGCTTCAGAAATAGCCTTACCGGCAATAATGTCTGCTGTTATTTGTCTTGTCAACAGTTCAAACAAAATACCAGTGTTTCTAAACTTTGAATGGCGCATTTTTTTAGGCATATATTCGACTCTTCCACTTATTTATAAATATGGGGATAATACGTGAAAATGTATTATTTCATTATTCCCCGATTATGTTGCTTTCATCGAGAATGGACTTACTTCCCGTTAGATTTGCTTCTTTGATTAATTCTCTTTTCTCCGATCTTGATTTATCTAAATAAGAAGTAAGATTTTTAATCATAATACTCTTTTGTAACGTTTCAAGACTTAATGGAGAGTTCTTCGCCCATTTTGGTGTTAATGAATCATGTCCCTTTCTCGGCACTCTATTATTTTCTAAATTGCCTAGTGGGTCTTCTCCAAATGGGTGTTGTTTGCGAGCATCATGTTCGCCAACAACACCCATTT
>Ga0315278_10002293_pt1 | contig 17012 bp, 11 predicted proteins | sample YL17G06_0_MG_FD_203880 | JGI IMG/M metagenome (GOLD analysis project Ga0315278, IMG submission 203880) | Sediment microbial communities from Yellowstone Lake, YNP, Wyoming, USA - YL17G06_0 | ecosystem: Environmental > Aquatic > Freshwater > Lake > Sediment | place: USA: Wyoming | collected... | reverse complement strand
CAAACTCTTTAAATTTTGTAAAGATTTTTGTAATGAATTTCATCTGGGTTTATCATTGGTTATCCATGTCCCGCATTGTCTTTTGCTAATATCTCTGTGAACTCTGTGCCCTCTGTGGCTAAAGTTTTTTGGTTGCGACTCTGCCGCGCTGTGCCCTCTGTGGCTAAATAATGATTATGGACATTCGTTTGGAAAAGCCATCCAAAGCAATCAAGAGCCGGGCACCCTCCCCGCAAAAAGGGAACTGGCGAAGGCGCTTCTTCCTGGAAGGCGTGGTTCAGGGCGTGGGGTTTCGCCCCTTTGTTTACGGGCTGGCCTTGCGCCACGGCTTGAAGGGGTGGGTGAATAATTCATCCGCCGGGGTACACGTCGAGGTGGAAGGAGAAAAGGAGGCGATAGAAAATTTCACCCGGGAGCTACCCCAGCAAACTCCTCCGCGGGCGCGCATTGAATCACTCAGGTTTGAGGACCTTGAGGCGGCCGGTTTTCATTCCTTCGAGATCCGGGAAAGCGTGGAGGAAGCCGGAAAGTACCAGTTGATCTCGCCGGACATCGCCACCTGCCCGGCTTGCCGGTCTGAGGTTTTCAACCCGCAGGACCGCAGGCATCGCTATCCCTTCACCAACTGCACGAATTGCGGTCCCCGCTTCACGATCATCGAGGATATCCCCTACGATCGACCGAAGACGACCATGGCCAAGTTCCGCATGTGTCCGGATTGCCAGCGCGAATACGACGACCCGGCAGACCGGCGGTTCCACGCTCAGCCCAACGCCTGTCCGCGCTGTGGGCCGAAGATCGAGCTTGGCGACGGCGATGGAAAGGGGATCAAGGTTACGGATCCCATCTCCACGGCCATCGGATTTCTCAAAGAAGGGAAGATCCTGGCCCTCAAGGGCCTCGGGGGATTTCTGCTGGCTTGCGATGCGGGGGACCCATCGGCCGTAGAAAGGCTCCGCCAGCGGAAAGGCCGGCCGGACAAACCCTTTGCCGTCATGCTGGGCGATCTGCCGGCAGTCAAAGATCATTGCCTGGTCGCAGAGAAGGAGGAAATGCTTCTCCTCTCCCCCGAGAGCCCCATCGTTCTGCTGCGGTGGAAGAAAAGCTCTTCCATCGCCAAAGCCGTGGCCCCGCGACAAAAATACCTCGGGGTCATGCTTCCCTACACGCCGCTCCACTATCTTTTGCTTGAAGAATCGGAAATGGCCCTGGTTATGACCAGCGGGAACCTGAGCGAGGAGCCCATCGCCAAAGACAATGAGGAGGCCCTCTCCCGGTTGCACGGGATCGCCGATGCCTTCCTCATGCACGACCGGGACATTTACGTCCAGTATGATGACAGCGTAACCGCTGTCGTCAATGACCAGCCGACGATCATCCGCCGGGCCCGGGGATATGCCCCCTTTCCCATCCGCCTCCCTTTCTCCCTCAAGCCCATTCTGGCCTGCGGCGCGGAGTTAAAAAACACCTTCTGCCTGACCCGGGATGAATATGCCTTCGTGAGCCAGCATATCGGCGATATGGAAAACCTGGAGACCCTGAACCATTTCCAGCGCACAGTCGATCTATACCAGAGGCTCTTTCGCATCCGGCCCGAGATCGTGGCTTACGACCTCCATCCCGAGTATCTATCGACAAAATATGCCCGCCGCCTGGCGGGGGATAAGATCGGGGTCCAGCATCATTTCGCCCACATGGCCAGCTGTCTGGCGGAAAACGGGGAGAGAGGTCCGGTGATCGGCCTGGCTTTTGACGGCCTCGGGTTCGGCGCGGACGGGAACCTCTGGGGCGGAGAATTCCTGGTGGGAGATTACGGGTCCTTCGAAAGGAGGGCGCACTTCGAGTATGTGCCCATGCCCGGGGGGGCGGCCGCCATTCAGAACCCGTGGAGAATGGCCCTGAGTTACCTCTATACTTTCCTGGGCAGGGAAGGCCTGATGAGGCATCTGCCAATCTTTGCCCAGGCCAAAGAAGAAAAGATTCGGGTCATTCTGCGGCAGATCGACCGGCAGATCAATTCTCCCCTGACTTCTTCCTGCGGTCGCCTTTTCGATGCCGTATCGGCCCTGCTGGAACTTTGCGTCTCTGTCTCATACGAAGGACAGGCCGCCGTGGAGCTGGAGATGATTGCCGATCCGGGAGAGGTAGGGGCTTACGAATTTTTCGTCGAAGAGGAAGAGGGAAAAGAGATCATCCGCCTGAAGCCCATGATCGAAGGAATTCTAAGGGACCTTGAAAAAGCAACGACCCATCCGGTTATTGCGGGTAAATTCCATAATACCCTGGTGAGGATCGGTGTGTCGACCTGCCAGGGGATCAAAAGGCGGGGAGGGCCGAAGAAAGTCGCCCTGACCGGGGGCGTCTTCCAGAATCGCCTTCTATCTGAGAAGATGAGAGTTGCCTTAGAGAAGGCAGGCTTTTCAGTCTTGCTGCACCGCCGGGTGCCGTGCAATGACGGGGGCCTTTCCCTCGGCCAAGCCGTCATCGCCAACTTCATCTCTTCGTAGACTTTCACCGCAGAGGGCGCAGAGATGGAAGGATAAATATTATTTTGTCTTTTGATATCTTATGAATTCTCTGCGTTCTCCGCGATCTCTGCGGTAAAGAAATTGGAAGGAAATTTATGTGCGTTGCCATTCCCGCAAGGATTAAATCCATCGAAGGCCTGACCGCCGATGTTGAGGTCGGAGGGGTCTCCCGCAAGATCAGCGTGCAGTTGACCCCCGAAGTTCACAAGGATGACTATGTACTGGTCCACGCCGGCTTCGCCATTCAGGTCGTCGATGAGCAGGAAGCCCGGGAAACGCTGAAGCTCTTCGAAGAGCTGGGCGCGCTAGAAACTGAATAAAACAGGGGTCAAGGGGTCTAGGGTCCCAGTGAAAAAAAAGAGAATACTAGAACCCTTGAATCCTGGAACCCTCGAACGCTGTATCTAATTATGAAATTTATCGACGAATACAGGGACGGTGAGAAGGCCCGGCCGATCATCGAAGAAATCCATCGCCTGGCTGACCGGCCCGTGAGGCTGATGGAGGTTTGCGGAACGCATACCGCCTCCATCGCCCGGTACGCCTTGCGCAAGGCTCTGCCGGAGACGATTGAGCTCATCTCCGGCCCCGGCTGCCCGGTGTGCGTGACCTCCAACAGAGACCTGGACAAGGCCATTTCCCTGGCCCGGATCCCGGGCGCTGCGGTCGCTACTTTTGGGGATATGGTCCGCGTCCCCGGTTCCGATTCCAGCCTGGCCCTGGAGCGGGCTTCCGGCCGGGACGTGCGAGTGGTCTACTCTCCCCTGGATGGGCTGAAAATAGCGGAAGAAAAACCCCATCTCAAGGTGATCTTCCTGGGGGTTGGGTTTGAGACCACGGCGCCGACGGTAGCGGCCACGGCTCTGGAAGCCAGGAATCGAGGGTTGAAAAATTTCTTCATCTTCTCCGCGCACAAAACCGTGCCCAAAGCCCTGAAGGCCTTGCTCGACCTGGGAGAGATAAAATTGGATGGCTTCCTTCTTCCGGGCCACGTGAGCACGATCATCGGCTCTCGCCCCTACGAATTTTTGGCCGAACAGCATGGCCTGGCCTGCGTGATCTCCGGATTTGAGCCGCTGGATATCCTGCAGTCCGTATTAATGCTGGTCCGCCAGGCTAAGAGCCGCAGGCCCCGGGTGGAAATTCAGTACAAACGGGGGGTAAAGCCCGAGGGAAACCCCAAAGCCCTGGAGGTCATGGACCAGGCTTTCGAACCGGCGGATGTGGAATGGCGTGGCCTGGGATGGATCCCCGGGACCGGGTTGACTCTGCGCGAGGAGTTTGGCGACCTCGACGCATCGCGGGCCTTCGACATTCGGGTTCCTTTGGCGAAGGAAACCAACGGATGCCGCTGCGGCGATGTCCTGCGGGGCCTGATTCGCCCGGAAGGGTGCGGGCTGTTCGCCAGGGTTTGCACCCCCGAGAACCCGCTGGGCCCGTGCATGGTTTCCTTCGAAGGATCGTGCGCTGCGGCCTATAAATATGGTTCATGAACCGAGCTTCGAACGTCCCTCGACATCCGGATATAATTCTTCTGGCTCACGGCAGCGGGGGTGAGCTCAGCCATGAGCTGGTGACTTCGCTCTTTGTCAAAGCATTCCATAATCATTTTCTCGACCCCCTGGACGATGGCGCTGTCCTGGAAGTGGAAGGACAAAGATGGGCTTTCACCACCGACAGCTACGTGGTAACGCCGGTATTTTTCCCCGGCGGCGATATCGGAAAACTGGCCGTTTGCGGGACGGTGAACGACCTTTCGATGAGCGGGGCGAAGCCGCTCTTTCTCAGCGCAGGGTTTATCATCGAAGAAGGATTTCCCTTGGCATCTTTGCAGACCATCGTTGACTCTATGCAAAAGACCGCCATGGAAGCAGGCGTGGAAATCGTCACCGGCGACACGAAGGTGGTCAACCGGGGAGGGGCGGACGGAATCTTCATCAACACGGCGGGGATCGGCCGGATTCCCGGGGGGGTGAAGATCTCCGGGAGCTTGGCCCGGCCCGGGGACCGGGTCCTCCTCAGCGGCAGCATCGGGGATCATGGCGTGGCCATCTTGAGTTCGCGGGAAGGCCTGCAATTTTCAACCACCCTGCAAAGTGATTGTGCGCCCTTAAATGGCCTGGTCGCGGCCATGCTGGAGGTCTCCAAAGAGATCCGTTGCCTGCGGGACCCTACCCGGGGGGGCCTCTCCAGCACGCTCAATGAGCTGGCCCGGCAATCGGGTGTGGGGATATGGGTGGAGGAAGACCGAATTCCCGTCAAAGAAGAAGTGCAAGGAGCCTGTGAGCTTTTGGGCTTTGACCCTTTGATCCTGGCGAATGAAGGCAAACTGGTGGCGATCGTCGCCGCCGGGGCCGCAGAAATGATTCTGCGGCGGATGAAGGCCCATCCGCAGGGCCGGGATGCGGCCATCATCGGGGAGGTGCGGGAGGAGCCGAAAGGAAAAGTGATCCTGCGAACGCGCATCGGATTGGCGCGTATCATGGACATGATGGTCGGAGAGCCGCTCCCCAGAATCTGTTGACCAAAGCCAAGGGATATGATTTTTTGAAACATTTTAGCCACAGAGGACACGGAGGCCACAGCGCGGCAAAGCCGCAACCAAACAAAATGCCTTAAATGCGCTTAAGTGCCTTAAATGCCTAAAATATACAAAAAATCTTTACGAAATTTAAAGAGTTTGAACGTTAGTAGTACAGAGTTCTTAAGACTCACAAAGGGGCACTCGCTGGGATAAAGGCTTCTCTTTCTGTTTTCAGTTTTTATAACTCTGTGCTCTCTGTGACCTCTGTGGCTAGGCAATTTCGATTTTTTAATTATATGATCAAAAAATCTGCGAGGAGGAAAACCCATGGAAGAAGCAAAAATTCTGATCGTGGACGATGATCCCGACATCGTGGAAGCCTTGAAGATGACCCTGGAAGCCAATCGTTATAAAGTCTACACCGCGGCCAACGGCACAGAAGGACTGAAACAGGTCAAGGCCGTGAACCCCGATCTGATCATCCTCGACGTGATGATGGACACCATCACGGAAGGTTTCCAGATCTCCTACCAGCTGCGCAACCCCGATCCCAAGTCCGAGTACGCCCAATTCACCAAAATCCCCATCCTGATGCTCACGGCCATTGTGGAAAAGAAGCAGATGAAGTTCTCCACTCAGAAGGACGGCGACTTTTTACCGGTCGATGATTTTGTGGAAAAGCCCATCCGTCCCCAGGTGCTCCTGGAAAAGGTTAAAAAGCTGCTAAAAAAGTAAATTTTCTTTCACCGCGGAGAACGATGAGGACGCTGAGAAAGAATTCGTTGCCTGTTCAAAAAGCAAGATCCAGGGTGTAGGGGCGGTTCACGAACCGCCCCTACTAAATTCCCGTTTTCCGTTTTCGTGGGGACAAGCTTCACGGGAATGAAAGAAAAGCGGGTTTGCGGACTTTTTATGAAGGCATCATTTTTGATTTCTCTGCGTTCTCAGCGGGCTCTGCGGTGAATGATTATCTGTGATGGAGGAGAAGATGGGTTCCCATTTGCGAAGCAAAGGCTTGAGTCCGGATGTTCCCCAATACTACATCCGTCGCGCCTTGTTTAAATCCATGGGTTATACGGACCGGGACCTGGAGAAACCCCTGGTGGCCATCGCCAACACCTGGAATGAAATCCTTCCCGGGTCTTATCACCTGGACCGCATCGCCCAAGCGGTTAAGCGCGGGGTGCAGGAGGCCGGGGGGCTGGCCACGATCTTCAACGTCATGGCTCCCTGCGATGGTCAGGGCGCCGGGAATATCGGCTTTAAGTATCTCCTGCCCAGCCGCGATCTGATTGCGGCCTCGGTGGAGATGATGATCGAGCACGCCAGCTACGACGCGGCCGTGATGATCGGAACCTGCGACAAGATCATCCCCGGCCTGATCATCGCCGCCACCCGCTGCAACCTGCCCACTGTACTGGTCACCGGGGGCTGGATGCCGGTGGGTCACTACCAGGGAGACCGGCTGGACATCTCCTCCATGGGCAAGTATTTCATCCTGCACAAACAGGGCAAGATTTCCCGCGAGGAGTTAAACGTCGTGGAAAGCTGCGCCTGCCCCGGGCCTGGAGCTTGCTGCGTGATGGGCACCGCCAACAGCATGGGGATTGCCGCGGAATCCTTCGGTCTTTCCCTGCCCGGAAATTCCGCGCTCTGCGCCACGGACGCGGCGTTGGAGCGGTTGGCCGAAGAGGCCGGCCGAAAAGTGATGGAACACCTTAAGATCAATCTTCGAGCCAGGGACATCATGACGGCAGCCGCTTTCCAGAACATGGTCAAAGTCGCCTGCGCCACCAGCGGCTCCACGAACCTGGCCATTCATTTTCCCGCGTTCGCTCACGAGCTGGGGTATCCCTTTAGCCTGGACGATTTCGACCGGATCAGCCGCCAGACCCCGTCGCTCATGGAGATCAAGCCCTCAGACCCCAAATACCTTATGGACGATTTCGCCCGCGCCGGTGGTCTTCAGGCCGTCATGAAAGCGATGCAAAGCCTTCTGGATACGACGGTCATGACCGCCAGCGGCCAGACTCTGGCCCGGAATCTTGCCGGGGCCGAAGTTCGGGACCCCGAGATAATCCGCCCCCTTCATAACCCCAGAAATAAAGAAGGGGGGTTCGCCGTCCTGAAAGGCAACCTGGGCATTTCCGTGGTGAAACAGACCGCGGTTCGGCCCGAGATGCAAAAACACCGGGGACCGGCGCGCGTCTTCGAGCAGGAAGAAGATTGTCTCGATGCCCTCCTGGCCGGGAAGGTGAAGGAAGGAGATGTTCTGGTGATCCGCTATGAGGGACCGAGAGGTGGACCCGGAATGCGCGAGATGGTTATGACCACCTACCTGATCGTAGACATGGGCCTCGACCGGTCGGTGGCTTTGGTCACGGATGGAAGGTTCTCCGGAACCTCCGGGGGGCCTTGCATTGGACATCTCTCGCCGGAAGCCATGACGGGGGGGCCGATTGCCCATCTCCGCGATGGTGACATCATCGATATCGACATCCCCGCCCGGCGCTTGAACGTGGAACTGAAGGACGAAGAAATCAATAAGAGAAAGACCTCCTGGAAACCTCCGCAGCCAAAAGTCACCCATGGCTGGCTGGCCCATTTCGCCAAACACGCCACCAGCGCGGAGCAAGGGGCCTACCTCGAATAAGGCGAAATCAAAAATGCTGTATTTTTTCTCTCTAAATACAGGGTTCACCCCATTTACTCACCACACCATCATAAATAAAATGATTGCATTGATGATTTGCATCCATCAACCCCAATAGAAAAAGGAGGTTCTTCAATGGCGCTGGCAGGTTCACAGACTGAAAAAAATCTGAAGGAGGCATTTGCAGGGGAATCTCAGGCCAACCGCAGGTATCTGGCCTTCGCCAAGAAGGCTGAACAGGAAGGGTATAAGCAAGTTGCCAAGTTATTCAGGGCGGCTGCGGAGGCGGAGACCGTACATGCCCACGCTCATTTACGCGCGTTGGGAGGGATCAAGTCCACGAAAGAAAACGTCCAGGAGGCGATCAACGGCGAGACTCATGAATTTAAGAAGATGTACCCGGAGATGCTGGCCAAGGCGAAGGCCGAGGGCATAAAGCCGGCGGAGATTAGCTTTGACTACGCCAATCAGGTCGAGAAGATCCACGCGGGCCTTTATGAGAATGCCCTGGCCAATTTAGGAAAGAACATGGAAGTAGATTACTACGTCTGCCCCGTCTGCGGGAACACGGTCGAAGGAAAGGCCCCGGATAAATGCCCCATCTGCGACACTCCGGGTTCCAAGTTTATGAGAATTTCCTAACTTTACCTAAACATTCCATTAAAAACGCCTGGAAAATACCCCCTCACCCCGCCCTCTCCCCCGGATCCGGGGGAGAGGGGAAAGGGTGAGGGGGAAATTTAAGGCGGCGGGAAAAAACCACTGTAAGTGCAGTTCTTGCCCTCTCCTCCAAACCATTTCTAGCCATCGCAGGACTTCGGGTCGAATCAATTCTGCATGAGTTTTTCTGTAACGATAGGGTTTACTTGCTAACCTTTCCCAAAAATCTTTTCCCGGAGAAGAGAGCCTTTCAGCGCTTCCTTCTCCGTTGGTATGCCAGCCATAAGAGAGATCTGCCCTGGCGCAAGAATGCGGATCCTTATCGGGTCATGGTGTCGGAGTTCATGCTCCAGCAGACCCGGGTGGAAACGGTCCTTCCTTATTACGAACGCTTCCTGAAAACTTTTCCCACCCTGCAATCATTGGCCCGAGCTTCCCTTCAAAGCGTGCTCAAGATATGGGCTGGAATGGGTTATTACGCGCGGGCCCGGCATCTTCATGCCGCGGCCCGGGCGATCCTGTACCGACACGCCGGCATGATCCCCCGGACGAAAGAGGAACTCCTTTCCCTCCCGGGATTCGGCCCTTACATCGCCGGAGCAGTGGCCAGCATCGCTTTCCATGAGCCCGTAGCCGCGCTCGACGGAAACGTCAACCGAGTCGTGAGCCGTGTTTTGGGCCTTCGGGAAGAGATCTCAACGTCCCGCCAGAAAAAGATGCTGGAAAACTCCGTCGGGGAACTCATTCCCTCCCGGCAAGCCTCTGCTTTCAACCAGGCGCTGATGGACCTGGGCGCTCTGGTCTGTATCCCGAAACAGCCTCGATGCCCGCAGTGCCCGGTCAAGACTCTTTGCTCCTGGCGAACAACTGACCGCAGCGCCCCCTCCCCCCTTGCGGGGGAGGGTGAGGGTGGGGGGGATTTTGGAAGAAGTTCCTTCGTGAGAATCGAAGAGCGGAATAAGAAACGAAGGGTGAGAAAAATTAGGAAGGAAGTTTGGGCCGTCGCTCTGATTGAGCAGGATGGCCGGTATCTCATCCACCGGAAAGAAGGAAAGGGTCTTCTGGCCGGCCTCTGGCAATTTCCCATCGTGGCGCTTGAAGAAAATATTTCCAGGGAGGCTCGCCAAGAAAGAAAAATAATCCGAGACGCGCTGAGAGGTAATTTTGGCTTACGCCTTAAGATAAAAGGTGAGCTTCCAATCAAAGAACATCAGTTTACTCACCTGCACGTAACCATGAAACCTTTCCAATGTTCCCTCGCGGAAACTATTTCGGCCGATAAAGTTCCAAGAGACCTCCGCTGGGTGAAACCCTCCCATCTTTCTCGCTATCCCATCTCCAGGGCTATGGGCAAAATCGCCGCTTTGATTCATTATCCCTCCGCAAGCCCTCCTTAGCCTGCGATCCTTGATGCCTCGGGGAGAAGTAAAACATCACCCAGAGCCGCAAAGCGGGCAAAGAGAGATTAGTAGCGATGATCAAAGATTTGACCCGATTTCCAGAATTCAGGCCCTAACACCGGCCGTACAAAGGAAGAAAAGAGGGGACAAGACTTGTTGAATGTTGCAACCTGACCCTTTTCCCTTCCAGAATTCGCGACCCCAAACCCGGAAGTTGTAGTTATTTTGTACTTTGCACCTTACGCCTTTAGCGACACCATCCAAATTTTTCTTGACTTTCATTTGTTTTCAGAATACTTAAAGGAGAAAAGGGAAGCGAATTTTCGAACCGGTCCTCACTAAATCTGCAACATAACCCTTAACCTTCTGGAGTATACTATGAAGAAAATTTTCCGGAAGGTCTTACTACGCAGCCTCCATGGAGGAAACTCTTTTCTCTTCTGGGGGCTTCCTGATTTTTGCGCCTTATGGTATTCTTGGCCTGGTCGGAATTTTCTTCTATGATTATGATGCGGAAAATTTTGGGTTTTCCGCTACAACCTTTTCCGTGGTTTTAAAGCCAGGTTGCCAATCCAAGATTGGGGGGAATAAGAATGCGGGGTGATCAGGTAGCCCGGCCCTGGCGGATCATTCGGGACATAGAAGTCAACCCGAAGGCGGAGCATACCCGAAAATGCCATCTGGGAAGAAATGGGGATCTGCTTAGGCCATGGTGAAAGATTCCAATGACGATTCAACAGCAACAAAAAGACCCGCAGCTCCCCTTGCTTGAGAAAATGGAAGGCTATGATGCTGGTCCGCCTGTGCCCGGAACAATAGATTCATTACGAAATAAGATCTCGACTGATGGTCGCCGGGACCGCAAGATCATCCAGGACCTTTTGCTTTCAGAGGGATTGCTCGCCGTGCGGCTCTCCATCGAAGCAAGCAGTGTAGAAGAACTGCAGCAGAAACTGCAGCAGGAACTCCATCAAAACAGCGCGGAGACTCGTCGTCGCTACTCCCAATATATCCTTCGGTGGTTCTTTTGGGACGGGCTTGATGGTCTGGCTCGACGGACCGGGCAGGCTTATGGAGACGACCAGATCGAAGCGATCATCCTTCGCTACCTTTACCTTGCCGCCGAACCCGTTGTAGGAACCTGTGTGGAACAGTGCCTTTATCCTCTCGAAGAAAGCATGTTGATTCCATCCAGCTACTTTGAACGCTATCTCCGAGATGCCTTGGGCGAAGAGCCTCCTGCGAAGACGTTGAAGCGCCTGAAAACCAACCTTGCCAAGCTGGGTTTTATAGATCGTTCCACCAAAGGTGATCGGCTCAACAGGCTGGCCGTGGATAAGACTGCCTTCCTTGTGGTCTTCCATTCCATTTTCTCGGCGGCAGGTCCTCGAACGATCGAGCTTAGTCGCGTCCTCCAGAATCCTTTTTGGAAATACCTTGGGTTCAAGTCCGAGCAGTCGGTAAGAGCCGTTCTGAAGGAGGCTGACGCATCTGGCCTACTCGGTAAATATGTGGTGGCGGACCAACTGGAGCAGGTAACAACGTGTTTCTCGCTTGCGGAGATCCTCAAAAGGAGAGTCAGGCTGTGAACCCCGCGACTGATCTTGAAGAGCTGCTCCGGCAGAAAACTTGGGACAAAGAAGTTGTCCTCTGGCTTGGATCCGAGTCAAGGCTGAAAGATCTTCTCTCCAACCATAACATCCATGAGCTGGACATCCTCGATCTATTCGATCCCGACAACCTGCCCTCTGATGATGACGGAACCCGCATGCGTTTGACTCAGGCTTTGCGCTCCCGCCTGCAAAATCTCAACGCAACAGCCCGCAACAGAATCGTCCTGGTCGTCCGTTCCTGTGCTCTTCTCGCTCGTTACGGCGTAGGCTTGAAAGAGCTTTACAACTGGTTCTGCGGCGATTTTGGCATGGTTATCATGCCAATGCACCATCCCAAAGATGATCTTGCCTTTCCGGAAAACGTCATCATTGAAAAGGACCGTCTGTTCAACTATTTCTCAGAACCCGGCATGTGCAGTCGGATTGTCGCAGATAAGGGGTAATCCATGAAACTGCCGAAGCTGAAAGACATCATATCCGTAAAACCGGAGCCGCCGGAGACAACGCCTTTCTTGGACAAGATCATCCTCCGGCCGAACGCTGTGAAGACTGTCCAGGAGTATCTTTTCACCCCATCGCTTCGCTCCCACTTCCAGCAGATCTTCGAGTGCGCCGTCCATCTCAAAGGGCAGGGATTCTGGGTTCAAGCCGACTACGGCGCCGGGAAGACTCACTTTCTCGGCACTCTCTTGAACCTGCTGGTTTGGCGGGAAGAGGACATTTGGAAGGCCGTTCGCGATGATGAAATCCGAAAAGACTATGCGCACTCCCTTTCCAAAATTAAGATGTTTCCCGTTGCCTTCTCTCTCCGGGGCATGGGAACAACCGGAGGTGCGGATAGTCTGATGCTTGTCTTTGAAGAGCAGATTCGAGAAAGTCTCCGTACCTTTGCGCCGGAACTCGAACCCAAGATCCCGATCACCTCCGAAGAACTTGCCGATTACTGGTACCGGAACGAAGCCACCGATTGGGAAAAGGCCGGTGCGAAATCCTTCTTCGAGAAGGAGCATAAGTGTTCGCCTGAAGATTACCGCAAGGCCGAGGGCGTCAAGAAATTTGGCCGCGAACTGGTTCGCTCCGGCCTGCCTAAGGGGAAACTGCACGGCAAGTTCAAGGAGCGTTTTACCTGGATCTACGATCAGATTACCAAACTCGGTGGATACGATGGACTCCTGTTCGTGGTGGATGAGTTCCGCTCATGGCAGGACCGCCATGTCCAGGGCACTGCCGCCTACGCCGAAGATGAGGAGGTTCTCGAAACCCTTGCCTACGTCCTTCCAACCCAGCATCTCAACATTTTGACAATCATTGCTAGTCAGGGCGACATGCCGCAAAAACTCTCCGGTGGCGGCGAGGGGGACCGTTTCATCCCCCTCTATCTGCTGGCCGACAAAAACAAGGGAGACTTTGGGGAAATCGTGGCTTTCCGCTGCCGGGATCTCCTGAAAGGCGCGGATATTGGGATCAAGGACTACTACGATCACTGCCGCAAGGAGTATCGATTCGTCAGGCAGGCGAACATTTCGCAGGTGGACTTCAAGGCAATTTTTCCTTTCCAGCCCCGATGCTTCGAGGTGATGCGGCGGATCACGCAGAATCAGGAGAAACACAATTTACCGACCGAACGTTCTGCCATCCGGATGGGTTGGCAATCCCTCTCAGAAACTTCCATCCAGAGCGGAACCCGCCTTGTCACGATCCCGGACATTGTTCGCACGGACGAGCTTCGAAAGGGCCTGAACCATGAGGTTTACAGGGAGATTTACCAGAATCTACAAGGGACGGTTGAGCAGCTTTCCACGCTCGACATTTCTCCGGAAGAGAAGGAACAGGCTCATCGTATCCTCGAAACCCTGTTCCTCTGGGCCATAAGCCTTCCCGACAACTTGAGGGATGGCCTGACCGCCCAGGAGGTCGCGGAGGCCGCGTGGCTGGCAGACGAGGCGGTTGGCGCAACAGCCCAGGCCGAACATCTCCTGGAAAAGCTGGTTCAGAACGGTTTTCCTATTCGCGGGGAAAAGAAGACCCGGGAAGGCAAAGCGATCTCCGTTTACTCCTACGAACTATCGGCCGCCCAGGCCAATCCGGTCAAATATTTCGCCCCTCTGAAAAAGAAAGCCAAGGAGGACACCAAGGCCCAGGACAACAAATGGCTGGAAAGCCTCTTCTGGCAACTGCCAGATATTACGGAGGAAGCCCAGAGGGGTTTGAGCATGAACGGTGGCCTCCTCGCGGATTTCCAGCCCCCTGACCAGCGCACAGCCAAGCAACGGGAGGAAAAAGCTCCGCCCATCTATTCGATGCCGCACCGGGCCGCATCATCCATTTCTCGCGTTCATAAAGTACAATATGGGGGCGAGATCGTAGTTGCGGACCGATGGCGGGAGGAGTTTGGGAAGGAAATCGAAAACGCGGATCAGCATTTCCGGCTCGTTTACCTTACTCAGGCGCAGGAATCCTCGGATGACCAGATCACGGCACAGTTGAAAGACGCCCGCAGCGCCGTCTGCCGGCCCGCAGCCCTAAGCGATGAAACTCGTGAAGCGCTGGCAGACATTCTCGCCGCCGAGCAGATGAAGAAGAACTCCACCGCCCCCAATCAGGCCAGCCTGCGGGATTACGCGGAAAGCCGCCGCAAAGATGCCGTAAAGACGATCCTTAAATGCCAACTTGATGAATACAAGCGGGGGAAGATCCTCACCCAGAAGGGATATGGAATCCCCGCCCTTGAGGTCTTTGGCAACCTCAAGGACCGGGAAGACGCCCTCAGCGCGCGTCTGCTCGAAAAGGCCTACGATGCGCCGCTGTTTGCTTTCAAGCACCTCAAAAAGGTCTTTACGGACAACGACGCCCGCAAAGTTTTTGCCGGCCTGTTCCACAAAGACCCCGCAAACGCCGAAAAGGATGCCGTCACCAACTTTGCCGCCGGGCTGGCTCTGGTTTCCAAGTCGCACCCAAACGAGTTCAACGCGGACGGGTGCCTGCCCCTGGCGAGGATCAAAGAACACGTGGGCAGCGAACCCGACAAACCGGTTTCCGATATTAAAATTGCGTTCTGCCGGGCGCCCCATGCGCTAACCGACCAGATGGTCATGCTCTACCTGTTTTCCCTGATCAAAATCGGGGGGTACGAGCTGGCGATCAAGCCGAACCACGGGCTGGTCCTGAATAATGGCAAGCCGCTAACCGGCGACCGGTTGACGAACCGGGTTCTTGGACTTATTGACTGGAACGCAAAGCTGGACAAGGCTCTTCTGGGTGCCCGGCTCGTGAAGTCCTCTCAGAAGGGATGGAACGATGTTCTCCAGTATGCCCGAGTTCTGGATGAAACTTTGAAACCCGTTGCCTCGCCCGAAGAGGAAGATGTCCGCAACGAGGAGCTCGTTCGTCTGCTCAAATCTCTTTCTGAACGGGCAAATGTAGTGGGCGGGAAATTGCCGGAACTGGCTAAGTTGCTCGACGGTAAGATTGCGGCCGAGTGGAAAGAGTCGCTTCAGCGATTGGAGGCCTTTTCCGCCGCAAACGATTTCCACGAGTTCGGGGCAACGGTTCGGGAGTCCTATACAACTCCGGAAACATTCAAAGAAGCCTTTAATCGTTTCGGCAACCTGGCGAAGGCAGGCGAAGCCCTGCCTCAGCTTCAGCATGTGAAGGCTTACGTCCAAGGCGCGGCAGATCTTGGAGACAACGATCTTGATCTCCGCAAGATGACCATTTTGGGTCAATTATCTCTTGATGCACTTATTCAGAATCCTCAGAAGATTCGGGTAATCCTCGAACAGTTCAACCAGTTCACAGATCGATATCAACAGGCTTACCGCAAGGTTCACCGTGCCTATCATGACCAGCTTGCCACTCTTCGCGCGGAATTCCAGACCTATGAACCCAAGCTGCTTGCTGTAGAGCGCCTCAATCAGTTGGAACTTGGAGATGCGGTCGAAGGCGCGCTCCGGACTCAATATCGCAGTATCCTGGATTGTCTGGAGCCGTGTCCTGACAAGGATTACGCCAAGGTCGAACAGAATCCCGTTTGTCCGCTTTGCCGGCTGGCCAGCAAGGGCACAGCACCCGAACACGAGGTGAAGGCCTTCGCCAACCGTGCAGGGAAAGCGGTCTCCGATCTGACGGCCCGTGTGGCCCAGGGGGCTGTCCGTAAGGTCCTGGAGCAGAGCGGCGATAATGATGTGCGGACGTTGCTCGACGTGATTCTGGCGTCACAGGTAGATCGGCTGCCCGACGTTCTCGTTCCCGAGGTAATCGAACGGATCAAGAAGATTCTTTACGATGCCAATCTCGAACTCCGGGACATATCGGTTCGGGAGATCATCGGAGAGGCCCCAGCCTTGGAGGAACAGGACGTGGATACATTCCTCGAAGGGGTAAGGGATCGGATCAAGACCGCCTTCGCTAAAGCGAGGCAGGATACGGGCGGGAAGAAAAGGATCAGGTTTTTTCTGAGGTAGGCGGCAAATGCTGGACTTTCTCGACAACCAGGAATCTCTTGACGAATTCCTTAGAAAGCACATCAAACCGTACGACACGGTCGCGGACGACTATGATCGTCCACCGTTTGCAGCTGACATAAAGGAAGGCAAGAACGATCAAATCTATAATGTCCATTCGTACCACACGAAAGTGCCGCCGCGAGGTATCGTGCCGTACATCCTCCATTATACAAAGCCTGGAGATCTTATTCTTGATCCATTTTGCGGCTCTGGGATGACCGGGGTAGCCGCCCAGATGTGCGTAAATCCGCCCCTGGACATCCTTGAGCAGTTTCCCGATCTAAAGGAACGAATCGGACCACGAGCCTGCATTCTGAACGATCTCTCGCCAGCGGCTTGCCACATAGCTTACAACTACAACACGCCCGTGGATGTTGACGCTTTGAAGAAAGAGTTCGAGCGCATTAAGTCGGCGGTCAAAGAAGAATTCGACTGGCTCTATGGGACCGAACACTATGAACCAGCTATTGGTGACTACGCGTTGACCACCTCTGAAGTACTTTCAAGACTCAAGAATCCTCCCTCTTCGACCTTCGCTGGTGGACTCCTCGGTGAGACTGAACGTAATTGGACTCTCCTCAATCGTTCAGAGGTTGAGGAACGGCTTGGTTACTCTGTTACCGCTCTGCCGAAAGACAAGGCATGGGAAGACGTGGATGTCTCAAACGTTGAAAAATGGATATGTATCCCCGCAATGATTCAATACACGATCTGGGCAGACGTTTATCGGTGTGAGGGTTTCGTAACGACTGAGGAGCCGAGCGGGAGGGTGAGTAAACGGGGAGAAAACGCCGGCAAGGCCATTGTCCAGAAAAAACAAGTCCCTCGCGGCTGTGGTGGCGAGATCCACTTATGGAACTGCGCTGTGGACCATTCCACAGGAAAAGTGTTGGATGATTTTTCTTGTCCGAAATGTGGGCAAGTCTGGACCCTTAATAAAATAAGGCTTCTTCGTTGTGATCCTACGGACACTATCCATGAGTTTCAAGGCCTAGTTCTTTCCCGGGGAAAATTCGTCCCGAAGATTGAGCGGCGAAGGAGGCGAGTAAGCAAACAAGATTTGCAGCATATCGCACACCTAACCCAGGCAGATATTCCCTACTGGTTTCCAACAACGAAACTGGTTTCA
>Ga0315278_10002290_pt1 | contig 17018 bp, 15 predicted proteins | sample YL17G06_0_MG_FD_203880 | JGI IMG/M metagenome (GOLD analysis project Ga0315278, IMG submission 203880) | Sediment microbial communities from Yellowstone Lake, YNP, Wyoming, USA - YL17G06_0 | ecosystem: Environmental > Aquatic > Freshwater > Lake > Sediment | place: USA: Wyoming | collected... | reverse complement strand
CAGCGGCTGGATGCAGTTCCTCGTCTTCATAATAATAGCGGTTTTTTATGCTATCAACAGCCTCATAAAAAAATCCAGGGAAAGAAAAGTTGTTGAGCGGGAAGACGACCAGCAGCTTGAAGAGATGCTCGAACAGCCCAAATACCGGCAATATCAGCCAGTTAGGCCGGCTATCGAAAAGCCTGTATCAAGCCGGCAAAATAAATCTGCCGACAGGGGGATAACCGTCGAACCCCGGCAATCGCGGTCAGGCCCCAGGAAGCGCGGGGGCAATGTCAAAACGCAGGAAACACCATACCTGACCTCACCAGTGCCGGCGTTTCAGCCTGCTGTTGTCGGCGAACCGCTTGAAGAGCAGACTGTTGCAGCAGGAAAAGCAGAGCGGCGCAAGGCGGTTGAAACATTAATTGACTTAAACAATCCTGACGAATTGAGAAAAGCAGTTGTTGTCTACGAAGTCATAGGTAAGCCCATTTCACTTCGCGACGAATAATCAAGTAATTTCGTTTCCCAAGTTATTCTGTGATATTGGTTTTTAAAGGCACCACATAACGTCCTATAATATATGTTATGTTTCATTCAGGTTTTTCAGAAAACGTGGATTAAAATATCTTTAAAATTCGGAGGATAATGGGTAATCGGTGTTTGTGGCCAGATATGCGGTATCTGCGAGGTTTTCCCACATAAGAGATGCCCTGTCGAGCAAACCCAAATTCTGCAGGACAATCGAGACGTTGACCGCCGTATCCGCATAGGCAAAATTATTTGCCATCTGCTGTTCGAGATTCATCAGCGATGAGGCAAATTTTATCCTGTCATAGTAAAGCAAGGCTGTCTTATAATGCAGTTCGAGAGTATCCTTATCAAGACACTTCGGGCCTGACAGTTGTTCCATCGCAGCGTTCTTACGGTCAATTTCAAATAAGCATACCGCCAGTTTGCTTCCGGCCCTGCTGTAGGTCGGATTTATTTCCAACGCTTTTTGGAACGATTCGACGGCCTCGCTCAATCTGCCGACGCTCATCATTAAAATACCCAGCCTGTAATACAAATCCGGATTTTGCGGTCGAAGGTCAATTTGCTGACGATGTGCGGTGATAACAGCCTCTATCGGATTTGGCGGCTCATCTATGTTATGGGACATCCAGTTTTTTTCGTCCATACGTGTTTTGAATTGCAAAGTAGCGGTTTCAGCAAACAGAACAGAGCTGTTCGGCTGAATTGCCGCTGCGAGCGAAAGTATCGAAAAAGCTTCCGAAGTATTGCCTGCCAGTTTGTATGCGGTTGCCAGGCCAATGTAAGCATCTACTATCCGGTCATTTATCTCGATTGCCCTGTTGAACTGCTGGGCGGCAAGCTGTTCCTGCTGCATCTGCAGGTATTGTGTCCCCAGTTTTATCGTGGTCTCCAGAAAATCCGGACAGATTCGCAGAGCTTCTTCGTATTGTGAAGCGGCTTCAGCATTGTCACCGAGCATACTTAGAACGTCGCCGTGTTTCACGATTAAATCCAGCCTTGTAGGCTGTTCCCGCTGTATGTCCTCAAGACATTCGAGAGCTTCCTGAAGTTGTCCTTCACGGATAAGCTGGTCTATGTCATCATCGCTGTGAAAGTTGTCGGGATGTATCAAAATTGCCGTGTTAAAGGTCTCAACGGCTTTGACGTATTCAGCAGCCGCAATATACAGGTAACCGAGTATGACAAGCGTTAACGTGTCGTCCGGGTATTCATTTTTCAACAGTTCGTATTCCTGAATAGTTTTTTCGAGCTGGCCGTTCTTGAAATATATAGCTGCGAGCCTTTGTCTGGGCAGTTGCAGATAGTTTTTGAATTTAAGGCAGTCCTGATAGAATTCAGCCGCCTCAGCTTCTTTGCCGAGCCGTTCGTAGCAGTGTCCGAGTGCATAAAGAGCCATCGTGTTATTAGGCTGCCGCGTATAAACCGAGGTCAATTGTTCAACAGCACTTTGCAGTTGGTTTTTTTGGAGGCATATAGCAGCCGCTGCGAGTCTGCCGCGTGTGCAGGAAGGATTTTCGAACAGATACAGCCGCAGCTGCTCCTCGGCTGCATCAATCTGCATATCTGCCATCTGTGCGATGATATTGCCTAACTGCTGATACTGTGCAGCTTCACCCTCCGTCTCGAAGAGTTTAACACTGTTAAACCAGTGCCATATTAAATCGGCAGTATCAACAGTCATCCCCCTGCCGAGGATTTCCAGTAATTGACTCATCACCCACCCTGTTTTACTTAACGCCTCTTCCGTCGCTTTTCATCGACAATAGATAAAGGGCTGTTAACCGATGTTTTCTTATTTAGTTACTTGAAGGGACATTTATTCGGATGTGTTTGGCGTTTATGTGTAGTGTAGGGGTTATTACGGCCTTGAAGTCCGGTTATAGGGTTTTCATAAGCCTATGTTGTTCGGAAGGTTATCAGCCGCCGTTTTGCCTGTCCCATAAAGTATATTGCCGCTGATTTTTACCCGCCTTCGCAGAGCCTACGTCGATGACTCGTCCTCCGCAGTCATTTTGCCAAAATCCGCGGGAAATAGTTAGAAATGGCATTTCGGTTTAGATATTATGAAAGGTATGAGCGCTGGGCTGTTAAAAGAAATCAAATCGGCTGGGGAGAGAAGGATATTTTGGGCCGTGGTTGTGATATTTACCTTTTGCTCGCTTTATCCAATCTGGGCTGTCAGATTTCTTCCTATGCAGGATTACTCTGAGCATCTTTTACAAGTTCATCTTTTGCGGGAGCGAAACAATCCTGCTTTTGATTACAAAGAAAATTTTGATTATTATTCTCTACTGGGACCTTATAAGCCTTTTTATGCGGTAACCGCTTTTTTTTCAATTTTTGTTCCCATCGAGGCCGCAGGGAAAATGTCGATATCGCTGTATATACTGGCAATCGTTCTGCTTATCATAAAACTGGCTCGTCGTTCAGATACGGACTTTGTGCCGTGGGGACTTTTACTTTTTTTCCCTTTTGCCTTCAATCAGCAATATTTTCTGGGAAACACAGGCTACCTTTATTCGCTTCCCCTGCTTGTTTTTGGTCTTTTTGATGCTGAACGTGCCTCCGAAGTGCCGCTAAGCATATGGTCATTTTGTAAAAGCCTTTTGTGGCAGGCGGCATTATTTTTGACCCATCCTTTCACATTTCTTATTTACATATCGTTAATGTCCGTAATGGTCTTATTGTCCCTGCAAAAACGAACTAAATTTATCAGAAGTTTTGTTATACTTGCGCCGGCTGTGGTAATTTTCATTCTGTGGTCGCTGGCAATGGGAGGCAATAATTCCCCCGGCGGCAAGCCGGAGTGGGTCAAACCTTTCTATCACAATCTGATTTTTTACGGATATATTTTCACCGGTATGCAGTGGTTTGACGGTGTAGACAAATTCCAGACAGTCCTGTGGGCAATAACAGCCTGTATAGTTATGTATACGCTGTATACAGACAGAGAACACATAAAGACATTATCCCGCAATTTTTTTATATTTTTTGCCGCGACCATAATTGCATTGTGTGTACTTCCGTTCAGGTGGGACCCCTACACCTTTATTAACCTAAGGATTGTTGCGGTTTCTTACTTTTTCCTTGCGGTGCTGGTCGGCGAATTAAGATTCAAAGGATTGATTAAAACTGTCTTCGTAGTCCTTGTTGCATCAGTTCTGCTGCATTTAGTTGCGAAACAAACCCGCATTTCAAGAGAGACGGACGAGATTGTGCCGGTAATAGAGAAGATGCCGTCTAATTGCCGTATCCTTCCGCTGATTTTCGACAGCAGCGCGACTGAATTTGACCGATATTTCTTTGAGATACATCGGCACGATTATGATTATTATCATATTCTCATAGGAGGAGGTTTAAACCCATATCTGCCTACTAACACGATGTTTCCTGTCCGCTATAAGGCCGGCTTAAATCTTCCCGCTCCGTATTTGTACAGTCCTGACCTTTTCAGGTGGGAACGATATGCACCGGCATATAATTATATTATTGTGCGGTCTCCTCCGCCCGGTTTTGTCTCATATATGATGAGTAAAACCACGCTGATAAGCGAGTCAGGGAAATGGTTTTTGTTTAAGGGAGGGCTGGCAACGGCACAGAATTGATGAAAGTCCTGTTTTCGACTATTCCTGTTTTTCCGTATAAGACTGTTTTTCTATTTCATTCAGATATGCGAGGGTGCGTTCAAGTTTGTCGCTTAAGTGCTTCAGCTTCAGCATAGCCTTGACCCGTGTTATAAGTTCCAGCCTGTTGACGGGTTTACTAATAAAATCATCCGTTCCCGAATCTATACCCCGCTTCATATCGCCAAACTCATTGAGCGCGGTTACCATTATTATAGGCACGTGATTAGTATGCGGGTTGTTTTTTATTCTCCTGCAGACCTCAAATCCGCTCATTTTGGGCATCATCACGTCCAGCAGAATTAAATCCGGAGTTTCTTTAGCTACGCTCTTCAAAGCCTCTGCGCCGCTAATCGCCGGGACCGTTTCACAATCAATGTCCTCAAGATACGCCTGCAGCAGCTCGAGATTCTGCTGGTTGTCATCGACTACCAATATTACCGGTTTTTCCATCTGGTCTTTTTTAGCTTTGTTCATTTGTTGTGCGCCTTTATCCGTTTGCTTCTTTACCGTAGATTTATCCCTTATTTTTATCTTCTTTGCCGCTATTTTTCACTCATTTTTTATTATTACTGTGATTTTCTATAAACTGGCGGACCTCCGGCTTGATATATATTTCTTCGACATTAACTATTTTTGCAACTGCTTCGGCACAGGTAACAACAGCTTCAGCCGACGAAGCCTGTGTATCCACAAAAAATATCGTTTGTCCTTTTACAATGCAAAGTCCCCCGCCGCTACCCCCAAGGGGCTCGCTGCGAATTGTAACATTATTTGTTTTCAACAGTTCCAGAAGTTCCTCTAAAATCCTTTGCTCGTTCATAGCTCAAGAAAAATCTCGTTTCGGGTCGATACTATATAATACTGTATTAATACTATATCAGGAGCGAGCAGTTGACAAGTATTATCGAGAAACGCTTTTCTTTACATAAAAATCTGGCGAATCAACTATGTCAAAACGACAGCCTGAAATCGCAGATTGTCCAGCTTCAGGCACTGGCTAATATAGGCACCGTTACGTGTATGATAGCCCACGAGATTAACAATATTCTTACCCCCCTGACCAGCTATGCGGATTTGGCCTTGAAAAATCCGGAGGACAAACCTCTGATTGAAAAGGCACTTCAACGAACGACCCAAAACTGCCGGCGGGCCTCGAAGATTATGGAAAGTATGCTCTCTTTGGCCAACGGGGAAATGCAGGAAAAACAGGCCACCCCCCTGCTTATGCTGGTTGAAGAGATTTTCACCTGTCTTTGCCGCGATTTTGTTAAGGACGGTATAACCGTAAATATTCAAATACCGTCGGATGTAACCATTTGGGCGGTCCCCGTCCAGATTCAACAGGTCTTGATGAATCTGATTCTCAACGCCCGTGATGCAATGCTTCACCGCGGCGGCATTCTGACCATTAAGGCACAGCAAAGCGCTGACGATACACAGATAGAAATAGCCGACACGGGTGACGGGATTGAAACGGAAAATCTGGGAAAAATCTTTGATACGTTTTTTACCACTAAAACAGATAATAAATTACCATCACAGCACTGCGGCGCAGGACTGGGACTGGCTTTCTGCAAGAAGGTAATAGACTCGCATAAGGGTTCTATCACGGTAGAATCTGAGCCGGCAAGGGGGACTATATTTAAGGTAACCCTGCCAAAATCTTAATAAGGCGACAGCAAATCGTGATTTATCAATATATCGGCCATATCATTTTGATGTTGCTGCTGCTTGCCTGCTCTGCATTTTTTTCGGGGACTGAAACTGCATTTTTCAGCCTGTCGCGCAGGCAAGTCAGCATATTTCAACAATCAACGCATAAACTTCAGAATCTTGTTGCGTCTATTCTGAGTAAGCCAAGCCGATTGCTTGGCTGTCTGCTGTTCGGAAATATAGTGGTTAACGTTCTTTTCTATGCCACAGCCAGTATTCTCACCATCACGGTTGAGCGTAATGCCGGCGTGACGGCTGCTGCCGTTATTGCCGGTGTTGCCTTCATTTGTCTGGTGGTTTTTGGCGAAATGCTGCCAAAGTCACTGGCCTACGCAAATGCCCGACACATCAGCGTCGCTGCTGCCGTGCCGGTCTTTGTGTGTATTAAAATTCTTTCGCCGCTCATATCCGCCTTTCGTTTTTCGATAGTGGAATCGACCCTTCGGCTGCTCCCTGATGCTGCGAAATCTCTCAGGCCGATAACCGCATCTGAACTGGGAGTTTTGATAGAGTCCAGCCGCAGACAAGGTCTGATTACGGCTTATGAAAACAGGCTGTTAACTGAAATTATGGAGCTGGGTTTTTTGAAGGTTCGCCACGTGATGCGGCCTCGCGTGGATATGATAAGCTGCTCGATTACAGATTCATCTGCAGCCGTATGTGAAGTTATGCGAAAAAATCATTTCACAAAACTGCCCATATATGCAGGTTCGATAGATAACGTAATCGGGCTGGTGCATCTTCGCCAGATTTTAATTGAGCCTGATACGCCGCCGGCCAAACTTATTCAGCCGGTAAATTTTGTCCCGGAGCAGAAAACGGTCGAATCCCTGCTCGAATTTTTCCGCAAGACCGGCAGCGATACGGCAATAGTTGTGGATGAATATGGCGGCATTGCAGGAATGGTTCGGCTGGAAGACATTGCCGAAGAACTGCTGGGGCCGATTGAGATTGCAGAGGGCATCAAGCCTATTGAGCTGATGGGGCCTTTTGAATACCGGCTGGCAGGGAATCTGGCCATCCACGACTGGACAGAGGCATTCAGTATAGACCCTGCCGAAACGCGTATTTCGACAATCGGGGGCCTTGTAACCGTCCTGCTCGGCAAAGTGCCTAAAAGCGGCGATGTCGTTTATCTGAAAAATCTGAAATTTACCGTTGAGCGGATGAAAAAACACCGTGTTGAGACCGTAATATTGACTCTTGAACCATTACCAGGCGATGACTAACGTGACAGTTTTAATATTGGTGGTTATATTTTTTATAATTCTTGCCGGCCTCTTTGAGGGCGCAGAAACAGGTATGTACCGCATCAGCCGGCTGCGTTTACGGCTCGGCATCGAAAAAAGAAAGCTGACGTTTATCCTGCTCGGTAAAAGTTTACACGACAGTTCATCGCTGCTTTTGTCGATGCTGCTCGGCACTAATCTTGCACACTATATAGCAACAAGCATTGTTACCTATATCTTATGGAACAGACTGGGCGACGAACATACCGCCGAATTATTTGCAACTTTTCTGATGGTTCCTGTATTGTTTATTTTTTCGGAACTGCTTCCTAAAAACATATTTTTTTATCGTGCCGATTCCATTATGCCGTTTCTTTCGCCTCTTTTGTTTGCCTGCCATAAACTTTTTAGCTGGTCCGGCATAGTCCCCCTGCTGAAAAGGATTTCTCATATGTTTGCCGTTCTGGCGGGCCTGCCCTCCCCTGCCGAGATAGCGATAACCACAGTGTATCCTTCTCACATTGACACTATCCTTCAGGAAACACACGAAGAAGGTTTTTTAAGTCATATCCAGGCGGACATCATAAACCGCTTGATAACCGTCTCAAAAGTTGGTATAAAAACCGTAATGACGCCTCTTGAGAAAGTCCAGTCCGCTGATGTAAATTCCGACAGGCCTGCTCTTCTGAAGAAATTGAAGGAATCGGTTTTCACGCGTCTGCCTGTTTATGACCGATGGCCGGAAAACATTGTCGGTTTTATAAATATCTATGATTGTTTAAGCTCAACAAAGCAATTTACCGCTTTGAACGATTTTATCATTCCTATTCGCCAAATTCACAGCGATACAACTATTTTCGATACGATAGGCATTATGCAGCGTGAGAATCAGAAAATCATCCTTGTTACGACGGGCGCCCATCTCGGCAAAGAAAAACCTGTGGGCATTGTAACTATGAAAGACCTGGTTGAAGAACTGCTTGGTGAACTGGCTGAATGGTAATTTAATTTTGGAGAAGGGAATTAAAGTTGAAAGCCCCGGTATTATCGAAGATAGCCAACGTTGTCGTTTTTTTGGCGATACTTGTCCTTTCGTTTACAATTTTTATAAATAGTATGACCAAGGCCATCGGTCATGACGAGCAGATGTACTGCACTGCCGCTGTTCTCTTATCGCAGGGCAAAATGATTTACAGGGATTTTTCTTATGTGGCGCAGATGCCATATCATCCGCTCCTATGTGCCGCTGTTTTTAAGATTTTGCACACGACCTATTATCTGCTCACAGCCAGAATTTTATCAGTTTTATTCGACGTTCTAACCATAGTCTGCATTTTCGGCATATATCGTAATGTTTTCCGTGTTTTTCCAATTACAGGTTCACTATTTGGTCTGGCCGGCGCTCTTTTGTATCAGCTTAATCCCTTCGTGGATTACACAAGCGGTTTTGCCTGGAACCATAATTTTGTAATTTTTTCCGCTGCGTTATCATACTGGATACTCCAAAGCACCGATTTTACCAAAGAAACAAAATACCTGCGGATTGCCGCCATTTCTGCACTGCTTACTCTCGGAACGTGTATGCGGATAACAACAGGTTTTGTGCAATTGCTGTTTTTTATTTTCCTGCTGGCCCGGCCTGCCGAATCAGCAAAACAAAAGATTAAAAATATTTTGCCGTTTTTAATTACTGCCGGTATTATTTTGATTTGGCCGCTGTATGTGATAGCATCCGCCCCGCGGGCGTTTTATCTGAACCTGTTTTCCATACCCGTTCTCAACAGTCATTGGCTGCATAAGGTAGGTATATTTTACTGGAAATTCGAGATGTTGTCTTATTTTTTTACTATACCCGCTTCCTATCTGGTTATTCTGATAGCAATTTATCTTTCTGCGGCGCTGTTATTTACGCACCGGCAACAAACAATTTCGAGTGTAGCAACCGCTATGCCGGCTGTGTTAGTGGCAATTACCTTTTTCTCAATCGCATTCATACCATTGACAATCTGGCCGCAATATTTTGCGGCACCGTTTTTCTTTCTTATTATAAGTTTTGCATACCCACTGCTGCACCTAAGACAACTCGTCAGCGACAAAGCTTTTGGAATAGCCGCGGTTTTGATAACTGCGTGTGTTATGATAACAATAACTTCTCATCTAATGGTATTCACAAGACTTCCCTGTCTGTTCAGCCCGCAGAAATGGACGCCGATTCAGACTCATAAGACGTCGATGGATATTTCTGAGAAAGTTAAATATCCAAAACTGGTACTTACACTGGCCCCTCTTTATGCGATCGAAGGCGGATGCAACATATATCCTGAATTTTCTGCCGGTCCTTTTGTTTACAGGATTGCCAATGTTCTGTCTCCTGCCGAACGTCAAATCACACACACCGCAGGGTCGGAGATGCTCGATGAACTCGTCAAGGACCGCCCGCCGTCTGCGCTGATAGTAGGGTTGGAATATTTGCCCCTTGATATGCCTCTTTTTGAGGCAGTTTCACCTAAACCGGAAAGCTGGGACAAAAAGGCTTACGATACCGGCCCGACGGTATATTTCAGACAATAAATGTTATGAATGCATTTAACTCTGTTGACCGAATATCTTTTCAAGGGTTAGTTTCAAAAGCGGCAATACCGCTGACCTTCTTTGTTATCGCCCTGACGGCATATATCAACAGTTTTATCTGCCCATTCATCTTCGATGACGAGACGAGTATCCTGGAAAATCCCCATATTCAGCATTTGTGGCCGCCTGCGGAAATAATATCTGCTCCGCTTAAAACTACGGTGGCGGGCAGACCTGTGGCAAGTCTGTCGTTAGCCATCAACTATGCAATCAGCGGTTATTCTGTCTGGAGTTATCACCTGTTTAATCTTATTATTCACATCCTCGCAGGACTGACGCTTTACGGAATTATAAGGCGGACTTTGCTTAGTAAACAACTTAAAGACAGATTCGGCAGCCACGCTGTAATAATAAGCTGGACAGTATCGGCCATCTGGCTTGTGCATCCGATTCAGACCGAAAGCATTACATATATTATTCAGCGGACCGAATCGCTGATGGGCCTGTTTTATTTGCTTACGCTGTATTCGGCCATAGGTGCAATGGAATCGAGCGGCAAATCGCTGTGGCCTGTAGTGTCGGTTGTCTGCTGCGGTCTGGGGATGGGGACAAAAGAAGTGATGGTTACGGCGCCGATACTTGTGCTGTTGTATGACCGTGCGTTTTTTGTGGGTTCATTTGCTTCGGCATTGCGGCACAGGCGGGGTTTGTATGCGGGTTTGGCAGCGAGTTGGATAATTCTAATTGCTGTTATGTCAACGGGGCCTCGTTCATCATCAGCAGGATTCGGGCTTGATAAGATAACGCCGTGGCAGTACGCCGGAACACAGTTTGGGGTTATTGTTCACTATTTAAGATTGTCTTTTTGGCCGAGCGGGCTGTGTCTTGACTATAGTTGGCCTGTCACAGAGAAATGGCCGCAGATTATACCGCCGATGCTGTTTATAGTGTTTCTTTTGGCGGTTACTTTTTGGGGATTGTTTCGCAATTATCCGTGGTCGTATCCGGCAGCATGGCTGTTTTTTATATTGTTTCCGACATCAAGTTTCGTTCCCATAACTGATTTAGCTTTCGAGCATCGTATGTATTTGCCTTTGGCAGGACTGGTAACACTGCTTGTGATGTCCGGTTATATGGCCGCGGAATATTCGGCAAAGCAGTTCCGAATATACTGGGCGTATTACATTGCCTTTATGCCGGCGGTGGGGATTATCATTGCACTGACTTGTGTGACAGTAAATCGTAATAAAGATTATCATAGTGCTTTATCAATCTGGGAGAACGTGCTGAAAGTCTCGCCTGACAACGCGCGGGCGCATAATAATATGGGCATTGCTTTGCGATTGCAGGGCAGGCTGGATGAGGCTATGAGTCATTATCGTCGTTCTATTCAACTGGCACCCGATTATGCGGACGTCCACAATAATATAGGTGCTTTGCTTCAGTTTCAAGGCAGACTGGATGAGGCCGTCGACTACTATAATAAAGCTTTGCACATCGACCCCAATTATTCAAAAGCCTGTAATAATCTGGGTATCATTATGGCGATGCAGGGCAGGTTTGATGAGGCAGTCAGTTATTTCCGTAAGGCTATTTCTCTTAACAGGGACTATGCAGAAGCATATAGCAATTTAGGCAACGCATTGACATCGCAGGGTAAGTTCGGCGAAGCAATTAACTACTATCAACAATCACTGCAAATCAAACCCAACCAGGTAATACCACTGACCAGATTAGCGGCAGCTTACGCAGCCGACGGTCAATTTGAGCAGGCTGTAGAAACTGCTCAAAAAGCATTGGAATTGGCTTCTGCCCTAAAACAAAATGAGCTAATCAATCGCATTCGTGAGCAATTGGAGCTTTACAGGCAGAAAAAACCATCTTCGCTTTGATAGTGATTAGACGTTGAATCTGAAATTGATAACGTCGCCATCCTTAACAATATATTCTTTGCCTTCAAGGCGTATTTTGCCGGCGGCCTTGACAGCCTTTTCGCTGCCGAATTTTTTTAAATCATCATAAGCCATAGTTTCGGCTCTTATAAAACCCCGTTTAATGTCCGAATGCACCTTCCCTGCCGCATCAAGCGCGATAGTCCCCTTCCTTACGGGCCAGGCACGGACCTCGTCCGACCCCACTGTCAAAAAACTTATCAGTCCGAGTGCCGAGTAACAGCAATGCACAAACTTGCTCACCGCAGATTCGGTAATCCCCATATCAGCCATAAATTCTTTTCTGCTGCCGGCATCTAATTGCGAAAGTTCATATTCGATTTCCGCACTGATGGAAATTGCCTGCAGGGTATTATTGGGAAAATCAAATTTTTTGTCCAGCTGGTTTTCGCCGACATTTACCGCAATCACCATTGGTTTTAGCGTCAGAAACGCCAGGCTCTTAATCATTTCCTTTTCAGCCTCTGTTTCAACTGCGGAGCTTATCGGCTTTTCCGATTCTATCGCCTGCTGCAGTTTTTTTTGCAGCGCCAGTTCCGTCCTGTCGCGGGCCTGCGTCGGGGTTGGCTTATTAACCTGCTTCTCAAGATTTTGTATGCGGGTAATAACAAGCTCAAGGTCGGCAAGCAGCAGTTCGGTTTGTAATTCTGCCAAATCTCTTGCCGGGTTTACACTGTCTCGATAGGATGGAACGGTCGGATTTTCAAATGCCCGCACCACTAAAACAATAAGTTCGGTCGTTCTTATCTGGCTGATTAATCGCCGGGCGGCGGTCCTGCCGTGTTCATCGGTAAAATTAAGACCCGGCACATCAAGGCAGTCTATCGTTGCACGAACTATTTTTTCAGGTTTGTAGAGTTCGGCCAGCCAGTCCAGCCTTTCATCAGGGACCGGCACAATTGCTTCTTCTATCGCAGTTGAACCAATTGTTGGTATCGACTTGCCGCTTATAGCGGATAATATCGTGCTTTTGCCGGATTGTGTTAGGCCGAGAAGAGCTACTTTCATTTTGTCCTTTTTTCAATAATAAAATCACAAATTGTAAGTGGTTGCACCATAAGCATCATAAGCGACTATAGCAGGAAAATCAACCACTTCCAGTTTCCTTATTGCCTCTGTTCCGAGGTCTTCGTAAGCGATTATTTCCGCTGATATGATATGTTTGCTCAGCAGCGCCCCTGCCCCGCCGATAGCAGACAGGTGCACCGCACCGTATTTTTTCAAAGCTTCTCTGACCTCGTTGTTCCGGTATCCTTTGCCAATCATCGCCCGCAGGCCGTTTGCGAGCAGAATCGGGCTGAAAGCGTCCATTCGCGATGAAGTGGTCGGCCCTGCTGCCCCTATTACCTGTCCCGGCCGCGGCGGCGTAGGCCCCACAAAATATATCATCGCACCTTTAAGCTCGAACGGCAGCCTCTCCCCTGTTGCTATTGATTGGCACAATCTTTTATGCGCCGCATCTCGTGCGGTATATATTACACCGTTTATAAGGACTTCATCGCCAGCTTTTAATGACCGCACCTCAGCTTCGCTCAATGGTGGCTTTATTTTTATTATTCTGCCCATTTCTAACCTCTGATTTTACATCATCCCCGCAATTTTGCGAACCCAAAAGACGGGAATTTTTCTTATAACACATCTGCTCCGACTAATTTACTATTGCTATAAAAAATAATTTGGATAAAATAATAAATTATGGGGAAATATCCTGTATTTCTCGAAATAGGCGGTAAGCGCGTGGTTATAATCGGCGGCGGAGCAGTTGCCGCGCGAAAGGCCCAGACATTGCTGGCTGCTAAGGCCAGGCTGGTTATAGTTGCTGAAGAAATCGATGATATGTTGACTGCACAATGTCAGGGAACAGCCGCAGAACTGGTCAAATCCAAATACTCAAAAAATTATCTTACAGGAGCCACGCTTGTCATTGCAGCAACAAATGACCATCAGTTAAATGAGCGGATTTACAGGGATTGTCAGGAGTTGGAAATTTTGTGCAACGTCGTCGATGAGCCGGGTCTTTGCGATTTTTTCGTGCCTGCGGTCGTTAAACGCGGCGATTTGCAGATTGCCGTCGGCACTGAGGGCGACTGCCCTGCTTACGCAGGCCATATAAAGAAAAAACTGGAAGGCATTTTTACCGAAAAGCACGGCGAATTCCTGACTGAACTGGAGAGGCTGAGAAAAGAAATTATCAAGAACGTAACAGACCCCGCCGACCGTAAAGCCCTGCTCGGTCGGCTCGTAGATGATGATTCATTCGAATATTTTACACAGAATGATTTGGCACAATGGCGTTTGTGGGCTGAGAAACTTATACGGGAATCCGGGAAAAAATAAGAATATAGATTTCCGCCCCCTGATTTAAGCTTTAATCTTATCAATTACGATGTGCAGATATTTTTGCCGATGGCCGATACGCCTTCTGCTGTTTTTACGCCTCCGGAAGTTCATCGGGTAAAGCTTTTCACCTTTAACTACCGCTTCGCCTGCCGTGGTCTTAAATGAGCCGATTACTTTCGCCCCTTCTATGTATGGTGAGCCTACCTTTACTTCTTTCCCGTCGTTTATAAGCAAAACCCTGTCTATCTCAATCTTTTTGGCATCAGCTTTTACATCAGTCAGCTCGATATTCACACGCTCGCCCTCGCTGACCTTATACTGCTTACCGCCCTGCTCAATTATTGCATACACTGTTAAACTCCTTAAACCGTCTGGAAATAGAATAAGTATAATATTCTATGCGTTCAGACTTTTTTGTAAAGCAAATTGTGATATATTTTTGTATTTTATCCCAATTGTGCAACAGGTAAAATTAAGGAAAATAACAACAGGAGCTATCTTATGCAAATAGCAATGATACAGGACGAGATTATCCCGCTGGAAAAACTTGCCCCCGTCCATTTGGACAGAGGCACTTTTTTCGGCGATGGCGTATACGAGGTGCTGCGCAGTTACAACGGCAAAATCTTCGCACTCGAAGAGCATCTGCAAAGATTTGCCAACAGCCTTTCCGCCATTGAGATGAACAATGTGGATATTGGTCAGATACGCTCAAAAGTCCGGACGGCTTTTGAAAAAGCCGGCATTCCCAATGCCCAGATATATTTTCACATTACCAGAGGCTCAGCGCCGCGAAATCATAACTGGGACGACAATTTGAAGCCGAATTTCTTCCTCACCATTACAGAACTGCCTGATGATAAAAAGGTAAAGGCCGAGGGCCTTGCGGTTTCGACTCATCCTGACTGGAGATGGAAAAGGTGTGATATAAAATCACTAAATCTGCTGGCTAATATTCTTGCCCGCAGAGATGCCGCCAACAAAGGCTGCGCCGAGGCCATTCTTGTCGATGAAAAAAGTTTTATCACCGAAGGCGCAGGCTCAGCTTTCTTCGCAATTATAGATAAGGCGCTGCGGACATCGCCGCTTACGAGCAATATTCTGCCTTCAATTACGCGAAAGTTTGTAATTAAGGCCGCCGAGAATATCAGCCTGAAAATAACTGAAAAATCAGTAACGACTCAGGAAGCGATTGGTGCGGACGAGCTTTTCATTGCCGTAACCACCAAAGACATTGTTCCTGTCGTGAAATTTAACAGCAAACTCATCGGCGACGGCAAGCCCGGCAAATATACGAAACTGCTTATGGAGGAATTTCGTAAGTTCACAAGATAATATAATTTATCTGTGAATGGAAATGTTCGGCAGATTATCTTGGTTCGGGGGTCTGCTGAATGGCGATGACCCTGACTTTGTCTGCGGGGGATGTTGTCAGGCTGCGGTCAAGAATTGCAATAACCCTTTTTTGCGGGCCGTCAACGCCGATACGGATGAGTATGTAAGCGGTGAAAACATCGCTGCGCACGGTAACGAGATTGCTGATTCGTGAGAATATAACATCCCGCTCTTCAAAATCATCAGGAGCGCCATCGCCTAAAATGCCGCCGGGGGTCAAATCGGGGAAACCTGCTAAATCGTTGCCGTCCCGTGCATAATAATCCATACTATAATCGCGGTTGGCAGCAAGAACATTAACCAGTTCGCCGATGTTTCTGAATCCCGGCTCTCCCCGCCGAGCGGAATAATCAGGGCCGTTCGGGTTGACTGTCGCCGTTTTGTCCCTGTAAGCGACTATTGCATGGGCAAGGTTTGCGTCGTTGTTATATCCACCTTTTCTCTGCGAGACCCAGGGCAGTTGGGCGATGACATACCACGGGGCGGTGTTGATATTGACGCGGCCTTTTATCCTCGTTTCATTCGAGAATTTATTCGGGTCAAAAACAGTCAGATATTTAAACATCTGCTGGAAATTGGGGTCGGCTAAATCCACACGCACATTTGGTTCATCACCAGAATAAGGGTCAAAACCGATTACACCTGAACCAGGTATAGATGGATTTTCGCCAATATTATAATAAGCTCTCTTGCGGAAAAGCATCCCCATTTCGCCAATATTGGTAAAAGGTTTATTCTCGGGATGAGCCTGAATAAAAGGACTCGGTAACACAGGCCCTACAAAGAAATTAAACCCGCCAATAGTTGGAAAACCTCCTCTGCTCAACGGCCGGTCCCACAAACGCCTTATGCTCTTATGTGGGTGGATGTCCCTCTGGAAACTGTAACCGGCAATATGAGTATTAACGTCATCTATCCACCACCTATTAGGGTCGCTTAAATCAGCAAGTGGAACCACAACAGAATCAACCACAATGGGAACACTATTTACTTCACGCTGCAAAACTATTAAGTAGTTACTGACGAAATTAATATCGGCAATGGCAATTTGAGAGTTTGGAGCGCCAGTTGTAAAACTCCAGACATCACCTTTGTTTATAATAGAGAAACTATTGATATCGTCAATCCGCCAGTAGTAAGTTGTATTCATATCCAAGACACCCGGCGGGTCGTAGAACCTCACCGTCTGGTTGCCTTTGAACTCAGGCCACAAACCGGGGGTGTTATTTGCGTCTCTTACACTGTTGAAATTGGCACCGAAGTATACATCGTATGAGACTGCGTCCTTTACCTTTGGCCACTTGAGGACTATGTCGGGGCCCACTCCCGTTGCCCCATCGGGGGGATTAATGGCATTTCTTAATGGCGCATTCACATCCTCATGCAGCAATACGTGAAATCGCCCTGTCCCTGCCCAATTGATAGAAACAACCATTTGAAGCAAACCTGTAGCATCATAGACGGAGACCTGCCAGCCACATGGGTCATTGTCTTCGATATATGGCTTATGAAGTTCGATAGCATAAGACCTACGAATGTTTGGGTCTGTCGAATTCGGATCAGGCGGATGAATTGGGCTAAATGCATCACACGGGTCATAAAAACTCTGGGCCAGTTCGGAGATGTAAATGCAGGGTCGTTCAAAGCCATAATAGATTTTGCCGTCGTTTATG
>Ga0315278_10002289_pt1 | contig 17034 bp, 13 predicted proteins | sample YL17G06_0_MG_FD_203880 | JGI IMG/M metagenome (GOLD analysis project Ga0315278, IMG submission 203880) | Sediment microbial communities from Yellowstone Lake, YNP, Wyoming, USA - YL17G06_0 | ecosystem: Environmental > Aquatic > Freshwater > Lake > Sediment | place: USA: Wyoming | collected... | reverse complement strand
GTTGATCGTGTTCGACGTCGTGCCGATGGTCGCGGTGATCGTCTTCTCGGTGCTCATCATGATCGTCGGCTGGGCCACGCCGACCGAGGCGGCGGCGCTCGGCGCGATGTCCGTGGTGCTGCTGGCCGTAGCCTATGGCTCCCTGAGTTGGGTCTCGCTCAAGAAATCCGTCGACGGCGCGCTGCGTGTGACGGTGATGTCGTTCCTGATCATCTTCGGCTCGGCGACCTTCGCTCAGCTCCTCGCGTTCTCCGGCGCCTCGAGCGGGCTGATTCAGTACTTCCTCGGCTTCGACCTCACGGCGCTCGGCATGCTGCTCATGATGATCGGCATCATCTTCTTTCTCGGCTGCTTCATGGACCAGCTGTCGATGATGCTGCTCACCGCGCCGATTTTCTTCCCGCTGGCGAAGACGCTCGGCTTCGACCTGACCTGGTTCGGGCTGATCATGCTGCTCGCGCTCGAGATCGGCTACACGACGCCGCCGTTCGGCCTGCTGCTGTTCGTGATGAAGGGGGTCGCGCCGCCCGGGACGACGATGCGCGACGTCTACCTGGCCGGCGCGCCGTTCATTCTCTGCGTGATGCTGCTGATCGCGCTGATCATCGTCTTCCCGCCGATCGCGACCTGGCTGCCGCAGGTTTCACACTAGCCGAGCTTGCCGAGCGTTTCCGCCATGTCGTTCCAGACCCGCTGATCGGCGAGCTTGCCGTCGCGGACGGTGAAGCGATCGACGAACCGGATGCCGGAGTAGGGCGAGCCGTCGTTCAGTTCAACGTGCAGCGTCCCGAAGCAGTACACCGCTGCCGCGCTGTCGGGCAGCGGCGCGACATCGAAGTGGTCGTAGGTTTTCAGCGCGCGCCGGTAACGCGGCTTGGCCCATTCCACTAGCGCCTCGAGCGTCTCGAAGCGCTTGCCGCCCGGGAACAGCATGAAGAATCCAGGCGCGAGCATCGCCTTCGCTACGGCGAGATCGCGCCGCTCCATCGCGGCGAGATAGTCGCGGACGGTCTGAGCGGGGTCATTTGTCATGTGAGCGGGGCGAGCGGCGGTGACGAGCGGGGCCGATGGTACAATGCGCGCCCCCGGAGAGGTGGCAGAGTGGTCGAATGCGGCAGACTCGAAATCTGTTGTGCGGCTTGCCGCACCGTGGGTTCGAATCCCACCCTCTCCGCCAAGAATGAAAGAAACCCGCGTGAGCGGCTTGGTCGTTCGTGTGCGCGCGCCTCAGCTCGCGAGGCGCTGGTTGCAGCGTTCGAGCAACGGCGCCTGCTCGAGCTCTTCCGCGAGTGCGGCAGCTTGCTCCAGATACGGACGAGCGGCGTTTGCCTCCCCTCTTGCGAGAGCGGCCTCCCCGAGCACCCATAGCGCCCAGGCCTGGTAGCCGCGCTCCCCTCGGCGCATGCAGAGCTCGGCGGTTTCCCGGGACACGCGTTCCGCATCGGCATGGCGGCCGGCTACGAGGTAAGCCTCGCTCAGGAATACGAACGGCAGCTGGAAGTAGAACTCGCGGTGCTTCGTCATCTTTGCGGCGACGCGTTCCACCAGTCCAAGTCCTTCGTCGACTTTCCCGAGGCGCACAAGCGCGAGGCCTGTCGTCGCTGCGAGAAAGGCCAGAAAGCCCGGCACCCGTCCGGAAACGCTGTCGGTGAGGGCCGATCGCATTGCGAGGCAGGCCTTTTCGAATTCGCCCCGTCGGAGCTCCACGTGACCGGCCGAGTACGCCGCGAATCCTTCCGCGAACCCGTCCCGGAACTCGCGCGCGTACGCGACGCCTTCGGCTGCGACCGCCGCCCCTTCTTCGAACCGTCCGAGCTCCGCCAGCGAACAGGCAAGAAAGGACCGGGCGTGGATGGCGTGCCGGCTCACGAGAAAGTTGTGCCGGCGGAGATCAGTGCCCGCCCGGTCTATCACGGCACGCAGCGGAGCGACCGCCTTCGCATATTCACCGACGGAGTGATGCATCTGACCGAGGCTGAACTTCGCCATCACGGTCAGGTCGAGATCTTCCACGCGGGTTGCGATCGCGGCAATTTCCTGTGCTGCCATCAGTCCCTGTGTAAGCGCTCCGCGTCGCCAATGGCAGAGCGTTTGCGTTGCAATCGCGAGGCCGGCGCGTCGCTCGTCGCTCACCTCCTCGGCCAACCGCCGTGCGTGTGTGACGTGCTCGAACAGTTCCTCGATTTTGTTCGACGAGAAATAAGCTAAACGCATGTCGAGGCGTACATCGATTGCGGCAAGCCGTTGCTCCGGGCTCGCCGGTAGCCGGTCGACCGCATCGGCGGCTGCGCCGAAGTAGCGCATCGCTTCGCGAAAGGACGATCGGAACTGGGCGCGGCTGGCGGCCCGCCAGTTGTAGAGAGCGGCTTTCTCCCAATCGCCTGCCGCGAACGCGTGATAGGCAAGACGCTCGACGTTCTGCGCTGCCTCTTTCGGGTCCGCCTCGAGCATCTGAACGATGGTCGCGTGCAGCTCGCGGCGCCGCTGCTTGAGCAGGCCGCGATACACCTCGTCGCGGATCAAGGCGTGCTTGAATACGTACTCGGTCGGCGACGACCGGACCTGGTGGATCAGCTCGGCGCCCTGAAGCCCAGACAGCACCGAGGCGACCGCCACCTCGGACATCGCAAGGACGGCGGCGAGAAGCCGCAGCGGGAACTGGACCCCCAGCACCGCCGCAACCTGGAGAATCTGTCGCTCTTCGGGAGAGCGACGATCGAAGCGCGCCGCAATGATCGAGTGGACCGATGCGGGCACATCGATCTCGCCCACGGGACGCGCGAGCCGGTAGTAGCCCGGGGCACCCGACAGGACCCCGTCCTCGACGAGCGACTGCACCGACTCCCCGAGGAAAAGCGCGTTCCCGGACGTGAGCGAGACCAGTCGACGCTTCAGTTCCGCGGTTCCTGGATCGTCCCCGATCAGCTTCGAGAGGAGCTCGTCGGAAGCCGCATCTGACAGCGGTTCCAGGTGGATTCGAGTGTGACAGGACCTGGAGGTCCACGGATCGGCATACTCGGGCCGGTACGTGACCAGAAGCACTGCGGGGAGCGTCGGCAACGACTCGGCCATTGCGTCGAGCATGGCCTGGGTACTCTCTTCGACCCAATGCAGGTCTTCGAAAGCAATCACCATGGGACTGGGCCGCGTGGCCTCGCGGAGGAGGGTCTGGAAGGCGAGCTTGGTGTGATGGCGTCGATCTTCCGGACCGAGGCGGCCCCAGTCGGGGATGTCCACCGGGCGATCGATCAGCACGAGCATGAGCTTGATGGCTGCGCCAAGCGCGTCATTGGCCGCGCATTCGGCGGTCCCAAGGCACGCGGCCAACTCATCCGCAGCCAGCCCCGCTGGCACATCGAAATGAGCGATCAGCATGTCGACGAACGACTGGTTCGCATTCGTCTCGCCGAAGGCTGCCGCACCGCCCTGCTTGATGCTAAAGCCCCGAACCGCTGGGGAACTCAGGAACTCCGCGATCAACCGGGACTTTCCGACGCCCGGCTCACCCGCGACCCCGACGATCCTGCCGCGCCCGACACGTCCGTCCTCTGCGGCATCTGCCAGCGCGTGAAGCTCCCGCTCTCTGCCGACGAACTCGTTGGTTCGCGCGGGGTGCACCCGTCCTGCAGCGACTTTCGCGCCCTCCAACAGGTACACCTCGACCGGCTGCGAAAAGCCCTTTACGCTGAGGGGGCCGAGTGGCTCCATCTGGAAGAGGTGCTCGACGAGCCGCGCGGTGCTGCGGGTGAGTCTGACGGAGCCCGGATCGGCGGTTTGCTCCATCCGTGCAGCCAGCCAGACGACAGGCCCGACCACGTCGGGCATGGCGCCGGGCCGGTCGGGCGCAGGGGGAACAACGACCACTTCGCCCGAATGCATGCCGACCCGGAGTCGGATCCGGGCGCTGTCGGGACCGGACGAAAGCGCGCCGATACTGCCGTGCAATGCGAGCGCGGCGTGGCACGCCCGCGCTGCGTGGTCTTCGTGGGCGACGGGGGCGCCGAAGACCGCGAGCAATCCATCACCGGCGACGCGGACCACGGTACCGCCATAACGCTCGATCGGAAGTGCCATCGCTCGCACCACGGGGCCGAGCAGCGCCTGGCTGGTCTCCGGATCCAGTGAGGAAATTAGAGCGGTGGACTCCGCAATATCGGCGAACAGGATCGTGACGAGCTTGAGCTCGGCGGCCGGGTCGGACCGACTGTGCACAGGAAGAGGTTCGCCGCCGATTGCAGCGAGCATCCGCTTGCGATGGCCCAATGGAGCGACGCCGATCTCGCGCAGGTCCGAATCCGAAAGGCGCGACAGCGTGTCGAGGTCGATGGCGTGCGCGCGGAATGCCTCGATATATTGTGGAAGTCCGAGCCGGACCAGCCACCCGTCGATGTCAAAGCCTTCCGCCATGGGGCCGCCTTTGGACACGGGAATGACAGCTTGCTCCAAGCGTATCACCGCTCGCGGCGTTGGCCGAAGGAGCTGTCTCGGGCGTCGCTCCTTCCGGGATCTCCCCGCACTCCTCGCTGCCTGCAAGCGTCTAAGCGCGTGATTCAAGCGCCTGTGGTGGTTCCTCGATCCGGCACTTGCTCTCGGCGGTGGAGCAGGGGTGCTGTCGCCCGAAGTACCCGAAGACCCCGCTGAACCGCGGGCCCCGCACAGCGCGCCGACTGGGACGTCCCGTCTGCCAACCTGCATCTGCTGCTGGGTCGATCCGGCCATCCGTTTGGCCGCAAAGCATGCCCAAGTCCGGGGCGGCACTCGCGCAAATGCAGGTCTTGCAGGGCTTGTCCATGCTCCACCTCGGGAGCGTGCCGGATCGGACCGTGGTCCTCAACGGGTCCTCTACGCCGTTGTCGTCACCGGTTGACTGCCGGCTCCAACGTCCGCCAGTCTTGCTTCATGCTCACGGTCGGCCAGCCACCTTGAGCGGGCTACTTCACGACGCGCCAGACGCCACCCACGCCGTCGCCCGTCTTGTCGCCGGTCTTCTGGTCGCCGACGAACAAGTAGAGCGGTTTGCCCATGTAGGCCCATTGCGACGAACCGTCGACTACACGATCTTCAAGCGCGACGCCGCCGCTTCGTCGTTGCCGCCGCGTCCGTGTCAGTCTGCGGCAGCCGACGTGAACGGCGCCATCCCGGCGCGCAGGTCGTCGGGAATCGGCAGCGCGCGATAGGTCTCGAGCGACATCATCGAGCGGACGTTGCGTGCGCGCAGGCGCTCCTCGCCGCCAATGCGGCCGCACAGGGTCAGGTCGAGCGAAGCGCGGCCGATTCGCGCCACGGAGAGTTTCAGCACCAGCCGCTCGCCGATGCGGCACGGCTTGAGGAACTCGCACTGCGTGTGCACGATCGGAAAGCCGTAACGCTGCCGCATGTGCATGGTGTCGAACGGCAGCGCAAGCGCCCGCGCGAACCAGTCCTCCACCGCGGCGTTGATCATGTCGAAGAAGCGCGGGAAATGCACGATGCCGCCCGGGTCGCAGTGCGAGAAGCGGATGAGGTATTCGGTCGGGAAGTTCCGCGCGTTGCCGCACTCGGGGCTCGGCAGCCGCGCCAGTCCGCCGCCGCCGGCGACATGGGGCGCGATCTTCGCGCGCAAAGCGTCCGGGATCGGCGCGGCGCGCAGCCGCTCGAGCGCGACGAGCGCGATCAGGTGGCGCACGCTCAGGCGCTCCTCGCCCGCCACCTTGCCCGCAACGAGGAACTCGACTGCACTGCGGCCCAGGCGCGCCACCTCGATCTCGAGCTCGAGCACGTCGCCGACGCGGCTCGGCTTGAAGAAATCGCACTGCGTGTTGACGGTGGGAAATCCCAGGCCTTCCTGGCGCAGGCGAGTCTCCAGGTTCGGCTCGATCTTCGCGTCGAACCAGTCCTCGATGGCCTCGTAGACCATCTCAAAGTAGTGCGGGAAGTAGACGATGCCGCCCGGGTCGCAGTGCGAGAAGCGGATCGCCTGACGGTGAACGAAGGGGCGCGGGGACGGACCGGGGGCGCTCACGCGGGCATTCTGCTCTCAGCGTCGCCCGCGTAGCAATTCACGCCCGATCGCGTTCGCGGCGTGGGCAATTATCGCGTCAAGGCGCGACTGCAGAATCCGTCGCGCTCGGCGAACGCTACCGGGCGATGCGGACCAGGAACGCGCCCGGGTCCCAAAGGCTCGCCAGCTGCAGCCCGACGAAGCCTGCCGCGATGGCCGCCGCAGCAATGAGCAGCACGCGCCGGCCGATGCCGGCACCTCCCGTGATCCATGCCAGCACGCCCTTCGCGATCGAGTTCACGGCGACCGTGACCAGGATCGCCGTCGCCGCGGTCTCGGGCCCGAGCGCCGTGCGCGCGAGCCGGGTCATCGACAGCGTGAACGCGTCGACGTCGGCGATGCCCGAAGCCGCCGCAAGGGCGTAGGCCCCGCCGGGACCGTAGAAGCGGGTCAGTCCCTCTGCGAACAGCATCACGACGGCCAGCAGGGCGCCGAACTTAAGGACCGTCGTGAGATCGAACGGGTTCGTCAGCACGAGCGCGCTGTCCCTTCCGGCATTTCCTTCCCGTGCCCGGCGGGTGTGCAGCAAGCTGACGGCGGTGGCCACGAGCGACGCGAGCGCGGCGCACACCAGCCCGGGAACCAGCCACCGCAGAAGCTCGGCGTTGAAGACAGCGACGACGACGAGCACGCGCGCCATCATCGTCGCGCCGGCGAGCGCGATGGCCCCCGAGAAGAATGCTGCGCGCTCCGGAAGCGTCTTCGCGAGCCGCGCCATGTCGAGCGTCACGGCGGTGGACGAGACGAGGCTGCCCGCCACCGCCGAAAGCAGCAGCCCGCGGTGCTCGCCCGCGACCATCACCGCGGCATAGCCCCCGAATGACACCACCGCGATCGCGATCGTCATTACCCACACGTCATGGGGATTGAGCGCGTTCCATGGCCCCATGGGCCGGTCCGGGAGGATCGGCAGCAGGATGACCGTCATTGCCAGGAGCGCGAGACCGGCCCGGAGTTCCGCCCAGGTGAGGCGCTTCACCCACCCGTGCAGCGCGGCCTTGAGGGAGAGGAGCCCGGCAGTCACCACGCCTGCCGCCGCCGCAACGGCCGTGTCGCCCAGGACCGCGAGCGCGCCGAGCGCGAACACGAGCATCGCGGCGACGACGGTCGTCACGCCGTAGCTCTGCTCGCGGACGAGCTCGCGATAGCGGAAGACGGCAACGACGACCGAGAAGACGAGGAAAGCAACGGCGAGCGCGATCGCGCCCCCGTCGCCCGCGGTGAGCGCGGCCCAGACGCCGCCGAGCAGGCCGGCGAGCGCGAACGTGCGCAGGCCCGCGGCCCGTTCGCCCTCGCGCTCCGCGCGCTCCGTCCACCCGCGCTCGATGCCGACGAGAAGCCCGATCGCCAGCGCGGCGGCCAGTCGCTCGAAGAGGTCCATTGCATCCATGGGCGTGCGAGCTCAGCCGACCCGATCGGGCGCGCCCAGGGCGGCCATGAGCCGGGCGATCGCGACGTCGAGGTCGGCGCCGTGGTTGATCACCTCGTCGAGCGCGAAAGTGATCGGCATCTCCACCCCGAGTCGTCTGGCGAGCGACGCCACGCCCTCGATGGAGAAGGCGCCTTCGGTCACTTCCTTGCGCGCGGCGAGCACGTCGGCGAGTCGCTTCCCTTCGCCCAGCGCGACGCCGAGCGAGGTGTTGCGCGACTGCAGGCTGTTCGCGGTGAGCATCAGGTCGCCGATGCCCGAAACGCCCATGAAGGTTTCCGCCCGCGCACCTTTGGCGAGCCCGAGCCGCATGGTCTCGGCGAGCCCGCGCGTGATCAGCGTGGCGCGCGCATTCTCGCCGAGCTTCCTGCCCGCGGCGATGCCGCTGGCGATGCCGATCACATTTTTCATCACGCCTCCGATCGCGGCCCCGATGACGTCGTCGGAGGGATGCACGCAAAAGCGGGGATTCGCGATCTCGCGCGCGAGCCGCGAACCCACCTGGGCGTCCGCGCAAGCAAGCGTCACGCCGCACGGCAGATCGGTGGCGATCTCGCGCGCGAACGACGGCCCCGAAAGCACTGCGATCCCGGCGCCGGGCAGCGTCTCGGCGAGCACTTCGGGCATCAGCGCGCCGCTGCCGCGCTCGATCCCCTTGGAGCAGGTCACCACCGCGGTCCCGGCGGGAATGAACGGCCGCAGGGTCGACGCCACGCCACGCAGGTGCTGCGCGGGCACCGCGATCACGAGAAAATCCTTCTCCTGCGTCGCGGCCGCGAGGTCGTTCGTGGCCGTGATCCCGGGCACGAGACGCACACCGCTCAGGAACAGCGGGTTGATCCCATCCCCGTTGATCCATGCGACGACCTCGGGCTCGCGCGCCCAGATGACCGGGGCGTGGCCCGACCTGCTGAGCACGCATGCCATTGCGGTGCCGAACGCCCCGCCTCCGATGACACCCACCTTCGCCATATTTGGATGTTGGGGCGGCTGTCCGGTACCCTGTTGATCGACATCAAGCCGCGGGTTGCGCCACCCCCTAAATTCGAGGCGCTGATTCCAATTCCCTCGAAGGAGGAACGCCATGGTTCGACGCCTGAAGACGGTTGCAGCGGCTCTGGCGGGGCTGCTGATCGCGGCCGCGCCGGTCGCGGCGCAGCAGATCGAGAACGAACTGGTCCTCATCACGCCGGTCGCGAAGACGCTCACGGATCCTCTGCTCGCGGAGTTCGTCAAGTACGCGAAGGAGCGCTGGAACGTCACGGTCAAGGCGAGCGCGCTCGCGGCCGGCACGCCGGTCGCCTACGGCCAGATCGTCGAGTGGAAGGGCCGGCCCCAGGCCGACATCTTCTGGGGCGGCGAGAGCGCGCTCTTCGACAAGCTCGTCGAGCAGAAGCTGCTGGCGAAGCTCGATCTGCCCAAGGCGGTCGTGGACGCGATCCCGACGAGCATCGGCAAGCCCAAGCCGATCCCGCTCAAGGATCCCAATGGCTGGTGGATCGGTACGGTGCTCGAGCCGTACGGCCTGGTGTATCACCCGCGGCTCTATCAGCGCCTCGGGTTGGAGCCGCCCAAGGACTGGGACGACCTGCTGCACCCGAAGCTGAAGGGGAACGTGGCGCAATGCGCTCCGACCCGCTCGTCGAGCAGCCACGCGACCTACGAGGTCATCCTGCAGCGCGACGGCGACGACAAGGGCTGGGCGTGGCTGCAGCGTCTCGGCGGCAACACCGGGATCTTCACCGCGCGCAGCCGTGACGTGCCTTCGGTCGTGGCGAGAGGCGAGTTCGCGGCCGGCTTCGCGGTGCCGAGCTACATGGCCTTCGAGGACCGGCTGGCCGGCTTCGACATCCAGTTCGTCGCGCCCAAGACCGCCTGGATCACGCCCGAGCCGATCGCGATCCTGGCCGGTGCGAAGAACCCGCAGGCGGCACGCGCCTTCATCGAGTTCGTGCTTTCCGAGCGCGGCCAGCGGGTGGCAATGGAGCGGGGCGTGTTCCCGATCACGCCGAAGTACCGCGTTCAGGGTGCCCCCGGGTCCAGGGCGGAGATGGCAGTCGAGTTCACCGGGGGGCTGCGCTCCTACTTCGACGTCGAGGTAACCAACATCTACGACGAGGAGGTTGCGCAGAAGCGCTACGAAGCGGTGAACTCGCGCTTCCGCAAGGACATCGAGTCGATCGCCGAAGAGCTGAAGAAAAAGAACTGAGCCCCCGGCGGGCATTCCCGGAGCGCGGCCATGCGCATCGCCGTTCATGACCTCACCAAGCGCTTCGGGCCCCTCGAGGTGGTCTGTCGTGCGAGCTTCTCGATCGGAGAGGGCGAGCTCTTCACCCTCCTCGGGCCTTCGGGGTGCGGCAAGACCACGCTTCTCCGGCTGATCGCCGGCTTCTACGCGCCCGACGAGGGCGAGGTCCGCTTCGACGACTTCCGCGTCAACGACATGCCGCCGCACGAGCGCGGCATCGGCATGGTGTTCCAGAACTACGCGTTGTGGCCCCACATGACGGTGTTCCAGAACGTCGCCTACGGGCTCAAGCTCCGCAAGATCGGGCGCTCCGAGATCGAGGACCGGGTCAAGGGGGCGCTGGACAAGGTGCGGCTCGCGGGGCTCGGGGACCGCTATCCCGGTCAGCTCTCGGGCGGGCAGCAGCAGCGGGTGGCGCTCGCGCGCGCGCTCGTGCTCAACCCCGCGATCCTGCTGCTCGACGAGCCCCTATCCAACCTGGACGCGAAGATCCGCGTGCAGGTGCGGGCCGAGATCCGGAAGCTGCAGAAGGAGCTCGGAATCACCACCGTGTACGTCACGCACGACCAGGAAGAGGCGCTCACGCTCTCGGACCGGATCGCGGTGGTCAATCAGGGGAAGCTCTGTCAGGTGGGCTCGCCGCGGGACCTCTACGAGCGACCGGCCAACCGCTTCGTCGCCGACTTTATCGGCATCAACAATCTGATCGATGGCACGGTGCGCGCGGTCGACGCGGCGGGCGGCCGGCTGATCGTGGACAGCGCGCTTGGCGAGCTGCGGGCGTTGCCGAGCGAACGGCTGCGGATCGGCGACAAGTGCGTGATCTGCGTCCGTCCCGAGAACGTCGCCTTCGGTGAAGTCGCCGGCGAGCGCAACCGCGTGGCTGGGACGATCGCCTTCGCCGCCTACCTCGGCAATGCGTTGCGCTACGACGTGGACCTCGGGCAGGGCGTCACGTTCAAGGCCGACATCAAGGATCCGTGGCACCACGAGCAGCTGCCCCTGGGCAGCGCCGTGGCCCTGAGCTTCGGCGTCGCCAGCACCCTGGCGATCCCGGCGGCCGCATGAAGCTCCCACGCTCGTCGCTCGCGGTGCTCGGGTTCGCGCTGATCTGGCTGTTCCTGATCGTCTTCGTCTTCTATCCGCTCACGCGGATCTTCTACGACGCATTCACCAACGAGGCCGGCCGGTTCACGTTAATTAACTTCTACGAGTTCTTCACCGATTCGTTCTACCTGAGATCGCTCTGGAAGTCGCTCGCCCTCGGCGTGGCGGCGGTGATCACCACCTCGGTCGTCGGGATCGCGGTCGCGTTCCTCCTGATCCGCTACGAGTTTCCCTACCGGAATCTCTTCTCGTATCTCACGATGCTGCCGCTGATCCTGCCGCCGCTCGTCGGCGTCCTCGGCTTCGTCTTCATCTTCGGCCGCGCCGGCACGGTCAACGTGCTGCTCCTGGACTGGTTCGGCCTGGAGCACCCGGTGAACTTTATGTACGGCGTGCACGGCGTGCTGCTCGTGGAGACCGTGCACCTCTTTCCGCTGATGACGCTCAGCATCCTGGACGCGCTCGCCAAGGTCGACCCGTCCCTCGAGGAGGCCGCGCAGGGCATGGGCGCGAACGGCTGGCGCAGGTTCCGGGACGTGACCCTGCCGCTCACCACACCCGGCTACATTTCCGGCGCGCTGCTCGTTTTCATCTGGACCTTCGCCGATTTCGTCACCCCGCTGGTGGTGGGCGTGCAGGAGCTGCTCGCCCCGCAGGCGTACCTGAACATCGTGCAGTTCGTGGACCGGCGGATCTTCCGCATGGGCATCGTGATCTCGGCGCTGCTCGTGCTGCTCGCGATCTTCTTCGTGCTCGCCGCGCGCCAGTACGTGGCGATCAAGGACTACAGCTCGCTTGCCTACTCGAAGGTCGAGCGGCGCCGGCTAGGGCCCGTCAAGCGCTGGCTCGCGGTCGGCTTCCTCTCGCTCCTGCTGTTCATCTCGTTCGTCCCGCAGGTCGGCGTGCTGCTCGCCGCCGTCGGCCGCGGCTGGTCGCTCACGCCGTTCCCGGTCCACTACACGCTCGAGTTCTTCGAGCAGGTAAGCGTGCAGACCCCAAAGTTCATCATCAACTCGCTCCTCTTCTGCGGGATCGCCGTGTTCATGTGCGTCGTCATCGGGGTCCCGATGGCATGGATCATGGGCCGGACGCGCGCGCCCGGACGCGGCGCGATGGACGCGCTGACGACGCTGATGCTCGCCATCCCGGGGACCGCGGTCGGCATCGCCTACGTGCGCGCCTTCAACTTCCCGCTGCCGATCATCGATGTCCCGCTCACCGGCATGTGGCTCATCCTGCCGCTCGTGCTCGCGGTGCGCCGGCTGCCCTACACGGTCCGCGGCAGTTACTCGTCGCTCATCCTCGTTCACAAGTCGATGGAGGAGGCCGCCGAGAACGTCGGCGCCACGAAACTGCGCACGTTCTGGGACATCACGGTGCCGCTGGTGTGGAAGGGGATCTTCGTCGGCGCGCTGTTCTCGTTCATCACGTCGATCCAGGAAGCCTCGGCGACGATCTTCCTCACCCTCGGCGGCTACGAGATGATGCCCTACGCGATCTTCAGCTTCTACATCGCGGGCTCGCAGAGCCAGGCGGCCGCGCTCGGCGTGATCCTGATCGTCCTTTGCGCCGTGAGCCTCTTCGTGGTCAACCGCATTGCCGGCGCGCGCGTCGGCGGGCTGTTCGGCTGAGACTTCCCGCCCGCGGTTGGAGCGAGCCGGCCCCGCGCGAGGATATTCAACTCGCCAGGGAACAGCGCGCCCGGGCACGCGAGCTACGGGGCGCCATGGCAAGATCATGGCGTGTCAACCGCAATGACGACCCGGAGGACGGAAAGAATGAAAAGGGGCACCGGCGAGGGCGTCCGGGAGGTCGGCTACATCGATTGCGCCGGGGGCGGCCAGGTGATCGTCCGAAACGGCGTCGCCTACATCGGCAACATGAACGCTCCCGATGGAACGGTGATCGTCGATGTCGCCGATCCGACGCAGCCGCGCGAGCTCGCGCGCCTCGGCATGATCACCGGCACGCACTCCCACAAGGTGCGCGTCGAGGGCGACCTGATGGTCGTGAACCGCGAGCGCAACCCCTACCAGCTCGGCGCGCCCGACGCCTTCAAGGGCGGGTTGGGAATCTACGACGTGTCGAGCCCGGCGAAGCCGCGGCTGATCGTGAACTGGGAGACCGCCGGGATGGGCGTGCACCGGTTCGACTTCGACGGGCGCTACGCCTACATCTCGCCCACCGTCGAGGGCTACCTCGGCAACATCGTGATGATCCTCGACCTCGCCGACCCGGCGCGCCCGGTGGAAGTCGGGCGCTGGTGGAAGCCCGGCCAGTGGACCGCGGGGGGCGAGGTGCCGACCTGGCACGGCGCCGACCACCGCTGCCATCACCCCCTGCGGCTCGGCGACCGGCTCTACACGAGCTACTGGCACGGCGGCTTCGTCATCCTCGACGTCGCCGACCTGTCGCGGCCGAAGCTCGTGTCCTCGTTCCTGACGAGCCCGCCGTTCCCGTGGCCGACGCACACCGCGCTGCCGGTCCCGTTCGTGGTGCAGAACCGCCAGCTGCTGCTGGTTGCGGACGAAGACGTGCGCAAGAAGTTCCCCAGCTATCCGGCCTTTCTGTGGATCTTCGACATCACCGACGAGGCGCACCCGATCCCGTTCGCGAGCTTTCAGGTGGAGGGCATCGACGGCACGCCGCAGGAAGACTCGACCGGGTGTCACCAGCCGTGCGAGCGCATCACCGGCACCGAGATCCCCGTCGCCTGGTTCGCGCACGGACTGCGCGTGATCGACATCAAGAATCCGCACGCCCCACGCGAGGTCGCCTGGTACCTGCCGGACGTCGAATCTGCGTACGGGAACCGGGTGCAGTCGAACGACGTGACCGTGGACGACCGCGGGCTGATCTACCTGCTCGACCGCATCCGCGGCTGCCACATTCTTGAGCGCGCGTGAAGCGCGCAGCCTCGAGCGGATCCGACCGCCGTCAGGGCACCACGCCCTCGGGAAGCGCACGCGCGTGCGCGGCGATCTCGCCCGGCCGTGTGAGCCAGATGCGCTCGCGCGCCCGGACGATGTGCGCGACGAGCCGACGCAGCTGGCGCAGCCGGAACGCCTGCCCGATCAGGAAAGGGTGCAGCGACAGGTTGAAGACCAGCGGCTGATGCCGCGACTGCTCGAGCATTTCGTCGAACTGGTCGATGAGGATGTCCGTCCAGACCGACGGCGCGACCCTGGCGCCGTGCATCAGCGGCAGGTCGTTGGTCGGGCGCGGATACGGGACGGACAGGATGCGACCGCCGGACCGCGTGCGTAGCCACACCGGCTGATCGTCGTGACCCCAGTCGAGCAGGTATTGGTAGCCTGCTTCTTCGAGCAGATCCGGCGTGACCCAGGTTTCCGACACCCACGGGCCGAGCCAGCCCGCCGGCGACCGGCCTTCCTCGCGCGCGATGCGGGCGGTCACCGCTTCGATCATCGACCGCTCGGCCGCCTCGTCCATGTCCGACTGCCGTTCGGCGTTCGTGCGGCCGTGGCCGACGATCTCGTCGCCGCGCGCGCGGAACGCCCGGATCACCTCGGGGCAGTGGTCGTACAGCGCGGTGTTGGCGAGCGCGGCGCAGGGCATCGAGTGCGCGTCGAAGAGCTCCAGCATCCGCCACACGCCGACGCGGTTCCCCCAGTCGCGCCAGGAATGATTGACGACATCGGGCTCGGGCTGGCGCGGGTTCAGCTCCGGGCCCAGGCCCTCCCCGAATGGAAACTGTTCGAGGTTCACTGCAACGTAGACCGCGAGTCGCGTTCGATTCGGCCACTCGTACGGCGGCCGCTCGACGATTGCGGAATACGCGTATCGGCCATGCGTCTTGAGCACTGTTCGTTCCTTGTGGGGCGCCGCCAATGGCGGCGGGACTATACTGCACGCGTCCTGTGATCGAAAAATCGGGGAAGGTGACATGACAAAGAGACGATCCGCATTCGGCGTCTGGCTCGTAGGCGCGCTCATCGCCGCGTACTGCTCGGCGGCGCTGGCCCAGACACCGACCCGGCTGCGCTTCACGCTCGACTGGCGCTTCGAGGGGCAGCTGGCGATGTTCATGATGGCCAAGAACAAGGGCTACTACCAGCAGGAGGGACTGGACGTCCAGGTCGACTCGGGCGCCGGCTCGGGCGCAGCGATCACCCGCATCGCCTCGGGCTCGCACGACGTCGGCACCGGCGACATGACGGCGCTCATCGAGTACCTGAGCAACAACCCCGGCCCGACGCGGCTGCAGGCGGTGTACCTGATCTACAGCGAATCGCCGTTCATGGTGCATGCGCTGAAGAAATCCGGGATCGTCAAGCCCCAGGATCTCGCCGGGAAGAGCATCGGCGCGCCGGTGTTCGACTCGGCACGCAAGTCGTTCCCGATCTTCGCGAAGCAGGTGGGTATCGATCCGAAGTCGATCAGCTGGCAGAACGTCGACCCGGCGCTGCGCGAGACGATGGTCGCGCGCGGCGATCTGGCCGCCGCGGCCGGGTTCGAGCTGAATCGCCTCGTGCTCATGGCGCGCGGCGTCAAGGAAGAGGACATCGTGATGTTCCGCTACGCCGACTACGGCGTGAAGCTCTACGGCAACGCGATCATGGCGTCGAAGCGGCTGATCGACGAGAACCCGAAGGCGCTCGCCGCCTTCGTGCGCGCCTCGAACCGGGCGCTGATCGACACCATCGCCGACCCGGCGGAGGCGATCAAGTACAACAAGCAGTTCGATCCACTGATCGAGGAGAGCCGCGAGCTCGCGAAGCTGAAGATCACCCTGCGCTCGATCGACACGCCGTTCGCGCGCTCCAGCGGCCTGGGCGCGATCAGCAAGCTCGAGCTCGAGAACCAGGTCGACGAAGTTACGGTGGCGTTCGGGCTCAAGTCCAAACCGAACGCGGACCTGATCTTCAACTCGGACTTCCTGCCGCCGCGCCAGGAGCGCCTGCCCAGGACGCAGCAATAAGCGCGGGGTCCGCGCGGCTAAGCTGCGGATCGATCCGGATCGCGCAGAACGTCGATGGCTTTCATGCGACCTCCCGTGCTGGACCGTTTCAGCCGACCTTGCGTTTCAGGTAGGCGAGCAGATCGTTCAGCGTGACGAGCTTTTCGTAGTCGGCCTCGGGGATCTCGACGGCGAGCTTCGCGTGCAGCGCGTCGAGCAGGTTGAGCCAATCCATCGAATCGAGGTCGACCTGATCGCGGAGCGGCGTCCCGGGCTCGAGATCGTCGGGCTTGATCTCGGGCGCGATGTGACGCAGGGCGTCGAACACGGCGCTGCGCAGGGTCTGTTCGTCCATTTGCGTTCTTCCTTCTGGTCAGCCTGCACCTGCATCGAGCTTCCCGGGATCCTGCAGCAGTCGCGCGAGCTCGATGAGAAAGAGCGCGCCGCGATGCCCGTCGCTCGCGCGATGGTCGGCGGAGAGGCTCGCGGTGACGACCGGCGCCACGACGATCTTGCCGTCCTCGACCCACGGTCGGTCGGTGACCTTGCCGAACCCGACGAGCGCGACCTGCGGCGGATAGATCACGCCCTGCACGAGCTCGACACCCTGATCGCCGAGGTTCGTCACCGTTACGGTGGCGTCGCTCATCTCCGAGCTCCGGAGCGAGAGCGCACGCGCCCGGCCGACGAGGTCGGACAGCGCGCGCATGAGATCGTCGAGGCCCTTCCTGTCCACGTCGCGGATCGCGGGCGCGATGAGCCCGCCCTGGCGGAGCGAGATCGCGACGCCGAGGTGAATACCGGCCCCGGGCACGAACGCGCCGTCGCGGAAGAACCCGTTCAGCTCGGGATACCGCTTCAGGGCGAGGGCGACCGCCTTGAGCAGCGGCACGGCCATCAGGACGCGCTCGGTTACCGACCGTTCCGAGTTCCGCGCCGCGAGCCACTGGGCTGCGCGGGCGAGCGGGATGTCGGTGGCGAGGTAATAGTGGGGGATCTCGCGCTTGGAGCGGGCCATCGCCGCAGCGATCGCGCGGCGCATCTCGATGGCCCGGTCCCGCGGTTGCGCTCCGGCTGCAGCCGCCTTGTCGACGTCCTCGATGGTGATGGCGTCGCGCGGGCCCGTGCCGGCCACCGCCCCGAGATCGACGCCGAGCTCGCGTGCCCGCTGACGCGCCGCCGGCGAGGCGCGCTGCCGCACGTTTCCCGCTGCAGGCGTAGGGACAGGCAATGCGCCGGGCGTCGGCGCGGGGGAGGGGGCGGCGGGCGGCGCGGCAGTCCCGCCTGCG
>Ga0315278_10002288_pt1 | contig 17034 bp, 12 predicted proteins | sample YL17G06_0_MG_FD_203880 | JGI IMG/M metagenome (GOLD analysis project Ga0315278, IMG submission 203880) | Sediment microbial communities from Yellowstone Lake, YNP, Wyoming, USA - YL17G06_0 | ecosystem: Environmental > Aquatic > Freshwater > Lake > Sediment | place: USA: Wyoming | collected... | reverse complement strand
TTTTAAAGATAATCTATATTATACAGTAAATTGTTTGATTTGCCAGAAACACTAATCATAGATTTTATATAAAAATTCAGTATAATGTATCAATGCCAATAGTAACTTTAAAAAATATACATATATCATTCGAGTCGCAGGTGATTTTCGACCGGCTCGATTTGAAGATATACCCCGCCGAGAAAATTGGGCTTGTCGGGAGCAACGGGTGCGGAAAAACCACGCTGCTGAAAATAATTATGAGAATGATGCCGGCAGACGCCGGAGATGTCCACCAAAGAAAGGGCCTGCGAATCGGATATCTGCCGCAGGAGCCGGTTTTTTGCGGTGGAAAAACCGTTTTCGAAGAATTACACAGCAGCGCACAGGAAATACTTGACCTGCAAAAAAGGATGCACGACTCGGCGGATGCGTTGAGTTCGCTCTCCGGCGAAGAATTGCACTCTGCAATGCAGCAATACGAACGGCTCAGCAGCGAATTTGAAATTTCAGGCGGCTACAGGTATGAAACCAAAATAAAAGAAATCGCCGCAGGACTGGGGCTTCAGGAAAAACATTATTCATTAAAAACAACGCAGCTTAGCGGAGGGCAATTGTCCCGGCTGGGACTGGCGAAAGTTCTGCTGGCAGATGCGAACCTGCTGCTGCTCGATGAGCCGACAAACCATCTCGACTGGGATGCGACACTGTGGCTTGAAAAATTCTTAAAAAACTACAGCGGCGCTGCGATGATTGTCAGCCACGACAGATTTATGCTCGACAGACTGGTCTGTAAAATCGTGGAAATCAGGGATCGCAAGGCAGATGTTTTCACGGGCAATTACAGTATTTACAGGCAGGAAAAGGAAAAGCGGGATCTTGAACTGGCCCGCCAGTACGAACAACGGCTGGAGTTTGTCGAAAAAACCCGCGACTTTATCGTGCGCAACATAAACCGCAAGGGAACCAAGAATGTCGCACAAGGCAGGCAAACGCGGCTCAATAGCCTTCTCAAGGCCAATCCTGATTTTCTCGAAAAAGCCAGGCACACGAGGGAGCTTAGTTTTAAATTTGCCGAGGTGGAAAACAGGGGCAAGCGAATCGATGCGGCGGTAACCTGTAAAAATCTTGCGAAGAGTTTTGGCAGCCTGACGCTGTTTGAAAATTTAAGTTTCGAGCTTTTCACCGGCCAGCGGACAGGCGTCATCGGTCCCAACGGTATGGGCAAAACAACGCTGCTGAAACTTGCCCTCGGACAAATAAAGCCGACATCCGGAACAATCGCAATTAAAAAATCCCTTTCCATCGGTTATCTTGACCAGGCAGGAGCGGAACTAAATTCAGAAAATACCGTGCTTGAAGAGGCGAGTTCGGTTATTCCAGGAATTCTGCCAGAACAGATGCGCAGGCGCCTCGGAGCGTTTTTATTTGTCAAAGACGATGTGTTCAAGAAGGTCTCCGACCTTAGCGGCGGAGAGCGAAATCGGCTGGCGCTTTGCAAACTGGTTTTGTCCGGGCCGGAAATCCTTATACTCGATGAGCCAACAAATCACCTTGATATTCCAAGCATCGAGGCGCTCGAAAATGCACTTGCCGATTACACGGGGACAATCATCATTATAAGTCACGACAGGTTTTTTCTCGACAGAACAGTCCGGCGGCTTATTGTGCTCGGCGCAGATGAACTGGGCAAAATGGCACCGGGCAGATTTGAATTTATAGACGGCTCATTTCGCGAATATGCCGAACTTTTGGAGCAAAGGTCAGAACAGGTAACAGAACGGCAGGCCGAAAAACCGAAAAGGTCAAAGCAGGATAAGCCGAGAAAGACAACTCCGCCGGAGCTAAAACAATTTAATGGCTGGAAGGTGGAAAAGATTGAGCAGGCAATTGAGGAGACCGAGGCAAAGATTAAAGAGCTGCACGAAAGTTTCGGTAATGAAAAAGTCTATAAAGATTACAAACTGCTCGCCCAGGTACAGGCCCAGGCCAAAGAAAAAGAGCAATATCTCGAACTGCTTTATAGGGTATATGAACTGAGAACAAGCAACAGTTAATCGTCTCTGAAAGTGGGGTAAACTTTGCCGCTGGTTTGCCGCTGGAACTTCTTCATAAGAAAATAGAGACCTCTATAAAACAAAAAACCTTATCTCAAAATCAGAAACAAGGTTATTTGAATGGGCGGTATAGGACTTGAACCTACGGCCTCCTGCGTGTCGAGCAGGCGCTCTAGCCAACTGAGCTAACCGCCCCATCAATGTAAATTATCCATTTTTCAGGGCAATTATCAAGTCTTTTTTAGCTTCTCAATATTTTGAGTATTTTGGCGTACTTTGGATTGATTTGTTCTTCTCTTGTCCAAACGGCAAGTTGGAGACTCTTTCTGCAGGAACAGTTTTCGTCGCACAGTGATTTCCCCGACTGCAAAACCGCCTTTATCAGTCCTATCGCGTTTTCCGTCGCTTCATTCAGATTACCGATAATTTCCTCGATTACTGTATGTGCATCCATTTTCTTCTGCTTCCGCCAGCAGTCATAATCGCTTACCAGCGCGATAAGTACAAAGCACATCTGCGCCTCTCTTGCAAGTTTGGCTTCAGGCATTGCCGTCATACCGATAAGGTCGGCTCCCCATTTTTGATGCATAAGCGATTCGGCCCTGCTCGAAAATTGCGGCCCTTCCATACAAACATACGTCGCTCTGCTGTGAACATTTGTTTTTACTTTGCCGGAAACTTTTAACAGGACTTTTCTCAATCTGTCGCAGTAAGGATTTGCCATCTCGCAATGAACCGCGATGTCGTCAAAGAAAGTATTTTTCCTTTTAAATGTTTTGTCAATCGTCTGGTCGACAATCACAAGGTCTCTCGGTTTTATTTTCCGCGAAAGCGAGCCTACCGCGGCGCTTGCGATTATCGATTTTACGCCCAGTTTTTTTAATGCGTAAATATTTGCCGCGTACGGCACAACAGATGGACTGTATTTATGCCCCTGGCCGTGCCTGTTTAGAAAAGCTACTTTTCTGCCGGCAAAAGTACCCGTCAGTATCCTGCCGCTCGGAAGACCAAAAGGCGTATCAATCTTAACATGGCGGAGATTATCAAGCCTCTGCTGCAATACATCACCAATTCCCGAACCGCCTATCAGGCCTATGATTTCTGACATCTTAAAGTTTCCAGTCCGAAGCGCCTTTGACTAATTTGTTCTGGATAACCATACCGACAAAGGTAGTGAATATCAGTATCGCAGGCATAAACCAGTTATATTCATTGACGAGCGAATATACGAAATTTCCATCTTCAGTTTGAAGCTTTTCATACAAACGCGCTAGTGCCAGCAATCCCATAATTATCAGCATTGCCCCGCCCAGGCTCGTAAAAAGCATAACTGAAATTTTAAAGATGATAAATGAAATCATTCCGCCTGCGACAACGCCTATTATAGCTCCGGCCCAGATATATTGCTGAGGCAGCCCCAAAGCATACCATAGACAACTTGTTATTATTCCGCCTGCCACCGCTCCCAGCGCGCTTACCGCCCAGTGCATAAGCGGAACTGAAAGAACCGCCAGCAGAATAAGTCCGACCACACCGCCCCACATTATAGAACTGGGACCGGAACCGATTTTTTGGCCGAGCTGCATACCGGCAAACAGTCCTACCATTCCGAAAGATACGACCGCGAGAACTTTAAAGATTCGCCAGCCGTATATGAGATAGACGGCGCCGAAAGAAACCGCTACAAGAGCTTCAAGCCAACTCAGCTTGACTATCTGTTCCCATATTACATCCATCGGCATAATCTGATTTTCAGTCGTTTGGGCAAGTACAAAAAACATATTCATCCCGCACCTTCTCTCTGTTCAATCATCTTTAAACCTATTGTAATTTTGGTTTTTAACTGACTATTATTTAAAAGATATACATTATATATCGAATATGCAGAAGATGCGGGATTCATTTTTTATCTCCGCCTTTCTTGTTCGGCATATTTTCTTTAATCTGTTCCGCTGCCGACGGTGAAAGAACAAGTTGTACTATAGTTCCAAAAGCTATCATAACTGCCAGAACCATTATATAAAAATGACTTTTTTCCGCGATATAATTTACAGGTTTTGAAGCCTTATAAAAAAGCAGCATAATCATTCCTGCGAAAATAACCGCTGAACCCAGCGAAGAAGAAACAACAGAGATAAATATCCGCGGTATTATAAAGGCGGCAAAACCGGCAGCCAGCATCACAAAAGCCGCCGATGCAAAAGCCCCCGCGGAAGACGATTTAATATTGTCAAATATCTTAGCTGTAATATATGACGCCATTTGCGTTGTTATATCAATCGCCTGCGGCAGATTTATAACAATATCCCGCTGTTCGTATTCCGGCCATCTCGGACAGTAACGCTCTGACAATATATCTTTTTCCGTCGGTTCTTTTAAATTGTTCAGATATTCGATATCGCTGTATTGCCGTGCTCTCAGGTTTGCTGATATTACGACAAGGACAATCGCGGCAGCCGCAGAGGCCCCGAAAATTCCCAACATAACTTTTTCAATCAATGCTCCGACTATAGCCCCGATAAGTATCACGGCCAGGACAACTCCTGTACTATAACTGCCGATACTTACAACCACTGTAGCGAAAAATCCGCCTCCTGCCAAAGCGCCAAGTATTTTTCGCCATCGAAGCCCGGCCAGCCAGACACAAAGCCCGACTATGACTACAATGATTCCTGGGACAGTCAGGATTCGGCTGTCAAACTTTCCAGCAAGACTTTGGTAATATTCAAGTGCTTCAAACATAATTATGGTATATCTATTTATCGGTTTTTTGTGCTTAAAGTCTTGAATTTAGGCAATTTCGGGGGAAAGGATAATTAAAATGCGGGTCTTGAGGTGTTTATTGCGGATGAGAGGAGTCGAACCTCCAAGAGCGTAAGCTCACAGGTACCTGAAACCTGCGCGTCTGCCAATTCCGCCACATCCGCAAAGTTTATTCATAATGCTGTAGCGGGAAACACTTTAGCAAATTAGGCGCTGCGGTCAAGCAAAATCATAACTGCAACTGATAGTGGGTAAACAAAAAAGGGCTGCACCCCCTTCTCTTGCTTCGCCTGCTGCCACGTCTTGCGACGTGAGTCGCAGCGACACGCAAGAAGCTGAAGGGGTACAGCCCTTTAATTTGAAAAAGTCTTTACAAACTTATTGTCACAATTTAGGGAATTGGTCTTTTAATGACCAGTTCCCTCGTTTTCGTTAATTATCCGGCCACAATAACGGGGCTTCCAACCACCTGTTCATTATTACTGCGAAATCTTGGAAGTTAACTCGATTGTCTTTAACCACATCGGCCCTTGACAATACCGGCTGTGTTATCGAGCCTGCGCCGTTAAGGTAAAGGTACAAAATCTCTTCGTCTGAAAGAGCACGTTTATATAAGCGGAAGTCATCCATACTACCCTTATAGTAGCCGCCTTTGTCTGGGTAGCCGCTCCATTGATATGCACCTATCGTGAAGAAATCCAACTCATCACCAGACAGCCTGAATGCCGGCATGGTTTCCGCAAAAGCGTTTCTATATTCAGCCACCGCACAACCATTGTGGTATATCCTCATTATGCCCGTAGTATGGTCCTTGGTAAACGCATATTGATTCCACTGGTTCAGAATATGCTCCGGATTGGTATAACCATACCGACCCCAGTCGACTTGATCGAAGTAGTAGGTAACTGGATACTCGCCGCACCTATACTGATAATAACCCGTCCATCCAGACCAAACCTGTACAATCCCTCGGTTACTCAAAGAACCAATCTGGACTAACATCTTGGCTTCCGGCTGCCCATTATCTTTTATCCAGAACGTCACTGTCGAATGTCCACCCAAATTAACATCGTTAGCGGCGGCAACTGGAACAGGGATAAAACTTTCATAACCATTGAAGGCAAACGCATTACCCGCATGGCCTGGAACCATCAGAGCAGGATATTCAAGGGCAGCGTTATAGCCATTGCCGGAAGAATCAACGATCTCGTAGGCTCCATCCTCATCATCGAACATATACCAAACCACCAAACCTGTCGAACTGGGTGCTGATGTTGCGGTAACCTGATAACTACCCTTGAGCCAATCTTCTGCAAGAATAGTTAAATCACTTATATCAACTGCACAGTCATTGTTGAGGTCTGCATCTGCGCTCTGATTAAAGCTTCCATTATAGCCTGTAGGACACCAACGAGGATACAGTCTAATGTTATCGAAATAAATTCTACCTGTACCACCAGGAGCTACCTTGTCACCCAAACCAATAACGAGATTCTTGACTTTGCCGAGGTATACCCCTGCGTCTTCGAATCTTTGCAGGTCGATAACCCACCATATCCAGTCTTCATTCGTCTGCTGTTTCATTTCATTTGAATCCGGATAGTACACTTTAAGTCTGTTGTTGTTGAAATCCTGAACGGTAACGTACAACTTCTCAAGTGTGTTGTTCGGCTCACCGTGGACATAAATGCCTAAAATTTTGACACCGCCCAACTTCCAATCCTGCTTGGCCGAAGGGAGACTAACACCTTGATAAGGAACATAATTGACTTCCGAGTTAAAGGGTGAGGAAGTGGTGTTGTAAGTAAGCATCATTGCATTACCATCAAATAGTTCGGCACTATCCGTCCTATCGCTTACATAATAGAACTGATGCGCAACATTTGTGGTGGTGGCGGTACAGCCGGATTTTCTCCAAAAATAACCTATGGCCGGGGGAGTGGTACCAGTACCAGTACCATAGGAACTAAAATCATCGATAAGCCTGTATGTGGCCGTCGAAAACTTCCATATCGCAGTGTTTGGCCAGTAGTTAGGCTCCGCCTGTACAGTATTAACCTCATCGATTCGCCAATAATAAGTTTTCGGGCCCAGGAAAAGGTCTCCCGGGTTATAAGTTGCACTCGTTACTCTGCCTTTATACGCTGATGGGGCAGAGGTACTTACATCGGCGAAACTCGTGCTGAGGTAAACAGCGTGCGAATTGGCCGATATTCCTTTTGTCCAGCTAAGTACCTGATTGGCGACGATATTCACCGTATTATCTGCCGGATTAGGATACGAGGCAATATAAGGATTATAACCTGTAGTGGTAAATCTCCACACATAACCCTCATAAGTGTTAACACCGTCAATCTCATCTATTCTCCAAAAGTATGTTCGGTTCGGCACCAGGCCGTTCAGTATTGGGCTGCAGGGGTCACAGGGGTCGTAAGTGGTGGCAACCTGATTCCCCTTAAATATTCCAGGAGGCAATGAATGATTAGCATCATTTACATTGCTGAAACTCGTGCCAAAGTACACATCATACGATGTCACACTACGGCCTGTCGACCAGCTCAGTTGAGCATTCAGGGCAACATTTATGGCATAACTTACGGGGTTGTGCCACCAGGGAGATGTATATTCACTTGTTACTGTGGTTTTACCGGGATTTCTGACATCATAGTCACATTGTATGTCTCCCTCGTGGGTATAGCCATAAATCTTGCCCTGAGCTATAAGGTCGGAAATTGCTGAAGTTTTATCGCCGTTCAATATTAATACTCCGGCGCGAATATCTATCTCAGCTGTGTCGTTATATTCACTGTAAATATCATTAGCCTTAAGAGTTCCCTTATATAAATTTATCCGGGCTGTTCCCATTCTGTATCGCTGCGGGTATGTACCATCACCCGCCTGATAAGGGGGCTGGGGTCCGCCGGGACACTTTAATGTTCCAGTAACATTGACCTCGCTGCCGCTAACGCCTATACGGCCTATATTAAGAATGCCGGTACCTTCGCTGCCAACCCACAAATCTCCTCCGACATTAATAGTACCGCCATTAATCACATTGACATCGCCAATAGCTTGGACTGGTATCGGCTGATATATTGTTTCCCTTACCCCGATAAGGAGGTGACGAGTTACGTTAAGCGTTTGGTTGTTGACATCCAGTGTAGGCATGTTGGGATCATTAGCCCAATCCCGCTGGAGTTGTGACCAGTCGCCAATGTAAGCGTCAAAGACTGTAACCGGACCTGTACTCGGGTTGATTTTGCAGACCAGGGGAAGTGGGCCATCCAGATGAATATTGCAATCAGGCGTTGGAAAACCTCCAGACGCCCACCAGTTCTGTACGGTAGTCCACAGGTCATCAGTACCAGCGCCGCTCCACCAGGCATCACAGGCAAAGATGTTGCCGGCCATCGCCATCTGCAGGACAATAATAACGGCTGCAAACAATACCAGATTTTTCCTGAAATTATTTCCGAATTGCATAGTTATTCTCCTTTCTTAACATCTCCTACACATCGGTTCAGCAATGGCTGCCAATGCGATGATTAACATGTGATGAAAACAGAGATGTTTTTTTCGCTTCCGTTTTTGTTCTTCCTTAAAATTATTGTTTTTAGAAACGAGTACACGCTTTCTCTGCCTTTGGGGTATCCGTTAGCCTCATAAATGCCGTTCATTCCTCAAAGAACAACTCAAGTTATAGACTACAAGCCTTTTGGGACTTTGTCAATAGAAAAAACCCCAATATCCCCAAAAGATATCCCAAAAAGCTCATTTTTAATACAAAACGCTGCAACCAAAGTGTTAAAGCAATTTTTGCACTTTGCCTGCAAGCTCTTTGACGTGCTCAACCGAAACGGCAAGCTCCTTTTTTTCCTTTTCGTTAAGGTCAAGCTCAATGACTTTTTCGACTCCGCCGGCACCGAGAATTGCCGGCACTCCGACGAAACAGCCGCCGACATTATATTCCTTATCACAATATGCACAGCAAGGCAGGACTGTCTTTTTGTCGAGCAGAATAGCCTCGGCCATCTTAACCGCCCCTGCCGCCGGCGCGTAATACGCGCTTGTTCCCATTAGATTGACAACCTCAATGCCGCCCATTCGGGTTCTTTGAACAACCTCGTTAATGATTTTTTCATCGAGCAATTCTGTTAGCGGTATCCCTGCCACTGTGGCGAATCTCGGCAACGGAACCATATCATCGCCGTGTCCGCCCATCAGAATACACTGAACATAACCGACATTTATGCCAAGTTTTTCAGAAACAAAAAACGCAAACCTTGCGGTATCGAGCGCCCCTGCCATTCCCATTACCTTATTCTTTTCAAAACCGCTTACCATTGCCGCGGCGTTTACCATCGCGTCAAGCGGATTGCAGACGACTATGATAAAACTGTTCGGCGAATATTTTACGATTTGTTCCGTTACATTTTTGACAATTTCGGTATTCTTCGCGAGTAAATCGTCCCTGCTCATCCCCGGCTTTCTCGGCAGGCCGCTTGTTATTATTACGACATCGCTTCCGGCTGTTTGCGCCCAGTCGGTTGTGCCTGTAATTTTACCGCCATATCCGCACAGACTTGATGCCTGCGCCATATCGAGAGCCTTTCCTTCCGCAAGCCCCTTGACAATATCTATAAGTACGATATCGCCAAGCTCCTGCTGTGCCGCCAGAAATGCTGTTGTCGCTCCGACATTGCCTGCACCCGCTACAGTAATTTTTTTTCGCTTCATTAGTTTTACTCCGTAAAAACGTTCGATTCTGTTAATCTACCATATTTATCAATTATTTCAACAGCGAAGAATTTTTGGGAATTACCAAATAATTTTGAAAATAATTCTGAAAAAAGCTTGATTTGCTCCTGACAGGCACTATACTCGTATGCAGTATACTACATACGAGTATAGACACTGGTTAATTTTGATATAAGGCTAAAAATGAAGGGATTATTATATGGATTTTAATAACTGGAGAACGCAGTTTCGCAAAGGACTGCTGGAAATGGTGACAATTAATGTTCTGCAGAACGGGAAAATTCATGGTTATGACATCGTACAGAAACTTAAGCAATTAGACGGTCTTAAAATCCGTGAAGGTAATATTTACAGGATTTTAGTAAGACTTAGAGTGGACGGGATTGTTAAAAGCAGTGAAGCGGGCACTGAGGGCGGTCCGCCAAGAATATATTTCGAGCTGACAAAAGAGGGGCGAAATGTTTTAGAGAAAATGAATGAGCACTGGGACACCGTAAAAGAAAGCATTGAAACCGTACAAAAAAGAAAGATCAAATAAAAGCCAATAACAGATGCGGGACAAAACCACGATGACAATTTGTAAAAAGATTAAATCATACCCACTATGCTCGTATGCAGTATACTGCATACGAGCATAGTACATACGGATATAGTGGTTAAGGGTATAGAGCATACGAGCATAGTGGGTGAAGATTTTATATATAGGGATTTAAGATTTAAAATTTGAGATTTGAGAAAAATAACGTCGCCGTGCCGGCGACGGCTAAACCCTGCCAAGGTATTGGCAGGGCTAACCCGATTTGAAACGCGGCCCCGATGAGATAGTTGCGTAGGAAATCACCCCAGTTAGATAGCTAAAGTATCTTCAAGAAGCTAATTGACGCATCTAACGGGGCAGGCAGGGTAAACGGGGTTTTGTTTTACAATAGCCACTAAGGCACAAAGACACGAATCCGCCTACGGCGGACAAGCTTTTTTATCACTGATGGCTATGCCACAAGTGACACAGATTACGCAGTAATATTAAAAACTAAAATGTTTTTGCAACAAAACCGGTGATTCTATTTATTACTATTTGTTCACTATGCTCGTATACAGTATACTGCATACGAGCATAGTGCCGCAGGATTTTTTAATTTAAGAATGAAGATTTTTTGATGAACCCTGCCAAGGTGTTGGCAGGGCTAACCACACACGGAATTATTTCAACTATCGACTTTCGACTCTCTATTTTCTATTCTGGGGTTTTCTTTTTCAATAGCCACTAAGACACAAAGACACTAAGTTTTGAATTATTAAAATATAAAAAGGAGTGATTGTCCATAGTTTTTATTAATTTTACTTTCACCACGAAGCTCACGAAGGACACGAAGAATTGACCACGAATGGACACGAATGGACACGAATTTACACGAATCAATTTAGCCACAATGGCCCTGATTTATAATTTAATTCAAAAGGGAATATCTCCACAGTCTTCTGCGGGAATCTCTTTTCCCTTTTCATCAGTTTCGCATTCAAATACGTCTAGAACTCTTTTAGCGATCCTAAGTAGTTGATCGAAAGTAATAATCTCAATACGATGGAGATGTGCGTTGTAATTTCTTAAAGCCGTCTGATGTTCTTTATTGCCGTCACGACCTATAATAATATGTGCACGAATTTTAAGAGTATCATATCCATCTTTGCTCATAATAGAATCTCTCTGTCGTTCTATCTCTTCAATATATTGCATAACTTGGCCTATTACCTGTGAAAGTTTAGAAGAAGAATAAAAACTTTTATGAGAAGTATCGTAATTTAACAGAGGTTCTTTGAAAGGTGTTTTAATCTCGATAATTTCTAAAAAATTATCAATTGTTCTTCTTAGCATGAAATCAAAATTATCATCTCTTACCCAAGTTCTTCTATCCAATAACTTACTATACTCACTCCCAAAACACCAGGGGTTTTCTTCTAAATGTTTTTGAATTACCGATTCACTGACATTTGGGGTATTAATAATCTCTACAAGTTTTTCATAAGCCTTTTTATACTGGACAATCCTTGAAGCAACTGCGATGTGGCTAATAATGCTTTTATCACTCTTTTGAAAAACGTCTATGAAATGGCCAATATCGGATACAGAGCTATCCAGTTGTGAAAGTATCGTTTTTACAAGTTCAAGTTTATCTGTAGATGCTATATTAGGCAATGCCTCCAATAATTTCCCTAAATGTACATATTGTCCAGAATCTATAATATGTAATTCACCTGTTTTCGTAGAGATGTTACCTTCTAAAAGAACTTTAAGAAATTTATAAAGCATCTCAATTTCGTTATGTGTTCCCCCATCTAGTCGAATGCTTTTTTCAGGCTCAGCAAACCAACCTGCTTTATTTTTATTGATAAAATCAATCTTGAGGGAGTAGTGATGAAATTGTTTTGTATTATTGTCTATAATTTCTAATAGAGTTGCAATTTTAAATGCTCTTGGACCCTCTTTGAGAACTACTTGGAAAATTTTACCAACGCTAGGATTTGAATATGTATCACGGATTTTAAGTTTTACATCCTCTAAAGTATTTTCCGGTGGTAAAGACATTTTAACTCCTTCAAATACAATACTGTGTTTCAAAATCATTCATAATCATCTCCTTGTTTTTCATATTACGACAAATTATACCCTTAAAATGAGAGGAAACAAAGGGGGAAAAAAACCGCGGTTATTTAATGGATTCCCGCTTTCGCGGGAATGACAACATTTTTCTCAGGGATATAGATCCTTCGCTTCGCTCAGGATGACACTTTTTTCTTAAAAAAGTGTCATTTTCATTGCTTTTTGTTAAAAATATGGTATAATACAGTCATAGTTAGGTGAAAAGTGAATATTTCTCGTAAGTCCTTATTTCTACGCATAATAGGCTAATAATTTTTCCAATTCCCAGCCGATTTCATTTTAAAATTACCAATTTCAGCAGTTTTATATCTTCAATGAATAATAAATACGAAATCCGAATATCGAAATCCGAAACAAACCTGTCCTGAACGAAGCCGAAGGATTCTAAATTCTAATTCTCAAATATCTAAAACGGTTTTGAACATTTAGGTTTCGTATTTTGAATTTGTTTCGGATTTCGGGTTTCGTGCTTCGGATTTAATCAAAAAGGTATTTTATGAAAATCTATTGTCTTCCCATCCCATATCCAACTTTCATTGAAACTATCTTTCTTTATTTTCTTCTGCGATACCGGAAAAAACGCTATGGCTATTCTTTTCGCAGGATTAGATTAGCTAAGGACAGATTTGCTGTCGTTGACCCCGAAGATTTCCGGAAGTTATCTCTGTATGATTGGCATCTTCATGAAAACAAAGGCAAGTGTTATGCTGTAACATTTAACGAAGGAAAAATTCTGTATATGCACAGATTTATTACCAACGCCCCTAAAGGCACAATTATTGACCATCGCAATCACGAAAGTCTCGACAACAGAAAGGTTAATTTGCGTTTTGCTACGCATTCTCAAAATTGCTGCAATAAAAAAATATTAAAAAAAGGAACTTCAAAGTATAGAGGTGTTGGTATCGACAAAAAATCAAAAAAATGGCGGGCTGTTATATACTATAATGGAATACGTAAATATTTAGGTTCGTTCGAAAATGAAGAAGACGCCGCAAGAGCTTATGATAATGCCGCCAAAATCTATCACGGTGAATTCGCTATGCTGAATTTCCCTGATGAATCGCAAAAATTATCTCCAGTACTGATAACCGATAACTGAATTACTGCGGGTAATTTATTTTATCACATTTATCAATGATTTCTTCATCGATTTCTGTCGGTATATTATCTTCATCTATCACCGCAAAAACAAGAACAAACGGTTTACACATTTTGCCCGAAGAGCTGCGAAAGCCCGCCTTTAAATTGTTCGCATCTTTTACGGCATCTCCGCCATTAAAGGCAATCGCATAAACTTTACCCGGCTCCAGCGCAACCGGCAGCGTCCACTGACGCCCTGACGAATCGAAAGACGGCGCACCCGTTACCTGCGGCAATATCCCCGGCAAAAATGAAGAATAAAACCAGCCCGACGTATCCATCGGTTCGCTGAATGTAATTGTTATTTTATTGAATTCAAAATCGACATCATCAGTAAATATTTCCGGCTCTGAGCCGGTAATCGTCGGCATTTCAGGCGGCTTGCTGCTTAACTTGCGTTTCGCTGTCCCGGAATGAATATCCTGAATCATCTTAAGCGACCGCAGTGCAGTAACTCGCTGCGATGGAAAATTCGCCAGTACATATTCAAATTGCTCAATAGCATTATTGCTGTCTCCAATCTCAAAAAGACATATCCCATTCCGGTAATACGCATGGGCAAGATATCTCGGAGCAGTCTTACTATCGGCTATTATTTTTGAATAGATTTCAGAGGCCAACTCATATTCAGACTTAGCTTCTAATGCAAGCCCGCTGCGTAACCGTACATTTATATCATTATAATCCGCTTTGTATTCCGGCGGAGCCTTGGGCTGCTTATCTGTGTTTTCATTTTCATTCGGTTCGGTTTTAGGGTGGCTTTTCTCTGCCGCTGATTCGAGTCTTTCCATAATATGGAGGTATTCTTTTTGCGCATTGGTTTTTTCTTTTTCATAATCGAAAAGGTATTCATTGCTGTCCGCAAAATATACCTTCAGCGGCTCCCAGCTGTCCAGCCGCATAGGCAGCAATTCATTATTCAGAAATTCCACACGGTTATACTTCCATCTTTCGACCAGTTCATACTGACTTTGCTGCCTGATGGATTCAAGTAAATACAGCATCCGTTTTCCATCGATAAGATACTGAACAGTCCGCTGGTCAATTTCGTTAAACCCTTCAAATTTCTCTATGTCTGCGGGCAGATACAGAATTATGCTCACCCGCAATTTATTAAGTATTTTTTCGGCAGCCTGACAAAAAAGCTCATATCGCAGAGCCGAATGCCGCCTTTGTGCCTCTGCCGATATATCATTTACCTCTGTTTTGAGCGATTTTAACTCTAAAAGGCACTGCTGTTTTTCATTCCTCTGGTAAAAAGCCTTAAGATTGCCCTTCATATTCCCAAGATAAATACTAACATTATTAATAGATTTGAAATACGCCTGGGCCTTGAAGTAAAATTTCCCATTGCCAAGGACACGCCAATCTACATCCTTCCACGCGTCAATTCCCTCTGATTTGAGCAATGTATTTTTTATATCTTCAATAAAGCCGCGAAAAGTTTGCGAAACATCTGCCCCCTCTTCGAGGCTGCAGGGGTCGTAGAGTCCTTCAAACGCTATCTTTCCGGAACCATTCGGATTTAGCGACACAACTGCCTGACCATTGATACAGCCGGCAAAGAAAATCAGCGGCAATAACAAAAATAACAAGTATTTTGTTTGTTTCATCTGTCTTTTAATCTCAAAAAACGCCTATAGCTTCACAATTTTTTATTCTCAGTTACAGAGTCTAACGCAGCGACAGTTTTTTCTCAACTTTTTTGAGATATACTTTTATAACTCTTTTTAACTACTTTATCCAGCGTAGGTAATAACACCTATAAAATAAACATTTACTATACCGGATATTTCATATAACAATATTAACTCTCTGCAAACACAGGATTTTCAGACATATTTTCACAATTTTTTTTTAAATCTTGACAAAAACAAGGTCCGATAGTTAAATTAGGAAGAAAAGGTAAATTAGGATACGCCGAATATGGATATTCATGAGAGGGTTTAAGGTATGGATACGACTAAAGAGCTTTTTACAACAGGCGAGGCCGCAGACCTCTGCAGCTTAAGTCAGCAGACAATCATTCGCTGTTTTGATTCGGGAAGGCTGCGTGGATTTCGCATACCCGGCTCCAAGTTTCGCAAAATTCCGCGCGATAGTCTCCTGAAATTTATGAAAGAAAATAATATCCCGATGCTGAACATACAATCGGGCAAGAAGCGTCTGCTTATTGTTGATGACGATGCCGAGATTGTCGAGTTAATGACGGACGTATTTGCGAGAGATGGAAGGTTTGATATTCGAACCGCGTCCACCGGTTATGACGCAGGCATTATGACGCAGAAGTTCAGGCCCGACCTTATTCTGCTCGATTATATGCTGCCGGATGTCAACGGCAATATCGTCTGCAAAACGATAAAGCAGAACCCTGAATTTGCCAACACAAGGATAATCATAATCAGCGGCGTCATAAACCAGACCGAAATCGACGACCTTTTAAAGGCCGGCGCTGAGGCATTTGTCAAAAAACCTTTCAATATAACGGAGCTTATTGACAGGATAGCCGCTGTTCTTGAATTATAATTCATACAGCGATAGGAAGAAGAACAATTAATGACAAGTCTTTTATCAAATGTCTCCGCACGGAGCGCTGCATTTGCTCTGTATCAGCTTGATCTGCCTGCCGTTAATCCCGACAGTATAGCCCGCTGTGTAAAATCTATAATCGGCGACAAGTCCGATTTTTGCAATCTGATAGAAACGGACCCTGCCGCGGCGATTATATTTATCGACCTTTGCAGACAAAATAATATCGAGTTCTCGTTCGATACTCTTAATTTCCGGCAGCTCGTAAATAAAATTCCCGGCCAAAAACTTCTCAAGACATTTCTCAGTCTTAAAACCTTCGACCTTGAAAATCAGCACGCCCAGCTCCCGATAGCCGAAATGAACAGTTTTTCCGCCGCCAGAGCCTTTGCCGCAAGACTTATCGCGGCAAAAACAGGACAGGTTCCTGAAAATCTTTCGTTTCTTGCCGGTCTTTTTGCAGATATCGGCCTGCTTGCGATTGCGGAACTTTATCCTAAAAGTCTTGTAATGCTGCTCGAAGAGTCGCGGGGAGATAATTCTGTTCTTTTGCGGCTCGAGAAGGAAAATCTCGGCATAACCCATAATGTACTTTCCCGTCAGCTTGCCCATAAATGGCTACTGCCTACCGCTATTGCCGATACGGCCTGGCTCTATTGTACCGATGCGGCCGATGTGGCTGACAATATCCCGGGCATCGAAATTATTCAGACCGTTCGACTGGCAGATGCGATGGTTAAAGGTATCACATCCAGCGGCGAATCATTAACAACGCCGGCAAAAGTTTCTCTAACCGCTCAGGACATAAACGAAATAACAGATAAACTGAAAAACTTTATTGCCGAAATAAATGGCAAAGCGGCAGACCTGCAAAAATTTGACACAGAAACCGCCAAACAGGTCTGTATGACCCTGCTCGACAACTCATCGGAGCAGAAATTTTCAGAGTTTTTATCTGCGATATCAGCTTCCCTGAACCCCGCTTCATCGGCAATCGATGCCGCGGGAACAATTTGCCGCCTGATATGCGGAATTTTAAACGCGGAAAAGGCGTGCATATTCCTGCTCCCACAAAACGATAAACAATACGAAACTGCTATAGCGGCAGGCGATACATTGCAATTTTCGATTTATGATAATCCTCCA
>Ga0315278_10002284_pt1 | contig 17048 bp, 3 predicted proteins | sample YL17G06_0_MG_FD_203880 | JGI IMG/M metagenome (GOLD analysis project Ga0315278, IMG submission 203880) | Sediment microbial communities from Yellowstone Lake, YNP, Wyoming, USA - YL17G06_0 | ecosystem: Environmental > Aquatic > Freshwater > Lake > Sediment | place: USA: Wyoming | collected... | reverse complement strand
GAGATGACCTGGACGTACAGCGGCAACACGCAGTTGACGGTTGCGATTACTAGCCGTGTAGCCACGATTACGATACCGAGCGCCGATTGGAACGGTGCGGAGACGATCACGTTTACGGCGACCGATCCGGGTTTGCTGTTTGCCTCCGATCCGGCGACATTTACCGTGACGGCAGTCAACGACGCACCGGTGCTTGCGACAATCGGACCTCGTTCCGTGACTGAGGGAGCCAACCTGAACTTCACCGTGTCAGCGAGCGATGTCGATGGTGAGACTCCAGTTCTGACCAGCAGTACTCCGCCGACTAATGCTACGTTTGTCAACAATGGGAACGGGACCGGCACGTTCAGCTTCAATCCGAATTACCTGCAATCCGGCAGCTACACTGTCACATTTTATGCGCGTGACGCGGCCCTGACGGTGGACTCCGAAGTTGTTACGATTACAGTCAACGACGCCGGCAACCAGCTTCCGGTTCTGGCGACTATTGGCCCGCGCTCGGTTGCCGAGGGCAGTACGTTGACTTTCAGCGTGTCCGCGACCGACATCGAGGATGCCTCACCCGCTCTGACCACGTCGACCCTGCCAAGCCGTGCGAGCTTCGTAGATAACGGCAATGGCACCGGCAGCTTCACTTTCAACCCGAACTTCCAACAGGCCGGAGTCTATCAGGTTACTTTTTATGCCACCGATGACAGCAGCGCGGTTGATCTCGAAATCGTTACGATTACGGTCAACGAGGCAGGCAATCAGCCGCCGGTGCTGGCGACTATCGGTCCGCGCTCAGTGCTCGAAGGTATTATCTTGAGCTTTGGTGTCTCCTCGACCGACCCAGACGGCACGACACCGTCGCTTTCGACTTCGAGCCTGCCGACCAACGCGAGTTTTGTCGACAACGGCAACGGTACCGGCAATTTCAGCTTCTCACCGAGTTTCACTCAGGCCGGTATATACAATATTACGTTCCGGGCATCGGACGGTTCGCTGGTTGATTCAGAGATAGTTGTGGTAACGGTTGTCGACGCCGGCAATCGGCCGCCGGTGCTGGCGGAAATCGGTCCGAAAACCGTAACCGAGGGGGCAATTCTTCATATAGACGTTTCGGGCTCCGACGCCGACGGCACGATTCCAACTCTGACGACGTCAACGCTGCCGCGTAATGCGACTTTTGTAAATAATGGCGATGGCACGGGAGACTTCGACTTCAATCCTGACTATGTACAGTCAGGAATCCGTAGCGTGACCTTCTATGCCTCGGATGGAGTCGCCACTGACTCCGAAGTGGTGTTTATCACTACTAACGATGCGGGCAATCAGAATCCGTCTCTATCTCCGATTGGCCCGCAAGCCGTGACCGAGGGCGGCACACTAACCTTTGGTGTCTCAGCCTCCGATCCTGAGGGGGCTTCCCCCAGCCTCTCGACGTCAGGTCTCCCTGCCAACGCCAGCTTTGTGGACAATCACAACGGTACCGGCACGTTCACGTTCAATCCCGGCTTCACTCAAGCCGGTCCTTACAACATTACGTTCACCGCGAGAGATGACAGCTCGGCTACCGACTTCGAAATCGTGACGGTCACAGTCAACGAGGCGGGCAATCAACCGCCGGTGCTCGCGGTGATCGGTCCGCGTTCGGTGAATGAGAATGTCCTGCTGACATTCGGCGTGTCGGCCACTGATTTGGATGCGACTATTCCGACGTTGACTACTTCGACTCTGCCTGCAAACGCCACGTTCACCAACAACGGCAACGGCACCGGCACATTCAACTGGACGCCGGGTTTCTTCCAGTCCGGGGTCTACAACATTACGTTCCGTGCCTCGGACGGTCTGGCCGTTGACAGCGAGATTGTTTCGATAACGGTGAATAACGTCAACCGCGCGCCCGAGCTTGATGCTATCGGACCCCGCGCAGTCAACGAAAACTCGACGCTGAACTTCTCAGTTGCCGCATCTGATCCCGATCTGACCACGCTGGTTCTTAGCGCGACCGGTCTGCCGGCCAACGCGACGTTTGCAGACAACGGCAACGGCACCGGAAGTTTCACGTTTAACCCGACCTACTACCAGGCAGGCACTTATAATGTGACGTTCACCGCCAGTGACGGTTCTCTCAGCGATGGTGAGATCGTCACGATTACGGTCAACAACGTCAACCAGGCGCCGGTTCTCAACCCGATCGGCCCGCAGTTTGTCACCGAGGGTCAGAATCTCAATGTCTTGATTGCGGCGACCGACGGTGACGGCACCGCGCTGACACTGACTGCCGCAACGCTCCCGCTCAACGCTACTTTTGTAGACAACCACAATGGTACGGGAACGTTCAATTTCAATCCCAATTACAGACAGTCCGGAATAGTCAGTTTGACTTTCACGGTCAGCGATGGCACAGCTACCGATCAGGAGCTGGTATTTATCACTGTTAATGAGGCCGGCAACCAGAGCCCCGTGCTCAGCGCCATTGGTCCGCGCACGGTGCAGGAGAGCTTAACTCTGAATGTCACGGTGACGGCCTCTGATCCAGAGGGTGTTGCGCCGAGTTTGACCACATCGGCTTTGCCGGCCAATGCCGGCTTCGTCGACAATCACAACGGCACCGGCAGTTTTACATTCACGCCGGATTTCACGCAGTCAGGTGTCTACAATATCACTTTCACGGCTACGGATGATTCCAGCGCCACTGATTTTGAAATCGTCGCGGTTACGGTTGTCGAGTCCGGCAATCAGGCGCCGGTGGTGCTTGATATTCCCAATCAAACAATTGCAGAGGGCGCTGCGTTCGCGACGATTAACCTTGACAGCTACGTCACCGACGCCGACAACACCGATGCCGAGATGACCTGGACGTACTCTGGAAACACTCAATTGTCAGTCAGCATAAATACCAGCCGGGTTGCTACGATCGCGATCCCAGGTGCTGACTGGAACGGTTCCGAGACAATTACGTTCAGGGCCACTGATCCGGGATTGTTGTTTTCCTTCGATGCGGCCGTGTTCACTGTAACAGCGGTGAACGACGCGCCGGTGGTGACGGACATTCCCAATCAGACGATAGCTGAAGGTTTGACTTTCGCTACTATCACTCTGGACAACTTTGTCAGTGACATAGACAATACTGATGCTCAGATGACCTGGACCCATGCGGGTAACACTCAACTGACCGTAAGCATCGACGTCAACAGAGTAGCCACGATTACGATACCGAGCGTTGACTGGAACGGATCGGAAACGATCACGTTTACAGCTACAGATCCCGGCTTGCTTGCTGGTGCTGACCCGGCTACGTTTACAGTAACCGCAGTCAACGATGCGCCGGTTGTAACAGACATTTCTGACCAGACCATCGCTGAGGGGTCGACATTCGCAACTATCAGCCTTGATGGTTATGTGAGTGACATAGACAACACTGACGCTCAGATGACCTGGACATACTCAGGGAACACGCAATTGACGGTTAGTATCGATGTCAACCGTGCGGCCACGATCACTATACCGAGCGCAGACTGGAACGGTTCAGAGACGATTACATTCAGGGCCACCGATCCGGGCCTGCTGTTCAGTTCCGATCCAGCGACGTTTACTGTTACTGCTGTCAATGACGCTCCAGTGGTTACGGATATACCGAACCAGACAATTGCTGAAGGTTCGACGTTCACAACGATTTCGTTGGACGGCTATGTCGGTGATGTTGACAACACTGACGCTCAGATGACCTGGACCTACACTGGTAATACTGCGCTGACAGTAAGTATTGATGTCAACAGAGTCGCGACGATCTCGATACCGAATGCTGACTGGAACGGCTCGGAAACGATCACATTCAGGGTCACCGATCCGGGCCTGCTGTTCAGTTCTGATCCGGCGACGTTCACGGTGACGGCGGTCAATGACGCGCCGGTAGTGACAGATATTCCGGACCAGACGATTGCTGAAGGTGCGACGTTCACGACTATCAGCCTTGACGGGTTCGTCAGCGATGTAGACAACACCGATGCTCAAATGACCTGGACATACTCCGGCAACACGGCTCTTACGGTCAGTATTAGCCCTGCCAGAGTTGCTACAATCACGACACCAGATGCCAACTGGAACGGTTCAGAGACGATCACGTTCACAGCGACTGATCCGGGTATGCTGTTTGCCTCTGATTCAGCGACGTTCAGGGTAGCGGCAGTGAACAATGGCCCTACTGTGACAGATATTCCTGACCAGACGATAGCCGAGGGTTCGACCTTTGCAACTATCACTCTGGACAACTATGTCAGCGACATCGACAACACCGACGCTGAGATGGTCTGGACATTCTCAGGCAATAATCAGTTGACGGTCAGCATCGGTGCCGGTCGGGTGGCTACGATCACGATTCCCAGCATTGACTGGAACGGTGCCGAGACGATCACATTCAGGGCTACTGATCCCGGTTTGTTGTTTGCTTCTGATCCGGCCACGTTCACGGTTACGGCGGTGAACGACGCGCCGGTGGTGACAGACATACCGAATCAGACCATAGCTGAAGGTTCGACATTTACGACAATAAGCCTTGACGGTTATGTGAGTGACGTAGACAACACTGATGCTCAGATGACCTGGACGTATGCGGGCAACACTCAACTGACCGTGAGTATCAACAGCAGCCGCGTGGCAACGATTACGATACCGGGTGTTGACTGGAACGGCTCAGAGACGATCACGTTTACGGCGACCGATCCGGGCCTGCTGTTCGCTTCCGATCCGGCAACGTTTACTGTTACAGCGGTTGCGGATGCGCCCGTGCTGGCGACAATTGGTCCCCGGTCGGTGGCCGAAAATGCCAACCTGAACTTCCTGGTGAGCGCGACCGATGCAGACAATACGCTGCCGTCGCTGTCTGCCGCGCCTCTGCCGAGTGGTGCGACTTTCACGGACAACAGCAATGGCACCGGGACGTTCAACTGGACGCCGGGCTTCACGCAGACCGGTGTCTACAACGTTTGGTTTGTTGCTTCTGACGGTATTGTCGCTGACAGCGAGCAGGTTGCGATTACCGTGACCAATACCAATCGGCGGCCAGTTGCTGCTGCCGGACCGGATCAGTTCGACCTGCCTGCCGGTCAAGTTGTACAGCTCAATGGCACCGGTTCGTCGGACCCCGACAGCGAGCCGCTCACCTATAGTTGGGCGCAGATCGGCGGCGTGAGTGTGACGTTATCAAGCACGACCAGCGCTACGCCAACGTTCACGCCGACAGCCCTTGATACCTACTTGTTCGCACTGACCGTATTCGACGGCATCGATTTCTCATTGCCCGATACGATTGCAATAGAAGTGGTCAACGGCGCGCCGCCACGGGCGGTGACCAACTTAACGATTCAGCGCGTGGGCGATGAACTTCGATTCGCCTGGTCGCCGGTCACGCTGGATATTACGGGTCTTCCAACGACGATTGACAGATATGTGATCCATCGTGGGACGTCGGCGTATTTCGCACCGAATGTTAGCAACGAGGTCGGCACCACGAACGCCGCGACCACCACGTTCACCGACAACAACATCGGTGGCGCCAACGTAGTCGGCGACACGTTGATTCAGTACTTCTACGTTATGCAGGTGGTTGACGCCTGGGGCAACAGCTCCGCGCTGTCTAACCGGGTCGGCGAATATGATTATCCAATTCTCACGACCCCGTCGACTGACTACAATCTTATCGCCATTCCGTTCACCGGCACCGGTATCACTACCGCTGACCAGTTGATCTCGGCTATCGGCACCGGAAATGTGCTTACGGTGAACAGGTACGTGGCTTCTTCCCAGAGCTTCCAGTCGCGCTTTGCGGCGGGATTCGGGACGAACTTCGCAGTAGTGCCGGGCGGAATCTATCAGGTCAACGCCGCCGTCGCCTCGATCTTCACGGTCGTGGGAAATGTCCCCGCACCCGGTTCGATCACCTACCCGATTGTCACCACGGCCACCACGGACTACAACTTTCTGATGGTGCCGTTTGATCGAGCGGCTGACTTTAGTGTTGCACAGGATGTCATTAACAATATACCCGGGGTGTTGAACACCCTGAACAATTTCGTGGCTGCGTCACAGAGCTATCAGTCGCGGTTTGCGGTGGGCTTCGGCGCCAATTTCACGGTGCGGGCCGGCAAACCGTATCAGGCTAACGCGGCTGCGGCGGGCACTTTCCCGGTAGAGTAGAGGAATGACCCATGGTTACCAGAAGAAATGAGTTGAACATAAACGGAGGTACCGCAGTGCGGTTATCTACGCGAGCATTCAGGATAACCAATCGGCTCGGACTGGCCCTCTTGCTGGTTCTGGTGCTGTCTGGCTCAGGCTTTGCCCAGGGATCGATCTTCGGCACGGTTTCCAACTCTAATGCCACGACCCCGGCCAACGGAGAGATACTCTTTGTCGGCTACCTGGACAACACCGATGAGGAAATCCGGATCGAGAGTTGCGATGGCGCCGGTTACGACGCCGGCAACTGGTTTGATGATTTCCAGAACTACCTGACGGAAGCCCCGGGAAATCCCTACGACTACCACTTCTACAATATCAGCAACAATCAGGGATTTCAATTGTCAGCGGCGATTCCGAATAACTCCTTCCAACAGGAGAACGTAACGCTGGCGCCGGTGACCTGGCCGGTGGCGCCGATCGGTTTCGCAGGTACAACTGTATCCGGCACGTCGGTGCTGCTGAGTTGGACCAACGTGCCTGGTCTGACCTGGCACGTATACCGTCGCATGGCGTCGTCGAATGGTTCATTCTTCCGTATCGACGCCCCGAGCGGTTCGCTGGCTAACCATGGGGTATCCACCAACTACTATGTTGATAACACGGCGTCCGGTGGCAACTCGTACGGCTATGTGATCATCGCAGAAGACCCGTCCGGCAACTTTTCGCCACATTCGACTCTTGTCACGGTAAATACTACGTTGCTTGCCGCGCCGATTCTTGCCTCAATTGATCCAACCACCGGAACGGCTACGGGTGGCACACTGGTGCACTTCTACGGTTCCGGCTTTGACATGTCCGGAGCTACGGCACTCTTCGGTGCGACCAGCCGACCGGCTACGGTGCTGACTCCTTTCCATCTGACGACTACCACCCCGGCTGGTGCGGTGGGTGCGGCAATTGACGTTACCGTCCGTAATACTTCGTCGACGCTCACCTCCAATACTCTTGTGGGCGGGTTCATCTATGCGGCCAATGTGACTCCCGTTCTGGCGGCGATTGGCCCGCGCACGGTGACGGAGAATGTCCGCCTTACTTTTGGTACTTCAGCAACTGATGCCGACGGCCAGGCGCCGATTATGACGGCGTTGACCCTGCCCGGGACGGCTACCTACGTAGACAACGGGAATGGCACCGGTACGTTTGGCTGGACACCGACCTTCACGAATGCCGGCATATATAATGTGACATTCTACGCCACTGACCGAGTGGTTCCTTCAGCTATCGATTCCGAAGTCGTCCTGATAACCGTAACGGACGCCGGTAACCAGAATCCGGTAGTCAGTCCCGTCGCCAATCAGACTGTGGCTGAGGGCCAGACTCTGGCATTCCCGGTCACGGCCAGCGATGTCGATCTCGATCCGCTCGGTCTGTCCGCGACTAATATGCCTGTCAACGCCAGTTTCGTGGACAACGGCAATGGCACCGGCAACTTCAGCTTCACTCCTGATTTCACTCAGGCGGCTGTCTACAATGTGACTTTCACGGCTACGGATACCGCGCTGAATGCGGGATCGACCATCGTTCAAATCACGGTGACCAACGTCAACCAGTTGCCGGTTCTAGCGGCGATTGGTGCTCAGAGCACAACTGAGAATGTGCAACTTTCCTTCCGCGTAGGAGCGACTGATCCGGATGGAGTGGTACCAATCTTCTCGACCTCGGCTCTTCCCGGCACAGCCGTGTTTGTAGACAGTCTGAACGGAGCCGGATCGTTTACCTGGACACCTGGTTTCGCCGACGCCGGAACTCACCCGGTTACTTTCCGCGCAGCTGATCGTGATTTTCCGGCGGTAGTCGATTCTGAAATTGTGACTATCACCGTTACGGATGGCGGCAATCAGGCGCCGGTGCTGGCATCCATTGGGGCACGCTCGATTTCCGAAGGCGGCACGTTAAACTTCACAGTGACTGCGTCTGACCCGGACGGAACGTTTCCCGTTCTCCGCGCCGAGACTCTGCCGACCAACGCCACCTTCCTGGACAATCTGAACGCCACCGGTACGTTTAACTTCACGCCTGATTTCACACAGGGCGGTCTCCACACGGTTCTCTTCATAGTTGAAGACGGTGTTCTTGCCGACTCCGAACTTGTGACGATCACGGTCAGCGAGAGCGGCAATATGCCGCCGGTGTTTGACCCAATCGGCAACTTCGCCGTGCGCGAAGGTGATTCGCTGATCATCAGTATCCACGTCACTGATCCTGACGGCGGCGCGGTCTTCCCGATCCTATCGATCAGCACGACCCTGACTCACTACAGCTTCATTGACAATCATGACGGCACCGGTCGATTGGTATACCGACCGAACTTCTACGACAGCGGAGTCGACACCATCAATTTCCTGGCTACCGATTTCGGTACGCCACAGAGGACCACTACGGCTATCTCAGAAGTGACCACGAATGAGGTGAACCAGCCGCCGGTAATTGCGCAGCCCGGTCCTTTCACCGTCGTGGTCGACGACTCTCTCGTATTCACAGTGAGGGCAATCGATTCGACTGACCCGATATCTTCTCACCGGGTGATTCTCTCCACGCTTGGCTTACCGGCCAATGCCACTTTTGCAGACAACGGGAACAATACGGGACGGTTTGCCTTCCGTCCCAATTCCTCGCAGGTCGGGCCTAACCAGGTAACCTTCCTTGGCGTCGATCAGGGCTCGCCCCAGTTGTCGACGACCACGATGGTAACCATCAGTGTCGTGACCGTCAATCTCCCGCCAGTGCTGGCGTCGATCGGCCCACGGGCGATCGTGGAGGGCCAGACGCTGACAATCAATCTCAGTGCGTCTGATCCCGACGGCCCGTCGCCCGCGCTGCAGATGACCGGCGCCCCCGCAGGTTCAACTCTGATTGACAATGGTGATGGCACCGGTGTGTTCACCTTCACCCCCGATTACTACGGTCACCAGCGACTGACATCGGTAACTATACGTGCATTCGACGGTCTTGCCATCGATAAGGAGCTGGTACTCATCCAGGTTTATGATGCGGGCAACCAGGCGCCATACTTCGATAGCATTCCGACTCCGTCCATGACCGAAGGAGAAACTTTCACGCAGGGTGTCAGCGCCAAGGATCCGGATCGCGATGTCCTGACGTTGTCAATAGCGGCAGATGTTCCGCTTCCGCCGCACGCGACTTTCCTTGACATCGGCTCCGGTCTCGGCGGCATTACTTTCTCCCCCGACTTCACTCAGGCCGGTAGCTATGACATCTACGTGGTGGCCTCTGATGGCACGCGGGCTGACACGATCGTGGTCACTTTCACGGTACTCGAATTCGGCAATCATGCGCCGACCATCGCACCCATCGCGGCTCAGACCGTAGCCGAAAACGCTACCCTGACAGTTACAGTCACGGCCAGTGACGTCGATGGCGACCCCATCACGCTGTCGGCGGATTCGCTGCCGGCCAACGCAACTTTCGTAGATAACGGAAACCTTTCAGGTACCTTCACATTCTATCCCAGCTATGATCAGGCCGGCACCTACGTGGTCTTGTTCTTCGCCGGCGATGGCACTGAAGTAGATACCCTGAGGGTGACCATAACGGTGACCGACACCAACCGACTTCCCTTTGTGTTTACCGACATCAATCGGACTATTTATGAGGGCGATACATTAACATACCCGGTGTCCTCCTTTGACGCGGACGGAACGACTCCGTTCCTGTCGGCTCGCCTTTCCGGTCAGGATACGCTCGGCACAAACATGACCTTTACAGACCCTCGTGACGGCACCGGTACGTTGGTATTTCAACCCGGCTACACCCAGGGTGGTCCATCCACCAACCCCACCCGGTATTACGTGGTCTTCCGGGCGATCGACGAGACCTATACGACAGTGTTCCAGAACAGCGACCCGGTGACGATCAGCGTTATTGATCGCAACAAACCGCCGGAAGTTGTCATCTCACTGTCAGGCCCCGGTCCGTCTACAATCCGTGAGGGTGAGAACTTGTCGTTCTATGTTGCTGTGCTGGATGAAGATGCTGTAGTGGCGCCAGGTCTGCGCGCGGTGAATCTGCCCACCCGCAATGCCACGTTTTCGTACAGTTCTTCGACGCGAATCGCTCAGGTCTCATTCAGTCCTGACTTCACCCAGGCGGGCACCTACGTGGTGTCGTTTATTGCAACCGATGACCGCGGTGCTGCTGACACCGGCATAGTCCAAATTGACGTACTTGAGGCCGGCAATCAGGCCCCTGGCTTTGAAGACATCCTGCCGGATACCCTGCTGGTACCGTCGGCACATCAGTACGATATCGCGATCACGCCCTATGATCCGGAGCACGACTCCATAACAATAGAAGCATATCCCATGCTCCCGGGAGCATCGTGGGTGGACCAGGGCGATGGCGTCTGGTTATACAGCTTCACGCCGAGCGCGTCCGAAATCGGTTCAGTCTATGAATTGACCTTTGTTGTGACTGATTACCCGAGTCTGGCTACCGATACTTTAATAGTGCATCCCCGCATCGTGGCGTTCTTGCGAGGCGACATTGATGCCGATAACGTGTACTCCGTCAACGACATAGCATATTTAATCGAGTACTTGTTCCGCGACGGTCCGGAACCGGTTGTGCTTGAAGCCGCCGACGTAGACACGAACGGGTCGGTTACTTTGAGTGATATTACTTACCTGATATACTATATGTTTCGCAGCGGTCCTCAACCTGCCCCGTAATGTTGCTGGAGATTTCCAGCACCTCTCGGCACGGGCAGGTGCAGAGGCTACGAATAGCTTCCGGGGGACGGTCCTAAGGGGCCTGTTGAAAAACCCCAAGCGTGGTGTCAGCCGACTCTGGCTGACTCCAGTAACTGCAAGGCTGTCAGGCAGAGTCGCCTGACAGCACGTTGTCCATAAGGTCTTTTTCAACAGGTCCTCCGAATCGGACCGCATCCCAGGAAGCTACAAAGTCCCACTTGTCAGAGGCTAACCCCTTCTTGGTCTATCGTACGGACCTTCGGGCGCAGAATCTGCGAGACCGCATCTTCACACAGAGGATGATCCGATCAAGCGCCACACCCTCGCACAGGGCATGACGGTTCAAAGCCAAAACTCCTTGACAACCTTACAGCCGGAGCTTAGCTTTCTTTAGTAAAGTCCCCGGGGTTGTGCACCCGTGAGGGACCTGTTTGGAAATTGAGAATAGGTGCGGCCAAGGTCCCGTCCTCACACTCCTGCGGAACCGATGCCTGTGCGTTTATGAAATGAAACTGCCCCGATGTTTGGTCTTGCACATGGCTGGCGTAAAATCTGCTGTTCGCAGTAACTGACTTTGAAATAAGTGCTTTGTTGAACGCGTAACGACGTGTTGTATCCTGATTAGATGTTACTGATAGGATTTCGAAAAGTAAGAGATAGGTAACTGGACGAGACAACGCAGGTTTCAAAGGAGGTAGTTCGTACGAAAGGGTAACGGCTGTACGGAATTGCGAGACATAGGGCTTTCCGTACAGAGTAAAGTAAAGCAAGAAAGTAATTAACTGAGTCTCTTGTTCGTATGACAAGAGAACAGAAACCAAGGAGCTTTGAAAGGAAACAAGCATGACGAAAAAGGCACTAATTGCGTTGGCAGTGGCAGTGCTTTTCTGCGGTCTGCTGGCGTCTTCGATTCTGGCTGACTCCGGAATCAGAAGAAACCGGGCCGACAGCAAGCGACCAGAGACTGTCAATGGCTTCAACATTAACGCATATCCCCAGCAGAGCACTTCAGAGACACCAGATGCTGTCTCCAGGAATGATGGAGATGCCCTCCCTTATCTGGATGACAGAGCTGCAGCTCAGATACGTCGCCCGCTGGGAGCGACCTCTACCAACGCGGGTGAAGGCGTAGGTGAGAGCATCGACCTCACGTTTAACGACTTTCAAATGACGTTTGAGGCCGGTCGTCAGGTTGCGCACTGGTACAATGGTTTGACCGGAGATGACGCCAAAGTGAGTGTCCATTTTACCCACATTATATCTACGGATACGTTGTCCTCTCCTCATCCATCCTACAATGATGCCATTGTATGCAGGCCAACCAAAAGTTTCACAGGCTATAATGTCTATGACGCCACCGCGGGCGGAGACTGGCCCGTAGGGCAAGATGATGGTTGTCAACTTCAAATTACTGACACAGCCGGGGCCGGGACTTCTGCCAGCCTTGATATGATGGACGGCGGGAGGGTCGTAATCGGTGGTTACGCGCGGACGGCTATTTTCCATCCTGCCTCGGAGCGCATATATGATCACAGGATTTACTACCAGGGGACCGAGTTCAGCTGCATATATAATCCCTACACGCCGATCAATGTTTCGTGGGTTGACTCGTCAGTTTATCGTGATGCGTTCATCGAGACGGTGCCAGATGCTGTTGTAGCCCGTGATTTTCTGCGCGATCCGCAAGTGATGACCCAGTGGAATGGTACAAACACGATTGTCCATCTCCTGGCAGGTGAGGATGCCGGCGGCACCGTGATCACGTCCCCCACGGGTTTCGGGACTGATCCGTACTGGGTTTGGCTTTATTTCCAGAAAACTGGCGACATAGCCGGAGACGGTACGTGGCAGTACATGAAACCCATTGACACAATCAACTGGGTTAACATGATGCTGGCGGTCGCGGATTACCCCAATCAGGGGGTAGCATGTATCTACGCCAATAAGGCGCCCAATGGTGTTGTATTTAACACGACCGACCGAGACATCTTCTGTCGTGAATCAATTGACAGGGGTGTCACTTGGCAGAATTCGTATAACGTGACTCATTACGACAACGCTTCCGAAGGGTCTACAAATCGCGGGATGGCCTTCTTTGAGGCTCACGGCATGTTTGACTCTGATGGAAACCTGCACGCCTACTTTCTTGGTATGGAGACTTCGGCCGATCCCTACCATGATGGTTTCTTCAACAATTATGACCAGTTTACTCGCAACTTGTACCATTGGAGTAAGAGTGACGATAACATTGTGAAGGTGGCCAACGGCAACTTTCAGAATGCTGACCAGGTTTCAGGAGGAATTAACCGTCTGGTTTGCGGCTTCGGTGGCTCTAATGCCGGGTATCTTAGCTGGGCCACGATGGGCGAGTGCGACGGAAAACTCTATCTGGCATGGAGTCAGATACATGAGCGGGCCAACTACATGGACTGGCAGAACGCCCTGACCCAGCCGGCGCCCGGGATACTGGACGACTGTTCCCACGAGGGCAATAGAGGGGGCATGGCAAACTGGGACGTCTTCATGACGGTGGCAAGGCTCGAAAGCAGCTCGTGTTGGGATTACCGGCGCAATATCACCAATACTTACAGGCCGGACTGCGGTCTGGCGGGTAGTGAGCAGGACAATGTCTGCGCTTCCGAGTGGAAACCTCAAATGGAGAAGATCGCTCTGGACGAATCCGGTCTTACGGGTTTACTGACCTGGCCGGAGGCCGCAAAAGTAGACATGACTCCCCCAGGTGACCCCGCATACACCGGCGGCTGGTACTTGAACATGCAGTACATGGATGACCAGTACCCCGGTCCGGCCTATTGGGGCGGTTCAAACTCTCAAGGTACGATTTTCCGGAATCCTCCGCCAACATGGAACTCTGAGAAGTGGGTACGTCTGGCCTGTGTGGAGCCGATTGAGGTTCCCCGAATTGCGGCGGTTCCGCTGTCCCTCGATTGGCCTGAGTGGGTTCCTTTCAATACGACTGAATCGCATACCGTCACCGTTACTAACGAAGGTAACATGCCACTCAATATCACTCACATAGGCACGTTTATTCACGAACCGGCCGGCTCCTGGCTTACTGCCTCTGTGACGCCCACCCCAGAAGCCCCGTTTGTGGTGGATGGCTGTGTAAACAATACAGAAACATTCAACATAAACATCAACACTGCCGGAATGTCAGTGCCGACCTGGTTGAATGGCTATGTCTGGTTGAAATCGGATGCGGCTAACAACGACTCGCTCGTAATTCAAGTGTCCGTTCTGGCCGCGGATACGGTGGAACCCGTATATTGGGACACCGTAATGACCCACCCGAATATGCTCCATCCCTTCTTTGCTCCCGTTGGTGCCTGTGTCGCTCTCGCTGTCGGCAACACGGGTGAGCTGGGCTACGGCGCCGGCAGCGACGGTCGTGTGGGTCTTGACTACCAGGACGCCTCCACAATGCCGTCCGCCCGTCGGGAATGTGACACTACTCTTGGCAAGAACCGCGTTTGTCTTGTCAGCGCGACTCCGTATGTCATCTTAGCCAACAGCAGCGCTGGTGCTGGTGGCGAGTTGACTCAGGTCTTCAACGACTTGAATCAGGCCGACGAGACCGGTTTTGACCCGACTGCCACCAAGGGCAGCCTGGTTGGAGGTGTCAATGCAGTCAAGGGGTATGACTCGGTGTACACGGGAAAGTTCGTAAACCGTGACACAACTATTGCGATGGAGCGCATTGTTTATGGACCTCGGTCGACACACCCGGTCGATGATATCATCAACTTCATGATTGTTCATACGAAAGTGTACTCCGCTGACGGACTGCCCCACAATCACGTGACCATTGGCAATGCCGCGGACTTTGACGTCTCCTCTGACGAATATAACCATAACCTGGGCGGCCTTGTCCCAGGGAGTTACGTCTATATGCAGGGGACAGATACTACCAATCACACTGGCTGTGCGTCCAACGTGGGCCGCTACGCGACCGAGGTGTTCGGCGGCGGCTATACGTCAGCCGAATTTGATGTGGACCCCTGTGCAAACAACACTGCTTACAAAGGCGCGAGCGTCGTCAATCAGCTCATCATGATTGATACCTCTCTCTGGGGTAGTACTCCGGTGACTCCGGCGCAGCCCAATCCCCTGGTCTGGTGGAATACGGCTTCGGTGGGTGGTCTGAGTGTGGTAGAGCCGATGCCGGATACCGGCCGGGACCTGGCCACATTCCTGACTTACAAGTATGACTACAGCCTGGGTGCGACGGAAACCCTGAACTTCTGGACGGTCATGACGACGACGCCGCGTGGCGGCACCTTGGCGGAATTGACGGCTCAGGTGGGTTATGCCAAGCGCTGGTATACTGAGACGGTGCGCGGCTGTTCCGCTAGTTGCTGTGTGGATCGCGTGGGTGACGCCAACATGTCGCTTGAAGCTCCGCCTGATGAGATCTCGCTGGGTGACATCATGCTGCTGGTCGACGTCAAGTTCATTTCCGGTGACTGCACCAAGCTTACGTGTATTCTGGAAGCAGACGTGAATCAGGATGGCGGCGCCAATCCGACCTGTGATGATCACGTGACGCTGGGTGACATTATGACGTTGGTTGATTTTCTCTTCATAACCGGTCCGGAAAATGCTGTTTTGAAAACGTGTCTGTAGACCGTTTTTTGTGCGGGAAGTTGGGTTGATTTCCCGCTTCCGGATCAAGCGGCCACCCCCTCAGGGGTGGCCGCTTCTGTTTTTGAAACAAATGGTAGTGTCCATCAACATTCACATCATTTCTCCCTTGACCCAAGCCGGATAGCAGCTACCTTGCCTGCCTTAATGGATGTTAACGTACCATACCTGGGTGAAACGGTCGCTCTGGCAGCCGCCGTTGTCTGGGCGCTCGCAGTTATTTTCTTTAAGAAGAGCGGAGAGTCGGTTCATCCTATTGGTCTGAACCTGTTCAAGAATGTCCTGGCTGCCGCGTTGTTCGTGCCTACGGCCTGGATATTCGGGGAAACGCTTTTCAGACCGGTGCCGGCGGAGGAGTATATAATGCTCCTGATCAGCGGTGCGCTGGGTATCGGCATATCCGACACGTTATTCTTCAAGAGTCTGAATATTCTGGGTGCCGGTCGATCCGCTATCGTTGATTGTCTGTACAGTCCGTCGATTATAGCTCTGTCGATGATTTACCTTGGGGAGACGTTGAGTGTCTGGCAGCTCGTGGGCGTTGTTATGATTGTCTCGGCAGTGCTGTCGATCATGGTCGAGCATCAGAGTGTCCAGACCGAGCGCCGCCAGGTTTTGCTCGGGGTCTGGTGGGGCGCACTCGCAATGGTAACGATGGCCGTGGGTATTGTGATGATCAAACCACTGCTCAACCGGTCACCGCTTATCTGGGCTACGGAGATCCGCCTTCTCGGAGGACTGGCTGTCCTCGTCGCAGCTTTGTTTCTGCACCCTTCGCGTCTCGCCGTTCTGAAGTCAATCGGCCATCCCCGTAAGTGGGGATACACTCTGGCCGGCTCTCTTGCCGGGGCCTACCTTTCCATGGTGCTCTGGCTGGCGGGCATGAAATACACGCAGGCCTCGACGGCCGCGGCGCTCAACCAGACGAGCAATATCTTCGTTTTCGTTCTTGCCGCTTTGCTTCTGAAGGAGAAGATAACCCCGATCCGTATGGCGGCCATCGCTCTTGGCGTACTGGGCGCATTGCTGGTAACGTTCGGATAGATCGCGTGATCAATCCTGTCCTCGGCTATTGACTCCCGCCAGTCGGTTTCGTTTCTTGGCATCTTCTGTGGACCTAAAACCGAAGGACTTGTGATGTCTTCAACTGTCACCGGCGAACCAACTTCCTCACGCGCAGGGCTGTGGCATCAGCTCTCTTCCATGAGCCGTCCGTTCTGGATGGTCAATATCATGGAGATGCTGGAGCGCTTGGCCTACTATGGGGTGCGGGTTGTCATCCCGATCTACATTGCCCAGGCTGATGAGATCAATGGCCTGCATTTCACTCAGGCGGACAAGGGCACGATTTTTTTCTGGTGGGCCGTGTTTCAGTCGCTCACGCCGATGCTTTTCGGCGGTTTCGCGGATCGCTATGGTTACAAGAAGACCATCGCGACCTCGATCTTCATC
>Ga0315278_10002282_pt1 | contig 17050 bp, 20 predicted proteins | sample YL17G06_0_MG_FD_203880 | JGI IMG/M metagenome (GOLD analysis project Ga0315278, IMG submission 203880) | Sediment microbial communities from Yellowstone Lake, YNP, Wyoming, USA - YL17G06_0 | ecosystem: Environmental > Aquatic > Freshwater > Lake > Sediment | place: USA: Wyoming | collected... | reverse complement strand
CGCGCGCTTATAACTGTCACAGGATTTATTTCTGGTATGGCTGCTGCATTAGCTAAAACAACTCTTGAAATACAAAAAGCCTCCGCCGAACTCGGTAAATTTACAAGTTTTAATAATATGCCTGGCGGTGCATCTAATTTGTTTCAAGCTCAGACTAATATAATGAAGATGACTGCTGATAATACTATTGCGTTTAATGAACAATTCGCACAACAAACAGAACAAGTTTATTTAGAGCTGAGACGGAAACTTTCTGCTGGTGGGATGGATGAAAAAGGTGTTAGAGAACTTACTAAGAGATTAGCGCTTCTCCAGGCAGGTTTAGGGGTTAATGCCCCAAGTTTTGTTTCTGGGTTGGCAAATCAATATCGTTTGCAAGGTCTTGATGAGAAAGCAGCATCACAGGTATTTGGGTTAATTATGGGGGAAGTACAGAAAGGTAAAACACTCCCATTTTTTAATCCACAAGAAGCTGCAGGTGTATTTACGCAAGGGGTTCAGCAAGTAGGTGGAAATCCCCTTACAGCTACAGGTCAGGTATTAGATGTTATGCAGACCTACGGTAATAAGATGGGGCCTGAGGATATGCAGAAATTATTTCAAACACTCCCGCAATTTTTAAATGAATTCAAACAAAATGCCACACTTAGGGGATTATATGGTGTACAGCAATCTGATCTCACCGGTGATAAAGCGTTAGTGAATTTAGCAAACGTGTTCGCTAAAGAAGTACAGAAGGTAACCGGTGGAAAACCCATTGAAAATGTAATGGATTATATTAATAAAGGAGGACTAGCTAGTAGTGCTATATTAGAGAGATTGGGTATCGGTAAGGATATGTTGCAGTTATTTAACAGCTTGCCTAAGAATCAGAAAGCTGTAACAGAGTTGGCGGATGCTTTTGAAAGAGGTTTAGGAAAAGATACGTTGGCGAGCACGAAAGATTTAGCAAAGACTCTAGATCAGATAGAAGAAGCTTTAAGAAATAGTTCTAGTTTATTGGAGTGGGTCGGTGCGCATTGGACTAAAATTAGTACCGGTATTGCAGGAGGTGCTAACGATCTTGGAATAGATCCTAAAGTAATACAGGCTGCAGCATTGGGAGTGGGTGTAGGGGGATTAATTAAATTTGGTCCTAAGATGTTAAGAGGATTTTTAAACTCTATAGGAGTTCCCTTAACTTCTGTAGCTACAGATGTAGGAACTGGCGCAAAAATATACGATGCCGCAACTGGTATGTATATAAGAGGCGGTGCTGCGGGTGTTGAGGGAGCTACTGGTGTTGGAAAAATTGCTGGCACATTAGGAAAATTAAGAAAATTTGCGAGCATTGGGAGCAGGCTTGCTGGTCCTATAGGCGCTGGTATTACAATTGGTACAGAATTAGGTGAGGTGCAAGCGTTAAGCGATAAAGGTCTTTCTGGGGGGGATATAATGAAATATAAAGCGTTCCAGATTGCGGATTTTCTTGATCTACCTAACGCTTACAAAACACAGCAAGATGTCAGAGATAGAATAAAAAGAATGGAGATGGGGGAAGATGAATTTATTAAGAGGCTTCCATATTTTAGACTTATCTTTTCAGAAAAAGAATTAACATCACTAGTAAAAGATTCTTATCTTGGAGATTCTAGACGTTTAAAGAATGGTATAGATAATATAGGGCTTCCCTATGAGATGCTTACGCAGCCAATGTCCCCCCGTACCATGAATATACCTGATTTTTTAGAAAGACAGAGAAACCCTCTTATGAAAACATACAGTAAGCCGTATTCTTCTATGACGTTAGAAGAAAAGACTATAAATTTTTTAGAAAGTCAATCTAATGATATTAGAAAAATTGCCACTACAACGACAGAAGATAAAGAAGAACCCTTGTTAGAAGGTGGTGACGTAGGTAATCTCCGTATAATTATATCTAACGATGCGGGTAATGAACTTGCTAACACTACACTTAGAGAAGCTCAAAATCAGGGTGGGTTACGTGTTATAATGAGTGCAGTTTCAGAGGCTTAACATGGCACAAAGAATACCTTTTACAATATATAGATTACGTTCTCAAGACAGCACTGTTGATCAACAGCAGAACATGTCTCCTACTATTGAAGCTTATCAGTATCTAGTAGGTGTATCAGAAGATGATATAAATAGAAAGAACGCTGATCCGCATAGGAACTCTATAGGTACTATTTTTTTGACTAAAGCTAATTTTATTGATAGCTCAGGTATACCGGATACTGCTTTGATACATGATATACCTGTTTCCTATTATGCACAAAGTAGTATTTTCTTAGATGAAGCTACAGGTACCAATACCGAGGTAAATATGACTTCTCTCGTGGTATTTATAGAGGGTACACCTTACTTTATTAAAAGAACACAAGTAGATGAAGATGCACTTGATCCTGTACCTGATCAGTTTGAGTTTTATGTTAATCCGCAGAGAATACAGATTAATAAAGAAAAGTTGATATCAGAAGTACGTACGCGTGGGGGTTGGGATGTACAGCACTGGGGTGAAAAACTTACTACTATTACGGTAGATGGCATTACTGGGGGATTGCATAGAGATATTTCTAAATCAGCTAAGCCAGGTGAGATAGGGCAGACTATAGATAAAGATAAGGGGATTGATTCTTCTACCGCTTGGAAAAAATTACGCATACTCAACTCTTTTTATGATACCGATCACGGCAAAACACCTGCAAAAAAACTTTATAGACTAGCTTTTAGTATTTTTGAAGATTATTATATAGGATACTTTTCAAATTTTACAGGCCCAGAAATTGTAGCAGATAAGCCTTACCTAATGACATTTTCTTTTATATTTAAAGTAGAAGAAAAGATAACCGAATCTATTTTTCGATTAGAGTATACAAGAACGGGTATTGAAACAAAGAGTAATAATGAACCTATAGGCCCTGGTGTACCAAATGGGTAATAGTATAGAAGAGGAGAGTAAAGAAATGTGGCGTGAGACATTCTTAAAAGAATCGCAGAAACAATTATCTCTTGAATATCTTCAAGATGGTAATATTCAAGTTGGAGATTACATATATACGTCGTTAATAGGTTATGAACCTACATCTACGGATCCTAAGAAGGACAAACCTCTTTTTCTCACAGATAAACTTTATAAAATACTCGAGATCCCGGAAGAAGGAAGAACACCTATAGGTGTTATAGTAAATTCCGAAAAAGGCAAATGGTTTTTAGATTTTAGAGAAGGTTATATTGATTACTTCAAACATAAACAACTTTCTACAGACGACCGATTAGGAATGTTAGATGTAATACCTTTTAAGATTATGGAGTTGTTAAATAAATTTAAAGAAGCTCCCAGAACCCATATTATTTCTACAATTATGCAAGATAATTACAGTAGAGATGCTGGTAAGATGCAGAACTTAAAAGAAGATATAACTGAATCTATTTATTTACTATTACAATCTCATAAAATAGAACAGGGCTCTCGGCCTGGTTTTTATAAATTGACTATCGAAGGGATGAGGGAGATGAACCTTACTCCGGATAAACAAACTCCTACAGAGTAGTAAATGCCTACATTTAATAACAAAGATGATTACACAAATGATGTTATAAGGCATGTAAGCCCTAATGCTTATGTTATATTTGTACCTGCTTTTAACGATAACATAATACTCAGTGAAGCTATAGTAACTGATTCTTATAGAAATCCGACTGAATTAGTTTCTGTTTCTGTTTCACTGACAGTTCGTAATAGTCCCGGTACTTTCAATATCGCTATAAGAGATCCTTATAATAAATTTATTGAAGAAGACGATGCCAATGCTGAAATAAAGCTACTCCGAGATTATAGTCAGAAAAAGTCTTATGAAGTTATGCAGGGCACACAAGGCGATCAGACCGACAAGGTAACTCTTGTTTCTGCAAGGGAACAAAAAACAAAAACGCAGAGCACTACGGATCCTAATACAGGAGCTACTATACCAGGTACTGAAACTACAACGCATCCTACGAGAGATTGGTACGTAAAAGATAGTAATGATCCAAAGACAGGTAACTATTACAATTACGAGGATTATACTAAGTGGTCAAATGATTATATAATAGTCCTCGAAGGAATTGAAGGCACAAATAAAGGAAGACGTTATCCTACGCAGTTTACAAGAGATAACGTAGGGAGTACTAAAGCTGCAGACGGTACTCCTATTATAAAAGTAAAAGAGAGATGGGCTTTTACAGATACTGGTGATATTATTTATGTTACTTTAGCATCTGCAAATAAGGTGAAGGGTATTGGAACTGAAACTGAACTTATAAACGAATTTGATGATGCTAAATCTAATGCTATTACTAAAACACTTGCTATTTCTACTTATAAAGACAGCGCTATTACGACAGAAGATTTTATAGTACACAGGTATTATAATAAAGATCTTGTAAGTTCTTCTTTTAGAGATGTTGATGAACAGGGTCCAGTAGGTTCTGCTATATTCAAGAAAGGAAATTGTAGAATAAATCCTATGGATCGTATTATGATTTTTATGACTCCTAGGTTTGATGATAACGGTAACTTTAATCAATCGGATGTAGCTCCTATGATTCCTGTGTTTACAGGCGTTGTGAATTTAGTGCAGCAATCTTATTCAGACGGTGCTCATACAATTACAGTTCAGGGTGAAGATATTACAAAATATCTACGTCTTTCTATTATAAACGTTAATCCGGCACTTAATGCTTTCAATAAAGAGATAGCAGGACAGTATCCTGGTGAAAACATACATGTATGGGGGCAGATATTTCAAGGATTAAAAACTCCAGAAATAATAAGAGTGCTATGTTTAGGTACCGGTGAGTTACGTAATGCCCGTGAACTTATGGGGCAGAAGATTGATGGCATAGGTTTTTATAAGTTATCCGGTAAAGGAGATTCAGCAGCTTATTGGACTGTAGATCCCACAACAGATACTTGGAAGAAAGATACGGGCGGTCCTGCTGCTACTGCGAGTTTTAAGGCGGTGTTGGGAGATCTTTTTAAGTCTTCAAGTGTGCACATATGTGATCCTTATAGACAAGGAGAACTTTCACTTGTGGGGTTCCGACCTTATGAGATGAGTCTTGATAATAATTGGAGTTTCTTTCAAGCAGATTTTAAAACAAGGAGAGATATTGCTTATAAAGCTGCAGAGGATAGTCTTTTTGCATTCTATGCGGATAGAGCAGGTCATATTTGGTTTCATCCTTATAGATATGATATCTCTTGGATTCTAGGTGCGAAAAATCCTAAAGTATACGTAATTGATAACCCCAGTATCATTAGTTACGGTTTCGTTGATGATGATAGTGATCTTTATACAGAAGTACAAGTTTCTACAGAACCTGATTTCGGTCAGGAGGGTATAGCTGATACAGGTTTCTATACAGGTGTTTTTAGAAGTGAGGCAGATATACTTAGATACGGTTATCGTATTTTTGTAGGTGTTAATCCTATCATTAATACAAAATCTATTGCTGGAGCAGGTTCCGGTGAACAACAAGCTTCTAACAAAGAATGGGCTGCGCGTTCTGTTAAGATGTTTGCTAAGTCTCTTTTACAGAGAATATTGGCATCTAAATGTCAAGGACAGATAACTATTGTAGGGCGGCCTGAGATTGATCCAGGAAGACCTATATACATACCTATAAGAAATATGATTTATTATGTAGAGACAGTAGATCATGATCTATCGTTTGGAAGTAATTTTACTACTACTTTACATTTAAGTTACGGAAGAAAGCCCTGGGAGTTCTTACCTGAGTTACTCACTTTTGCGGAGAAAGATGAAGTCTATCTTACTGCGTCTGGTCTTAAAACTTCTAGAAGGACTACAGATAATAATGATTCAGTTGACGATGGGGTTAGACGCGGTATAATAAATGGTATTATGATACATCATACACAGGACATAAATGCTGTTAAAGGAGAAGTTGCAAACATTGATTATAATTCTGATGGTTACAGAGGTTCTCCTTATGATGTTATTATCAATAAAGACGGTTCTACTGATCTATCTCCCCGGTGGACGTCTTCTAATGCTTCTGGTCCTTATCTCTCTGATGTAGGTACTGTTGATATTACAAAATACAAAGAACATTATAAATCAGCTTTTGGCAATACAGAGGAAGAACGCGTGGATATAATGCATATTGCTGTTGCTGGTGATTTTGACGCAACAGCCCCTTCAGCAGTTCAGATACATGCACTAGTAATAAAAGTTGCGTCTATAGCAGGTAGTTGGCGTATAGATCCTCGTAGTCAATTATTTTTTCACAGTGATAAAGATTCTGTTAGTTGTCCTGGTAGAAATTTTCCTTCTAAACAAAGTATCATTGAACAAGTATTAAATGATAGTAACTATGTAGCATTAGTTTCCAAATATCCGCTTGCTTAGTAGTTTCCTATAAAAACCCCTTTTTTCTACAGATTTTCCCTGGTTTCCACATATTTTGTTCCACGTGTATAGTATGGATGTAGGAGATAGTATAAACAACAAATAAAGGAGTACCAAAATGGGACGTTATGTAATTCAGCCGCGTGAGAGAGTTTTTAATAAGAGTTCAGTTGTTTTTCCAGTGGAAAAGCTTCCTCTTAATTTTAAGGATGTAGCACTTGCTACTGAACAGGCACAGGTAGGGGTTTATAAGGGAGATTTAGGATGTGCAATTGTTAGAAACGATGATAACAGGATTATATCTACTGTATCTTCTAGTTACCAGCTTGTACCACACGAAGACATTATAAATGCTGTTGAAGCTGTTTTTGAGATTAATAAGTGGGATTATTCACTCTGGGATGTTCGTACAGGTGGTAGATGTGGTAATAAGATGTACTTACGCTATCATTTGCCTCACTACTCTTTTGATGTAAAAGAAGGTGATAGTTTAGTTCCTTACGTACAGATCTATAATAGTTATGATAGATCGTTGCTTTTCGGAGCATCGGTTGGTCTCTTTAGGCTTACTTGTTCTAACGGTGCTATGATCAGGGCAAAATCACAATCTCTTCACGCACGTCATTATTTGGATAATATTGATGTTGTGAAGGTGGCTCTAGATATTGAGAAAATGATGGAAGAGGTAGGAATGGCAAAGACCAAACTTCAGATTATGGTAAAGGAAGAGATTTCCGATGTTACCATTGAAGAGTTACTTCCTAAGATTTTCAGAAGAGAGCGTGATATTAAGAATATAAAAGAACTTGGGCTTTTAGAAGATCATTTTACGGAAATGGGAAAGACTACGTATGCATTCTTTAATGCTTGTACAGCATACGCAACCCATGAGTTACCTAAGCATTCTGGTAATTATGACCACGAATTTGAGGTACAAGGTAAGATAGCGAGAATTTTTTTCGGTAACTAATATATCTGTGTAACTCTCTTCCTGAGAACACGCCCCCTAAGGGGCGTGTTTATTATCACTACAAGTTGTATATAGTGGATAACTAATAAGATAATCTAAGAGGTTTCTAATGGATAATACATACTACATAAAAAAAGGTAGAAAATACATACCTGTAGGGGGTCACTCTCTTCCTTTTGATAATATTGCGGATGGTATCTGGGTAGTGCAGAGTAAACCAGGGAGCAGATCTTACACATCAATTCTTTACAGAATGAATCACGATTTTGATAAGTTTCACGATCTAAATTTTTACGCAGAACAGGTAGAAATGCAAGAGGTTCTTGTAGGTGTAATTCGAGAGATGGTTGATAAAGAAGAATTTGTAATATACAATCACTCTATTTACGAGGTGGCAGAAAAAATGAGTGAGAAGATATACAAGAAAATAAAAGAGTTAAAAGCAAAGAAAAAGGAAAATAAGAATGGTGGATGTATATAGTATAGATATGAATTGGGATGAATTTATTAAGGTTCAACCTACGGATTTTTTGATGAGGATGCGCTCTAAAGTATCGAATGAATTGATACGTAGAAGATACGATGCATTAAAGGATATCAAAGAGACTGATGAAAAGATAGAAGAGGAAATAGAAAGAGATGCGCAAGTTTAAGTTGGTATGTAGAAGAAGATGCCTGTAATAACTGTTGGAACCCCTAGTACTGTTTATATGGTAGTTGACTCCGAAGCTATGTTTCACAGAGCTTACCATGCGTTTACTAGTGAAAAGATATGTTTACGTACTTCTACTGATATTTTAAGCGGAGGCTTTCACGGTTTCTTTAATATGCTATATAATCAAATACAAAGTTTTTCACCTAAAGAAATAATTTTTTGCTGGGGAGATAAGCGTGCTAATTTATTGAGACGCAATTTATATCCCGCTTATAAAGGCAACCGCTCTGATACTCCTAGAAAAGGCTTTGATGAACAATTGCTAGATGTAATGCTTGTGTTAGACGTCATGGGTTTTATTCAGTATACGTCACCTGGTTATGAGGGGGATGACGTAATAACCGCCGTAGTTACAGAAAAATTGCAGCCATATATTGATTCTGATCCTACTGCTGAGATAGCAATATTATCTTCTGATAAAGATATGCTTCAATTAGTAAATAATAAAGTTACTGTTTATCATGTTGCTAGTAGTATTCCTGTAGAGTTTACTCCTACAAAAGTAGAAGATAAATACGGAATAAGACCGGAATTACTTGCGGATTATTTCTGTTTAGTGGGGGATGATAGTGATAACGTTCCCGGTGTTGCCGGAATAGGTCCCGTTGTTGCCGCGCGTTTGTTACAGCAGAACGGACCTATTCATGAATGGTTTAATAAGATAGATGAAATACAAGCGACTGATACAGTTAAAGCAAAGCTTAAAGCATCTCGTGTACAGATGGTTATTAGTAAGAAATTAGTATCATTAGATTATAATAAAGCTCCTCTTAAAAAGATATCTTTTATGATGAAGGATATGGATCCTAGTTTATTTTTTAATAAGTATGAGGAGACGCAGGTACAACCACATTATTTTTTATTTAATCAAGGAGGTGATGCGTAATGGGGCAACAATGTTATAAGTGCGGCGGCTGGCATGATCCGACTATGTGTGCCATGTAGATATCGGGGGACGCATCCGGTAATAAACAAACACGCACCTATCCACGTGTATAGTATAGGTATAGAGATGCTATTAATATACAATGGAGACCAAAATTGGATACTATTAAAGCTAAAGAGTTTGCACTAGAGAAATTAAGACAGTGGGGACTTACTGAACTACATTGGCGGTTTGACTTTGATGCTGCCCAAAGAAGATTCGGGCACTGTGTACATCGTAAAAAATTGATTTCTCTATCTTACGACCTCACTAAATTAAACACTGAAGATGATGTTTTCGATACTGTACTTCATGAGATAGCACATGCTCTTGCACGTATAATGACAGGTAAGAAGCAAGGTCATAATGATGTTTGGAAGCAGTACTGTTTGTTAGTAGGAGCTCGTCCTGCAATGTATTATGATTCAGGCGTTACAAAGCCTGCTCCTAGATTTGTGGGCAGATGTGCTAAAGGTCATAGATTCACACGTTTTAATGCTCCAAAAGGTAAAAGGAGCTGTAGCTATTGTAATCCAAAGTATGATGAAAGATATTTAATTGAGTGGAAACCTTATGGCGCGGACAACTAAAAAAGATAGATATAAAGGGCACAGTTTAGGTGTATCATATTACAGGTATGCATCTTCTTTGACGGCAGCAAAAAAGTTATTAAGGGATGCTGCTCTCGAAGCTGTTGGCAAATATAATTTTAAGGAAGTGGCGATTGAAGATCCACCAGGTTCAAATAAGTACAAGAAAATTGCAACAACAATTAAATAATTACGTGTATAATACTATTGTTATATGTTCTTTCACGTGTTGGTATGACTCCAGATGTATGTAGTATGGTCTCCTACGTACGAGCCTCTGTTTACCGGTCATTATAATACTACGGTAGGCAGGGGCTTACTTTTTGGAAAGGGGCTTACTTTGGTGAAGTAAGGATGCGATACTTATAAATTCCGGTTGCGAGTAGGGCATTTGGTACATTTCTTTGTGCCTAGGAGGTTCGAGTCCTCTCCTTTCCGCAGCATATTATTTAAAACATAAAGAATATTATTAAAATGGCACTTCAAAAAGCGATGGTATCCAGTAAAAGTTCAGAATGGGGAACCCCTCAAGATTTTTTTGATTTTTTAGATAAGGAATTTCATTTTACCCTTGATCCTTGTGCTGATGAGAGGAACGCTAAATGTCAGAAGTACTATAGTCAAGAACAAGATGGTTTAAAGCAGAACTGGTCTTCCGAGGTTGTTTTTGTTAATCCTCCTTATGCTAGAGGTATAACAGAGAAGTGGGTGAGAAAAGCTTATGAAGAGAGTCTTAAAGGAGCAATTGTTGTAATGTTGTTGTCTGTGGGAACGGGAAGAAGCTATTGGCATGAGATAATATTTCCGTATGCTGCACAGTTTAGATGGGTAAGAGGATTTTTAAAGTTTCAAGGAGCTCCTTCGACAGCACCCTTTGGTAGTGTTATTCTTGTGTTTGATAAAGACCCCAGTAAGTATCCAGAGAAGTATATATACAACTTTTTCAGTAAAGGGAAGAAGCGTGTTTAATATCTGTAACATTACAAAGGACTAAAATTATGGAACTAACAACAATGCAAGGGGCGGTAAAAGTTAAATGGTATTATATCCCTGTTAAGCAGAAAAGAATAAGTACACGGTGTATATTAACTTTAACAGATGGGGTCACTGAGCAAATAGGAGAGACCTTATGCAGCAAAAAAGATAACTTCTGTAGAGAGACTGGAAGGAAGATATCTCTTGCGAGAGCGGTAGATAATCTAGATAGAGATTTCAGAAAAGAGATCTGGGGTGCATATTTTAATAGGAGTAAGAAAACTAATGGCTAAGGAAAAATTATCAGACAAAGAGCTCGCATTAAATGATACTATATCAAAACTTGAAAAAGAGTACGGTAAGGGTACTCTTATGTTTATGGGGGATGCTCCTATTCAAGATATTCCAGTAATATCTACAGGGTGTCTTTCTATTGATCACGCATTAGGTGTTGGAGGTATTCCGAGAGGAAGAGTTATTGAAGTATATGGACCTGAGTCGAGTGGTAAAACTACTTTCTGTCTTCATGTTATTGCAGAAGCACAGAAATCAGGCGGGCTAGCTGCTTTTATAGATGCAGAGCATGCTTTAGATACTAGATATGCTGCAAACATCGGTGTAAACGTTCCTAAGCTATTACTCTCGCAGCCAGATTACGGAGAACAAGCTTTAGAAATAACAGAAGCACTTGTTAGAAGTAATGCTTTAGATATAATTGTAGTAGATTCTGTTGCTGCTTTAGTTCCTAGATCTGAAATAGAAGGGGATATGGGAGATTCTTCTATGGCAGTGCAGGCAAGGTTGATGTCACAAGCTCTTAGAAAATTAACTGCAGCAGTACATAAATCCGGTACAACTCTAATCTTTATAAATCAGTTACGTAGTAAGATAGGCGTTATGTTTGGTAATCCAGAAACAACTACAGGCGGTAACGCTCTTAAATTTTATTCATCCGTACGAATTGATGTCAGAAGAATGTCCAGTATAAAAAATAACGAAGATATTATAGGCAATAGAACGAAAGTTAAGATAGTAAAGAGTAAGGTTTCAATACCTTTTAAGACGGTAGAACTTGATATTATCAATCCAAATGGCTTTGATATAGTCGGAGATGTTCTAGACTGTGCGGTAAATTTTGGGATAGTAAAAAAAGCAGGCGCTTGGTTTACTTACGGTGTAGGTTCCGTGGCAGAGCAACGTTTTCAAGGACGTGATAAACTTAAAGAATTTCTTAAATCAGATCCTATATTCTTGGCACAACTGAAAGAAGCTACAATGGCTGCTATGAAGGCGAATAAAGAAGTTGTAAAAGAACAAGAAATACTACCACCATTATAGTATGCAAATAACATTTAATCCAAATATCAAAGATATTTACGACGGTTATATAGAATCTATTGAAGCTATTTCTTTGGAAGTAACTGACCGGTATTTTAACATACAACAGCGTTTAGATGAAGTACATAACATCTCTGTTGTTCTGATGAAAACGCCAGAAGAGGAGATGGTTCAGTTTAATTCTCTGTATGCAGAAGCGCAGGCTAATTACAGTCGAATAAGCAGCATATTGATTGATTTTATTGGGGAACGTGCATTCTGGAAACGTCAACTTGTGCTGGCTGGTAAGATATACAATAGAGCAAAAAATTATTTATTGACTTCTGATGAATTGAAGAATTTAAGAAATAAAGTTTTACAAGAAGCACGCGTAGAAAACGATCTGTATTTAGTTGTATCTTTGATGTCCACTGTAAAAGGTGCTTTAGAAGATATTAAGGATATGGTAGAGATAGCTACTGTCAAGAAAGAAGAACTTGACAACGCGATTATGAATATGAACCGTCAACAAAGAATAGTTGAATCACTTATAGGCTTGGGTTATCAAGTAAGAGCTAGAAGGAATTAAATTGGAAAAATGTAGAGCGCAGACGATCAAAGGATGTTTTGCTACACCACATGTATGCGGACTGAAAAAAGGACATAAAGGTTCTCATTGCTGTAAAAAATTAACCGACCCAATGTTTCCTCTATCAAGACCAGTCGGTGTAGAAAAAATTTGTAATCATAAATGGAAAAATAAAAGGATGCTAAAATGACAAAATTAACAAACAATATTATGCCACAACTTCCTGATGATAATATTCTAAAAGAGTTTATCTTAAAGAAGCTTCAAAAGTATACTGCTATTCCGTCACTCTCTGGGCAAGAATCTGCTTTTCTCAGCGTTCTGCAGCAAGACTTTGATGAAGAATTTAAAGGCAATTGGCGTAAAGTACATTTAGATGATAAACCTTATTATTATTTCAGAGAGAGCACTATAGGAATGCAGTTTGCGGAAACAGCTCCTATAAGAGATCACTTTCTTATTACACATGTTGACAGAGTTTCTAGTTATAAGCATAGAATGAAACCTTATTTAACTGAGATTTCTTCTGATGACACACATCTAGAAGGACAATTAGATAACATTATAGGCATTGTAGTAGCACGTGTACTTGTTTATATAGGACTTCCTGTAAAAATACTTTTTACTACTAAAGAAGAGTTAGTACAATCAACACCACAAGTATTAGAGGTTTGTAAACTTTCTGAAAAGACTCCAATTACGGTTGATATTGATGTTTTTGATGACTTAGAGCAGTTTCAGCACGGTGTAGTTACTTTAAGAAAGCGTGATAACGCCGGTAATATGTTGGTACCTTTGGTTGAAGAATTACAAAAGTGGGCAGAACATCTTGCTATACCGGTTACACAGACAGATGGATATGCAATAGTTGAGACAGGTTTTCTTTCTCGTGCTACTAATGATAAGTATCAGGGGGCGCATGTTGGTATTCCTTTGATAAACTATCATTCTGATGAAGAGATTACTTCTTGGAAGGTCGTGTATAATACACTAAAGATTTTACATGCATTTTTTACATCAAATAATTCATATAAATAAAAGGAGGGCTTTATGCCTGAGATTAAAATAACTAAGACGGAAGTAGTACCTAAGGGCTTATACAGGTTACGAGTTTTAAGTGCTGATTTAAGAGATTCAAGCAAGCCTACAGCTTACAGTACTCAATTTATTGGTTGGAGACTTTTAGTTACCAATAGTAACATACCAGATACAATAGGTAAGGAGATATTTCATCCTACACCTGTTTCCTTTGGTAATAAGTCTGCCGGGTATAAATTTCTTAGGGCTCTTGGTATGCCTGAAATGGATAAGGTGGCTTCAATCAATACTGATCATTATATAAACAGAGAGTTCGTTGGTAAGTTGGATGTTGTGGAGAAGAACGGTAATCAACGTAATAATATAGATGAGTTTTGGAGTATTGCGGATTATCAGGCGATGACTGCAAACAATTTAACAGGAAATTCAGGAACTCCTCCACCTACTAACTATACACCGCCTCCTCCTGTTAATTATGCTCCACAGCCACCGATGAATCCTCCGATGGGTAATCCTCCGATGAATCAGCCTCCGATGGGTTCACCGCCTCCGCCTGTTACCTATACACCGCCTCCTCCGATGGGGGTGCCTCCTGCTACCGGTGATGGTGATTTAAATTTTCCGAAATAGGGTAGCTGGATGTTAGAAAAGAAAACAGTTATAAAGGTTAATACAGAGGAAGCTTTGAAGAAAGCTTCCTTTAGTACTATTAAAGGTATTTGTCCGGAGTGTGGATACCTAGATGTATTTCCTTTAGATCCGGATTACAACGCGAAAGTAGTTAAATGCAAAAGATGTTTCAAATATTTTACGGTGTCTACAGATGAACCCAAAGGGATCGAAAAACAAGGGGAGTAGTTTTGAGAGGGAAGTCTCTAAACTATTAGACGATTGGTGGAGAGTCCCAGCAGGTACTTTTTATAGATCAAAATTGAGCGGTGGCTCTAATGAACCAGGTGATATTACTCCGCGTTTAATAGGAGATAACTCTTCTCTATGGTGGCCTTTCGCAGTTGAATGCAAACATCACAAAGATTTTAAGTTCCTACAACTTTTTGAGTCTAAAAAATATAAAGACGGACCTCTTATCTTACAGTGGTGGAAACAAATTACGGACGATGTAAAAGATATGCGCAAATGGCGTTTGTTAATATTTAAAGGTAACAATACTCCTATATTAATAGCGTTTGCACCATTAGAATGGATTACAGGAAAACATTATCATCCTACTACATACTATGATGCAGATATTAAGGACGAGTTTACATACACTTCTTATTTGATTGAGGACGTGTTATATATATGTACGTGGAAAGAATTTTCTTCAAAAATAACAAAAGATGCTTTAATGAAAATAAAAGAGGATAATGATCAATGAAGATATTTATAAAACTTACACGGTGGTGGTTTGGGTGTGTGTTAGTTATTATGGCGACTATCATTCTATTTCAGTTATTTTTTAACTTTATGAAAACTCTACAATAGAATGAATAAAAGTGATATACATATAACTAAAAGTTTTGGTATGAAGATCAATGCCGAGTATCAATCTTATGATTTTGGTACATCTATGTCAATAGACGTTTGTGAAAAGGATTTAGCAAGTGCTGATGATCGTAGTAATGTATCACAGTGGGCAGATTGGTTGTGTAAAACTGTCATAGACGCTACTATTTTAGATATTAAAGCTTTTGCAGAAGCTAATGATACCTTTAGAGCTGTGCTTACATCTCGTAACACCAAGATTTCAACACTGCCTAGCGATTTCCAAATAGCCAATAATTCAAATATAAAAGTTTAGGAACAATACTATGAATTGGATATTAATATGGTTGATACTTTTATCAGCTTTTGCATTATTTATCTTTTTAAGATATCTAATACCACCTATTGTTACATATAAATTGAACGATCCTTATGCGATAAAACCATATAAGCACAAGAAAGCAGCTTGTTATGATTTGTATGCTATTGAAGATGTAACTATTCCCTCTAATCAATGGAGAGAAGTACGCACAGCTGTAATATTTGCGCCTTGGCCACACATTTATTTTAAGTATTTACGACCTTGGTCTATTACACCTTTAGGTAATATTGCTTATAAAATTCATACTAGGTCTGGTATGGCTATACGAAAAGGAGTAAGAGTACATCTTGGAATTATAGATAATGATTACCGTAATGAATGCAATCCTATTGTATTTAATCACAATCAGTCTTATCCCGTGCGCATACACAGAGGTGATAGAGTAGCACAAGTAGAATTCTACAGAGTATGGTCACCTATTCTTATAAAAGTAAATAAGTTGTCTCATTCTTCTAGAAGTACTAAAGGACACGGGAGTTCCGGAAAGTGAAAATTTGGAAAGTACTTTTAGCGATAGGCTGTTATATACTAATAGCGTGTATCGATCAATATGAAAAAATTAAAAGGAGAATAAAACATGTTTGAGAAGTTAAAATTTGCACCTTCTATAAAGCCTCTGCATACTACAGACGTCTCAGAAGCAACTGCTTTTGTATCTAATCTTAAAGTAACGCCCAAGGTGGTGACTGCTGATAAGATTATAGTAAATGAGGATGGTATGCTATCTTGTAATGGTGAATTCCATAAGATAACAGAATTTGGTTTTGAAAGTTTTTGTAAGATGTTAGGTATACCTGCATCCTTTGCACGGAAGATTCCTCTCGACTTACTATTCGGTAATATTAAGCGTTTAACAGAATCACAACCTGATTTAGAGCTAGCTGTATTGTTTAGAGATAACAATGAGATCGCAGGTATCTGTAAGCCTCCTTACGCTGAAAAGTCGTATGCTGATGTATTAGCTACATTCGCCGAGAAACCGGAGTTGTCTTATGTTAACATAACAGAAGATTTACTTACTTTAGGTTTTTGGTATAAAGGTAGAATTATACCAAAAACGGATGATGATTCTTTAAATGTGGGTACTTATGTATATTCTTCTATTCTGAAGAGTTGTAGGTTACACGCTTTTTCTGGGTTGTACAGAACACTTTGTCAGAATTCTTTTGTGATGCCTTTCTTTGGTAAGGTTAACGCTAATTATAAAGATGAAGAAGTGATGTTATTACGTTTTGCTGATTTATTACAGTGTTTTGATGAAACTATATATAATAGATTTCAAAAAGACTTCGCGTACTTTGATACCCGTAAGCTTTTTGATATCGAGGTAGCATCCATCTGGAAGAGCGTACATAGGGTAGTTTCTTCGTCTGAAGCAGATGAATTCTTCAGCTATACAGAGGATGAACGAAAGACCTTACTTAATACTGTACAGACCCGTTTTATAGAGAATAAACGTTCACGTTTGGTGGGGGCGGCTGTTGAAGAAAATACTCCTACAAATATCATGGCATATGATATTCTAAATAAAGTTACTTCTCACGCACGTCAAAATCTTTTTGGTACTAATAAATTTGCACTTGAAAAAATAGCTGGAACATGGATAGAGAAGATAATACTAAACTAGCAGATGCTTTTAAATATTCTA
>Ga0315278_10002281_pt1 | contig 17050 bp, 12 predicted proteins | sample YL17G06_0_MG_FD_203880 | JGI IMG/M metagenome (GOLD analysis project Ga0315278, IMG submission 203880) | Sediment microbial communities from Yellowstone Lake, YNP, Wyoming, USA - YL17G06_0 | ecosystem: Environmental > Aquatic > Freshwater > Lake > Sediment | place: USA: Wyoming | collected... | reverse complement strand
GTGCAGATCCTCGGTCATGGTGCTGGCGGCAAATCCGCCGACCTGATCGAGCGCGGAGCGGCGGATGACCGCGCAGCTCCCGCACAGCACCGCCGCGCCGCGCCAGTCGCGGCCGCGCTGAATCACACGGAAGAAGAGCGAGCGATCGGTCCACACCAGGCGCCGCACGCGCTCGCGCCGGTGGGCAAAGGAGTCCAGGTTGTAGACGTCGAGCGGCGTCTGCACGAACCCGACGCCCGCATCACGGAAGTAGCCGAGCGTCTCGACGAGGAAGCGCCGCGCCGGCGCGTGGTCCGCATCGAAGAGCGCGACGACCTCGGCCGTCGAGAACTTGAGCGCGTTGTTGAGGCAGCCAGCGCGCTCGCGCTCCGGTTCGTTGCGGGCGATGTAGCGGCAGCGCAGCCCGGCGGCGAGCCGGCGCATCTCGGGGCGATTGCCGTCATCGAGCAGCCAGGTCTGGTGCGCATACTCCATGCTGCGCGCCGCAAGCAGCGTCCGCCGCACCGTCTCGACCGGCTCGTCCACCGTGGTGACGAACACGTCGACGGCAAGCCCGGCTTGCGGCGCGGGCGGCACGCGCACGGTGAGCCGCCAGGTCGTGAACAGATGGAGGAGCGCGCCGAAGAACAGGAACGCTTCGGCGGCCAGGATCGTGACCGAGAGGCCGAGCGCGTCCGGGTTAAGGGTGCGCAGGCGCCAGGCGAGGTACCACCCTGCCGCGCCGAGGAACGCGACTACGAGCAGGGCGCGCGCCGCGCCGGGCCCATCGGAGGCGGGACGTTCGGGGGCGGGGGCTTCGGTGTCCGGCGCCCTGGGGATGCCGAAGGCGGAGGTCCGGGCCTCGGGCGCGAGGGGCGCCGGCTTCCGCTCAGCGGAGGCCATGCGCAACGGGACGGCGAAGCCACTTCTTCATTCGGCGCGTTTCCGGTGGTGTTCGAGTCGACGCGTCCCCGGGGCGCTCTGATCCGAGATCGCGGGGGCCCGCGGAAGAAGTGTTGTTGTGCCTATGCGCACGGCGCATTCTCCGGAGGGTCCCCCGCGCTGTCAATGACGACTGCGTCACGGGCATCCTGGCGCACGCATGGCAACGTCGCCGCCGCGGTCGACGTGCTCGACTTCACCGACGGAAACTTCCGCACCGTGCTGGGCGCGACCTGGTTCGAGCGGCTCATCACCGGCCCGGTGTTCAAGCTCGACGTGACCGCCGGGCTCTACGCGTCCGCCAACATGCTGGACCATGGACAACGCGCCCTACAGCCAGCGCGCGTACTCCACGACCTTCCGCCGCACGAGACGCCATGCCGAGTACTGCCGCGCGCTTTGAACAAGACTGCCCACCTGGTTGCAACCCGCTCCGTAAAACGATTCCCTCCGTAAAACGATTCCTTGAGCAAGAACTACGCGGGTCTTAGCTCAGGACTCCCAAATTCCTGTCTCGGGCGCCGCCAAAGTCATCGAATCTCGGTTGATCCGCTCGGCCGCCGGTCGAGCACCAGCGCCATAGGGCACCGGGCCGCAACAGGCAGGCTGGGCGCCGGCAGGCGTTCGCGGCTACCAGCGACGCACGTCAAATCGTCAAACCCGGTGAACACCGCGACAGAAGTCACGGCGACGCCGGACTTAGTGCCTTGAAAATGCGCATATTTCAAGGGTTTACAGTGCTCACCGATGCTAAGGTTCCGGTCATCCTGACACCCATAAATGGAATCAGCGGTCCACTCCGGCCTCAGCTCCGGAACGAGACCGCCATCCAAACTTGCGCTGGACAGCTACCGCCCTTCTCGCGAGCCTGCTGGTCACCGGGGCACACGGCCAGGGCCCGTCGTCGCCCGACGGCGTCCACAGCGACGCCGTAGCTGCGGCCCGCGCCGGGCGCTTCGACGAGGCGCTGCCGGCGCTCGGCGACCTGGTCGAGGCGCATCCCCACAGCGACCGCTATCGCCACGACTACGCGGTCGTCCTGGGCTGGGCCGGGCGCGACGCCGAGGCGCTCACGCAGGCGGAGCGGATCGACCGGGAGCGTGCGCCGGCCTACGTGCTGGAGGGACTCGGCAGATCGGCGCGGAACCTCGGGCAGGCAACGTTGGCGCTGGAGCTGCTCGAGACCGCCGTGCGACGCTTCCCGGAGCGGATCGAGAGCCGCGTCGGGCTCGCGCTCGCGCTCGCGGAGTCGGGTCAGCCCAATGCAGCGGACCGGGCACTCGACGCGCTGCCCCCGGCGCTTCGCGACGAACTCGAAGTGCTCGCGGCGCGGGCGTACGTGGCCGAGTCGCGGCGGGACGACTTCGCCGCGCTGGCGATCTACGAGCGCATGCTCGCGCGCGAACCGGCGAACCGGTCCGCGCTGCGCGGGCGGATCTTCGCCACCGCGCGGGTCGGCGCCGCCAGCCTCGCCGAGGAGCTCGCAGCGCGCAACCCGGACCTCGTGCGCCCCGGCGAGCTGGACGCGCTGCGCGCCGACTGGACGGCGGCGCGCATCCGCTGGGGCGCGATCGCGGCGGCACAGGGCGCCGGCCCGTCGCGGTTCGCCGAGATCGACGCGGCGCTCGGTGACTCCGACGCGCTCGCCGCGCGCTGGCTGGCGCAGGGCGGCAAGCTCGATGGCGTCGAGCGGCAGCTCCTCTTCGATCGCCTCGTGGGGCTGCACGACCGTTACCGCATGGCCGATGCGATCACGCTGTACGAACGCCTGGTCGCCGACGCCATCGCGGTGCCGGCGTACGCGCGCGTCGCCGCCGCCGGGGCCTACCTCTATGTCGAGCGGCCGGAGCCGGCGCGCCACCTGTTCGTCGGCGTGCTCGCCGAAGCCCCGGATCACTTCGCCGCCAACCTCGGGCTCTTCTACGCCCTAGTGGAGACCGAGGACCACGACGGCGCCGCGCGCCGCATCGAGTATCTCGTCTCGATCACCCCGAAGAAGATCAACGCCTACAGCCCGCTCACCGAGCGGCCCAACCCGGCGTACCAGACGGCCGTTGCCTCACGAAGCATGGCACCGGCCTATGCGGACCTCCTGGCGCGCGCCGAGGCCGAGACCGCGGCGCTGGTCGCGGCCGCGCCTTTCAGCATGCCGCTGCGCGAGAACGCGGCCGCCGTAGCGAGCCTGCGCGGCTGGCCGCGCCGCGCCGACGAGGGCCTGAGGTGGATCCTCGCGGCCGAGCCCGAGAACGGCATTGCGGACGCCGAGCGCGTGGAGCCGCTCCTCGCCGTGCACGAGTTCCGCGCGGCCGAGCGCGCGGCCGCGCACGGCAGCGCCGTCGCGGCCGAGGACAGGCGCGCGCTTATCGCCGAGGATCATTGGAAGGTCCACAACCTGCGCGAGCTGTACGTCGACGCGACGTTCGGCCGCTCGACGGGCGGCGCCCCCACCGGCACGCGCGACTACGCGATCGACGCGTGGCTCTTCAGCGTGCCGCTCGCCTACGACTGGCGCGCATTCGCACACGGCTACTTCGCTGCGGCCAGGTTCGCGGATGGCCCGTTCGACTGGCAGCGCCTCGGCGCAGGCGTCGAGTACCGAGTGCGCGATCTGCGACTCACCGCCGAGGTGAACGGCGGCGTGGGGGACGGCGGGAGCAAGCCCGGTGGGGCGTTGGGGGGCCAGTGGTGGGCGAACGACCATCTCAGCGTGGCTGTCGGCGTGCAGTCGCAATCGAACGCGATCCCGCTGCAGGCACGCAACGCCGGCGTGAGCGGGGCAAGCGCCGCAGCCGGCTTCACCTACCGGTTCGACGAGTCGCGCTCGGTCGCCGCCGCGGTCGACGTGCTCGACTTCAGCGACGGCAACTTCCGCACCGTGCTGGGCGCGACCTGGTTCGAGCGGCTCGTCACCGGCCCGGTGTTCAAGCTCGACATGACCGCCGCGCTCTACGCGTCCGCCAACACGCTGGACAACGCGCCCTACTTCAATCCGAGCCGCGACCTCACCCCGACGGTGGCGTTCGCCGGGGATTGGCTCACGTGGCGCCGGTACGCGCGCTCGTTCCGGCAGCGGCTCTCGGTCACGCTCGGCGCGTACTGGCAGGACGGCTTCGGCACCGGCGTGATCTCGGGCGCGCAGTACGAGCACGTCTGGGAGCTCGACCGCCGGCTCTACCTGCGCTACGGCATCGGGACGCTGTCGCGCCCGTACGACGGCGAGCGCACGCGCCGCGACTACGCGCTGATCACGCTCGACTGGAAGTTTTGATGCGCCGGCTGCTCACCCTGATTGTTCTCGCCGCCGCCGCGTTCGGCGCGGCGGGCGCGCCGCGCGTCGCCGAACCCGGATCGCTTCTGGTGCTGTGCTACCACGAGACGCGCGACGACGTCCGGGACGCCGCCGACCCGTACGCGGTCGACGCCGCGGAGCTCGCGTCGCAGTTTGCGTGGCTGCGCGCGCACGGCTACCGACCGGTGAGCCTCGATGACGTGCTCGCTGCCCGGCGCGGCGAGCGCGTGCTCCCCGAGAAGGCGGTGCTCCTAACCTTCGACGACGGGTACCGCACTTTCTACACCCGCGTCTATCCACTGCTGCGCCTGTATGGCTATCCGGCGGTACTTGCGCTCGTCGGGCGCTGGATGGAGACACCGCTTGCGGAGCGCGTCCCGTACGGCGAGAGCGAGCTTCCGCGCAGCGACTTCCTCGCCTGGGACGAAGTCCGCGAGATGGTCAGCTCCGGGCTGGTCGAGGTCGCCTCGCACAGCTACGACCTGCATCGCGGCATCCGCGCAAATCCACAGGGCAACCTCGAGCCTGCGGCCATCTCGCGCGCTTACGACTCGTCGACCGGCCATTACGAGGACGAGGCGACCTATCGCGCGCGGGTGCGCGCCGACCTCGAGCGCGCCTCCGCCCTACTCGAGCGCGCGACCGGCCGGCGGCCGCGCGCGATGGTCTGGCCGTTCGGCGCCTACAGCGGCACCACGACCGCGATCGCGCGCGAGCTCGGCATGCCGCTCGCCTTCACGCTGGAGGACGGCTGGAACGACCCGCGCCAGCCGCTCGACGCGCTCCGGCGCTCGCTGCTGCGGTTCAATCCGACGCTCGCCGACTTCGTCGCGGCCGTCCCGCCGCCGCAGCCGACACCGCGGCGCGTCGTGCACGTCGATCTCGATTACGTGTACGACCCGGACCCGGACGCCCAGGAGCGCAACCTCTCGAAGCTGCTCGACCGCATCAAGGGGCTCGCGCCGAGCACGGTCTACCTGCAGGCGTTCGCCGACCCGGACGGCGACGGCGTCGCCGACGCCCTGTACTTCCCGAGCCGCCACCTGCCCACGCGCGCGGACCTCTTCAACCGGGTCGCGTGGCAGCTCGCCACGCGCGCGAACGTCGAGGTCTTCGCATGGATGCCGCTGCTCGCGTTCCGGCTGCCCGATGGGCACCCGGCCGCCGCGCTGCAGGTCGCGGCGAGCGACCCGTCCACCACGCGCGACGGGTACGCGCGGCTATCGCCGTTCCATCCGCTCGCCCGCAGCACGATCCTCGAGATCTACGAGGACCTCGCCCGGCACGCGCCGTTCCGCGGGATCCTGTTCCACGACGACGCGACGCTGAGCGACTTCGAGGACGCCTCGCCGTGGGCGCGGCAGCTCTACGCCCGCGAGTGGGGCCTGCCCGGCACGGTCGAGGCGATCCGCGCCGATCCGGCGGCGGCCGGACGCTGGGCGGAGCGCAAGACCGCGGCGCTCATCGACTTCACGCGCGAGATCCTCGACCGGGTCGGCGCCTACCGCGCGCCGCTCAAGAGCGCGCGCAACCTCTACGCCGCGCCGGTGCTCGACCCGCGTGCCGAGGCCTGGTTCGCGCAGTCGCTGCCGTCTTTTCTTGCCGCGTACGACCAGAGCGCGCTGATGGCCATGCCCTACCTCGAGCGCGCGGAGGACCCGGCCGCCTGGCTCGACGCGCTCGTCGCGCACGTGCGTGCGCAACCAGGCGGCCTCGAGAAGGTCGTCTTCGAGCTGCAGGCGACGGACTGGCGCACCGACCGCGCGGTCCCGGCCGTCGAGCTGGCGAGGTGGATGCACCGGCTGCAGTTGGGCGGCGCGCTCAATTTCGGCTACTACCCGGACGACTTCTCGCAGGACCGCCCCGGGCTCGACGCAATCAGGCCGGCGATGTCGCTCCGCGCCGACTTCGAGTGACGGAGCCGAATCGTGCGCGACACGCTTGAGCATGCCATCGAGCTCCTGTTCAACTTCTCGTTTTTCTACCCGCTGTTCATGTCATACCTGTGGATGGCCGGGGCCCTTTTCTATTACTTCCGTTTCGAGCGGCAGCGCAAGCGTCGGATCGACGACCCACCGCCGCTTCCCGAGTATCCGTTCGTGAGCATTATCGTGCCTTGCCACAACGAGGAAGCGGACGTCAAGGAGACGATCCAGCACCTGCTCGAGACCCGCTATCCCCATTTCGAGATCATCGCCGTAAACGACGGTAGCACCGACGACACGGGCAAGGTCCTAGAGCGCCTCGCCCATCGGGACCAGCGGGTGCGCGTGGTTCACTTCCCGGTGAACCAGGGCAAAGCTGTCAGTCTCAACGCCGCGGCGCTGCTCGCCCGTGGGGAATACCTCGTCTGCATCGATGGCGACGCGCTCCTCGATCCGCACGCCATCGCCTGGTTGATGACGCATTTCTTCAGCGGGCCGCGTGTAGCCGCCGTGACCGGGAACCCGCGCGTGCGCACGCGTTCGACACTGCTCGGGCGTCTGCAGACAGGCGAGTTCTCTTCGATCGTCGGGCTGATCAAGCGCGCGCAGCGGACCTACGGGAGGATATTCACGGTGTCGGGCGTAGTCGCGTGCTTCCGCAAGGCGGCGCTTCAGGATGTCGACTACTGGAGCCCCGACATGCTCACCGAGGACGTGGACATTAGCTGGAAGCTTCAGCTCAATCACTGGGACGTGCGCTTCGAGCCCCACGCGCTGTGCTGGATTCTGATGCCCGAGACGCTAAGGGGGCTGTGGCGCCAGCGGCTGCGCTGGGCCACTGGCGGTATGCAAGTGCTACTTAGGGAAGGGCGCATCTTGCGCTACTGGCGCAAGCGGCGCATGTGGCCGGTCTTCGTCGAGTATCTGATCAGCGTTTTCTGGGCTTACACGATGCTCAGCGTGTTCGTACTGTGGGGGCTCGGTCAGGTCTTGACTCTGCCTCCCGAGATTCACGTTGCTACGCTGATTCCCCAATGGACCGGCGTCGTGATCGGGACGACGTGCCTACTTCAGATCGCGATCAGCCTGTCTATCGACTCGCGCTATGACCGCGGGCTCTGGCGCCAATACTACTGGATGATCTGGTACCCGCTCGCATACTGGACACTCAACGTTTTCACAACCGTAGTTGCCGTCCCCCGCGCGCTCCTGCGCCAGCCTGGAAGCCGTGCTCGTTGGCGGAGCCCTGACCGCGGCGTGAGGTAGCGTGGGTTCAGCATTGAAGCGTCCGCTAATCATCGAGCGCCCAGAGCGGCAGAGCTCCCGGCAGCGATGGCTGTACGGGATGATGACGCTCGGTTTCTGGCTGATCTACATCTATCTCTGGCTGCCCCTGATCACACTCGTTGGCTGGACGTTCGGGGTCTGGCGCGGCTACGATGTGTTCGTCCTCGCGGAGGGGTTTCGTGCGTTCCGCGCGTTGCTCCTCTGGTACGGTCTCGCTATCGGTGTGTTCACCGGCTCCCTGGTTCTGTGGGCGGCGTACAACATTGTCCGGTTTAGGGGTGTCGACCGACGCCAGCCGGCGTCGCCTCTCGAGCTCGGGGAGCAGGCAGCCTACTACGGGGTACCCGCGGGCGCGCTCGCGGTCTGGCGCGAGGAACGCATCCTGGTCGTCAACCATGACAGTCATGGGAGAGTGAACGTGGTCACCCCGCATCCCACTCCGGACACCGCCACTGCGAGCCGCGTCAACCTGCAAGCTCGCACAGACATACGGGTACCGCAGCTTTCTCCACGCTCCTCAACTGGACCGGCGTGCCATCGAGGCGGTGGGACCGGGCGCTCGTCACTACGCCGAAGCGCGTGTCGACGCGCGGGTCGAGCGGGCGCAACGTGACGAACATTCACGCCGTGCCTTCGCCCTCGGGCATCCACACCAACGCGACGTGGGCGCCGCGCGCGACGCCTCGACAACGCCCCCCGCGCGCAGGACGGAGGCGCCCGAAAGCGCCGGAGCGCCGCTAAGCCTTCGATGGCCGGCGCCTTACCCGTGCCGACGTTCGAGGTGCGCACCTTCGCTTTGGTTCTAGGTCCCCAGGTCTGCCTGCCAGGGGGTGCGGGCGGACGCCCACAGAACACGTGCCGTCATTGTTCTGCCCGCGCGGACGCTCCGGCCGGCGCAGTCGGCTGTCAATGATTGCGTCATGTCGGCGCGCCGGCCACATCAGGCGGCGACAGGCTACACTCGCACGCGTCCCCTAGGGAAGCTCTGAACAAGCCATTGTTCAGAGCTTCATTCATAGGGGTGGGGGGAGGTATCCCCGAACTTGTTCAGACATTCCCTAGACGCCAGTACGGCGCGCACGCCCACCGCTCTCACGGAGTAGAGCAATGAACACCTATCGCATCGCCGTGATCCCGGGCGACGGGATCGGCAAGGAAGTCATGCCCGAGGGCGTGCGCGCGCTCGACGCGGCGTCACGCCGGTTCGGCTTCAGGCTTCAGCTCGACCACTTCGACTGGAACTGCGACCGCATGGTCAAGACCGGCCAGTGGATGCCCGAGCACTGGAAGGACGCGATCGGCGGACACGACGCCATCTTCTTCGGTGCGACCGGCTGGCCGGCGCTGGTGCCCGACCACCTCTCCCTCTGGAACTCGCTCATCAAGTTCCGCCGCGACTTCGACCAGTACGTCAACCTGCGCCCGGTGAAGCTCGTGCCTGGCATCCCCTGCCCGCTCGCGGGCCGCACGCCGGGCGACATCGACTACTACGTCGTCCGCGAGAACACCGAGGGCGAGTACTCCTCGGTCGGCGGGCGCATGTTCGAGGGCACCGAGCGCGAGTTCGTCACGCAGCAGGCGTGCTTCACGCGCAAGGGTGTGGACCGGATCATGAAGTACGCGTTCGAGCTGGCGCTGCAGCGGCCGCGTCACGAGGTCACTTCCGCGACGAAGTCGAACGGCATCTTCATCACCATGCCGTACTGGGACGAGCGGTTCGCGGCGATGGCGAAACAGTATCCGCAGGTGGCGACGAGCCAGTACCACATCGACGGGCTGACCATCCAGATGGTGCTCAACCCGCAGCGCTTCGACGTGATCGTCGCCTCGAATCTGTTCGGCGACATCCTGTCCGACCTGGGGCCGGCGACCGCCGGTACCATCGGCATCGCACCGTCGGGAAACATCAACCCGGAACGCGCCTTTCCGTCGCTGTTCGAGCCGGTGCACGGGTCCGCGCCGGATATCTACGGCAGGCGCATCGCGAACCCGGTCGCACAGATCTGGTCGGCCGCAATGATGCTCGAGCATCTCGGCGAGCCGGCCGCGGCGGCTGCGATCATCGCCGCGATCGAGGGCTCGCTCGCGCCCGGCTCCGGCGCGCCGCGCACGCCCGACATCGGCGGGACCGCGCACACCGAGGATCTCGGTAAAGCGATCGCCGAGCTGGTGTAGCTCATGACGGCGCACTTGGACTAAGATTCCGCCGCAGACGTCGACGCATCGCTCGAACCCATCATGACGCCTGCTCCTCCTCGGAGCGGGCGCCCCGGTCCAGCAAGGAGGAAGTATGGCGAAGTTCAGCACGGAGGCCCTTCGCACCGTCGCGCTCGTGGGTCACGGCGCGTCGGGCAAGACCACACTAACCGAGGCCCTGCTGCAGAAGGCCGGGATGATCCAGGCCACGGGGACCGTGGAGCGCGGCTCGACGGTGTGCGACTTCGACCCGCTGGAGAAGCAGTTCCAGCACAGCCTGCGCTCGGCGATCGTGCACCTGGACCACGCCGGCACGCGCACGCACCTCATCGACACGCCGGGCTTTCCCGACTTCATCGGCCAGGCGATCGGCGCGCTCGACGCGGTCGAGACCGCTGCGGTCGTCGTGAATGCCCAGAACGGCATCGAGATGGTCACGCGGCGCATGATGGACTGGGCCGCGAAACGCAAGCTGTGCCGCATGATCATCGTCAACAAGATCGACGCGGAGAACCTCGACCTGCCCCGGCTGCTCGCGTCGCTGCAGGAGAGCTTCGGCAAGGAATGCCTGCCGATCAACCTGCCCGCCGATCGCGGCGCGCGCGTGATCGACTGCTTCGTGAACGACTCCGGCACCGCCGACTTCCTCTCGGTCGGCGAGGTGCACAAGATGGTCCTCGAGCAGATCGTCGAGATCGACGAGGCGGCGATGGAGAAGTACCTCGAGCAAGGCGATGTCGACCCGGAATCGCTGCACGCGCCGCTCGAGAAGGCGCTGCGCGAGGGGCACATCGTCCCGATCTGTTTCGTCTCCGCCCGCACCGGCGCGGGCGTGCGCGACCTGCTGGAGGTGTTCGCCCGGCATCTGCCGCACCCGGGCGAGGGCAATCCGCCGCTCTTCTACAAGGGCGAGGGCGAGGCCGCGCAGGTGTACGCCTCCGCGCCCGACCCGAAGAAGCACGTGCTCGCGCACGTCTTCAAGGTGCTGAACGACCCCTACGTCGGGAAGCTCGGCATCTTCCGCGTCTACCAGGGCACGGTCACCAAGGACACTCCGCTTTTCGTCGGCGACGGCCGCAAGCCGTTCAAGGTCGGCCACGTCTTCGTGCTGCAGGGCAAGGACCACGTCGAGACGAACGAGGCCGTGCCGGGCGACATCGCCGCGGTGGCGAAGGTCGAGGAGATCACCTTCGACAGCGTCCTGCACGATTCGCACGAAGAGGATCACATCCACATGGTGCCGCTCGAGTTCCCGACGCCGATGTACGGCCTCGCGATCGAGCCGAAGAAGCGCGGCGATGAGCAGAAGATCTCGGAGGCGATCCACAAGATCACCGCAGAGGACCCGACCTTCCAGGTCGTCCACGACGCCACCACGCACGAGACGGTCATCCGGGGCCTGGGCGACCTGCACGTGCGTTCGATCCTGGAACGCATGAGCTCACAGTACAAGGTGGAGGTCAATACGCGTCCGCCGCGCATTCCATTCCGCGAGACGATCATGGCGAAGGCCGAGGGCCACGCGCGCCACAAGAAGCAGACCGGCGGCGCCGGCCAGTTCGGGGAGGTGTACCTGCGCGTCGAGCCGCTCGCGCGCGGGGCCGGGTTCGAGTTCGCGGACCAGTCGAAGGGCGGCGTGATTCCCCACCAGTTCATCCCCGCGGTCGAGAAGGGCGTGCAGCAGGTGATCGACTCGGGTGCGGTCGCCGGCTACCCGATGCAGGACCTCCGGGTGGTCGTGTACGACGGCAAGCACCACGCGGTCGACTCGAAGGAGGTTGCGTTCGTCTCCGCCGGCCGCAAGGCGTTCCTCGACGCGCTGGAGAAGGCACGGCCGATCGTGCTCGAGCCGATCGTCAACGTCGAGATCATCTGCCCCGAGACGAACATGGGCGACATCACCGGCGACCTGTCGGGCAAGCGCGGCCAGATCACCGGCACCGATTCACTCGGGTCGGGCACGTGCGCGATCCGCGGCCTGGTGCCGCTCGCGGAGCTGAACGGCTACGCGAACCGCCTGAAGTCGGTGACCGGGGGGCAGGGCTCTTACTCGATGTCGCTGTCGCACTACGAAGCCGTGCCGCCTAACGTGCAGGCGCAGCTGCACAGCGAATTCCTCGCCTCGCGCGGGCAGCAGGAAGAGGAATAGCGGCCGGGCCGCTCAGGTCACGTTATCGGTCTCGCGCTTTCGCGTACGGCGCATGCTCGCGCTGCCGGGCAGGTGGTACCACTGCTTGTGAGGCGAGAACTGCCGGCACGCGAGGCATTGCGTGTCGCCCCACTGCTTGCGGCACCCCGGGCACAGCCCGCGCGTCCAGAACGTGTTCCAGACCGTGCCGCACGACGGCTCGCAGGACCAGCGATCCTCGGGCTGCGGGCGCCACGCGCACTTCGGGCAGTAGATCTCGAGCTCGTCCTTCGGCATCCCGCACTCCTTCCGGCGCCCCGCTACAACGCACGGGCGGGCCGCTGCGGCTGACGCGCACGGACCGCTATCGCAACCGCGCGAGGTAGTAGGCCAGCGTCCGGATGTCCGCGTCCGACACGCCGTACAGCGTCGCCGCCATGATGGTATCCCCGCCCGTGCGACGGTTGTCGCGGTAGGCCAGCATCGATTCGACGAGGTAGTCCTCGCGCTGGCCGGCGAGGCGCGGCATCTGCTCGCGGCCGCGGAAATCCGGCAGGTGGCAGGACCCGCAATGCAGCTTCTTCGCGATCGCGATGCCCCGCTCGGCCTGCGCCGGATCGGTCGCCTCGGTCGTCGCCGGCCGTGCCGGCTGACTGGTGTAGTGTCGGGCGAGACGCACGATCTCCTGGTCGGTCAGCCCCTGCACCGCCGGCTGCATCTGCAGCGAGACGCGCAGCCCCTCGCGAAACAGGATGAGCTGGTTCTCAACGAAGAGCTTCGGCTGCCCAGCGATCGACGGAATATTCGGGATCTGCGAGTTCCCGTCGGCGCCGTGGCAGCTTGCGCAGAGCGCGACGGTGTCCTGGGCGAACACCGCGGAAACGAAAAGGGCGGCGAGCAACGCCCACCGCCCCCTGCGAAGTACTGCCGTCACTACTTTCCGCGCGCGTAGCTCACGCGGTAGATCGCGCCCAGCTGCTCGTCGGACACGAGCACGGCGCCGTCGGGCATCTGCAGCAGGTACGCCGGCCGGCCCCAGAAGCTCTGGTCCTTGGCATTCATGAAGCCGGTCATGAACGGCGTCACCTTGGCGTTCTTGCCATCGGGTGTCGCCCGGACGTTGACCACGTCAAAGCCGAACTTCGTCGTGCGGTTCCACGAGCCCTTGCGCGCGATGAACATCGTGTCGCGGTACTCGGCCGGGAACATCTTGCCGGTGTAGAACAGCACCCCCATCACCGCCGCGTGCGGACCCATCAGCGTCACCGGCAACGTGACGCCGTTGCACGGGTCGGCCTTCTTGAAGTCCGCGTCGGGGACCCCTTGCGCGTGACAGTACGGAAAGCCGAAGAACAGTCCGGTCTTCGAGAGGCGGTTCAGCTCGTCCTGCGGGCCGGCGTCCCCCATCCAGTCCCGGCCGTGGTCGGTGAACCACAGCTCGCCGGTCTTCGGATGCCAGTCGAACCCGACCGAGTTGCGCACCCCGCGCGCGATGACCTCCATGCCGGAGCCATCGGGGTTGTAGCGACGGATCTGGCCGTACTCCGCGGTCGGCTCGCAGATGTTACACGGCGAGCCGAAGGGGACGTAGAGCTTCTTGTCCGGCCCGAAACGGATGTACTTCCAGTTGTGATGCTGCAGGGGCGGCAGGTTGAACTGCGCGGTCATGTCGACCGGCGCGACGTTCGGATTGCCCTCGATGCCGTCGAAGCGCAGCATCTTGTCGATCGCCATGACGTACAGCGACCCGTTCGCGAACGCGACCCCGGCCGGCTGGGTGAGCTTGTCGACCACGACCCGGACCGAGCGCCGGTCGCCGCCGTCGGTGACCTCGTACACGCGCCCGATGATGCGGGTGCCGACGTAGATCTTGCCGTTGTCGCCCAGCGCCATCGCCCGTCCGCCGGGGAGGCCATGGGCCCAGATCTCGACCGTGAAGCCGTCGGGCAGGTTGAGATTGCTGACCGGGACTTCGCTCCGCGGGGTCTCGGTCATCCTGCCGGCGAGCGGGGCGAGCTTCGAGTCCGCCATTGCGGCGGGCCGGCCCTGCTGCCAGATCGGCGGCGGTGCAGGCGGCGTGCTCTGGGCGAACGCGCTTCCGAACGAGACGAGCGCGAGAATTGCGACGGTTCTTTTCATGGGGGACTCCCTCCTTTGCGCCGGCGATCTTACTCCGTCCGGCAGATGCCTGGAATGTCTGCCGGCACGCCACTCACTGGCCGGCGATCACCACCGCCTCGGCGAGCAGCTCGCCGCTCGGGCCGGCGAAGCAAACGAGGGTCAGCGTCTCCCGCGCGCCTTTCCAGACGCGATCGGCGTGAAGCTGCGCCTCTGCGTCGAACTTCTTCACCTCGTCCGGCGCGCCGTAGCGCGCGCGCAGATCCGACTCGATCACCTTGCACTTCGGGAATTGCGGCTGACCGCGTCCGGCGCTGTCACGGGGTCGCTCGAAGCTCAGTCTGACCATGCGCGGCTTGCCGCTGGCCGCCAGCCGGATGCCCGAGACCTGGTCGCGGCGGTCGCGATCGGACACATAGATCGTGTCCCCGACAACCTTCGAGCTCGGGAAGCGCTTCCGGGCCTCGGCCAGCGTGGTCTGCAGGCTGATGTCCGCGTACGCGAAGGGCTCGGCGGCGAAAGCCGGAGCCGCAGCCGCGATCGCGAGCCCGAACGCGACGAACCGCACCTCCGGCCTCGTTCCCGCTAGGCCGTGCCGCCGACGGTCAGCCCATCGATGCGTAGCGTGGGCTGCCCCACGCCCACCGGCACGCTCTGTCCTTCCTTGCCGCAGGTGCCCACGCCGGTGTCCAGGGCCAGGTCGTTGCCGATCATCTTCACGCGCTTGAGCGCGTCCGGGCCATTGCCGATCAGCGTCGCGCCCTTCAGCGGGTAGGTGACCTTGCCGTGCTCGATCATGTAGGCCTCGGACATCGAGAACACGAACTTGCCGCTCGTGATGTCCACCTGCCCGCCGCCGAAGTTGACGGCGTAGATGCCGCGGTCGACGGAGGCGATGATCTCCCGCGGATCCTTGTCGCCGGCCAGCATGTAGGTGTTGGTCATGCGCGGCATCACCGTGTGCGCATACGACTCGCGGCGGCCGTTGCCGGTGAGCGGCATCTTCATCAGGCGCGCGTTCATGCTGTCCTGGATGTAGCCGCGCAGCACGCCGTTCTCGATGAGTGTCGTGCACTGCGTCGGGTTGCCCTCGTCGTCGACGTTGAGCGAACCGCGCCGGCTCGGGATCGTGCCGTCGTCCACCACGGTGACGCCGCGCGAGGCGACGCGCTCGCCGATCAGTCCGGTGAACGCGGAGGAACCCTTGCGGTTGAAGTCGCCCTCGAGGCCGTGGCCGACCGCTTCATGCAGCAGCACGCCGGGCCAGCCGGGTCCGAGCACCACCTTCATCGTGCCGGCTGGCGCCGGACGCGAATCGAGGTTGAGGAGCGCCATGTCGACCGCGCGCGCGGCGTAGTCCTCGATCATCGCCGCGGTGAAGTACGCATAGTCGAAGCGCCCGCCACCGCCCCAGCCGCCCTGCTCGCGCCGTCCGTCCTGCTCCGCGATCACCTGCAGCGAGAGGCGCACGAGCGGCCGTACGTCGGCCGCGGTGACGCCGTCCGCGCGCACCACGAGTATCACCTCGTAGACGCCGGCGAGCGTGGCCATCACCTGCACCACGCGCGGGTCACGCGCGCGGCACAGCCGCTCGAGCCGCTCGAGCAGCTTCACCTTCTCGGCGTCGGCGAGCGAAGCGAGCGGGTCGATCGGCTCGTACAGGCGTCGCGCCGTGCCCTTGCGCACGACCGGCTGTTTGCTCTTCCCGCCGAGACGCGCGATCGCGCGCGTGGCACCGGCCGCGTCCTTGAGCGCCGGCAGGCTGATCTCGTCGGAGTACGCGAACGCCGTCTTCTCGCCGGCGATCGCGCGCACGCCGACGCCCTGATCGATGTTGAAGCTGCCCGACTTTACGATGCCCTCCTCCAGGCTCCAGCCCTCGGTGCGCAGGTACTGGAAGTAGAGGTCGGCGTATTCCACGTCGTGCGTCATGATCGCGCCGAACACCTGCCCGAGCTGCGGCGCGGCGAGGTCGTAGGGCGCGAGCAGGGTCCGCGTCGCGGTCTCGAGGAGTCGGTCCTGGGTCTGCATCGGGTTCCCGGAAGTCAGAGGCGGGTTACGGAGTACTCGAAGGATACATACTCGCAGGATACACATAGAGCGCCCGGGCCATCATCGCCCCACCCCGTCCCCACCGCTTCGCGCGTGAGGTTTTTCAAAGCACCCGGTGCAGCAGCACCGGCAGGGTCTCGCGCAATCGCTGCTGGTAACCGGGATCGATGTCGGCCATGACGACGCCGGCGCCGTGCGCGAGGCTTGCGACCGTCTCGCCCCACGGGCTGACGATCATCGTGTGGCCGTAAGTGTGTCGTCCATTCAGGTGATGCCCGCCCTGGGCGGGCGCGATCACCCAGGCGAGGTTCTCGACCGCGCGCGCACGCACGAGGAGATCCCAGTGCGCCTTCCCCGTCGTCGCGGTGAACGCCGACGGGATCACGATCAGGTCCATCGGAGCGAGCCCGCGGTAGAGCTCGGGAAACCTTACGTCGTAGCAGATCGACAGCGCGATGCGGCCGAACGGCGATTCGATCGCCACCGGCCGTTCGCCGGGCTCGATCGTGTTCGACTCCCGATACTTCTGGTCCGCGTCGGTGAAGTCGAACAGATGGATCTTGTCGTAGCGCGCGACGCGTTGCCCGGCCGCGTCGTACACGAGGCAGCTGTTGCGCACCTTCCGCGGGTCGCGTGCCGGCAGCGGCACGGTCCCGGCGATCAGCCACATCCGGTGCTGCGCGGCGGTGCGCGCGAGGAACGACTGGATGGGACCGTCGCCGTCGGCCTCGCGGATCGCGAGCTTATCGCCCTCGGCGCGGCCCATCAGGCAGAACCACTCGGGCAGCACCGCGAGCTCTGCGCCCCGCCCGGCGGCCTCCGCGACCAGCTCGCCCGCGGCGGCCAGATTCGCTTCCAGCGCCGGCTCGGACACCATCTGTATCGCAGCGACGCGGAACGGATCAGGCATGCGAGCGGGCTCCGGTCACTGCAGGCCCGGCTTGGCGCCAAACGGGTCGGCCTCGCGCGCGCGCTCCGGCGCGCCCGCCCGCTCGACCTTGGGATCCTCCCACGGGCCGGTGATGCGGTACTGGAACGCGAGCATCTGCCCGATCGGATCTTTCAGCAGGCGTTGCGCGAGGAGCGCGCCGACGCCGACGATCGGGTTCAGCAGCGCGACCGCCGCCGCCGCGG
>Ga0315278_10002280_pt1 | contig 17063 bp, 8 predicted proteins | sample YL17G06_0_MG_FD_203880 | JGI IMG/M metagenome (GOLD analysis project Ga0315278, IMG submission 203880) | Sediment microbial communities from Yellowstone Lake, YNP, Wyoming, USA - YL17G06_0 | ecosystem: Environmental > Aquatic > Freshwater > Lake > Sediment | place: USA: Wyoming | collected... | reverse complement strand
GGCCTCGACCGCGGCGAAGTCGCGGGCCGCGAGCGCTGCTGCGAAGCGAGTCTCCACCGCGCTCGCGACGTTCGGACGCACGCGGCGGCGGACGACGCGCTGTTGGGACGCGCTCGCGGTGAGCGCGTCGAAGCGCGCGAGCGCTTCGGCTTCGCGGTCGGCGTCGAACCACTCGACGCGCGCGAGCCTTCCGTCCGCATCGGTCGCGAGAATCGAGAGGAAGGGCCGCTCGTAGGCGCCTCCGCCGACGCGCGCGGTGCCCGAGTGCATGACGCGGGTGAGCAGCACGTCCGGCTGGAGCGCCAGGATCTCGCTGTGGCGGAGGACGATGTCGTCGGCGACCAGCCGCATCGCGCGAAGGTGTTCGAGGTATGTCTCCGCGCCGCGCACGGACCACAAGCTCAAGTGGCGGTGATCGATGCCCGCGAAGTCGGGCGCGAGCAGCGCCGCCACGCGGTCCAGGTTCTCCCCCATATCGAGAATCATCGTTGCCATGACGTGAGCCGTCGCCGTGGCGCGTTCGCTGGCCGGGCCTTCGGATTGCAGCTCTGCATGGCGCTCGTACAGGCGCACGATGGCCGCTTCGAGGCGGCCGGCGGCGAAGATCTCCGAGCGGAGCCAGCGGCCGCGATCGTCCACCTCGAGCAGCGAGATCTCGTCGAACTCCGCGTGCCCGAACGCCGCCAGGTGAGCTTCGGAGAGCCCCTCCACCGAAACCAGATGGTGGTCGAGCGCCAGCGCGTAGCCGAGCGAGGCGAGGATCTCCTGCCGGAAGGCGAAGCGTTCGGCCTTCAGTGTCGATCGCCACGTCGCGAGCATCTCGCGCCGGCCGTAGCTGGCGCCGCTCGGATGGTGGACGACGACCAGGGACTCATCGAAGTGCTGCGCGAGCGCGTCGCGGTCGCGCGCGGCGAGCGTCGCTTCGAATCGTTCGAAGCCGCGCGTCGCGGCGTTCGGGCGCACGGGGCGGCGAGCAGGACGCTTCGGCTCGGCGCCCGCGACGAGCGCGTCGAAGCACGCGAGCCCCTCGGCTTCCTGCTCCGCTTCGAAGACGTCGGTCTTCGTCAAGCGACCGTCAGCCCCGAACTCGAAGAGGACGCAGATCCGGTTCTCGAAGGCCCCGCCACTGTCGCGGCCGGTGCCGAAGAAGGTCATCTGGACGACCAAGGCATCGAGCCCGAGGGCGAGAACGTCGTCGTAGCGACCGGCGAAATTCGGCGCGAGTTCGAGCTGGAGGCGCCAGTGTCGCATGAGTTCCTCGGCGGTTTGCGCCGACCAGGTGGCGAGGACTCTGTGATCGCGGTTTCGGGTCGTCGGTGCATAGATGGCTGCGACGCGATCGAGATCGATCGGCCCGTTCCATGCAGCGATCGCCCGCGCGACCGCCGCCGCGCGATCGCGCTCCTGGCCTTCGGGCAGCAGCTCGGCGTGGCGCTCGTAGAGACGCACGATCGCGTCGCCGAGGTGATCGGCGGCAAAGACCTCGGAATGCCGTCCGAGGCCGCTCTCGTCGACCTCGAGGAGCTGGGTCACTTCGTTCTCGTACGCGCCGACGTCGTAGCGACGGCTGGAAGTGCCGGCTGCGCGAATGCGGCGCCGAATGAGAACGAGGAGCTCGCCAAGCGCCGCGAACGGATCGGCCTCGAAGTGTGGCTCGCGCGATCGGAACAAGGCATGGAGGGACGCGATGTTTGCTTCCGTCCCCCACGTCGAGCCCGTCGGGTGATGGACCTCCTCGTAGTCCTCACGGAAGGTCGCCGCGAACGCATCGAAGTCGCGCGCGGCGATCGCCGCGTTTTGGGCGCCCAGCAGCGCGCTCGCCGCGTTCGGACGCACGCGCCGTCGGGCGGCCGGCGGCGCTGCGATGGGCTCCGCGGCGGCGACGGTTGCCGGCGCGGCGTGACCGCCGCCGCCCCGCGCGCGCTCCGCGAGCAGCGTCGCGCCCTTCGTCTCCCACAGCTCGATCGCGCGACGCTCCTCGGCGTCGCCCTCGGCGCCGCGGCCCGCCGCGCGCAGCGCCGCGGCGAGTGCCATGCGCGCGTCGGCGTGGGCGAGCAGCGCGTCGGTGGCGGAGGCGATCGCGACGGCGGCCTGCGCGAGTTCGATCGCAGCCGCGTGTTCGCCGCGCTTCGCCAGCGCCTCGGCGCGCACGCAGCGCCACGCGATCGCGGCTTGCAAGTCGTCGCCGGCGAGCGCTTCGCTCTCGTGCGAGATCGCTTCCGCTTCGGCGACGCGATCCTGCGCGAGCAAGGTGCGGGCGAGCAGCGCGCCCGCCTGCGCGGCGTCGATGCCGAGGCCGAGATCGCGCAGTCCTTCGTAGGCGCCGCGCAGCAATCGCTCGGCCGCGGCAGGATCGCCCTCCATCGCCTCGATGCGGCCGGCGAAGACGTCGGCCTCGAAGAGCCGGTTCGCGATGCCGAGTTCTTCGACCATCTTGCGCGCCGACGCGATCATGCGGCGCGCCGCGTCGGTGCGGCCGCGCAGCGCTTCGAGTACGCCCTGACACGAGAGCGCGACGGACTCGACGGCCGGAGCCCCCTGCGTGATGCGCAGCACGCGCACCACGTCGAGGCAACGGCCGCTGGCGCGCGTCACCGGACTCGGTCCCCAGAGCGCGGCGAGCGGTGCGCCGGCCAGCACCGCGTTCGAGCGGCGCGTATCGCCCGCGCGCCGCGCCGCGGCGAGCGCGAGATCGAGCGCTGCCTCGCAGGCGCCCACCTTGCCGAGCCGCGCGAGCGCCTGCGCGTGCACCGAGTGCGCCTTCGCTTCGCCCGCGGCGTCGCCTTGCGCGGTGAGCTGCTGCGCCGCCTCGGCGACCGCGTCGGCTGCCGCCTGCAATCCCTGCGGCGCCGTCAGTACGATGAGCTGGCTCGCGTAGCAGGTCTGCCAGGCGCGCAGCCGCTCGGAGTTCGCGCTGAAGCGATCGAGCTCGGCGATCGCGCTCGACGCCGGACCGACGTCGCCCGCGGAGAGCAGCGCTTCGCACCAGTCGAGCGCGAGATCGGCGCGCGCGGCGTCGTCGGCGTCGAGCCGGTCGATCGCGCGGCCGAGCAGGTCCGCCGCGACCGGAAGGTCGTCGCGTGCGAGCGCGCGGCGGCCCGCGGCCGCGAGGCGCTTTGCGGCGCGTTCGCCGAGGCGCTTGCCGTTCGCATCGAGCGGACCGAGCTCGCGCAGGAACCCGTGCGCCTGCTCGAGATGCCAGCCGATCATCTCGTCGTGCTCGGCGGCGTCGCCAACCTGTGTCTCGATCCAGTCGGAGAGCTGCGCGTGCAGTTCGGCGCGCGTGCCCTTGAGGAGGCGCCGGTACGCGGCGTCGCGGATCAGCACGTGATGGAAGCGCAGCACCGGCTCGCCGAGCAACCAGCCGGTGTCGCGCTCGATCAGCTCGCTCCTGCGCAGCGATTCGAGGCGCGCGTCGAGCTCACCGGCTTCGCGCGGCATCAGCGCGGCGACGGCACTCCGCGAAAAGTGACGGCCGACCACCGCAGCGCGTTCGAGCACGCTGCGCTCCTCGGGCCGCAGCCGCTCGATGCGCGCGGCGAGCAGCGCATGAATGGTCGGTGGCATCTCGAGCGACGCGAGATTCGCGCCGACCGTCCAGCGATCGCCCACTTTGGTGAGCGCGCCTTCCTGCACCAGCATGCGCACCAGCTCGTTCACGAAGAGCGGGTTGCCCTCGCTCGTCGCGAGCACCTTCGCCGCGATCGCGGCGGGCAGATCGGCGGCGCCGATCACGTTTGCGGCAAGCCGCATCGCGGCGCCGGCATCGAGACCGGCGAGCGTGATCACGTCGGCGACGAGTCCGCCCGGTGTCACCAGCGACGAGCGCAGATCGCGCAGCTCCGGCCGCGCGCCGATCAGCACGAAGAGCGCGGCGCCGCTGCCCCACTGGATCAGATGCTCGACGAGATCGAGCAGCAGCGGTTCGGCCCAGTGCAGGTCATCGATCACCAGCACGACGGGCTTCGTCCGGGCCCGCGCGCCGAGCATGCGGCGCACCACAAAGAAGGTCTCTTCGGGCGATGCCGGCGAGCCGGAGATCAACGCCGCGACGCCACCCGCGATGCGCGCGCGGTCGGCGTTGTCGGGCATCGCGGCTTCGATCGTCTCGCGCAGCGCCTCCGCGCTCGCGCCGTCCTCGATGCCGAGCAGCTCGCGCAGCGCCTGGGCGAGCGGGGCGAAGGTGGATCCGCCCGCGGCGTCGCAGTGCGCCCGCACGACGGTCGCCGCATCTGCGTGTCGGCGCGCGAACTCGTCGATCAGGCGCGACTTCCCGAGTCCCGGCGAGCCCACCAGAACGGAGAGCCCTGCGGCCGGCTTCTCGACCGCGGTCGTGTACACGGCCGTGAGACGCGCGAGTTCGTCGTCGCGGCCGACGAAGGGCGCCGTCGCCGCGCCGGCCGGGCGCTCGAGCGAGATAAAGCGGTACGCCTTCACCGCCTCCGAGCGCCCCTTCAGCGCGAAGCTGCCGAGCAGTTCGAGCGTGACGAGCGTCGAGACGAGCCGGTGCGTCGATTCGCCGACGACAACATCGCCGTCCTTGCCCTGCTCCTGCAAGCGCGCCGCGACGTTCACCGGATCGCCGATGATCTCCGTTTCGTCGTTCGCGACGACCTCGCCAGTGTTCACCGCGACACGCAAACCGGTCGCGCCGACGGCGCCGCGCTGCGCTTCGGCGAGCGCGCGGAAGGCGTCCTGCATCGCGACGGCGGCGCGCACCGCGCGGATCGCGTCGTCTTCGGCCACGCGCGGAATCCCGAACACCGCCTTCACGCCGTCGCCGAGCAGCTGCGTGACGGTGCCGCCGTGCGCCTCGACGGCGCCGCGCATCGCCGCGTAGTACGAATCCATGAAGCCGCGCGCGGACTCGGGCTCGAGGCGCTCGTGCAGCGCGGTCGAGCCGACGAGGTCGGCGAAGACGATCGTCACGACCTTGCGCGTGTCGGCGCTGGCCGGGGAGGGCGCGAGCGCGGGCGCACCCGGCGTCGCGGCCGTCTTCGTGCCGCAGTCGAGGCAGAACTTCGCCGCGGGCGGCAGCTCGACACCGCAGCTCGCGCAGCGCAACGCGAAGGGCGTTCCGCACTCAAGGCAGAACTTCGCGCGCTCGGGGTTGGTGTGGCCACAGCCTGCGCATTGCATCGATGGGCTCTCCAGAGCGGGACCGATGCTACTCGGCACTCGCACCGCTCGCCCTGCTTTCGACTGCATGGCGACCGATCGGCCCGCGTCCCGATTCGCGTCCGTGCCGCCGATCGCGCATGCTGCGCCGCCAATGACGACGCCGGCATGACGGAGCAGCGCCCGAGCGCCTACGCGTGGTTCCTCGGTGGCATCGGCTCGTGGGCGCTTGCGGCAGGGCTCCAGCAGGTCGTCTTCACGTGGCTGATCGTCGGCGAACTGCGCGTGAGTGCCAATCGCGTCGGCGTGGCGCAGATGTGCCAGACGCTGCCGATGCTGGTCTTCCTGCTCTTCGGCGGCCTGCTCGCCGACCGCGTCGAGCTACGGCGGCTGCTCGCCTCGCTGCACGTCCTCGCGGCCGCTGCGGCGGCGACGCTCGCCGTCCTCGTGATCACCGGGGGCATGCACTTCGAGGTGTTGATCGTCTACGCGCTCGGCTGGGGCACGGTCCAGGCCTTCGCGAGCCCGCCGCGCGACGCGATGATCTCGCATCTCGGGATCCGGGACATGTTGCGAGCGATTACCGGGATGACGCTCGTGCAGTTCAGCGCCACTGCGTTGGGATCCCGGCTCGCGGGGCTCGGCGCGGGTTTCGGCAATGCGGCCCCACTCGTCGCGCAATCCGCCGTGCTGCTCGCCGGACTCGCGGCGGTCTCGCGGCTGCCCCGCGTCGCGCCGCAGCCGCGCGTGGGCAGCGACGCCGGCGGGATCGCTGCGATTCGCGAAGGTCTGGCGCTGGTGCGCGCCTCGCGCGATCTCTTTCCTGTGTCAGTGCTCGTCGCAGGCGATGGACTCTTTTTCATGGGTCCGTTCGCGGTGCTCGTTCCGCTGCTGGTGCGCGACGTCTACGGAGGCGGGATCAGCGACCTCTCCTGGGTGATGATGACGCTCCCGCTCGGCACGATCGGCGGGTCGCTCGCGGTGCTGCTGCGGGGCGGTGTGCGGCGCAAGGGTCTGGCCTTCCTCGTCGCGCTGCTCGGCATCTCGGGATGTCTGCTCGTGATCGCCGCGCGGCCGCCGTTCTGGGGCCTGGTCGCGACGATCTTCGCGTGGGGCGTCTTCCATTCCTTCTTCTTCAACACGAGCCGCACCTTGTTCCAGCAGGCCGCGCCGCCGACGCTGCGGGCGCGCGTGCTCTCGGTGCACTCGCTGTGCTTCTTCGGCATGGCGCCGCTGAGCCATCTGGGAGCCGGCTTCCTGGCGGGAGCCGTCGGCCCGGCGCGAGCCTGCGCGGTGGCGGGGATCGCGATGATCGCGGCGACGGGCTGGGCGCTCGCCGCCACGCCGGTGCGGCGCGTCACTTGAAACGCGATGCAGCCTGCTTGCCTCGCGTTGCGGCAGCACAGTGCCAGGCCGCGATTGTGAGCGATATCACACCCACTCCCGTTCCGATGGTCATATGATCGGCGGTCATCTCGAAGGAGAGTCTCACGATGTGCGGCATCGTCGCGTTGTTCTCGAGCGCAACACCCGTCTCCGAAGAGGCGCTGCGACGCGCGACCGCGGCGCTCTACCACCGGGGCCCCGACGGCCAGCGGCAGTGGATCGCGCCCCATCGGCGTGTCGGCCTCGGGCACGCGCGGCTCTCGATCATCGACCTCACGACCGGTGACCAACCGATCGCCAACGAGGACGAGCAGCTCCACATCGTCGTGAACGGCGAGTTCTACGACTACGAGCGCTACCAGAAGGACCTCGAGACGCGCGGCCACAAGCTGCGCACGCGCTCCGACAGTGAGATCCTGCTCCATCTCTACGAAGAGCTCGGCACCCACTGCCTGCGCGAGCTGCGCGGCGAGTTCGCGTTCGTGCTCTGGGACGAGCGCAACGGCATGCTGTTCGCGGCGCGCGATCGCTTCGGGATCAAACCGCTCTTCTACACCCAGCGCGGCGACACGTTGTATGTCGCCTCGGAGATCAAAGCGCTGCTGGCCGCCGGCATCCCGGCGCGCTGGGATCACGAATCGGTGTATCAGGACCTGCACCTGATCGCCGACGGCGATCGCACCATGTTCGACGGCATCTACCAGGTGCCGCCCGGTCACTACCTGCTGGCGACGCGACAGCGGCTCCAGGTCGTTCCGTACTGGGACCTCAGCTACCCGACCGCGGACAACCCGGGTCCCGAACGCAGCGAGCAGGAATACATCGAGCGCATGCACGACGGGCTGCTCGAGTCGGTCCGGCTGCGGCTGCGCGCCGACGTCCCGGTGGGGGTGTATCTGTCCGGCGGCCTCGACTCGTGCTCGCTGCTCGGACTCGCCGCGTCGATCCACTCGGGGCCGCTCGAGGCCTTCACGATCGCGTTCGAGGAAGGCCCGTTCGACGAGGGGCCGATCGCGGAGGAAATGGCGGCGCACGCGGGCGCGCGCTTCAACCGTTTCCGCATGCCCGAGGAGCTGCTCGCCGACCACTTCGCAGACGCGATCTGGCAGTGCGAGACGATCACCTTCAACACCAACTTCGTCGCCAAGTACCTGCTCTCCCGGAAGGTGCGCGAACACGGCTTCAAGGTCGTGCTCACGGGCGAAGGATCCGACGAGCTGCTAGGCGGCTATCCGTTCTTTCGCCAGGACATGCTGCTGTTCAACACGCCCGGCGAAGATGCCGATTCGACGCGCGATCGTGTAGCGGAACTCCGCGAGGCGAATCGGATCTACGGGAACTTCGGCGGGCTGACCGGCGAAGGGCTCTCGACCGATGTGGTGCGCAACGTGCTCGGCTACGTCCCCACCTGGATCCAGAACCGCGCGATCGCTGCCAAGCGTTTCCAGGATCTGCTCTCGCCGGGCTTCGCCGCCGACTTCGCCGGTCGCGATCCGTTCCAGATCTTCCTCAATCGCATCGATCTCCCGGAAGGCGCGCCGCGCGATCCGCTGAACCAGTCGATGTGGCTGTGGCTGAAGGCCGTCTTCCCGAACAAGTTGCTCAACTTCCTCGGCGACCGGATGGAGATGGCGCACTCGATCGAGGGCAGGACGCCGTTCCTCGATCATCCGCTGGCCGAGCTGATCTGCGAGATGCCGGTGTCGATGAAGGTGCACGGCATGACCGAGAAGTACGTGCTGCGCGAAGCGGCGCGCCCCTACCTGACCGACACCGTCTACAAGCGCCAGAAGCATCCGTTCATGGCGCCGCCGGAGCTGAAGGCGCGGATGCGCGAGCTCGCCGAGGACACGCTGCGGGGCCCGGCACTCGCCGCGTTGCCGTTCTTCGATCGAAGCGCGGTACTCCGCTTCCTCGATTCCGAGCCCAACATTCCCGCGGATCAGCGCGCGCCGTTCTTCTCGACGTGGATCCTGCTGCTCAGCATCTGCACGCTGCACGAGCGCTACGGCATGACTGGCTAGCGCATGATCTCGCACCACCGCCGGACGGCGGCGCGCTAGCCGGCGGGCCCGACGCGGGCTCTTCTACACGAGGCTCAGCGCGTCGCGAGCTTCCGCAACACGGGCAGCGACGGCGCGAAGAAGGTCGCCCCCGACACCGCGCGCGTGAACTCCAGCAGCTGGTCGCTCTGCCCGCCGGCTGGGGCGGGATTCCGGACTGCTCTTGCGACATCGTTCCTCCTCGTCGGTTCAATCGCGGGAAGGTGTCGCCGCACGCGCCAGTGCGATGCGTTCATCGACGATCGCGAGGAAGCGCGGGTCGAAGCCGAAGAGCCGTTTCTGGCGCTGCCACCAGGCCTGGAAGGCGGGCAGCGGGGCGAACAGATCGAGCTGCAGCAGCGTGCGCTCGTGCTCGAGCGGTTCGACCTCGCGCGCCTGGAACATCATGTAGTAGCGGTACATCTGCGAGAACAGCAGCATGCCGAAGCGCTCGCGATCCTCGTCGGACATCGACTCGTGGTCCGTCGAGCCGACCCGCCACACCCGGTAGAGCTCCGGGTTCTCCGCGATCCGCAACATTCCCTCCTGCTGCGTCGCCACGAAGTTCTCCTGCACCGAGAGTCGCTGGATGCGGCTGTTGGCGCGGATCTGCGTGGTGCTCTGGTGGATCTGGATCGCGAGGTACACGAGGCTCACGATGACGGCGCCCGAGCTGACGATCTGCGCGATCTCGCTGAAGTCTTGAAGCGTCATGACTGGCGGCACGTCTCCTCGAAACGCGCTGCACTCTACCGAAGTCCCGGCCGATCGAGGGTGCCGCGCCCGAAAGCGCCGGCGCTTTCCGAGTGCGTGATAGGATGCATCCCGACCCATTGCACCCGGAGGCTCGACCATGACCGATCTGGGCAGCCTGCCCGCGTTCCGCGCGCTCGTTCTCTTCAGCGTCCTGCTGGTCCTCAAGATGGGCGCGGTCGCGTTCGCGACGTCCAACGCGCGCCGCAAGGCGCGCTTCGTGCTGAACGCAGAGGACACCCGCGTCAATCCGGGATCCCAGGCCGCGAGCGAGGAGGCGCCGGCGGTGCTGCGGATCAAGCGAGCGCATCTCAACGACGTGGAGAACATTCCCGGCTTCCTCGTCCTAGCGCTGCTCTTCACCCTCACCGGCGCCTCTGCCGCAGCAGGATGGGCGTACTTCGGCACCTACTTCGCTGCGCGCACGCTCCACACGATTTTCTACTTGAACGCGGTGCAGCCGTGGCGGACGGCGGCGTTCTTCCTCGGACAGCTCGCGCAGCTCGGGATCGTTGTACAGCTGCTGATGTGGGTCTTCTGATCCGCCGACCGGCGCTACCAGGCTAGCTGGAGCGCTTCGGGCCCACGCAACACCGTGTTGCTCGACCAGCGAATGCTCGCATCGGCGAGTCGCAGGCTCGGTAGACGCGTCACCAGTGCGCCGAGCGCGATCGATGCCTCGAGCCGTGCGAGCTGCGCGCCCAGACAAAAGTGGATGCCCTGGCTGAACGCGAGATGGCGCACGTCGCGGCGCGCGAGGTCGAGGCGATCCGGGTCGGCGAAGGCGCTCGGATCGCGGTTCGCGCCCGCGAGCAGCAGCACGACCTGATCGCCCTTGCGCGCGGTGCGGCCGCAGAGCTCGCGATCCTCCCGCGCCAGCCGCGACGTCAGCTGCACCGGGCCGTCGTAGCGCAGCAACTCCTCGACCGCGTTCTCCATCAGGCCCGGATCCGCGCGCAGCCGCTCGAGCTCCTGCGGATTGCGCAGCAACGCGAGGATCGCGTTGCCGATCAGCTTGGTCGTGGTCTCGTTGCCAGCGACGAGCAGCAGCACCAGCGTCGAGAGCAGCTCGCCGAGCGTCAGGCGATCGCCGGCCTCCTCGGCCGCGACCAGCGCCGAGATCAGGTCGGCCTGCGGATCGCTGCGGCGCGCATCGACGATCGCGGCGAAGTAGTTGCGGAGCGCACGCATGCCGCTGACGCCGCGCTTCTTCTCGGCAAGCGAGCCGTCGCCGAGCAGTTTCACCGCCTGGTCCGAGAGCCGGCGGAACTGCTCGTGGTCGGCGGCCGGCACGCCGAGCAGCTCCGCGATCACGATCACCGGCAGCGGCGCCGCGAACTCCGCGACGAGCTCCATCGAGCGTCGCGCCTCCACTTTCGCGAGGAGCTCATCGGCCAGCAGCGCGACGCGCGGTCGCATCGCCTCGACCGCGCGCGGCGTGAACGCCTTGCTCACCAGCGAGCGCAGCCGCGTGTGGTCCGGCGGGTCGAGGCGCAGCATCGACGAGAAGTGCTCGGAGTAGGGATCGGGCAAGCCGGCCCGCTCGCCGCGCGCGCGATAGACCGGGTGGCGGGTCCAGTTGCGCTCGTCGGAGGACCACGTCGGGTCGCGCAACACGCCGAGCACATCCTCGTAGCGCGACAGCACCCAGCCGCCCGCGAGCCGGCTCCGGTGTACGGGGTCGCGCTCGCGCAGCCGGCGGTAGTAGGGATGCGGATCGGCGCGCAGCTCTTTCTGGATCGGCAGGAAGAGGACGCCCGACTCGAGCTTCTCGTGCAGCGCACGAAAGGCGGACTCGGCGATCGTCTGGGCCTGGTCGAGTTGCTGGCGGAATCCCATCTCGATCCTCCGGGCGGCGACGCTGGTCACGGTACAGCAAGCGGCGTGCCGAGTGGCGCGGCCTCGTGGCGACACCGCAGCCCGCTCGCGGCATTGGGGTGCAGCCACAGGACGGCAGTGTCGCCCATTCGCTGCAGCGAGGTGGGGCTTCCAGAGGCGTCGCGCGCCGGCAAGGTGCGCGCGCTGCTCGCAGACGGCGGCTTGCAGCCCGAGGGTGCCCATGCGTTGCGCGCTGCCGGCCACCACCGCGAAGCTCGACTCGATCCGTGCCTGTCTACCGACGGCGGTTACGCCAGCGAGCCACGGGTCGGCAGCTCGCGATCCGCTGCGGACTCGCGCGTAGCCAGTCCGAGCCCCAGAGTGATACGTTGCGGCAATGCCGCGTAGTTCACCGCGCCAGCGGATGGCGGACGACCGCAACCTTACCGCGCACACCTACAACGAGTCGCTCGCGGATCTGATCTTCTCCCGCCTCCCGCGCCATCTCGTGTTGATGGAGCGCTGGCAATCGGAGATGGCGCGCCGGGCTAGCCAATAGCGACACCATTCGACGTCTGAACGGAAGTACCAAACTCCAGTCCAGCACGGCTCCCATGCGGTGCACATCCGGAGATTCTGCATGACGAGATCGAGAAGGATTTGCGGTTGCCGAGAACGCGTCTCTCGGGTGTGGATTCGTGCTACGCGCCGGACGAGAGCGGCGTGTCTCGTCACACTAGTTTCGTTCGCGGCCCCGGCTGTTCGTGGCGATGTCTTGATTGATTTCGAGGGATTCACAGGGATGGCGAACAGCCCCAACTCTGCCGTCCCTGTGGCGTCCCAGGTCTCGACCCAGTTCCTGGCGACCGATGGCGTGCTCTTCGAATCCGGCAGCCCATTCATTGCTGCCGTGAGCCTCGGCTTCGGTCACGCCAGCAGCGGTAGCAGAGGGATCGGAGGCGTCACCGCTGCGGGCAAGCTGTCCTACAGCACTCCGATCGAAGCCGCGTTCTTCCTGCCAGGCGATCCTGCGACACCAGGGGAGACCGACTTCGTTTCGGTTCGCGGCGATCTGGCAGGAGTGAATGGCGTGGTCACGCTCCAGGCCTTCGATCGCGATGGACTGCTGCTCGATACGAACACGCAGATCGATTCGGGTGGCCCGACGCTGCAGATCTCTGTGGTCGGAATCCACTCCGTGAGCTTCTTCTCTGCAACTGCCAACGTGGCATTCGATGACTTCCGTTTTGGACCCGTTCGCGCCGTTCCCGAGCCGAGCAGCGTCGCGAGTCTGGGAACCGGCATGCTCTGCGTGATCGGAATCTCGAGATGTAGACGCCGGGCGCGATGAGCGCGCGGGCAGAAGCCCGTTGATTCGTCGCCATCCCTTCCATCTCGATCTCGTGGCTCGCGGGTTTCACGACGCCAGCTCCGCGTCGATGCGCTCCATCCACCCGGTCGCGTCCATCGCGGTGTAGATCCGCAGCGCCTCGCGCAGCTCGCGCTCCCAGCCGTCGGGGTCGCCGAGCGCGCGGGCGAGCTGCGCTCGCACCCGGCACACCGACCCCTGATAGCCAACGGATCCGATCCGCTGCGCGATGGCGTCTGCCTCCGCCAGGCTCGCCTCGATCCGGCCCCGCTCCGCGACTGCATCCGACGCGATCAACACCTGGGCGAGCGCGATGCGTGCGGCCGCTTGGGTCGCAGGGGTGAGATCCGAGTCTGCAACGAGTCGATCCGCCGCCGCGCGCGCCGCTGCGACGTCTCCGCGCGCGAGCAGCGCCGCGACTCTCGTTCTCTCGAGAAACGCGAGGACTCGCATACCGACTCGGGCCTCGTCCGCGATCGTGTTGGCTGCGTCGAGCAGCGCGAGCGCCTCATCCGGCTGGCCCGCCATCAGGTGCGCTTCCGCGAGAATACTGCGTGCCTGCACCCGTGTGAGATGCGCGGCCGCCTCGTCTGCGCGAGCGATGAGGTGCCCGATGCGCTCGAGGGACCCGGCCGGAAAGCCACGGAGCGAGAGCACGAACACCCGGCCGACGTCGGTCGTCAGCGCGAGCAACACCTGGCCCTTGTCGGCGAGCAGCGCGGCCGCTCGGTCGAGCGAGACCTGCGCCTCCGGCAGACGGCCGACGTTGTTGAGCATGAAGCCGCGGCTCGTGAGCAGTCGCGCCAGCGGCACGGGCGTGCTCTCGTTCACCGTGCTGCTCGCGAGCGCGGCATCGACGACCGCGAGCCCCTCGGCGACGCGACCGTCGAAGCTGAGCTGGTTGGCGGCTGCGAAAGCCAGTTCGGCGAGGTGGTGCGGGTCGCTGACCCGAGGCAGCAGGCCGAGTGCTTCTTGCACCCCTTCGCGGGACGACGAGTCCGCGCCCGAGAAGGTCGCGAGCCGCGTGAAGGAAGCGATCAGGCCGGCCTCGAGATTCGGATCGTCGAGCTGCGCAGCGATCGTCCGGCCGCGGCGGTAGAGCGCCTCGCCGCGCGCGAACTCGAGACCGAGCATCACGCCGAGGTGGACCAGCCGGGTGCAGGCGCGGATCGATGCCCTCGTCAGCTCGCTCGACGCCGGAGCCTCGCCTGCGAGCTCGAGCAACCGCTCCCAGTGGCGCCGCTCCGCGTGCGGATCGCGCGTCGCGAGCCAGGCCGCAGCGCGCTCATGCCAGCGCACGGCCTCGGCCGCGTCGCCCGCCGACTCGAAGTGATGCGCCAGCAGCGCAGCCTGCTCGTCGAGCGCGCCGGCGTGGATTTCGAGCAGCGCCGTCGCCACCACGGCGTGTACGAGCGCGCGGCGCTCGCGGAGCTGCGAGCCGAGCGCGACCTCCTGCGTGAGCGGGTGCTTGAACGCGTACTCCGGCTCGGGATAGAGCGCCGTCTCGTGCAGGAACTCGGCCTGCACCAGCGTGCGGAGCGCGTCGCCGAGCGCGCCTCCATCGACGCCTGCGACGCGCCGCAACAGCGACTCCGAGAACTCGCGCCCGATCACCGACGCCGACTGCAGCGCGTTCTTCTCGCGCTCGCCGAGCCGGTCGATGCGCGCCGCGAGGATGAGCTGCACCGTCGCCGGGATCTCGAGCGTCGCGCTGTCGCGCGTGAGCCGGTACGCGCCCGGCACACCGACGAGCGCGCCGGATTCGACGAGCGACAGCACGATTTCCTCGGCGAAGAACGGATTGCCGCCGCTGCGCGCGTGGATCCGAATCACCAGATCGCGTAGCGATGGATCTGCGCCGAGCGTCTCGCCCAGCATCTCTGCGAACGCGCGCGGGTCGAGTGGCGCCAGCGCGAGCTGCTGGTAGTACGAGCGGCGCATCCACTCCGCGCGGTACTCGGGCCGGAAGTTCACCAAGAGCAGCGTGCGGCTCGAGTCGGCCGCATCGACGAGGTTCTCGAGGAACGCCTCGGTCGCCTCGTCGATCCAGTGCAGATCCTCGAACAGGATCATCGCCGGCTCGCGCCGACTGCGCGCGAGTGTCATGCGCTTCAGCACCGCGAGCAGCGCGCGTTGGCGCTCGGGACCAGGCTCCAGCACGACCGGCTTCTCGGGATCCGGTACGCCGAGGAAGTCGAAGAGCAGCGGCAGCGAGGGCACCAGCGACTCGTCGATCGCCAACACCGTGCCGCCGATCTTCTGCCGCGCAGCGCGCGCGTCGTCGTTTGCGGTGATCCCGAATACGCCCCGGTAGAACTCGAGCACGGGCAAGAGCGGCACCGCCTTGCCGTGCGCGACGCCGGTGGTCGCCCGCACCGAGATCCCCTTCGCGCGGCACGCCTCGGCGAACTCGAAACAGAGCCGGCTCTTGCCGGTGCCGGCGTCGGCGACCACGCCGAAGACCTGGCCGTGCCCGGCGAGCGCCTGTTCGAGCGCCGACTCGAGCGCGCTCGTCTCCTTCGAGCGCCCGACGAACTTCGAGAGCCCGCGCGCGCGCGACAGATCGAAGCGCGTGCGCGCGCTGCCGACGCCGGTGAGCTCGTACACACGCACCGGCTCAGCCGCGCCCTTCAGCGTGAAGTCGCCGAGATCGTCGAGCGCAAAGTAGACGTGCACGAGCTTCCGGGTGGGTTCGCTCAGGTAGATGCTGCCGCCCGATGCGAGCGCCTCCATCCGCTGCGCGAGCCCGACGGTGTGGCCCTGCGCGGTGTAGTCCATGCGCAGGTCGTCGCCGATCTTGCCGACCACCACGTCGCCCGAGTTGAGGCCGATGCGTGTCGCGAAGTCGAGGCCGTGCTGTCGCTTCACCTCGCGCGCGAAATCGCGCAGCGTGTCGCGCAGCGCCAGCGCCGCGTAGCACGCCCGCTGCGCGTGATCCTCATGGGTGATCGGCGCGCCGAAGAGCGCCATGATGCCGTCGCCGGTGTACTGGTTGACGGTCCCTTCGAAGCGGTGCACGCCTTCGGTGAGGATCTCGAAGAAGCGTTGGAGGATGCGGTGCCACGCTTCGGCGTCGAGCTGCTCGGCGAGTTCGAGGGAGCCCTTCACGTCGGCGAACAAGACGGTCACCTGTTTGCGCTCGCCTTCGAGCGCGGACTTCGATTGCAGGATCTTGTCGGCGAGGTGCTTCGGGGTGTAGGAGCGCGGATCGGTCCGGGAGGAGGGCAGGGCGGGCAGCGCTGCCGGATCCGCTCCCGCAACGGCCGCGCCGCAGCCGTCGCAGAAGCGCGCTCCGGCGCGAAGCGCGACGCCGCAGCTCGTGCAGGCGACGGCGAGCGGTCCGCCGCATGCGTCGCAGAAGCGGGCCTCGGCGCGGTTCTCGTGCGCGCAGCCAGCGCAGATCACGGGGCGATCCTTGCCTCGGCCTGCGCAGCGAGCCACGCGTCGCCGTTCTCGCGATGCAGGCGCGCCGCGGCGCGCAGCGCGTGCTCGGAGCCGGACGCGTCGCCGCGGTGTTGCGCTAGCTCGGCGCGCGCTTCTTCGATGACCGGCAGCAGGTCTCGCGCGCCGAGCGCTGCGGCTTGTTCCGCGACGCGCCCGATGCCGGACTCCGCGTTCGCGAGGTCGCCGGCGGCGATCTGCGCGCGCGCGAGCCAGAGCCCGGTTGTCGCTTCGGCGTGTCGGTAGCCGAATTGGCGCGACAGCTCGAGTCCACTCTCGGCTGCCGCGATCGCGGCACGTGCGTCGCCTCGCTGCAGATGGATCGCTGCGAGCAGCGGCAACGAGCTGAGCGCTGCGTTGGGTCTCGAGACGCTTCGCCCGGTCTCGATCGAGCGCTCGATGTGATCGGCCGCCTCGTCGAAGCGCCCGGCTGCCAGCAGAGCGGCGCCACGCGTGTTGAGCGCGAGCGTCTGCATCACGAGATTCTGCAGCCCGGACGCAAACTCGAGCGCTTGGCGTCCGTGTTCGAGCGCGCTTTCGGCATCGCCGCGCCTCGCCCGTGTGCGCGCTGCGAGGGAATGCACCATCACGTTCTCGACCGGGTTCTGGCTGCCGCCGAGGCGGAGGCGCGCCGCGGCGAGGTACGCCTCCTGCTCGCCACTGCGGCCGGCGCAGAGGAGCAAGTCGCCGGCCAATACGAATGACGCGACCCACGGACGGAAGCCGAGCACCACCTCACCGATCGACGTGTCCCCGGCGCAGAGGCGATCGAGCTCGGCGGCGTAGCCGAGGTTCTCCTCGGGGTACTCGCTCACCGGGTGGAAGATGCCGGCGCAGAAGAGAACCCCCGCGAGCGTCGCGGGCTCGCCGACGCGGCGGGCCATGGCGAGGGCCTCGGCGCCGAGACGGCGCGCTGCTTCGGCTTCGCCGGCGCCATTCCGCACAAGGGCGTAGGTCGCGAGCGCCCACGCGCGCTCGGTCGACTCCGCGTCACCGAGTTCCTGGATGGCCTGCGCGAGCTGCGCCGCCGCGTCCGGCTGCGACCCGGCGCTGCGCGATTGCGTGTATGCCAGCCGGATGCGCGCCTGACCGAGCAGCGAGCGCGCCTCCGGCGCGTCGGCTTCCGCGGCCAAGAG
>Ga0315278_10002279_pt1 | contig 17065 bp, 8 predicted proteins | sample YL17G06_0_MG_FD_203880 | JGI IMG/M metagenome (GOLD analysis project Ga0315278, IMG submission 203880) | Sediment microbial communities from Yellowstone Lake, YNP, Wyoming, USA - YL17G06_0 | ecosystem: Environmental > Aquatic > Freshwater > Lake > Sediment | place: USA: Wyoming | collected... | reverse complement strand
GCCCAGGCCGCGCCCGCCCACCGCCCTGGCCCTAGTCACCGCAATAGAAGATTAGATTCCCTAGGCACCAAAACGCCAGCCGCGGCGGCGGCGCCCGGCTCAACCCCCTCCTCATCACCATCCCCGCTCGCCTCCCTGCTCTGGCCCCCACCTCGCCCGCCTGCTTTCCCACCGGGCCCGCAAAATGACATTGCCCCGGCCTTCCTGGCCGACCCCCTGGCGACCCTAGACTCCTTGACCGCCCGATACGGGCCCATCGTCGGCGCACGCCTGGGCGGCGCGTGGGTCGTGGTCGTGGGTGAGCCCGGGGCGGCCAGGGACGTGCTGGTCGACCGGGCGGGGTCCATTTTCGGGAAAGCCGGCACCGCCTTTTTCCCAGCCTCCTCCGTCACGGGCGACGGCCTGCTCACCTCCGATGGTGAGTCGTGGCGGCGACAACGCCAGCTGGCGGGACCGGCCTTCCGGAAGGCCGCCGTCGAAGCGTACGGCGGGTCGATGGCGAGCGCGGCCGCGTCCCTGGTCGCGGCCGGCGGGGCGTGGGGCGGCGCGCTGACAGGAGGAGTCGCGAGCGCCGCCGTCCGCGATGTGTACGCTGACTTTAACGCGCTGACGCTGCGCATCGTCACGGACGCCCTGTTTGGTGGGGAGGCCAGCCGCGGCGGTGGCGGCCAGGGAGGGCGGGTGAGCCAGGCCGTCGACACGGCCTTCTCCATCTTTGCCCGCCGCGCGCTGGGTGGTAGCCCGCTGGCGGCCCTGCTGCCGGAGTGGGTGCCCACGCTGGACAATGTAGCGCTGAAGGCGGCGGTGGCCGACCTGGATGAGGTGGTGTACGGCCTGATCCGGGCGGCCAGAGAGAGAGGAGCGACCAGTGGAGAGGTAAGAGAGAGGTTGGAGTGAGCCCTAAACCTCCGCGCGCGCCTTACGCTGCCTTTTCCTTTCTTTAATTTCCTTCTCTGGCGTCCAGGGGACGCCAGAGGCGCCCAGGGGACGTCCCTGGCGTGGACGCTCGCAAGACACAGCCGCCACCATCAAAGGTAAGATGACGAGAAGACTTGCGCGGTGGAAGAGGAGAGTGGCGGAAACGGCGACCCTAATCAACAATATGTGCATATTTGTACAGTGTTTAACATTTGCCCTCTTACCACCTGCCCATCTCTTACTAAAAACACAGCCCCCCCCCCTCCCCCCCCCCCTCCCTTACACATGACCATCAAAAGAGAGAACGAATGACGAGCCTTGATAATTCGACAGCCACGCGTTCGCGCGCGGCTGGCTGCGAGATCAACACAAACCAAAAAAAATAACCAAAAACTTTGATACCGACGTTTTTTTCTCTTTTTCCTCTTCGTTTGCCGCGCCGACGCCGACTCCTGCCCGGCTGCGGGGAGTACAGGAGCACGACTGAACGGGGGAGCACAGGAGCGCGACTGAACATACACTCACGAACACGCCTCACGCGCTGCCTCCCTTCACAACACAGGACCCACAGCAGCAGCGGCCGCCCTCCCTCCTGGCCGCCATGCTGGCCGCCCGGGGCGAGGAGGAGGGTGGAGCCTTCATGATGTCCGACAGACAGGTCCGGGATGAGCTGATGACGGTGCTGGTGGCGGGCCAGGAGACAAGCGCCATCGCCCTGGCCTGGTGCGTCGCCCTGCTGGCCCACCACCCGGCCGCAGGCAGTGCGGCCGCAGCGGCGGTGGACGGCCTGCTGGGCCCGCCCGGCGCCGCCCGGGCGCCCGCGCCGGCCGACGTGGGGCGCCTGCCCTACCTGGAGGCCGTCCTCCTGGAAGCCCTGCGCCTGCTGCCGCCCGCCTACATCGTGGGGCGGTGTGCTGCCGCGGGGGCGGGCGCGTTCGGGCCGGCCGGGCGCTTCTCCCTCCCGCCGGGGACGACAGCGCTCGTCTCGCCCTGGCTCCTCCACCGCGCGCCGTCCGCCTGGGACCGGCCCCGCGAGTTCTGGCCGGAACGGTGGCTGCCGCTGTTGGAGGAGGGCCCGCCCTCCCCCGGGCCCGGCGGCCTGCGGTGTGGGCCCGCCCTGGCGGGGTTGGGCCCCAACGGCGCGTTCTGCCCCTTTGGGGCCGGGCCGCGGGTGTGCATCGGGGCTTCGTTCGCGATGATGGAAGGGGTGCTGGTGCTGGCGGCCGCAGTGAGTGCGGTGCGGTTCGAGCCGGCTGAGCGTGGGGCAGCGTTCCCGATGGCTGCGGCCCGCATCACGCTGCGACCAGAGTCGGTGCGGGTGCGGCTGGTGCAGCGATGAGGTTGGTGGAAAAAATGGATTGGTTCTTTTTGCATACACGCCCACGAGAGCACACTCACACACATGAAGACACGCAAGCATGACACACGTGCACACACACAAGCACACAAACTCACACACACACACACGCACTCGAAAATGTGTGAGACGGGAAAGCAAACAAGTGTGTGTGCCTAGTGTGCCGTCGCTGTAGTTGCCCCTACTGCCGCCGCCAGTACCGCGGCCGCCGCGGCCGCTGCGGTTTCCGGCACGGCCGCGCGGCTCTGGACGCGCTGGATGAAGCGGGCGGACCCGCCCGAGAAGTGGATCTCGCCGACCACGTCGTCCGACGAGACGGCGGCCGCGGCGGCCGCTGCGGCCGCGGCCACGGCCGACGCCTCGGCCGCCGCCCGCCGGGCGCGCACGCCCGCCCGCACTGCCAGCCCCGCCGTCCTGAACCTGTCGCCCGGGGCACGCGCGGAGGGCGCCGGCGCGGCCGCGTCGGCGGGGAACGCCCCGCCGGCCAGCTCCGCCTCGGCCAGGGGGGACGGCGCGTGCAGGCAAATCTTGTTGGCGTGCACGACCCGCACCAGGGCGCCCCAGGAGGTGGGCGGAGGGGGAGGGGAGGCCGGGCCGGGCGGGCCGGGGCCGGGGCCGGGGCCGGGGCCGGGGCTGGGGCCGGGGCCGGGGCCGGGGCCGGGGCCGGGGCCATCGTCCGGGGCGCTGGTCGAGGAGGGGCGGGCCCCCTCCCCGCCCGCGGCGGGCGAGGCGGGGCCAGCGGGGACCGCGTCGACAACCGGGTCATCCGACACGCGCGAGTGGATGCGGCGCAGCCGCATTTGGACGGGCGGCGGCGGCGGCGCCGCCGCGGCCGCCGCCGCGACGGCCGCGTCCGCGGTGGCGGACCGGGACCGGAGCTCGCCGCCCGGGGCGGCCCCGGACAGGGAGGCGGCGGCAGCGGTGGAGAGGGCGGCGGCTGGTTTCGAAGGGAGATGATTTTGAGAGGTTGAGAGGTTGCGGAGCGAGTGGCGAGGGCGCGCGCCGCGTCCGCCCTATAACAGCCCCGCGCCTCTCTGCTCTTGCTCGGTTGCGCCCTCCCTCCTTATCTTACCTCGCTCCTCTTCAGGCGGTGGCGCCTGCACTGGGACGCCAGGAGAAAAGGCCCGCCCCCGGCGCAGGGAGCCTTCGCGAGAGGGCCCCCCGGAGCGGACGGACGCCGCCGCGCCAGACCCGGCCCGGTTTAAGCTACGGCGAGACCCGCCCGGCACGCCAGCGATGCCCTCCGCCTCCATGAGCGCGTCTGACGGGGTCTGAATGACGATGCCGGCCGGCGCGGGTGGCTGAGGTGTGTGTGGGGGGGGAGGAGGGGAGGGGGTGAGAGGGAAGGAGCAACACAGCCTGGCAGAGCATCGCCGCCCTCCGCGTCCACTCCTCTCTCTGCACCCGTGCACGGACGGACCTCCTTTTTCAGGCCTGCGCACAGCTTTGCGAAGACGCCCGCCATAAGTGCTCGACGTTGGCTAGGAGATCAGGCGGCCTGGGTGTGCGCGAGGTCGGGGCCGGTGCGCGTTTTTGTGCCGGGCGAATTGAGAAGATTTGGGAGATTTGGGAGTGAGGCGCCTCTCTGTTTTGACCTTTGCCCCTCTCCTCATTCCCACACGCACGCACACACACGCACACGCCCAGATGTGCCCCACACGACGTGCGCGCTTGCCACATGAATAAAAACAAATATAGAACCACAACAACACCGTCACCCTCCTTCCTCACTCACGCGCTCTCCCCGACCTGCCCCGGCACCGCCCGCACCAGGAACAGCGCGTCCTCCAACAAGACCGCGGCCGCCGCGTCTGGCAGGTGGCCGCTCGCCCATGGGGAGGCAAGCGGCTGCTGGGGGGGTGGAGACTGATCCACGCCCACGGCCGCCCCCTCCCCCCGCACGCCCCCCCCCCCCCCGCCCCCCCACCCCCTCGCGGCCGCCGTCAGGGCGGCTGCCACGCACGGCGGGGCCTGGCCGAGCGCGTCGGCAGCGTCCGGGCCCAGGCCGAAGACGATGAGGGCCGCCGTCAGGACGTCCCGGACCGTGGCCAGGGAGGCCGGGGAGGGTAGCTGGGCGGGCGGGGTGAGGGGCGGGGCGGCGGCGCCGGGCGAGGCCGGGGAGGTCGGCGCAGAGGCGGCCGCAGCAGCGCCCGCCGCCGCTTCGTCCTCTTCGGCACGGCTGCTGGCGCTGCACAGCACGCGCGCGGCCGCCGTCAACGCGGCCGCCGCCCGCATGGCCGCCACGCACGCGCCCGGGCGGTGCAGGGCACCCCTCGGCCAGGCCTCGCCCGCGTCCGGCAGGGCGACCGCGGCGGCCAGGTCGGCCGCCGCGCCGTCCGCCCAGGGCGCGACGTCGGCCGCCCAGGCTGCCCGGTCGGCGCACCCGCCCGCAATGATGGCGGCCGCCGCGGCCTGGGCCAGGAACCCCGGTTCGGCGGCCGTGTTTGCGGGTTCGGGGTCAAACAGGCGCAGGGCGGCGGCGGTGGCGGCGGCGGCGGCGCCCGCGGAAGCGCCCCGTGGGGCGCCGCCCGAGGGGGCGAGCGCGGCGGCCGCCAGCGCGGCGGCCGGGGTGGGCTCGAACGCGGCGGCCAGCAAGGCCGCCCGCACGGACGCGACCCGACCGGCCTTGACGGCCAGCAAGCGGAGCGCAGCACACAGCAGGACGGGCGCGTCCGGCGTGGCGGCGGGCGGGTGGGCGGCCGACGCTGTCGAATCATGGCGGGGCGTCGTGTCTCCGGCACTGCCCCCATCCCCGCCCGCTGCTGCGGCTGCGGGCGGGGCTGGCCAGGCCCCGCCCGCCGTGACGGCGCCGGCCGCCACCGCCCGCACCTCCGCGTCCTCGTCTTGGAGGAGGCCGATGGAGGCTAGCCAGGCCCGGGCGGCGGCGGGCAGGAGGTCGGCCGGCGCCGGCGGGCCCAGGCAGGCCAGGAGGCCCGAGTGGGCGAGCGCGTGCGCGGCCGCTCGCCGGGCCGTCTCATCCTCGGTAGGGGCGGCCGCCGCGTCGACGGCCGCCCCGAACGCGGCCAGGGCTGCCCGGGCAGCCGGGGATACGGCCCCCTCCGCCAGGACGGCGGCCACGATGGGGGCGACGCCCCGCCCCGCCGCCCGGACGGCGGCCGACTTGACAGCCGGGCAGGCGGGCCACACCAGGAACGCGGCCGCCGCCCGGCGGACGGCGTCGCCGCCGGTGGCCGGGTCGGGAGGGGGGGGGAGGGCGGCGAGCAAGCTCAGGGCCGCGGCCAAAGGCTCCGGCCGCGCCTCGCCGGCCGCGGCGGACAGGGCGAGCGTGCGGACCCAGGGCGGAGGGGTGGCAGCGGCGAGCCCAGCGGCCAGGGCGGCGTTCGCGGCGGGCGTGGCGGGCGTGAGGGGCGGCGGGACGGTGGCGTTCGTCACACTGTGCAGGCAGGCGGCGAGGCCCTCTAACGCCGCCGTCCGGGCGGCCGGGTCGGGCGCCCCGACGGCGGCCCGGGCGTCGTCCTCGGGAGGCCAGGGCCCGGCCGCGGGGCCGCTCCCACCCCGCCTGGCGGACGCGGTCAGCGCGGCCGCCGCCTCCACCAGGAGCAGGGGCTCGCCCGGTGGGGGCAGGGCCGCGTCGGCGGGGGGCGCAGCCGGCATGGCGGCAGCCGCGGCGGCGGCGGCCAGGCGGGCGGTCGCCTCGGCCAGCGCTGCCCGGGCAGCCGCCACCAGGCCGGTGTTGAGGGCGGCCGCCTGGGCCGAGGGCGGCGCACCCGGCGCAGCAAACACGGCCGCCGCGTCCAGGGCCGCCCCCGCCACCGCCAGCGCCTCTGCCCGTACGACAGGGCAGGGCGGGTACTGTGGGCTGCCCGGCGTCATCAGCCAGGCCACCCGCGCCAGGACGACCGCACACGCCGACTCGGCCGCAGCCGCCGCGGTCGCCGCGCCCGCCTCACCCACCCCACCTCCACCTCCACCACCCCCACACCCGCTCCACCGGGCCGCCACCAGGACGGCCCGCAGCTGGGCCAGGCGCCCGGCGACCGTGTTATGGTCACCAATGGCGGGCGGTTCGGGCAGGCCGCCCGGCGCGGCGGCCAGGCCCGCCGCCCAGGCCAGCATGTCGGCGGCCCCTCCTCCCGCTGGGATGAGGGGCGGCAGCGCAGCGGCCGCGAGCGACCGCAGGTTGGCCAGGCGCGAGCTGGCGCAGGCGTGGACCGCGCTGCGCAGGCGGGCCAGAGGGTCAGCCCCGCCCACCGCGGCTGCCCCCCCCGGGCGGAGGCGGCCCAGGAGGGCCAGGACGGCGTGCAGCGGGCGGGCGGCCTCCGACTCGAGGCCGGCGCCGCCACTCCCGCCCGTGACCGCCACGGCCTCGGCCTCCAGGACGCCCTGCAGCCCTGGCAGGCGGTGGAACAGGTCCGCCGCGGTCAGGGCGGACCGCGGGGGCGGAGTGTCCGGGCCTGGCGGGGGCGGCCCGCCGACGGTGCGGCGGAGGAGGGAGGCCAAGGAGAGCGAGGCCGCGTTGCGCACCGCCCACTGCGGGGCTTGGAGGCCCCGCAGGCAGGCTGCCAGGCCGGCCGTCCGCGCGCCCGCCGTCGCGTCGGCCAGGGACCCGTCATCCACGACCGCACGCAGCGTGTTGAAGCCATGCACGCGCGGGGCGTAGGTGTCGACGGCGGCCGACGAAGCAGGGGGAGGTGCAGCCACCAGCGCACCCCCTCCCTCCAGCAAGCCCATCACGTCGGCCAGGCACGCCCGCACCAGGGCCGCCCCCGCCGCGTGCGCGCCGCCGACCGCCGCGCCGGCCTGCATGAGTGCGACCATATAGAAGGGGAGGCCGCCGGAGCGGCGGACCAGGTCGTCCAGGCCGCCCCCGGGCGCGGTGGCGGCGAGGCACCAGGCGGCCCGCCACGCGTCGGGCCACGCGCGCAGCGGGCGGGCGGCCGTGCCGGCCTTGCCACTCTTCACCCCGGCCTTGCTGGTGTCCGTCAGCAGGCGGGCGCCCAGGGCCGCGAGGGCGGAGCGGGCCGTGTCCAGGGCGCCCACGTGCTTGACCCGGATGAGGACCCGGGTCAGCGCCTCGCCCATGGCGACCAAGGAGGGCGGCGGCAGCAGGGAGAGCGGGGGGGCAGCGGTGGTGGCCGCACCGCCGCTCACGTCCTCACCACCCTCATCAGGATCGTCCTCGTCTCCGGGGGCCGGCACGGCGACGATGACCGTTTCAAAGAGAGCCAAGCCTTCGGTCATGGTCCGCCAGGCCGCGGACAGGCGGAGGAGGGACCGCCCCGCCGCCGACGCCGTGCCCGCCGCGCCGGGGGTGGTGGAGGTCGCGGGCTGCCCAACGCCCGCCGCGCCGAAAGCCACCCCGCCCTCGCCACCCTCCACCACGTCCTCGGCGCCCGCAAAGGCGGCATGTGGGGCGGCGAGGCTGTCCTCTGTGAGGGCGATGGCCGCGTGGGCGGCGGCCAGCAGCCGGGCCAGGGAGGCCGCGGCGGTGGTGGCCAGGGCCGCCCGCTCCCGCCGCCCGCCCCTGCCCCCCCCCTCCTCCCGGGCTGCCCTCCAGTCGAGGTCGGCGACCAGGGCGCGCGCGCACCGCAAGGACGCGCACGCGTACCCCCGGCGGGCGGCACCGTCGGAGTCCGCCTTGGAGGCGGCCAAGTCGGCTTCCGCCCGGGCGGTGAGGGAGTCAAGCAGCGCCAAGCCCCGGGCCAGCGCGGCGGCCGGGCTGGCAGTGTTGTTGCCTTGCCCCTCCCCACCAACCTCCACGCACGGTTCCCACCCATCCCCGGAGATGGTGATGGTCCACCCGCACCGTCGCACGTACAGGCTGTGTGCCAGGGTGAGGAGGCGGGCGCCCGCATCCGCTTCCCGGGCGCGCGGGGAGGCGACCAGGCCGGCCGCCCAGGCCAAGGCCCGGCCCAGCGTGGCTGGCGTGGCCAGGCCCGGCAGCGGGGGCGGCAGGGCCGCCAGCGCGTCGGCGGCCGCCCCGCGCAGCCTGTCCCAGGGGTCGGCCAAGCAGTTGAGGAGGGCCGCCACGGTCGCGCCCGTGAAGAAGCCCGGGCAGAAAAAGGGGATGGACGCCGGCCCGGGCGTGCCCGAGGCGCCGGGCGCGAGCGTCACCACGCCGCCCGCCCGCAGTGTGGCCGGCCCCAGGGGTGGCAGGGACCGCCACGCCCGGGCCGCCTTCCCGACACCGCACCACACGTCCGCCACCTCGGCAATGAGGCGGGCCCCCATGAACCGGCGGGCGTAGTGGGCGCCTGGGTGCAACCCCGCCACAGCGGCGGCGGTCAGCCAGCGCTGGAAGCGGGCGGCCGCGGCCAGGGCGGCCTCCTCGGCCGCGTCCTCCTCCACCGACGCGGCGGCGGTCACGCCGGCCGCCCGGGCGGCGCGGGCGGTAACCACCGCGCACGCTGCCGCGTGGATGCGGCGCAGGAGGCGGCCGCCCAGGCGGGCGGCCGTGCGGCGGGACCCGTCATCGCCCGCCCGGAAGGAGGCGTCCAGGGCGGCTGCCGCTGTCGCGAGCTCGGCCGGGCCGGGCAGGCGGGCCGCCGCGCCGTCGTCGGCGGCCAGGGTCAGGGCGCGCTCGCGCAGGACCGGGTCCGCGGCGCGGGCGGCGTCGATGAGGGCGGCCAGGGGCAGGGCCAGGGGCGGGTCGCCCGGGCGGGCGGCCAGCCCGGGCAGCAAGCCCGCGCGCCTGGCGGCCGAGAGGACCGAGACCAGCGCGGACGCCCTGGCGTTGGTGTTGCCGGCTGCGGCGGCGCCACCCCCCTCAACCCCGACGGCGACCTCAATGGCCGCCAACAGGGGCGCCACGCAGGCCGGGTCGGCCAGCATGGCGGGCGGCAGGGCGTGGACGGCGACGCCCGTCCGCCAGGCCTCGTCCGTGGTGCAGACGAGGGCGGCCACGACGGGCGGCACCCACAGCGCCCGGCCCGCGGTCGCCGCGTCCACGCTCTCCTCCCCGCTCTCGTCCAGGGAGGCGCCGGCCAGGCCTTGCACCAGCTCCGCAAAGGCGGCTGCCGCGGAGGGCGCGGCCGACCCGTCCCGCATCGCGCCCACCACCTCTGCCAGCAGGCCGGGCGCTTGCCGCACGAGCGCGGTCGCCCCGCCGCGGCGGGCCAGGGCGCGCAGGGGCGGGTACCGCCCCTTCCGCCAGGGCTCCATGGCCAGGACCTGGGCGGTCAGGGCGTCCATGGTGGTGGACGTGAAGGGCGTGACGCGGCGGGCGGCAGACGCGGGCGGGGGCGTCGTCGCTCCCTCCACCGCCCGCTGCACGTCCGCCCACGCCCCGGCCAGCCTGTCCCGCCGGGCGCACGCGTCCAAGGCGTCCAGGGCCGCGTCCAGCGCTACCTGCGCATCCCGGGCGTCTCGCGCTTGAGAGGCGGCCAGTCGGGGCAGCAGGGCGCCCGTGATCGCGATTTGGAGGGCGGGCGGGAGGGTGAGCGTGGGGACGGGGTCGACGACCGCTAGTGCGGGCTGCTGCCCCTGCCCCTCCGAGGCCGCCCGGGCGAGGTCGCCAGGGCCAGGGCCGCCGCCCGTGCCTTCCTCATCGGATGACGATGTGTCGTACAGGTCACCCCCTAACGGCAGGCCGTCCGCGAGGCCGGCTGCAAAGGCGGAGGCGTGGTCGTCGTCCCGTGCCCCGGGCGCGGCCACGGCGGCCGCAGCGGCTGCGCCGCCGCCGTCCTCTGAAAAGGTGAGGACGGAGGGCGTGCGGCGCATGAGGGGCCGCTTGGGGCCGCCACCACGCTGACCCGCGCTCTCAGCGTTGGCCAGGGCTGTGTGCAGCCCCGCCGACGCGGCGGAGGCTTCCTTGGCTAGGCGAGCCAGGGCGGACGCCAGGAGGGGGAGGGCACCCGGCGGCAGGGAGGAGGTCGTGGAGGCGGCGGCCGCACGGACAGCCGGGATGACGAGGCCGTCGACCAGCAGGGAGGGCGGCCGGTCGCCCGGGTCCTCCTCCGCAAACCCACCGTCCGCCGGCGGCGTCCACTGCCCGGTCAGGACGGGGGATGGCAGGGCCCCCGCCAGGCCGCGCGCTGCCGCGAGCGCGTGCGGCAGCGGGAGGGCGCCCAGGCGGGCGCCGAGTGTCTCCGTGTCCGCGTCCGTCAGGGGTGCTGGCACCTTCCCAAGGCTGCCGCCACCCCGCCCCAGCATCAGGCCCGTCACAAAGTCAGCGGCGACGGAGGCCGCTTCGGCGGGCGGGCGGAGGGCGGCGACCGCGGCGGCTGCGCCGGCGGCGGCCGCCCCGTACGCGGGGGACTGCAAGCCCGGGACGGCCAGGACTGAGACAAGGGCGTCCGCGGCCGCCACCAGGGCGGCCGGTGCACCAGGGACACCCGCATCGGGCGGCGCGCATGCCGCCGCCCCGGCCACCCGGCTCACGAGCAGGGCCGCCGCGGAGACGGCGTCCAAGGGCAGGCCCCAGGCAGACCCAGCGCCAGGGCGGTCGGCCAGGGACCCGAGGGCTGCGGCGAGCGGGGCCAGGACGGCGGGGCCGAGGAAGCCGTCCACCGCGGCATCCAGGCCGGCCCGCCCGAGGCCGGTCCGCCCGGGCGTGGGGCTCGCCAGGAGGGCCAGCAGGTCGTCCCCGGCCCGCGCCAGGGCGGCCTCCGCGCGGGCCGGGCTGACGGCAGCGCCCGCCTCCTCCTCCGCCTGCAGGCCCTGGGCGAGGGCGGCCAGCCGTGCGGCGAGGCCGGTGAATGCGGCGTTCCCGAACGACGCTTGGAAGGCAGGTGGCAAGGCACGGACGGCGCCCAAGACCGCCCGGGAGGTGGGGCGGCCCGCCGCCTCGGCAAAGGCCGCAGCGAGCAGGGTAGCGACTGCAGCCGGCATCTCTGGCGCCGCGCGCACCGCGGCGGGGGCGCCCAGGGGCGCGCACGCCCGGGTCAGGGCGGGTGCGGCATCCCCTCCTGCCTGAGCGTCGGCCAGGGCGAGGGCGAGGGCGGCCAGGGCGGGCGGGGTGGAGTCGTGGGTGGCGAGGGCGCGGGCCTGGAGGAGGGGTGAGGGCAGTGATTGAGTGAGGTTGAGAAGGACGAGAGTGTTTCTCGCAGCAAGCCTAGTAAGTCTGGCCTGACCGCCAGGGCTGGGCCTTTTCAGGACGCGACCTTCATCCGCTGCTGGCTGTTCTCTCACCTCGTCCCTGAAGGCAGCCGAAAAAGCGGGTCCACACACGCGGGGCCGCCCCGGGCCAACGCTCGAGGTGCGGCGGCCGCCCACGGCGGCCGGCGCCTGGGGCGTCATTTGGAGGGTGGCAGAGAGAGGGCTGGTGCGACGCGGTATACAGGTAAGGGTGATCTATTCACACGTGTGGGGGGTCACGGGCGTGCGGCGTGGACGCGAGGAGGTGAGAACTGGGTGCCAAAGGCGCGGGAGAAAACACTCTTCTAAGAACTCTTCAGTCGTCCAATCGGCGCGTGCGCTAGCCGCTGCCCCCATTTTCCCGCCCCCCTCTCCTTTTCCCGCTCCGCCCACAGCTCGCCCGCCTACCCCACACTCCTACTCAGCTACACACATCAACACCGTGAGGAGTGAAGGGCGCGGGCGCACCGCCACTAGAAATGGCGTTCCCGCCTGACGGCCCCGGCGCTGCGGTCCGGGCGGCAGCGGCCACCGCCTCCACCCAGCTGGCTATCACCCTGGCGGCCGCCCGCCGAGTGCTGGCGGCCCTGGCGGCCGACCCGGCGGCCATGGATATGGGGCCCGCGGTGGTGGATGAGGAGGGCGGCGACGGAGTCGCGATGGAGACAGACCGACCTGGCTCGCCGACCGAAGCGGCGACTGCTGCTGCTGCTCCGCCCGACGAGGACGCCGCCCTGCGAGCTGCGTTGGCGTCCGCGGCGGCGGATTACACAGCCTCCAGCGCGGCGTTGAAGGCTGCCCTATGCCAGCTGGTTGAAGCGGAAGGCGCGGCGGCTGCGTCACCCGCGCCCCCCGACCCTGCCCGCGACGCGGCAGCCGCCGCGCTGGAGGCTGAGGTTGTGCCACTGCGCGCCCGGGTGGACGCCGGCAATGCGGGCGCCCTGGACGTCGCATCCCGCCTGGCTGCCCTAGTAGAGGACCTGGACGCGTGGCGGGTGGACGGTATTGGAAGGTGGACGGGTGGTGGCGGGGCGTGACAGGGGTAGTTTTGTTGTTGATCACAAATGGTTTCATTTCTTTCTTTTTTTAATCCCACCAAAAGCTGATGCTGGCCGAGGGTTCCAGGGCCTGGACGTAATGCCACCACCCGCGCGGGATGAACACGGCTTCTCCAGGGTGGATGAGGGCGTCCCAGAAGGGCAAGCCCGCCGGGCTGGGGGCGCCTGGGGACGGGTGGAGGGATGCGAGGTCGACCCGGGATGTGTTGGTCAGCAGGGCGTCCGCGGCGCTCCTGAGTCCCGGGGGGGCGCCAGCGCCTGCCCCTGCAGCCGGCGGGGGTGCCAGGCCTGCGTCTCCATCCCCAGGCGCGTACAAGCGCACGTACTTGGCGCCCACCACCTGGACCAGTAGGTTGGCGTGCGGGTCGGTGTGTGGCGGGGAGACCGTCCCGGCAGGGCCAAACCACACGTTGACCGTGGGCGGGGCCGCCGCGGGGCCTTCCTCCGCGCCGCCTGCGCCGCCTGCGCCGCCATCTCTGCTACTGCTCCCACTGGCGGGCAGGGCGCAGTAGTCCGGGGTGAGGATGGACGCCCGCAGGGCCGGCACCTGGGACAGGAGGTCGTGCTGAGCGAGGTAGGAGACAGGGGCAGGGTGGTCGGCGCTGCCACCGCCACCGGCCTCTCCCTCCCTCACCATGCCGGCGGCCACGAAGCGCCCAAACCGCTGCAGCTGCTGGCCCCACTCGTCAGCCAGGTAGTGCGCGCCCAGCTCGACGGGGACGGTGCGGTGGGGCCCGACGGCCGAGGCCAAGCCCGCGGGCGTGGCCCACGCTGCGCGGGCGGGCCAGGCAGACGCGAGGCCGGCCAGGAGGACGGGCGCGCCGTGCGGGCGGAGTGAGGAGGGCAGATAAGCCTCCGCAAAGTCGCTCAGGGATGGCAGGGCGGGCGGGCCCGGAATGCGGGCGCCCGGAGGCCCCGCCAAAGACCCCGGCGGCAGGGGTGGCGGCAGCGGCGTGGGCCAGGCAGGCGGGAGGGCAGCGATGGCCGCGTCACTCGCCGCCTTCAACCTGGCCTCCGCGACCGCGGCCAGCGCGTGAGCGGCCGGGTGAAAGGCCAGCCCGCCCATCATCAGGGCCCGGTCGGCCAAGTCTAGGGCGGCGAGGGCGGAAGGAGGAGCGCGTCCTTCTGGCTGTTCATCATCACCCCCTTGCTCCTCCAGCAGCAGCTGCCGCCCGCCCAGCACGCACGCCGCGCCGTACGCGTCCCGCCACACGCCCGCCACCTCTCGCCAGGGCCCTGTGTGCAGCTGTTCCCAGGCCGCCGTGCGGGCATCCGCCCACGCGGTGGGCGGGGCGGCCGGGTCGAGCCAGGCGGCGACGGTGCGGCCGCCGGGCGTGGACGAGGCAAGCGCGGCCCGCGTAAACGCCAGGGCGTCTCCGGCCGGGAAAGGAAGGCTCTCTGCCCCCATCATTCTTTCGGCTTCAAGGCAGCGTCCAGTTCGCCAAAGTCCTCCATTTCCTGGCAGGTGTTGAAGTCGCCGACGAGCTAGGAAGTGGATGGGAGACGTGTGAGCAAGCGGGAGGTCGAGGTCGCAGCGCGCCTCAGCGCGCTCTCCCTCCTTTCTTTTTACCTTGCCGTTGACGTGCAGCTGGGGGATGGTGTCCACGCCGTCACTGCCAGCCAGCATAGCCAGGCGGGCCGTGGAATCGGAGGCAAGGTCGACCTGTGTGTGCATGGAGCGCGGCGCGGGCGGCGTGAGAGAAACGCGCAAGGCGGATGGTCAAAAACGTGCATGCGTCAATTGCTCAAGCACACACACCTCGACGTGCTCCACTTTCTTGGCCAGCAACAGCTGGGCGAAGCGGGAGCACTCGGTGCGCTGTTTGGAGGAGGACGGCGTGGTGGAGGAGTAGAGGGTGACGACGATGGGAGGCGGTTCTTCGGGCATAGCTGCAGGCGCGACAGTTTTTTTCTCGTCTGAACCACTCCTCTACATTTTCACGTCCCCCCGTCCCCTCTCTCTGCCAATCACATTACCACCATCCCTTCACAGCAGCCCAATGCTCCCCAGGTACGCGTCCAGTTTCGCCGCAAACAGCGGGCCCGCCGATTGCAGGCCCCCAGCCTCGCCACCGCAGCCAACAGCCGCCCTGGCAGGGTTGCGCCCCGCAAACTCGACCCACACCGCCGCGTACAGGTGGGCCAGGTGGTCGCCCAGGTCGCCCACGCCCGGATCGGTGAGCATAATGATCTGGGTGAATGTGATGATGGGTCCATGTGCGTGTGTTTTAGAGGGCAAACGCCGGGCGCGGGTGGGTCTCTCATGAGGGTTCTGCCTGGAGACGCGAGGCTGCTCTCTCAATCTCATTTACCTTTAAGCCCGACGGGCTCTCCAGAGCGTGCAGCTTGTAGTTGTTGGTGGTGAAGGACCGGAAGGAGCAGCCGTCCCCGATACGGAGCGGAGCGCCGAGCTGCTGCTTTGTGGGGCTGAGGGAACGGGGTGGGTTGAGTTTTCCATCTCAATCTGCGCGCCGTGTTTCCGCCGCCCTGTGTTTCCTCCGCCTCTCTCACCCCTCATCCTTTATGTACCTCAACGGGTCCACCGCCGCGGCCAGCGTCCGCAGCGAAAACAGGAGGCCAAACATCATCTTGGCGTCGTCCGCGAGCGAGCCCGCCCCCGCGGTGACGGGCTTGGGGCGGTGCCACTCGGCGTAGTGGAGGGCCGTGCCGGCCCGGTCAAAGACGTACAGGCACAGGGCGCGGGGGCGGGTGGGGGTAATGGCGGTGGAGGGGTCGCCCGCTGCCGAGGCCGCAGCGGCGGCCGCGGTGGATGAGCCGCCGCTACCGGGCAGGAAGGCGGAGAGAGACATTGGAATGGGACAAAGTGTCCTTGGGCATTCTCTGCTTTCTCTACTTTCTCCGCGCCGCCCGCGGGGCTGCGTGGAGCCGTCCTCCGCCACCATTTCCTTGAGCGGCGCGGGACGTGAGGTTAGACATGGTGCTTCCCCTGCCCGGCTGGCCGGTCAGGCACGCCCGGGCGTCGGTGGGAAGCATCCCATCAATGGCCTCCTTACCCTCCTCCTCCTTTGTCCGCCCGCCTGGGCAGGCGCCCCGCCGGTCCTCACTCGCCCGGCGCGCCACGCCCAGCCCGCCCGGGCCGCCAGCCCCCGGCGCGGCGATGCAGGTGCAAGCACCACCACAGAAGGCACCCCCTAGCTTTGGCGGTGGCGGTGGCAACGGGCGAGGCGGTGGCGGCGCGCCACCTCAACCCTTTCGGGTCACCCCATCCCAGCTTGCGTCCCTCACGTCCGACGAGGCGGGGCCTGACCCGTTCACCAGCACGGCCGCTCTGAATGCGGGCATCACCTCGCTTGCCGCCCTGGCGGCCGCCCTCAGCACCGACGCCGTTGCCGGCCTGGCTGGCGAAGCGGGCGACCTCTCGACCCGGCGCCTCTTTTTCGGGGCAAACGCGATGTCGGAACGCAGCCCGCTCAGCCTGTGGGCGCTGGTGGTGTCCGCCGCGTCCGACCCGACCGTGCTGACGCTGATCGCGTGCGGGGTCGCTTCTCTGGCCCTGGAACTCGGGGTGGCGACCCAGGAGGCGGCGAGCGCGGCAGGCGCTGCCGTCGCGTCCACCACCCCAGGTCCGCCCGGGTGGGTCGACGGGGCTGCGATCTTGGGTGCGACCGCCATCGTCGTCGGCGTCACGGCCGCCAATGACGCCCAAAAGGAGGCGCAGTTCCGGGGGTTGGCAGCCCTGGCAGCGGACCCGCTGGTGACTGTCATCCGGGGCGGCGCGTCCCGCGAGGTCCGGTCCTCGGAGCTGGTCGTGGGCGACCTCATGCTGTTCGAGGCGGGCGACATCCTGCCCGCGGACGGGCTAGCAGTCGCCGCCGCCGACCTGACCTGCGACGAGTCCGTCCTGACGGGCGAGGCCCGGGACGTGCGCAAACGCGTCGGCTCGCCCCTCCTGTCCGGCGCGCGCGTGCTGGCGGGCCGCGGAGCTGGCCTGGTCACGGGGGTGGGCCTCAACTCCACGGCCGGCGCGATCCAGGCGGCCGTCGTCGCGGGCATGGGAGGTGGCGGAGAGGAATTGTCCGCCGCGATCGCTCTCGACCCCGCGGCCGGGTTGCGCGAACAGACCAACCTGGAGCGGAAACTGGGCGCCCTGGCAGCCCAGATCGGGCAGGCGGGCGCAGCCGCGGCGGCCGTGGTAGGCACAGCCCTTGCGGCGCCCCTGGTGGCCGGCCTGCTCGACCACACCCGCGCTCTGGACGCGGCCCTTGCCCGGGACGCCCTGCACGCGGCCGTGACGGCGATCACCGTCCTGGTCGTCGCGATTCCGGAGGGCCTCCCGCTCGCGGTCACGGTCAGCCTCGCCTACAGCGTGCGGAGGATGCTGTCCGACTCCGCGCTAGTGCGGCGGCTGGCGGCCGCGGAAACGATGGGCTGCGCGACTGTCGTGTGCACGGACAAGACTGGGACCCTGACCGCGAACGAAATGGTCGCGTCGCGGTTGTGGCTGGCCGGGCGAGAAGTGGAAGGGCTGGCCAGCGGTGTGTTCAAGGTGCCGCCCGCGGCCGCGGGCGGCCGTGCGCGGGCTCACGCACGCCGTGGCGGGGCGTGGGTGCACCCACTGGGCCTCACGCCGCGGGAGTTTGATTTGTTGGTCCGGTCGGCCGCCATCAACTCGACCGCCAACCTGCGGCTTGCTCGTGATGCAGTAGGCGTGGCGGCCGCGGCTGGGGTGGCCGCC
>Ga0315278_10002278_pt1 | contig 17067 bp, 14 predicted proteins | sample YL17G06_0_MG_FD_203880 | JGI IMG/M metagenome (GOLD analysis project Ga0315278, IMG submission 203880) | Sediment microbial communities from Yellowstone Lake, YNP, Wyoming, USA - YL17G06_0 | ecosystem: Environmental > Aquatic > Freshwater > Lake > Sediment | place: USA: Wyoming | collected... | reverse complement strand
CCCACCCTCCCACACTCCACAGCAACGAGACCGAGAAGCGCCACGGCGCTGGGCGCGGCAACTGGGGCACGGAAGGCGCGGAGGGCGAGGGCGGCGGCGAGGGCGGCGGCGGGGGCGCGCCCGGCGAGGAGGGCGCGCCCCGCCGCGAGCGCCGCGAGCGCCGCCCGCCTGTCGAGGAGGACCCGGCCACCGCGGCGGAGCGGGAGGCCGCCGCCGCCGCCGCCGCCGCGGAGGCCGAGCTGGAGGCCAAGCAGATGACCCTGGAACAGTATGAGGCGGCCATCAAGGACAAGCGGGCGGCGCTGAACAAGGCGGGGGGCAAGGGGGCGACGGTTGACGCGTCGGCGCTCGAGGGCCTGAAACCGTTCGAGAAGGTAGGCGTTGAGGCCGCCGTCGGCCTGTCGGCGGGCAAGGACATCGCCGGCACCCGCAAGTCGGGCGCGGGCGGTGCGGCCCCCTCCGCCCTGGCGGCGGGGACCAAGCCCGCCGTCGCGACGGGCTTCCGCATTGCCAGCGGGGAGGAGCGCCCGCCGCGCGACTCGGAGGGCGGCGGCCGGGGCGGGCGCGGCGGGCGCGGCGGCGGCCGCGACGGCGGTGGCCGCGGGGGCGGCCGCGGGCGCGGCGACTCGGCCGGCGCCGCCGCCGCCGCCTCCCGCGGTGGCCGCACCGTCACCTCGTCCGGCCCGGCGCCGGCCATCAACGACTCGTCCGCCTTCCCCACGCTGGGCGCTTGAGAAATGAAAATGTTGGTGAGAGAGGTGTGTTGCGGATGGAAAGTGGAGAGAAAGAGAGGGTTTCACCATATAAAAACAAAGGCTTTTCTTGTGCCGGCGTTGCGTGCGTTGGCGTGCGTAGGTGTGTGAGTGGGGTTGCGTGTGGCTGGGGAGCTGTTTCCTGGGTGGTGTGTGTGTGTGTCGGGTGTGAGTGTGGGGGTGAGAGCCCTTTTTTCCTTGGATGGGCGTGGGCTATATGCATTTGGGAGGGGAGACGGAGGGGGAGGGCCGCACTCTGTTTGCCCTTCCCTGCCCCTCCTTCCCCCCTTTTTGTTTTGTTCTTCGAAGAGAGTGGAGCGGGCTGCTGTGTTAATGTCCGGCGCGGCGGTGTGCGAGAGAGAGATGAAGAGAGAGGCGCGCGCGGGGTGGTTGACTGAGAGTAAAAAACAAGAATGGAAGGTGGACCTGCGCGCCTTTTCTGAATGTGGTGGTGGGAGATGGGGACACGCCGCCGGTAGCACCTCACACACGCGCACGCACGCTACAGGGGACCCCCCTGTGATGCGCGCGCGGGCGCCGGCGGGCGCACTTCCCCTCCCCCTCTCAACGCCACACGCACAGCCCCCCCCCTCCTCTCTCTCTCTCTCTTCAGGCAGGGGGTTGCCACACACACACCCCCGCCCCGCCACCGCCGCCACACACACGCCAGAGGCCACCTACTTTTTCTCATCCTTGACGTCGGCGTCGTAGGTGTTGTCCGCACCGCCGCCCGAGGACGCGCCGCCGCCCGCCGCGTCACCCCCGCCGCCAGGCTCACCACCCCCGCCGCCGCCCGTCCCCTTGTTGAGGGCCTCTCCGATCTTCATCAGAGCGGCCTGCAACTCCTTCACCGCCGCCCGGATCTTCTCGGCGTCGCCCTCGCCCTCGCCCAGGGTCTCCCGCACGGTCGCAACCGCCTGGTTGATGGCGTCCACCACGGACGCCTCCACCTTGTCCTTGTACTCGGCCACCGATTTCTCCGCCGAATAAAGAGCGGTCTCTGCCTCGTTGCGCGCCTCCACGCCCGCCTTGCGCTCCTTGTCCTTGGCCGCGTACGTGTCCGCCTCCTTGACCATCTGGTCGATCTGGGACTCGGACAGGCCGCCCGAGGACTCAATGCGGATAGCCTGCTCCCGACCCGTGGCCTTGTCCTTGGCGGCCACGTGGACGATGCCGTTGGCGTCAATGTCAAACGTCACCTCGATCTGGGGCACGCCCCGCGCTGCGGGCGGGATGCCGGTGAGCTCGAACTGGCCGAGGAGCTTGTTGTCCGCCGCCATCTCGCGCTCGCCCTGCAACACCTTGATGCCGACCTGGGTCTGGGAGTCGGCGGCCGTGGAGAAGACCTGCGCCTTCTTGGTGGGGATGGTCGTGTTGCGGTTGATGAGGCGGGTGAATACGCCACCCAGGGTCTCAATGCCCAGGGACAGGGGCGTCACGTCCAGGAGGAGCAGGTCCCGGACGTCCCCGCGCAGGACGCCGCCCTGGAGGGCGGCCCCCATGGCGACCACCTCGTCCGGGTTGACGCCGCGGGAGGGTTCCTTGCCAAACAGCTCCTTCACCATGGCCTGCACGCGCGGCATGCGGGTCATGCCACCGACCAGCAGCACCTCCTTGATGTCGGAGGGGGAGACGCCCGCGTCCTTCAGGCAGTCCAGGCAGGGCTGCTTGGTACGGGCGAGCAGGTCGGCGGTGAGCGCCTCCAGCTTGGCCCGAGTCAGGGTGACGGACAGGTGTTTGGCGCCCGAGGCGTCAGCGGTGATGAAGGGCAGGTTAATGTCGGTGGAGGACGCGGACGACAGCTCGCACTTGGCCTTCTCCGCCGCCTCCCGCAGGCGCTGAATGGCCAGCTTGTCGCCGCCCAGGTCGATGCCCTGGTCCTTCTTGAACTCGGCGATCAGGTGCTTGAGCAGCGTGTTGTCAAAGTCCTCGCCGCCCAGGAAGGTGTCGCCGTTGGTGGCCTTGACCTCAAAGACCCCGCCGCTCATCTCCAGAATGGAGATGTCAAAGGTGCCGCCGCCCAGGTCGTAGACCGCAAACAGCCCCTCCTTCTTATCCGCCCCGTAGGACAGGGCGGCCGCCGTCGGCTCGTTGATGATGCGCTTGACGTCCAGGCCCGCGATGCGGCCCGCGTCCTTCGTCGCCTGGCGCTGGGAGTCGTTGAAGTAGGCGGGCACGGTGATGACGGCCTCGGAAACGGGGCGCCCCAGGTAGGCTTCCGCCGTCTCCTTCATCTTCATGAGCGTGAAGGCTCCAATCTGGGAGGGCGAGTACTTCTCGCCGCCCGCCTCCACCCAGGCGTCCCCGTTGGGCGCCCGCACGATCTTGTAGGGCACCATGGCCGCCTCCTTCTGGGTCTGGTCATCCGAGAAGGACCGCCCGATCAGGCGCTTTGTGGCGTACACAGTGTTTGTTGGGTTGGTCACGGACTGGCGCTTGGCGGGCAGGCCGACCAGGCGCTCGCCTTTGTCCGTAAAGGCGACGACGGAGGGCGTGGTGCGGGCGCCCTCCGCGTTCTCAATGACTTTCGCCGTCTTGCCCTCCATGACCGCGACGCACGAGTTAGTTGTCCCCAGGTCGATGCCGATGATCTCGTTGCCTGCCGCGCGGAGGGTGGTGGAACTACAAAGGAGAGAGTGAGAGCGGGTCAGAGAAAGTTTTGGTGAGAGTGAGAGAGAGGGGGGGGGAGCGCTGCCGTCGCGGACTGGGCGGCCACGCCGGAGACGCGGGCGAGTGACAGCGTGCCTCCCATAAAAAACTCTCCCATCGCATCATCCCCTTTCATTTCTCACCTGAAACTCGCGCCAGGGGCGGGCAGGTACGCATCACTGGCGCGCAGCTGTGTGTGGACGAGGGGAGGGAGTTGGTGCGAGGGGTGCGGCTAGGAGAGAGAAACTCGCTTCCTCCATCTAGAAGGCGCTCCGGGCCGACGGCTCTGTGCTTCTCTGCCCGGCCGCCCGCGCCCCACCCCACCCCACCCCGCACCCCCCCACCCCAGGAATCCTCACGCACCACACTGCCCGCCGAGCGGCGCAAGTGCTGGGCAGCCTGCCGCAGCATTGGGTTGAATACGATGAAAAGGGAGCAGAAGAAGAATCGTCCGCTGTTCGCGTCTCTGACGCCACTGCCTTTCCTCTCTTCCATCCATCCATCCGCTGGGGATGCCTCTTCTCTCTCTTCTTTGCCGGTCTCCTCTACAATTCCCCCCGCGTCCAATCCCCCCCCCCCCCCCCCCTTTCTCCTCACACCGCCCCAGGCGGCTTCCACGCCTGCACCTTGACCCAACTCCGCTGGGCCGGGTTGGCCCACGCCCCCTTGGGCGCGTACCGGGGCACGCCAGGCGGGGTCAGCCCCTTTTTGGGGACTGCGTACAGGGGCGGCGCGTACGCGGACGGCGCGGTCACGGGGTTGGCGTCCGTGATGTGGTGCAGCCAGCCATGCCACTCAGGGGCGATGCTGGCCGCGTCCTGGCCCGTGTACCAGTCCAGGTTGTTGTAGATCACCCACCGGTGGCGGCCTGGACAAGGGAAAAAGAGGAGACAGACAGGGGCGGGGTGTCAAAGAAAAGAGAGAGGGTCGCGACGGTGAGGGCTTGTGCCTGTGGGGTTGGCGCCGCCTTTTTGCTGCTGTCACTACTCACCATACTGCTCCGTCATGCGTTCATAGAACTTGTTGCCGTTGGAGTCGGTTCCGACCAGCTTGGCGCCGGGGCCCATGATGAGGGTCTGGTGACTGCGAGAAAAGAAAGAGGATGCAAGAGGGGAGGAGGGTCAGGGCGCCTGGTCGCGCGCGGCGCAGGCGGCGCGTGTGCCCTTTTCGTTCTTCTTCTCGCTCGGGGGCCTGCGCGGCAATCCTTGCCTTTCCATACTGAGCACAGGGTGACAGCCAAGGGCGACGCCCCCGTCCCCGTGAGCGAGGCGGCGGCCTCGTCCGCGCCCTCCACTCCATAAAAAAAAGGACAGAGCGTGGCAAAGGCTGCCGTTGCCACCGGCACCCCTGCACGCGCCACCCTTCCTCTCAAACCGAACTTACCCGACCGACCCGTCACTCAACGCTTTCAGGCCGCCCGCCTTCAGGGCGTCTACCAGGGAGGTCGCCTTGTAGGTGTCCTTGAAGAACTTGATGATGGAGGTGCCGGACATTTTTTTTTATTTTAGAGGAGCCCAATCGCGGCAGAGTGGAACGCTCCTAGATCGCGCTGCCACGCGTGTGTGTGTATGGCGGGCGCGGGGCGCAGGAGCAGTCGCGCGGGTGTGTCTTGGGTCTCTGCCTACTCTGGCCTGGACACCGGGGCAGGGTGGGTGGGGCGGCGAGTGAAAAAGTAAGTGTGACGTGCCGATGGAGACGGGGAACTCGTGCTCACACTTTTGCTAAACAAAAAAGGGCCCCCCGTGCGAGCCCGACCTCACACGGCACAACCCTCAATCCAACACGGCCAGCACACCCAGGTACAGGTCTTCGCCCCCAGCGCGCGGTCTCCCCTCCATGCGCCGCTCAACGGCCCGCCTGCTGGCGCGACTAGCCGCGCAGACCCGCACCGCTGTTGTTTCTCAGACCTCGACCTCCAGCCCGGCCTGGCTCGCGGCCTGGCCCTCCGCGCCCGCCGCCCTGCCCCACCCAGCCTCCAGCCGGACCTGGGCGTCCTCATCAAGCTCGTTTACATCCCCGCCCGCCCCGACTCCTCCCCCACCCCCGCCCCCCTGCTGGTCCTGCGGCGGTGCCCCCACCACCCCGCCCCCCATAATCTTTTGCGGGTTGTGCGCCATCATCCAGCCGCCCTGCCGCCACGCCGACCACTTCTCCATCCTGGGCGTGCCCCGGACTTTCGACCTGGACGCGGGCGCACTAGAGACCGCGCACCGGCAGCTCCAGGCGGTGGTGCACCCCGACCGGTTTGCGCGCGCAACCCACCCTGAGCGCTCGCACTCGGCCGACCTGTCGGCGCGGGCCAACACGGCGTACGCGGTGCTCAAGTCGCCCCTGCTGCGGGCGCGGTACATGGTAAGGAAGATGACCAGGAAGATGTCAGAGCAATGGAGTGCATGTGCGAGATGCGCCACCGCCAGAAGTCCCTCTTTCTTTCTCTATCCTCTCACCCTCACACATTCTCCTCTCTCTCATTCATTTTCATTCAGCTCGGCGGCACGGTGCACGGCGAGGCCGAGGATGATGGCACGGACGCCACCGACCCGGCCATGCTGCTGGAGGTCATGGAAGCCCGGGAAGCCGTCGACAACGCGGCGCCCGGGTCGCCCGAGCTGGCGGCGTTGGCGGCTGAGTACAAGGCCCGTGCGGCCGCCCTGGTGGGTGACCTGTCCGCGGCGTTCGCGGCGGGGGACACAGAGGCCGCCCATGCCGCGGCCGTGCGTCTGCGGTACGCCACCCGCATTCAGCAGGCCGTTGCGGACAAGGAGTGAGTAGAGAGGGAGATAGTAGAAAAGAACGTGTTAGTGCCAGTTGCAAAAATATAAAAAACCATCCATTACTTCCCTGTCCCCTTCTCCTGCTTCTCCTTTTCGTGCGCGACCCGCCCCTGGGTGACCGCGTCCTGGAACGCGGCCGCCAGGTCCGCATTGTCAGGTGCCACCCGGAACCCCTCAAAAAAGGCGGCCGCCGCGTCCTCCCACCGACCCAAGGCCTTGGCGGCACACCCTTCCCGATACCAGGCTTTTGCGTAGGTCGCATCCCGTTCCCGGGCCGCCCGGGCGGCGGCCAGGGCGGCGGGCGCGTCGCCCATGGCCAGCAAGGCAGCGGAACGGTTGGCCCAAACGACGGCGGAGCCTGGGTCGTGGGACAGCGCGGCCTCGTAAGCGGTGGCGGCCCCTGCCGCGTCACCCGCGACAAACGCTTCGTCGCCCGTCCGCTTGTGCGCTGCAGCCGCGTCGGGGGAGGGGTCCAGGTGCGGGGTGGGCGGGGCGGCGGCGCCGTCCGGGGACGCCGGCGTCGCGTGCGGGGCCCCACCATCTCCGCCTCTCTGTTCGCGCCGGACGGCGGCCAGCAGGGCGTCAGCCGACCAGGGCGCGCCCGGCCTGGGCGTCGTGCGGGGGAGGAGCTCGACGACGGCCTCCCGGAACCCGGCCTCCGCGGCCGCGTCGATGGGCATGTGGCCGCCCTCATCCGCGGCGTCCGCGTCCGCGCCCGCGGCCAGAAGGGTGCGCAGGGCGGGCAGGTTGCCCGTCTCGGCCGCGACGTGCAGGGGGGTCACCCCGCCCGCGGCGGGCGCGCCCGGGTCGGCGCCCGCTGCCAGGAGGGCGTCCAGGCTTTCCGCGCACTCGGTCGCGACCGCCAGCAGCACGCCCGACATGCCGCCATCGGGGGCCGCAGCTTTGGCATCAGCGCCTGCCGCCAGCAAGCACCGAACCGCGTCCGCGTTGCCCGACCCGGCCGCCCACAGCAGGGGGGTCCCAGCGGGCGAAGCGACCTCCACGGGCACGCCCGCGCCCAGCAGGGCTTCCACCGTCGCCACGTCGCCCGACCCGGCGGCCCGGCACAGGGGCGGGACCGAGCCGGCCAGGTTGGGGTCGGCCCCTTTGGAGAGCAGAAGCTTGACGACGGCGGCCTCCCCGCCCGCCGCCGCGACGGCCAGGGGCGCGTCGCCTTCCTCGTCCAGCGTGTTGGGGTCCATCCCCTGGTCGTCGATCAGGAAGGCCACGGCGCCCGCCTGGCCCGCCGCCGCGAAGTGGAGGGCTGTGCGGCCCCGGCCGTCCTTGACGGCGCCTAGGGCGGAGGGGCCACCACAGGCGGCGGCGGCGGCGGCCAAGGCGTCCAGGTCTCCATCCCGGGCGGCCGTCATGAGCGCCGAGACGCGCTCCCGCTCGGCGAGAGCGGCTGCAGCCGACGAGTCATCCTCCTCCGGCGCCGCCGCCGCACCGCCCGGCGTGGTAGCTAGGGTAGGCCACGTCGGGGTGTCCAGCTTGGGCAGCCGCACAACAAGCGTGTCCCCTCCATCCTCCGCGGACGCACTGATCCCAGACGCGTCAACCGTGCCGTAGAGCTGGGTGACGGCCACGAGGCGGGTTCCGTCGGCGGCTTTCACGTCCAGGCTGTCTGCCGTCGCCCGGACGAGGCAGGTGGCCGCGTCCGCGCCGTGCAAGGAGATTGTTACTAGGATGGCATCGCCCACGTCTTTGAAGGCAGGGGTTGTCGGGGCGACCATGGGGAGGAGAAAGTGCACACACACCTAAAAATAGCAATCGGCAATCGGAAAGCTTTGTGAGATTAGAAGCAACCGCTGCGCTAACATCATCATCCGTTTTAAAAATTCGATCTCTTTCAAACAAGCACACGCCCCACGCGGAGAAGTAGTGGCTAGCGAGCACGTCGCATCACAACATCTACCTTCATGCTTCACGCGAATGGATTACCCGACGCTTTGGGTGGCGTGGCCGTCAGGGACGCGAGTGGAGGCCCCGCGTGCCCGTTTGCCACCACCGGCAACGCCCCACGCAAGCCCGGCACCAGGGTAGAAAACGGGTCGGACGCCAGGGGCGCAGCAGCAGCAGCACTTGTCGTCATCGGCTGCACGGGCGACGCCCCCGCCGAAGAAGGCGGCAGCATTGGCGCGGGTGGCAGCGGTGGCACGGACGCCGACGCAGGGCGGCTGGAAAACAGGTCACTCGGCAGCTGGGTCCGGGAAGGCGTGGTCGCCGCGGAGGAAGACGGAGGAGCGGGGGGCGGTGGTGCCTGCGCGGGTGTGTCAAAGGCGGCCCAGCCGGCGGGAGCAGCAGCGGTAGCAGCGGGAGAGGGCGTGGCAGAGGCGGAGGTGGTCGGCCCGGGCGTGGGCGCATCAAAAGACGCCCACCCGTCGACGGCGGCCGGTGCGGGCGGCGCTGCGGGCGCCGCCGGCTCTGCAGCCTCAGCAAAGGCGGCCCACCCACTGTCCGCCGCGGGTATTGGCGGCGCGGGCGCCGCCGCCGTGTCGCCAAACGCGTCCCAGGCGGGAGCAGTAGGTGGTCCGCTCCCGCTCCCACCCCCATCATCCAGGCTGATTAGGCCACCCGAATCGGCGCGCGGGGCGGCCGCAGCAGGAATCACCCCACCCACCGATGGCGCCGCCAGGTGGCCCTGCTCCGGGCTGGCTAGGGCGGGCGAGACCGGGCGGCCGCTGGCGCTGGGCGCGGCGCCGCCACCATCCAGCGACCGGAACACGGGCTCTGCATAAAACCGCCTGCGCACAAAGACCGCCTCAATCCAGTCTCGGATCTTGATGGGCGTCCGATCGGTGGGTTTGGGGAGGTCGTCAGGCGACCAGCGGGCCAAGAAAGTGCCCATGGCGACCTAATGGAGGAGAGAGAAAAAAGGGGGTCAGCGCCGGTGGTGGTGTGGGGTGTCGTCCACGGCCAACGCGCTGCTCCTCTCCTCCTCTCTTACCGCATTGCCGCCGTCCTCGATGGCCTGGATTTCTTCAGGCTTGAAGGTGGCCATCGTCACACCCTTGCACCTGTGGTTGAACTGGCGGCTGTTGATTGGACATCGTGTGAGAGGGGGCGTGAGAGAAGAGGGGGTGCGTGAGGAGCAAATGCCTTTCCCCCTCCCCTCTTTTTCCTCGCCGCGAAACGCCATCTCCTCTCCAAAAAAACGTACTGCACGCCACTGCACACAGCGCACACAAAGATGTTGAAGTCCGTGACTACGTACTGGGGGCCCTGGGGACGGGACGGTGAGGGTAGGGCGTGGGAAGCGTGAGGAAGACAGAGACGAAGGGGCACTGCACTTGCGCACCGGGGCGAGAGCAAGACCGCGCGCGCAACGGGGGTACATGGACGCGGGCAGGCAACCTTCATCCTAGGCTCGCACCAGTACCCTGTGCAGCCTGCTTGGCGCGCGCGGGCGGACCAGGTCTCCCTCCCCCTCCCCCCATTTCCTCTTCTCACCAGTGTGTCGCAGTCGGCGCACCGCCTATTGTCGGGCAGCTTGAGCAAGGCCTTCAGGGCGCGCTCGTGCTTGGCATCCTGGCGGGCGGCGGTGGAGGCCATGATGATGCAGATGTGCGTGTGGGCGCGTTGAATGGCGCACGCGGGTAGGGCGGCACGCGGGCGCGGCCGAGAGGATGGTGTGAGAGAGACAGGAACGGGCCGGTCCGCCTCTTGCTCTCTCTTTTTCTTCAGGCCAGCCCCAGACCCGGCTTTGCGAGGAGGCCGTTCCAAGGCGCGCCACGCCTACCAAGAGCCCTTGAGCCTATACTGAACACATTTCGGGCATGGTAGAGGGAGGGTATGGATGGTGGAGGTGGCGGTCGTGGCCTGTAAAGGGGCGTTGCCTCCCCGCCTGGAGGTCCCTGCGCCCATCGAGTGTCGACCCCCGCGCTTCGGCCCTCTTCTTTTATTTTTGTTATCGCTACCCCTGCCCCTCCCTCCATTCGCATTGCTCCGCACTCCGCCAGGCCGTGCTCCGCACCACCTATTCTTCCCTCCGCTTTGCAGTGCGCACCAAAAAATCACCTCCCACCCATCAAGCCAGGGCTTTAGTAGCAGTTACAGGCCCCACCCACCTAACCCCGCAAACCCCGCGCACAAGCGAGGGGAGGCCACCCACCCCTCTGGTCCTGACCCAGAGGGACACAAGGGACGCACCTATCCTCGAGCATGCACAGCACATGCTGATCCCCCCCGCAACCGGCCTAGGTGGTGCGGAGGAGTCGAAACACACAACCCGACCCACTCTTCTTTTCTTCTCTTACCGCTCAGGGCACCGCGTCCCGGGACAGGTTGACCTGTTTACCCCGCACGGGTGCGGCGTTGGTGAGCGGGTCCACCTCCCCGCCGCGCTCAAAGACGCCGGCGGCGCCCATGCCGGACCCAATGCACATGGAGACCACCCCAAATCGGCAGGCGGGCCCACGCTTGACCATCTCGTGCAGCAGGGTCGCCGTGCACCGCGCGCCCGTTGCGCCCAGGGGGTGGCCCAAGGCGACCGCCCCGCCGTTGACGTTGACCTTGGAGGCGTCCAAGCCGAGCACGTTGGAGCAGTACGTCGCCTTTTATGGAGGTTGGGGAGAGGAGATGGGTGGGTCGGTGAGTTGAGGGTGCGTTTGGGTAGTGCGCGGGTGTGCGTTAAATTTGCAGCGTAGGGAGCTTGTGCGCAAGAAGAGTGCGCACAAGCATGCGGAGTCAAGGGGTGAACAACGCGCAGAAAGCAGGCGCGCGCGGCGATAGAAAAAAAAATGTTGAGATGTGATGAAAACGCGAAAATGCGCGCCGAGACTCAGGTGGCTGTCTAGTCTCCGCACACATCCCCGCATAGCATGCGCCTTGGTCCGCCCTACCCACAGACTTCACTCACCTGAGACGCAAAGGCCTCGTTGAGCTCGTACAGGTCGATGTCGTCCGCGGTCAGCCCCGCCATCTTGACCGCAGCGGGAATGGCGACCGCGGGACCAATGCCCATGACCGCCGGGTCCACGCCCACGGCCGCGAAGCTACGGAAAATGCCCAGGATGGGTAAGCCACGCTTCAGGGCCTCCGCGCGGGTGGTGAGCAAGCAAACAGCCGCCCCATCCGAGACCTGAGTGGGAAAGGAGTGGTTTATATGTGCGCAGGGGCATGAGAAAAGTGCGGGTTGGGCGTGCGGAGATATCAAGGGGGTGCAGAGCATAGCAGAAGGGACTGGGCAGCAAGGCGGAGCAGAAGAGAGGGAGCAAGGCGGGCGGAGCGGCGTCTAATAAGGCACGAAATACGCGCGTCGCGTCTCCTCACTGTCGCTGGGTTTTGCTCAAACCCCCACGTACCTGCGACGAGTTGCCCGCCGTCGTCGTCCCATTCTTTTTGAAAACAGTCCGCAGCTCGCTCAGGGCCGCTGCCGTGACGCCCGGCCGAATGCCGTCGTCCTCGGACACCACGATGCGGGTCTCCTCGCCCGACTTGGGGTCCTTGATGGTCGTCTCGACGGGCACAATCTCATCCTTGAACCGCCCGGACGCCCGGGCGGCAGCCGCCCGGGCGTGGGAACGCACGGCCAGGCCGTCCTGGGTCGCCCGGTCGATGCCATACTTCTCAGCAACGTTCTCAGAGGTAATACCTAGAGAGAAAAATGGGGCGCCGTGAGGGGGAATGTGTGCCTGGGTCGGCGGCGCCCTTTTCCCCTCGCCCCTCACCTCCCCCTCTACTCACCCATCGGCAGCAAGCAGTTCTGGGCCGACTCGTTCTCCGCGACCTTGGGGTTGACCCCCCCCTCCCAGGCCATGGGGTTGGTGGACATGGACTCCACCCCGCCGGCCAGGCCCATGGTGTAGTAGCCGGCCTTGATGGCGGCCGCGACCGACGCGATGGCCTGCAGCCCCGACGAGCACTGCCGGTTGACAGTGTGGATGGGGACCGTGTCCGGGATGCCGGCCAGCAGGGAGGCAATGCGGCACTGGATGGCCCGCTGGGAGGAGTCCCCGAGCACGGACCCGATGACGATGTCGCCAATGTCGGCCGGATTGATGCCCGTCCGCTGGAGGGTGGCCGACAGGACGGCTAGCAGGAGGTCGTCAGGGGCCGTGTCCTTGAGCCCGCCCCGCTTGGCCTTGGTGATGGGGGTGCGCAGGGCAGAGACGATGACGACGTCGTCCAGGGCGGAGGCCCGGCGCTCGTACGCCGCGGAATCGCCGGCCGCGGTTGGGAAAGGCTGAGTACATGGTAGGGTGAGGGAGGGTGAGGGAGCGTCAGGGCGGGTGGTGGGTCGAGAGCGCCGGCCACACCCCATCCCGGTGCGCGCACCCCCGGAAAGGGGTTGGCATTGGCTAGGCATGCGTTTGGTGGGGGTGAGAAGGGCGGGAGAGGGCTGTAGCGGAAGTCGGGTTTGAGGGGGGCGACCGAGACCGAGGGCGGTGCGGAGAGGTCGGGGCCCTCACGGCAGCCAGCGAGGACTGGCGCAGGCGAGCTTCGCTCTCGGTTTTCGCGTCCCAAAACCTCGGCCAGCCACGCGTTCAGCCCAACCAATTAAGACCAGGGCTGTGCCTGACCTGAGCGGGGACGGGTGTCCACGAGGATTCTCCCCCCACCCCCCATAACAAACGCACCTGGACCGGGAGGGTGGCCTGCAAAAAATGGGCATTGAAAAAGAAGGGGGGAGAGAGAGAAAGCGAGGGAGTTAGAACGGTGGCAGCGCGAGCCCACGGTCACACCCTCGTCCATACGCCCTCTGAGTCGGCCCCGGTTCAAGCCCCGACGGCGGCCGTTGGCCGGGCGGAGCCCAGTACCTTGCCATCGCGCCCCTTCGAACAGATCGAGAGAGAGAGAACGACACCATTTGTGCTGGGCCCGTCACCTCCGGACGCACCTGCCCTTGTTGCTGTAGGTGCCCCAGCAGGACGCGCTGGCGAACAGAGGCGGTATCCATGTTTGCAGAGAGGTGGTGTGTGCGAGAGAGGTGCGGGTCGGGAGAGCGCGGAAGGAAAAGGGATCGGAGCAGTGGCGGGGTGGACTTGCTTGTCAACCCTGTCGCGTCTCAGTTTGCTCCATTTTTCGTTTCTCTTCTTCGCGCACCCGGCCGTCGCACGAGGAAGAAAAAAAACTATGACCCGCTCGCCGCACACCGCGGCCTAGAGAGACGCCCGTTCCCCGCGAACCTTTGTCCTCTTAGTATTCTTCACACACGCCCCCCATGGTGGACCACCGCCCGTCCAAGGCGGCCCGCACCGTCTCTGCCGGCAGCCGCGCCGCCGCCTCCTTGTTTGACAAGCATGCGCCGTCCCACAAGGCGACGGACGCAGCCCGCCGCCGGGCTGCCCGCTTGGCGGACGAGGTGGCGGCCCTACCTATCACTGTCGCCAAGGACGCCCTGCTGCGAGAGGTGAGAGAGGAGGAGGCAGGAATGCGGGCGGCGAGAGGGGGAAGAGAGCTTTTTTGGCTAGGGACCAAACCTTCACGCCCTTTCTGCCGTCCACATCCATCCATTCACACCCACCTCTCAGCTACGCACCCACGACACGCTCGTCTTGATCGGCGAGACCGGGTCCGGCAAGTCCACCCAGCTGCCCCAAATCCTGCTGGATGCCGGGCTGCTGGATGGAGAGGACGGGCGGAAACACCACCCTCATGCGCGCCTCCCCGCGGTCGCCGTCACCCAGCCCCGCCGGGTGGCGGCCATGACAGTCTCCAAACGCGTCGCACAAGAGCGGGGCGTGGAACTGGGCTCCACCGTCGGCTATGCCATCCGGTTCGCGGACGTGACCAGCCGGGAGACGCGGGTCAAATACCTGACGGACGGCCTGCTCCTGCGAGAGTGCCTGCTCGACCCAGCCCTGTCCCGGTACGGCGCGGTCGTCCTGGATGAGGCCCACGAACGCACCGTCCAGACAGACGTCCTGTTTGGACTGGTCAAGGCCGCGCAGGCGGCCCGGCGGCGACAGATGGACGAGGAGAGAGAAGGAGGAGGGAGCGGTGGAAGCGGAAAAAAGAGACACGCCTCCCCGCTCCGCCTCATCGTCATGTCCGCCACCCTGGACGCCGCCAAATTCGCGGCCTACTTTGGCGGCGCCCGGGTCGTCCACGTCCGGGGCCGGGCCCACCCGGTGGCCATCCTGTACACGCCCGCCCCCGAACCTTCGTACATCGAGGCCGCCCTGGTGACCGTCGCACAGATCCACGCGGATGAGGCGCCTGGCGACATCCTGGTCTTCCTGACGGGCGTGGACGAGATTGAAGGCCTGCAGCGGCTGCTGGCCGAGCGGGATGAGGCGGGGCGGCGGGAGGGCGGGGGCGGGGTGAGCGGGTCCTCCGGCCGGCCGGCCCGGCTGCACGTGGTGCCCCTGTACGCGGCCCTCCCCGCGGACGCCCAGGCCCGCGTCTTTGCGCCCGCCCCGCCCGGCCACCGCAAGGTCGTCCTCTCCACCAACGTCGCCGAAACGTCCGTAACCCTGGCCGGCGTCCGGTACGTCATCGACTGCGGCCTGGTGAAGGCGCGCTCCTTTTCGGCCCGCCTGGGCGCGGACGCCCTGGCCGTCGTCCCCGTGTCCCAGGCGCAGGCCCGCCAGCGTGCGGGGCGGGCTGGGCGGGAGGCGCCCGGCAAGTGCTTTCGCCTGTACACGGAGGCCGCCTTCAAGAGCCTGGCCCCCGACACCGTCCCCGAAATCCAGCGGGTGGCCCTCGGCGCGACCGCCCTCCAGCTCAAGGCCCTGGGCGTTGCGGACGTGCTGGGCTTTGACTTCCTGGACCCCCCGCCGCGAGGGGCCCTGCTGCGGGCGGTCGAGCTCCTGCTAGCCCTGGGCGCCCTGCGCGCCACAGACGGGGCGCTTACCCCGCTGGGCGCCGCCATGGCCCGCCTGCCGGTGGAACCCGCGCACGGGCGGGTCCTCCTGGCCGCGCTCGCCAGCGGGTGCACGCCCGACGCGCTGGCCGTCGTCGCAATGGCCTCCACCGACGCCGTCTTCGTCGACCCGCGGGGACCCGCGGAGCGAACGAAGGCAGCGGACCGGCGGCGCCGGTTTGCGTCGCCGGAGGGCGACCACGTGACCTGGCTCAACGTGTTTCGGGCCTACACCTCGCTGGAACCCGCCCGCCGTGCTGCCTGGTGCTCCGACTTTTACCTGTCCTCCCGGGCCCTGCGCAAGGCCGTCGACATCCACGACCAGCTGGAGGGGCACTTGAAGGCCCTGGAAGGCAGTGTGCTGGGAAATGGTGGGACGGCGGCGGCGGCGGCGGCGGTGTCGGCGGCGGTACAAACACCGCCAGCGCCGCCGCTGGACTCCTCGACCTCGACCTCCTCAACTGTCGCCCTGCGCCGGGCGCTCGTGTGCGGCCTCTTCGTCAATGCCGCCATCCTCGCGCCGGGCGGGGGTTACACCATGGTCGCGACGGGCCAGGCCGTGACGGTGCACCCCTCCTCCGTCCTGGCCGGCCCCGCGTCGGGCGGGTGGGTGGGCGAGGAGCGGGAGGGCGGTGGCGGCGGAGGCAACACTGTGCACCACCAGCGCCGGGGCAACCCGCCGCCCAGGTGCATCATTTTCGATGAACTTTTGCGCACGACGCGCACGTACGCCCGCACCGTGTCCGTGGTCGACCCGGCCTGGCTGCCCGAGCTGGCACCCGCTTTCTTTGCCCGGCACCGCGGGCGGGGCGGGATTGGAGGTGGTGGGGCGTGAAAGGAGGACAGGAGAAAGAGAGTGGATCGATGGGAAAGCGGGCGCGCGCCTTCGGCGCGCCGTTTTTTACAGGGCTTCCTCTCACGGCTTGTTCTTGACCGGGGCCCCGAGAATGGGGGGGACGCCACAGAAACACAAAATTGAACTCTCTCACGGCAGATGTGAACAGTGCAAAAACGTTTTAGAAACGATGGAGCAAAGACCCTTCCCCCCCTGAACCAACCAACCAACAAACCAACCATCTCTCACTTTCATCCTCCCTTGCTGCGCGCCCGGGCGGCCGCCATCTCCTCAACCAGCTTGTCCAGGTCGTCGCCCGCGCCGATGGCTTCCAGCTCCTGGGGACCCAGGAACATGCCAAAAGGGACGCCCCCGTACTTCTCAGAGTGGTGCAGCTTGTGGGCGGCCGCGACGCGCTGCAGGGCCGGCACGTCCGCGACGGGCCCCACCGGGAAGCGGCGGTGGACGAGGCCGTCATGGATGAACATGTACATGATGCCGAAAAGGGTGATGCCCAGGCCGGCCCCAAAGGCGAGGCCGCCCGCCAGGGTGGGGGTCAGGAAGCCGTAGAGGCACAGGCCCATGGCGGGCGCCGCGTTGAGGGCCGCGAAAATGTCGTTGGCCTCGAAGGCGCCCACCCGGGGCTCGTGGTGCGACTTGTGCAGGGCCCACCCTGCGGGGAGATCGTGCCATAGCACCCGGTGCGCCCAGCGCGCATACATTTCCATGCCGACGGCCCCGCCGCCGGCCAGGAGCATCGTGGCCAGAGCCTCCGAGGCGGGCACGTCCGCGCCGTCGGGGCGGCCGTAGGCGAAGCGGGCGTAAACGGCGACGATGGCCAGGGAGGTCACGCCGATGGAGGCCGCAATGGCGGCGATGCGGTAGGTGGTTTGCTCGCTGTCGAATCGGGAGCGGAGAGGACAGGTGATGGTGAAGTTGCAAGAGAGCTCACGTTGGGGGGAGACAAAAAAAAAAAACGTAGGCGCATGCAAAGGCCACGGGAGGCCGGCACTGCGCTCCCACGCCACCCCTCCCTTGCGGTCTGGCCTATATCGACCACTCACCTTTGACGCTCGCGGGCCCGGCGGCGCACCCGGTCCGCCAGGGCCTCGCCCGTCTCATCGGACGCTCTCTGGGGACGGGGCGCGGGTGGGGTCGGCGACGCCGACGGCGCCGACGCGGGGCCGGCGCTGGACGCGCTGGTCAGGCGTTCCGCGAAGGGGTCAGGGAGAATGACGGCCTGGGTCTACG
>Ga0315278_10002276_pt1 | contig 17071 bp, 13 predicted proteins | sample YL17G06_0_MG_FD_203880 | JGI IMG/M metagenome (GOLD analysis project Ga0315278, IMG submission 203880) | Sediment microbial communities from Yellowstone Lake, YNP, Wyoming, USA - YL17G06_0 | ecosystem: Environmental > Aquatic > Freshwater > Lake > Sediment | place: USA: Wyoming | collected... | reverse complement strand
AGACCGCAAAGACCGGGAATTGAGTTTTGAAGACATCTTACACTATCAAAAGATTATCGTGGCATTGTTCGAAACAGACCGGCTAATGAAAGCAATCGATGAGATAGATATAGAAGAGTAGATGCCAGTCAATCCTAATAGGCCCCCCGCGCCACATCGCCGCGGGGTTTTGCAGGATAACCAGGAACCTATCCGAAAAGTCATGGAGATTTTGATATTTACTATTGTAGGGAACAGGCATTGCCTGTTCCAACGGGGCATTTGAGGAACAGGCTTCCTGGCCAACGGCAGCAAAGGCTTATTTATAGAGGTTTTTGATTTTAACGGTCAATCATTCCGCGCGATCGAAAAGGATTTCCCCAAGTTAAAAATCCCCGAAAGCGTAAAGAAAAAAAGACTGGAAGATTTTCTTAAACCGTTCTCAACCGACCATAAAAAACGGATAGAAAAAACCTTCACCTTTGATTTCCCGGAATATTTCCCGTTGGTGCAGGATTTCCTGGTCGTCGGAGACAAGCTTTATATCTGGACGTATCGAACTGAAGAAGACCAGGAGGAATACATCAACCTGGATACGAAAGGAAACCTTTTAAAAACCGTATTTCTACTTGAAGCACCACCCGGTTCCTGGACATTCTATGGGAACAAATTCTATTATCTTAAGGACAACGACGAAAAGGAAGAATGTGAATTGCATTGTATAGACCTGCAATAGGGATAAAAAAGAGACACACAAGTTTTTTTCCTTGAAGCGGATTTATGATATAATTAAGATCTGGCGCCTGGCTCATGGAGAAATCGCTCTATTTCAAAAGTATGGTCCTGGGCGCTTGCAATAAAATCTTGTATAACGATGAAGAGATAATCAGGAAGGATATCAAGAAAAACAAATCCCGGGCTGAATAAAATCACCCCCTTATCTTTCGGATGGTTTTTTTGCAAAATTTTTCAAAATGAGGGGTCAATAAAAATCCTCCCGATAACATTAATAATACTGAATCTCGAACAAAAAATCACCTTTACGGAACAGGGACAAAATGAGGTTATTCTGAAAAGTGCTCCAGGCTGGGGAAAAAGGATACAATTAGGTATATTAAATCTAAACCAAATTGGTGGCCGCACTGAGCAAACATTTTTGAGAGGTGAGCGATCATTTTTGAGGGGTGAGCAAACTTTCCTGAGAGGTGAGCAAACATTTTTGAGGGGTGAGCAAACTATCTTGAGAGGTGAGCAAACATTTTTGAGGGGTGAGCAAACTATCTTGAGAGGTGAGCAAACTTTTTTAAGAGGAGAGCAGACATTTTTGAGGGGTGAGCAAACTCTTTTGAGGGGTGAGCAAACTTCCCTGAGGGATGAGCAAACTTTCAATGGCTGTGAATTTACTTTAAAAAGCAATGAGCAGACTATTCAGATGCAAACAAATAACTTTAAATATAAAAGGTGATTAAAATGACGAATAAGAGATCAAGCATCGGTAATTTTTTGGAAAGCCAGAGGTTAATGTTTCAAAACGCAAAGGATGACGAAGAAATCAACGCCCTCCTCATCGGGCCTATAAAAAATTAGAGAAACTGCTCGATCAAGCCAATGAAAACTACCAGATCCATTTGAAATTCTTAAGAATATCCTATGAGAAAGATGCGGCAAAACTGAAAGAAAGGAACTGGCTGCCTATGCGAGTCGGTTCCGCGCCACTTGCCGCATTGCATTGAAAGACCACCCGCAATTGCGTGAAAAACTTGGCATCAAGGTTTATTCGCCAGGTTACGTAAGAAAGGTAAGAAAAAACATCCTGTAATCTGTGATAATCTGGGGAATCGCCCATACGTGGACAGGTGTTTTTTCCCAAACTTCCTCGCTTCCTGTTTTTCCGTGGGCAGTTGCTTTTGTTTCGAATTTTGTGCCTTCGTGCCTTTGTGGCTATTTTCATTGTTGTAAGTAGGTGTTGACATTTAAAGCCATATTTTGTATAGTGAAACGAAAACATTGAAACTTACTGGAAAAAATGGACTACGAAAAATGGCGGAAAAAGAAGTGCTTTTTAAAAAGAAAACCGGGTTCAATAATATATCGGTTACCAGGGACGGAAATCTCGTGACCCTGTGGGCGCCGCCGGGCAAGATCAAACAAACCACCGTGGATATCGCCAACCCCACCCTTCCCGGCCTGGAATACGCAAGCAATTGTATCCTTTCCCTGGTCTTCCGGCCAAACCCCGGATCGCTCCTGGTGCTGGGCCTGGGCGGCGGCGCCGTCCCCATGATGTTCTACCATTTATGCAAAAACATCCGCATCGATGTGGTGGAAATCGACCCGGTCATCCGGGAAGTCGCTAAAAAATATTTCAATTTTATAACTAATTCGCGGGTAAAGGTACACATCGACGATGCGTACCGGTTCATTCAAAAAAACGGGCAAAAATACGATATCATTATCATGGATGCGTTCATCGGTCAAAAACAACATCGCTCATTAACCGCAGAGGGATTTTTCCTGGCCGCCAGGGAACGCTTAAACCCCGGCGGGCTTTTCGTCACGAACCTGATGACCAAATACACAACCCGTTTTGAAAAAATGAAAAGCCGGCTCGGTTCAGTGTTTAACTCGCTCTGGATTTTCCCCGGCGAAATATCCGCCAACGCCCTGGCCTTTGCTAAAATAGAAAAAATAACCAAAACCGGACTGTTAAAAAACATGAAACAATTACAGGTCCCCATCCCCCGGGAAATTCGCATGAAAATATTGGACGGGAAAATTAAATAATGGTTAAGAGGTAAACAATGAAAAAAGCGATCAACCGTATCAAGCCGAAGAACCGGCAGGAGAAAGATAAACAACAGTGGCGCAAGCCGGCGGACAAGAAAACGGTCCGCAATACCAGGATTGCCAGGAAAAGCGGACCCCGGTAGAGTTGACATTCATAGGAAATAGGTCTATAGTAGGAACCATGAATAATGAAGGAGTTAATATGCCTAAAAAAATAGCCGTTTTCGTCGATTACGATAATCAACAGTTGGATGTGTTCGCCTTGATCGAACTGCTCCGGGAAAGGGGCCGGGTGGTCATCCGCAGGGCATACGCGGACTGGGTGTCGAGGCAATCGTATAGGAAAGCGGTGGTTCAAGCCGGGTTTGAATTGATCGACTGCCCGAAGATTACGGCTACCCATAAAAACGCAGCGGATATTCGCCTGGCCGTGGATTGCCTCAGCATCAGTTATGAGAATGACGATATCGAGACCTATGTATTTGTAACCGGCGACGTGGATTTTGTACCGCTAATTAATAAATTACGCACCCAGGGCCGGGAGACCGTGGTGGTATCGTCTGCCAGCAGCGCGGCCGAACTGCTGCAGCAGGCCTGCGACGAATATATTCCCGCCCACCGCCTGGATGAAATCGAAACTATCTCGGCCGGCCAATTGTCCTTCGAAGAATCCCTGGCCCTGCTGAAAAAAGCCTATGAACAATTGAAATTAAAAGGTTATGATAACCGCGACATCAGCGATGTCAGGTCCCTGCTGAAACAATACATGCTGCAACTGAACCCGTCCTTTGATGAAAAAGACTATGAAGACTGCACTTCGTTTACGCAGTACATCGATAAAGCCCGGATGTTTATCGACCTGGAGGAAGTTTTCGAAAAGAAACCGGACGTAAAAACCGAAACCGCCGAAGCCAGGGACGCCCAGGCTATCCAGTTCCCGGATACCCTTTTGATCAAAGTTTATAATGAAGTGCTGCGGCGTTGGGGACGTCCGGTCACGCTGCAAAAATATGAAAAAATGCTCTTCGGTATCCACCCGGATATCTCCCTAAACCACTACGGGGTTAAGAATATCAAACACCTGCTGACGCAATTTAAGGAAATGGAACTACTGAAATTCAGCGGCACAGACATTGAAATCGAACCGGATGTGCGCTTTAAACTGACGCTAAAGCAATTGAAACTGTTTCACAAGCCCGAAATCCGGAAAATTGTCTTGAGTAAAATTATCGCCCTGGCAAAGAATTGGGACGTCGAAAAAAAAGACCTGACCATCAGCGAACTGAGAAAGTCTACCATGGATGAAAGCGACGCGGCAATTTCCAGGGCCGACTTTAACGCCATTATCAATCTCTTGAAAATAGGGGAAGCGTTTTTGTCGCCGGACAATGCGCCGGTATACTCGTTGAATATCCCGATGCATTTATGCTCCTATGAACCGGATCAACTGGAAAAGATCGTATTATCCATGTCCCTTTACAAATTGGTCAACGCCTCCAATATCGAGGACAGCGACGACGAGTTGGGCGCGCTGGCCGGCCTGTTGCTGGGACGGAAAGAGGCCCGGAAAATCAGTGAAATAAAGGGCCTGTTCCTCAAACTGGAAAATGAGAAACTGGTCATTCGCAAAAACAAATTCTGGTTAAAATTCAGGAAATAATAGAGCCACAAAGGCACCAAGGCACGAAGAATCTTTTAATAATACACTCCTTGGTGTACCTTTGTGCCTTTGTGCCTTGGTGGCAAAGTTTTCAGGTGTCACTTTTGCAGCTTTGTCCCGATGATGAGCTTCTTGACGCCGCCCTTTCTTACGATATCCATGATCCTTACTACCGCGCCATGGGAAACATCCTGGTCGGCTTTTAAAATCAAGGCGCTGTCTTTCATTTTCGGCAGCGCGTCTTTAATCTTAGCCTCCAGGTTATCGAGGGCAATGTCTTTATCGTTCAGGTACATCTTGCCTGCTTTATCCACGAAGAGCACGTAATCTTTTTGTTCCACCACCACGGAACTATCCGCTTTGGGTAACTCCAGCTTAATGCCGGGTTGGTCCAAAAAAGTGGATGAAATCATCAAGAATACCAGAAGCATAAACATGACATCGATCAATGATGTGATATTGATAATAACTTTTCGTCTTTTCCTGGTTGTAAACTGCATGTTGTTTCGCCTTCTCCTCCCCGTCTTTATTATTGTATGGAATTAAAGGAAGTTACTTTGTTCAATAAAATGACGGAGTATTTCTCGATCTCCAAAACCAGGCCCTCGGCTTTATTGGAGAAGTAATTATACATAAACACGGAAGGGATCCCGATAAACAACCCGGCAATGGTAGTGATAAGGGCTTCGGAAATGCCGCCGGCCAGCGCCGTGGCCTGGCCGACCCCCATGACGGAGATGACGTTAAAAACCCTTAAAATACCGGTTACGGTTCCCAACAGCCCTAAAAGTGGGGCAATGGCGCCGATGGTTTCTAAAAACACCAGGCCTTTTTCCAGTTGGTGGACCTCCTGCCGCCCCTGGTCGTTCAGGGCCTCCTTTAACTCCTCCCGCGGCAGGCCATAGTTCTCAAGCCCGAGGCGAATAATATTGGCAAAAGGACCTTTGTGCTTTTCACAGATAGATAACGCCAGGCCCATATCCCCGGGTTCTTTGATGTTATTCAAAACGCCCACCACTTCCGGGACAATCACTTTTTTCCTGCGCAGCGTCAACAGTTTCTCAATGACAACGGCCAGGGCTACTATGGAGCAAAGCAGCAGCGGGTACATGACGGGCCCGCCTTTGCTGAAAAATTCTAATGCATGTTTCATGATGTTCCTCTCTTAATTCATTTTTGAACAAAATAAATAAATTTACCGGTTACTTCCAGGTAATCTTCTGGGAAATCGCGGGGCAGCGGCAGGAAGGGGGCAGAAACCTCCACGGCGTTGGAACTGGTTATCATCAGCGATTTATGCCCGGTATAGTCCAGGATTTCCAGGTCCTTCAGCATGCCGTTGGGATATATTTTGAAACTCAGCAAGGTTTCGCCGCTGATAAGTCCCAGTTCCATAAAAGCCGCCGGCGGGTGAATATTCCGCTGGATTCGCCGTTTCAATTCCAGCATATAAGGCGCAAAGTTCCAATTGTAAGTGTTGAAGGATAATCCGCCCATATCCAGGGCCCGCGATTGTTGGTTATCATATTTTACAGAGGGCAATTGTTCCTGGACCCCGGGACGCATTTCCTGCTGCTGCTTCTGCAAATGCCGGTTGACCAGGGCTTCGGCGCCGGTGATGCCTTCGGTATCGGGCGTAGTTTCCTGCTTCCGCGGATCAGGTTCTGCTTTGGGTTGTTTCGTTTCCTTTTGTTGTTCGCCGGGCTGCTCCTGCTGCACCGGCGGTAAAGGTTGACCCCGCGGCCCCTGGTTTTGGGGCAGTTCGTGGACATCCAGGTCACCCCGGGCAAAGGGTTCCCCTTCTTTAAGATCGGGATTCGTTTCCGGGTTCCTGGCCAGGGCGTTTTTGTCGGACAAAAAGTTAGCCTTCGTCTGTTTATCGACTGTTTTTGCATCGGCCGGGGTTTCAATCACTTCCCGCGGGAGATCGGGCTGCTGCCGCAAATCGAATACAAGGGGCTCATTTTCCTTTTGGGCCGGGGACACGGGGGTGGGGATAGCCACATCGAATAACTTCAGTCTTGCAGCGCCTTCCCAGAGGAAGATAAGCAATATGTGCAAGAGTATCGATGCAAGGATGATATATATTCTATAACGGGGGTTCAAAGCGGCCACACTCCTTGAATATATAAGAACCGCCGGGCCCCGGTTATCTTGCACAATATCCTATATTTATTTTCATTCTTTTCTTTCTTCATTTTATCTACCATATGATCGCATCTATCGGATGGGATATAGACGCAGATATTTTAATAATAGTTTCCATTTTACCAGTATTTCGGGTATTTTCCAATAGGCAGCCATGAAAATAGCCACAAAGGCACAAAGGCACAAAGGTTCACCAAGGGGTTTTATTATTAAAAAATCCTTGGTGCGCCGCCTTTTGGTAGGGGTTTGATTCATCAAACCCCTACGTCTCTTCCTTCGGCAGCGTTATCTTATATTTAACGATCACGATTTCACCTTCCGCATCTTCCAGGACGGCATACATATGCCCGTTTTTTATTAAAAAATTGTTGGGCGAGTAATATATACCGGAACCTTTGTCGGGTTTGATGACGGAACGGTATAGGTATTTGCCTCCCGGGGAAAAGATATCGATTTGCTGGTTGTCCCAGTTGATACCGAAATTATCCTGGAATACGTAAACCAACCCGTTGATGATTTGAATTTTCCGGAATTGGGTAAGTTCCCTGGGAAGGAGTTTGACTGTCTGGCTGTTTGGGCCCCCTGGGTCGATGGCGTCAAGGTGCTTTTTTAAAGTCTCCACGGAGATTTCTCTCTTTTCCCGGTCCAGTGAAAACGTGTTAAGAATGTTTCCTTTTAGGTCGGCGACATATATCACGTAGGAATCGTTAACTCCGTAGTAGAGTTTTTTGTCGGCGTCGTCATACCCTACCACCGGCATGGGAGATAAACCGAACAAGTGTGGGATAGGTCTCCGGCGGTTTTCCCGGCTATTAACCGTAAATTCCCTGATGATCTTTTTCCCTGTTGTTTTGAGATTGCAGAGGTAGATATTCCCTTTGCCTTCGGGCAAATTGAAAAGGGGTGCGGCGATGAGTTGGTCTTCATCGATGAATAGAAGCGGTTCTCTGCCGGGAAACATATGGGGTATGGATTTGATAAATTCTCCTTCTTTATTGAAAAAGTGAAGTCTGTCCATATCGGCGGCGATAAACGTGTTATGGATGGCGAAGGAGGGCAACGCGTGCCGGCGAATTTCTCCAGGGCCTTCCCCGGGTTTCCCAAAGGCTTTCTTAAACGCACCGCTGCTGTTGAAAAGGTAATACGATCTGTTTTTCCAATCGCGGACGCAGACGGTCTCATCATCGGAGACCACAATGGCCGGGGCGGCTAATGAATCTTTCCCGGCCTTATCGATTGTCCAGGTTCTTTCAAGTTTAAAATCCCAGTTACCTTTTAGGGGGTTGTCGGGGTTTACAGTTTTTACATCGGCGGGTGAAACGAATAAAGTTAGAAGTAGTAATAAAGTTAAGATCATGGCTCAAGCATAAGAGATTTTCTTTGATTTGTCAACGCTGGATTCGAAAAAAGTATCGCCGGTTTGGACTATTAAAAGCTTCTTCGTTAAGCCTTTCTACTACCCTGTTAATTAAAAAAATGGGGAGTTATCATGCATTTTCTTTTATTTATTGCAGTGGTATGGTATAATAAAAATTCAATCAGTTGTCCCGGTAACAGCATGAAGGAGATTAAGAATGCAAAAAAAAATTTTAATGATATTAATAGCGTTTTTCTTTTGTATCGGTTGGAGCAGCAGCCCGGTACAGAACACGCCGGTATGTACGGCGGATAATGAGCAAAAGCAGCCCCAATCGGTATCCGACGGCAGCGGGGGCGCGGTCATGGCCTGGGAAGATTCCCGGAACGGCGTCGATGAAGACATCTATGTCCAGCGGTTGGACGCCAACGGGACCCCTTTATGGACGGCCGGCGGCATTGCCGTTTGTACGGCGGTCGGCCCGCAGCGGTTTCCCCAGGCAGCGGCCGACAGCGCGGGTGGGTTCATCGTCACATGGTATGATCGCCGGAATGGAAAAAACTATGATATCTATGCCCAGCGCGTCGATTCCACCGGCAAGGCCCAATGGGCCGCCAACGGTATTGTTATCTGCGCCGCGGATGGGGACCAATATGATCCCATAATCGTACCCGGCAATGACGGCGGCGTCATTATCGCCTGGCAGGATAGGCGGAACGGGAACGATTATGATATTTATGCCCAGCGCGTCGATTCTTCGGGAAAGGCCAAATGGGCCGCGGACGGGGTTGGTATTTGTATAGCAAAAGAAGACCAGGACAGCCCCCAGGTTGCGCCTGACGGTCGGGGGGGGATGATTGTAGCCTGGCAGGACAGGCGCAGCGGTAACAATTATGACATCTATGCCCAGCGGATCGATTCCACCGGGAAGGTTCAATGGACCGCCAACGGTATCGAGGTATGCGGCGCGGAATACGATCAAAAAGGCCCGCAAATGATTCCCGACGGCGGCGAAGGCGCCGTTATCACCTGGCAGGATAAACGAAACGGCAGCGATTACGATATTTATGCCCAGCGCATCGATGCTTCCGGCAGGGGGCAATGGACCGCAAACGGCATCGCCATATGCGCGACAGTCAATAATCAATATGATCCCCGGTTGGTATCCGACGGCAATGGCGGGGCCATTATTGCCTGGCAGGATTACCGCAAAGGGAGCGAATGTAATTTCGATGCTTTCGCGGAGCAGATGGACCTCACCAAGGCCGCTGTCTGCGCTGAAAAACAATCGCACGATTGGAATATCTACACACAGCTTATCACTTCCTCCGGCAGGGTCAAATGGGCCGCCAATGGTGTGGGGATATGCACGGCCAATACCGATCAATTTAAACCCCAACCGGTATCCGACGGTTCCGGCGGCGCCATTATTGTATGGCTGGCTGCCGACAAGGCGCGTGATCATAACATCTATGGTCAGCGCCTAAATTCCTCCGGCCGGGTCGAATGGGCCGCCAAAGGCGTCCCCGTTACCGTGGCCCCGGGTGAGCAGTATGACCCGGTAATCGTTTCTGACGGAAAAGGTGGGGCGATTGTTACCTGGTATGATAAAAGAAAAGGAAATAATTGCGATATCTACGCCCAAAAAATATAAACAAAAATTTTTGGAAGTCCAGAAACCTTTTTATAAAAAGGTTTCTGGCCGCCAGGGGCATCGATTAATTAATTCTAATTATCTCTCCTGCCCGTGGGACAACCACATCATTGTAGCCGTGGCCCTGTAAAAAATCACGAAAAGATATGATTTGTCCTTCTTCTCCGTGCACCAGGGCAATTTTTTTTATATTTAACTTGGACTCTTGCAAAAACCGCAGCATTTCATTCTTATCGCCGTGGGCGCTAAACCCGCCCAACTCTTTAACATGGGCCTCCAATGGGTAAGTCTTATTCAAGAATTTCACTACCGGGGCAGTACCCTGCCTGCCTGAAGCTTCGTAGTCCCGGCCGAACTCCTGGATACGCCGGCCCAGTGTATTTTCCGCCATGTAGCCCACGATAAGAATCGTATTGGCGGGGTTATGAATTCGATAACGTAAGTGATGCAGGATACGCCCCGCTTCACACATCCCTGACGCGGCGATTACAATTTTCCGCCGATTATCGTTCATCAGCGCCATACTTTCTTCCACGGAACGTACAAAATGAATCTGCTCAAACATAAACGGGTTCTCACCCATTTTTAGGAACGTTTCCTGCGTTCCCTCGTCATAGACCTCCGGGTGCTCGCCGAAAACTTTGGTTAAATTAGTGGCCAATGGACTGTCGATATAAACCGGCATTTGCGGGACCTGGTTTTCATTATAAATTTCATGCAGCAGGTAAATCAATTCCTGGGTCCTGCCAAAGGCAAAAGCAGGAATGATAACCGAACCGTCCCGCGCCGATGTTTCCAGGATGACCTCTTTCAGCTTGCTTTTCAGGTCTTTAACCGGGTCATGTTCCCGGTCGCCGTAGGTGCTTTCCATGATTAACAGGTCGATGTTCCGGTCTTCTCCCGGGAAATTTCCGGTGGGGTCTTTAATGATGGGTTTGTCGAAACGGCCCAGGTCGCCCGTATACATTACCCTGTAAGCGCGCCCGTTTTCAGAGATTTTGAGCAAACTAATCGCGGACCCCAATATGTGCCCCGCATCGTAAAACGTGCAGGTCATGTTTTTACCGATGGTCACTTCTTGCCCGTATGGGTACCCCTCGAAGAAATCCAACGCTTTTTCGGCGTCCGGTATCGTGTAAAGGGGTACAACACTCCTTAAATGGTTTTCCTCCAGCAATTTATCGAGGATTTCATTATTAATCCTATGCGGCCCTTTTTTCAACGATTTTTTCACCCAATTCATCTTCTTATGGGTGATTTTCCCTTTGTTCCCAGAACTTTCCATTTTGTAAAGGAAGGAGCGCACGGTTTTATAGTTGAGATATTCGGCGTCCGATTCCTGGATATGGGCGCTGTCCAGCAGCATATAATGACACGCATCCACCGTGGGCCGGGTGGTAATGACACGGCCGTGAAATTTCTCTTTGGTTAACAGGGGAATTCGTCCGCAGTGGTCGATATGGGCGTGGGAAAGCACAACATTGGTTATCAGTTCCGGGTCGATGGCCCAGGTCCTGTTCTTTTCATAGCTTTCTTTCCGCCTACCCTGGAACATACCGCAGTCCAGTAATATGCGGTCGCTGTCGGTGGTCAACAAGTGCATTGAGCCGGTGACTTCTCTTACGGCTCCATAGGGTGTAAAGTACATTTTATCTCCGTTTCTAAATATTGCCTTCGGCGACCAGGAACCTTTTTGAAAAAAGGTTCCTGGACTTCCAAAAACTTTTATTATTACCGCGTGGACCAGGATTTCCGGGTGACCGTAAAACCCGCCGTGGTAAATATCCACACCATGAATATACTGCTGAATAACGAAAACACCAGCACATAAGGAAAATCCTTCGTCCCCTCGATACGGATGTAATACAACATATAGAAAAAACCGAACAGTATGGTATAGGCAATAGACCTGATAATGAAATTCCCATCGATGAAACCGGCTATAAGAAAATAATAAAACATGATGATGTGCAAGAAGACAATGGCAATAGTGGAAAAGAACTCGATGAAAGGAAAAAGATAATTCCCCCTGCGGCGCCGGTTGAACATCAAGCGCGAGAATACAATACTCTCCCGGATATTGCTCCGGGCCCAACGGGTCATCATTTTTAATACTTTGACAAATTTTTCCGGGACTTTAGTAAAAGCAATGGCCGTGCGCTGAAACGCCGTCCCCATACCCGTACGAAGAATATGGTTGGCAAGACTCCTGTCCTCGCCGTAAGTACATTTTCGCCCCAGGAATTTCTGCCCCATCCAATCATCCAGTATTTCAGCGACAATCGAACTACGGTAAGCGGAAAAAGCCCCGGAGGTACAAAATACAGTGGAAAAAGTCGATTGCACCGCGCGGGTAAAATCGAAAGCCATGGCGAAATTAGCCTTCAACATTTTCGTATAGATATTGGCGTCGCCGTTCCATATCTTAATCCTGCCGGTCACGGCCCCCAACCGGGAATTCAAGATCAACGGCGTTAATAACTCTTTAAGGGCTTCGGGCTCCAACCGCGTATCCGAATCCACCGTTATAAAATAAGGAGAGGTGGATTTTTTAAAACCACGGCAAATACCCTGACGTTTCCCCATGTTTTTGTCGAAACGGATCAGTTCCACCATTTTAGGGAACCGATTTTTGGCCTTTAACATATACGAATAAGTATCATCCCGCGAGCCGTCATCCACGGCAATAACCTTTAATTTACCCGGCGGGTAATCGCTGGCCGTAATAGAACAGATGGTGTCGTAAACAGTCTCGCCCTCATTGAAAGCAGGCACCAACACCGTTACCTCCGGCCAGGATTTAACCTTTGCCGAATCATAGGGCCGGTACTTGAACCATAAAAGGGTCCTGAATACCAGGGCGCTTATAAACACAATACTATTTACGATAAACATGTATTTGAAAAAGGGACTTTTCAATTTCAAAACCTGGTGAAAATCCCAGTTAAACAGGATATCCCGCTCCAGGGCAACCCCAAGAACAACAATACCGGCTAACACGACTGCCAATTTAATCACCGGTTCCCATATATCCCAACTAAAGAATGTCTTTCTCTTTATTCCCAGCAGCCCCGGGTTTGCTTCTACTTCTAAACTAGATACGATCATTTCGACTTATCCTCCTGGATATTACTTCATTTTTCGTTTTTCGTTTTTCATTTATAATTTATCATTTATAATTTATCATTTATAATTTTCAATTTTTCACAATACGTCAGGGGTTTCATTGGAGATACCCCATGGTTTTGAGTTTTTCCAATTCTTCCCGGTTAATCGTTTTAGCCCGGGCAAGTTTGTTCTTAGTAAATGCGGCGCTCACCTGTTGAAACGCTTGCTGCATGGCCATATAGTCTTTTCTCGAATGCCGCACCAATACATCCGCGGAAAATTCATCCCATTTCCTGAAGGATTGGGAAAGGAGCAATTGGTATGTTTCCCGGGTTACCGCGCCGGAGCTATCTCTATTAAAAATACATTGGTATGGCCACTGGATGACGGAGAACCTGTCGTCGATGGACGAAGGGCCGAAGGCAAAGGAGAAAACAGGTTTTATGCCCCGGTTTGTCCCGTCGGTTTTCCCCGTGTCCCGGATCGTTCGCAGCAAACTTTCCTCGAACCGGAAGTCATTATCCCGGAACCCCAGGAATTCCAGCAGGGTAGGGGCAATTCCCAGCAGCGATACCGGGTCGGTTACACGTTTCGGCGTTGTTCCCGGGATATACACCATGAGGGGCGCCTGGATGAATTGCCGGTTCAAATATCGCACATGGCCGAAATACCGTTCCCGTTCCCCCAGGCCTTCGCCGTGATCCGCGGTTATAACCACAATCGTGCGACCCAGGAGTTTTTCCTTTTCCAGGGACCATAAAAATTTCCCCATCTGCCGGTCCATGTACTCCACTTCCATGCGGTAGTAATTCATGGCCGCTTTCCAGGTCAGCAGCGGGATAACCTGGAAAATCTGCACATAACCTTTTCCCCTGGACTTGACCGTGATGATTCCCTCCGGCGGTTTTAGCATATGCGAGCCGCCGTAATAGTTTTTTGAGAAAGAGATATTTTCAAAGGAGAGGGTGCAGTTTTTACTGGGGGTAATTTTTCGAAGCACAAAGTTATCGAAATCCTCCGGTTGGCCTTCTACTTTGAACCGGATGGTGTGGGTTCCGTTGGGGATTTCCAGTTCTTTTCTTAAGATTGCGCCCTGGTGGGCGTTGAATTCAGCCGCGGGTTTTCCATCCACATCGATGGTAAAGCGCCCCAGCGCGCCGGTAGAGGGCGGCGCATAAGGTGAATGGGGGTCGGAATAGTGAAGGAAAAGGAAAAATTTATTCTTTTTGACCAGGTTTAACAAGCGCAGGCCTTCGGCGGTCACCTGTTCCGCGGGTGTAAAGAAAACCGTTTCCCCGTTCAGGTTTTCAACGAACAGGTCAAAGCCTTTATTTATGCCGGTAGTGCTTGCCAGGGTCCCCAGCGAGATCACGGCGGCGGTGGAATACCCTTTTTCTTTTAGAACTTCCTGGAGCATCTTATATCTGCCGTCGTATTGGTACTCGTTGCTGTATACGCCGCACTCATGGGGGAAATAGGAAGTCAAAATAGACAGGTGCGAGGGCAGCGTCTGGGGAATGGTGGCATAAGCCTGTTCAAAGACCACCGCTTGTTTGGAAAACTGTTTAAGTGAGGGGGTAAAGGCTTTGGCGCCTTTCCCGGAGTCCACGTAATCGTCGCGGGTAGTATCCATCGTGATCAGGATAATGTTATAAGGTTCCGGTTTCGCGGAGCAGGCCGCCAGCAGCGTAAGGAGCAGGGCCAGCAGGATAACGACCGGCGGCGCCGTGAAAACCGGATATTTTCGCATCATTGTTAAACTCCAATCACTCATCTCATTTACAGTTTAAATCCAGGCTATAATTATAGACTATAGAACTTAACCGAATATTAAAATAAAATTAAAAAATTTTAATGTTAAAGAAAAAAATTTGCCTGTCCCGCGTGCCGCTAAGATAAGCGTATAATAAATCCGAAATTCGAAACCCGAAACAATATCAAAATTCAAATTTTCAAAATGTCAAACAAAAACAGCTTGCCGCCGGGAGTCGTATGTTTTTGTTTTTATTATCTCACCCCATCGGGGTCCGATATCAACCCTTAAGGGTATGATATCAATCCTTTTTACTATTAACTCACTCCTTCGAGCTCCGGTATCACCCCTTTTTGCTATTATCTCAATGCCCTGGGGGGTTGGTATCATCCCTCCAAGGGAATAAAATCACCCCTCCGGGAGGTGGTATCGAGCCTCAAAAGGGGTGATATCAAACCTTTAGGCATTAAGTTCAAGCCTTTTAGCTGTGATTTCGATCCCTGAAGGGATTAAATCCGAACCCCTGGAGGGGTGATATCATAGCTTTAGGGTTTGATATAAAACCTTCAGGGATTGGTATCGCCACTTAAAGGGGTGAGCTAATAGTAAAAAGGGGTGACCCAGGGGAATAAAGGATTCGATTAATAGCCCAGGGGATTGGTATAGGTTTTCGAGGCATCGATGTACCGGCGAAAAAAGATGAGCCACGGACAGTAAAGACGAAGTTGAGAAGGTAAGAAGGTAGGAAAGTGAGAAAAAGGAAGAGCGGAAGCGAGGAAGAGCGGGAAAAAATTGAAAACAAAAAAATTAGCCGCGAAGAACGCGAAGGGGCGCGAAGTAAAAGAAAGCACGAAGCACGAAATTCGAAACAAATTTCAAATACAAAGGTTCAAAATTCAAAACAAAAAACAAAAGCAGGCCCACGAATTACACGAATTTTTACTAATAAAAACACCTGTCCACGTATGGGCGATTACACTGATTTACGCAGATTGTTTTCCTTCGCGGCTCAATGTCCGTCGGTAAAGAATTTATATCGGCTTGTTTCATATTCACCGTTAACAGCCTGTATCCTATTCTCTTCTTTGTCCGTGCGCCAACCTGGGGCAGGGGAGTTGAGGAAATGGCCTGTCAAATAAATCCCGTCAGAATTAAACATGGCGCTGGCACTTGCAAATATGGCTGCGGCAGTGGCAAAATTTTGCCTCAATCGGCAAAAATTTGCCTTAATCGGCATCCATTTTGTGGACATCGACAAAGTGCATGTTAAAATCGACATCAATTTTGCGGAAATCGGCAAAAATTTGCCTCGATCGCCATCCGTTTTGCGGAAATCGGCAAACAGGATGCGGAAACCGGCAACTAGTTTGGCATCAATCGGCAAAAATTTGCCGTCATTGGCAAAATTTTGCCTCAATTGGCATCCAGTTTGCGGAAATCGGCAAAATGCATGTCGAAATCGCCATCTATTTCGCGGAGATCGGCAAAAAATTGCCTCGATCGGCATCCGTTTTGCGGAAATCGGCAAACAGGATGCGGAAATGGCCAAGGCGGATGCGAAAATGGACAAGGCAGATTAGGGTTTGATAAATCAAACCCCTACGGAAATTCGTGGTAATTCGCGTCATTCGTGGGCTTCTTTTTCTTCATCATTCATCATTCATCATTTTATATAAAAACACCTGTCCACAGATTACACGGATTGACACAGATTGCTTTTTCCGCTCTTCCGCTCTTCCCTGTTTTTCTCTCACCTTTCTTACCCTATTAACGTCTTAACCTCGATTTCTTTCGGAAAAGAACAGGCGGCGCCAGTTCGCCTGTTTCCTACCATTGTCTGAACCGGGATTTACAGGATGAAAGGATGAAAAGGATGATTGAGGGTGATTTGGTCATTTGGATTTGTGTTGAAAAAAACTTTTGATTATGGTATATAATGTAATGTACACTTTATCGTACAAACAATGAGGAATCTAATGGACACTATTTCTTATAGCACCGTTCGGGAAAGCCTGGCCAGGACAATGGAAAAAGTTTGCGTTAATCATGCACCGGTTATTATTACCCGGCGGCGGGCAGAACCTGTGGTACTGCTTTCTTTGGACGACTATCAGTCGTTAGAGGAGACGGCTTACTTGCTGCGCAGCCCCAAAAATGCTGCACGCCTGGTTAAGGCTGTGGAAGAAATCGAAGCTGGAAATGCCCAGGAAAAAAAATTGCTGGGATGAAGATACTTTTTGCCGAAAAGGCCTGGGAAGACTATCTGTATTGGCAGCAAACGGATAAAAAAATTCTCAAAAGGATTAACCTACTCATTCGAGATATTCAACGGCAGCCTTTTGATGGAATAGGAAAGCCGGAGCCGTTGAAATTTAATTTGGCTGGTTATTGGTCGCGTCGAATCGATGAGGAGCATCGCCTGGTTTATAAAGTTCAAGGTGATACGATATCTATTGCTCAATGCCGTTACCACTATTAGCTGCGCCGGAAGATTTCTTCTTTTCCGCGCTTCCTGTTTTACCTTCATCATTCATCATTCATCATTCTATATAAAAACGCCCATCCAAAGATTGCAAGTAACGGCGATTATCACAGGTTGTTTTCCTTCGCGGCTCAAAGTCCGGC
>Ga0315278_10002274_pt1 | contig 17073 bp, 18 predicted proteins | sample YL17G06_0_MG_FD_203880 | JGI IMG/M metagenome (GOLD analysis project Ga0315278, IMG submission 203880) | Sediment microbial communities from Yellowstone Lake, YNP, Wyoming, USA - YL17G06_0 | ecosystem: Environmental > Aquatic > Freshwater > Lake > Sediment | place: USA: Wyoming | collected... | reverse complement strand
GTGGGCGTGGACTACGGCATCTACCTGTTCGAGAGCATGACCCACGCACTGAAGGAACACCCGGAAATTACGCTGCGGGAAGCCTTCGTCGACGCGCTGAAGCAGCGCGGCACGGCGTCGGTGTTCACTGCGGTGACGATGACGATCTCGGTGGCGACCTGGTCCATGTCGGCGCTGAAGTTCCAGGCCGACATGGGCATCCTGCTGGCGTTCATGTTCCTGGTGAACATGCTGGGGGCGATCCTGCTGCTGCCCGCGCTGGCGGCCTACCTGTACGCGGATCGCGACAATCGCGTCAACGCCGGCGGCGGCAAGGCGGCCAGAGCGGGCAAGGGGGTCACGGCCAAGGCCGCCAAGGCCGCCACGGCGACCGTGCTGGTCGCCATTCTGGCGGGCGCGGTGCTGCTGCCGTCCGGTGCCGAAGCGGCGTTGACCGCCGCCGAAGTCGATCGGTTGGGGAAGGACCTGACGCCGGTCGGCGCCGAACGCGGTGCCAACAAGGACGGCTCGATCCCGGAGTGGACCGGCGGGTTGACCAGCCCACCGGCGGGCTGGACGCCCGAGGGGGGCTACACCGATCCGTTTGCCGCGGACAAGCCGCTGTTCACCGTCAGCGCTGCGAACCTCGCCCAGTATCAGGACAAGTTGACGCCGGGCATGGCGGTGCTGCTGAAGGCGCATCCGAACAGCCTGCGCATGAATGTCTATCCGACGCGGCGCACGGCGGCGTATCCGAAGCAGGTGACCGACCTCGTGGCACGGTACGCGCCCACCGCCGTGCTCGACGGCGGGGCGATCAGGAACTTCGGCGACTCGTCGGTTCCGTTCCCGATCCCGAAGAACGGCGAAGAGGCGCTGTGGAATCACCTGGTTCGCTATCAGGGCGGTGCCTTCGACATACGGCTCGACCGCACGGTGGTGCTGCCCGGCGAGGAAGCATCGACGGCAAAGATCGGCGCGCGCGTGATCTGGGACACCAACCTCGAGCCGCGCCCCCGCGAGCGCGAGATCGTTGGCATCCTGCGGCTCCTCGCGCCGGCGATCTATGCCGGCACCGTGCGCGTGAATCTCGAACCCATCGGGTTCCGCCGGGCCGAGCGCGATTCCTTCATCTTCAACGTCAGCCAGAAACGCCTGCGCAGGGAGGACCACGCCGAATACGACAGCGAGGCACTCGCCGTCGGCGGACTGCGCGTCCTCGACCAGTACGACGGCTTCAACGGCACGCCGGACCGCTTCGACTGGAAGCTCCTGGGCAAGAAGGAGATCTACGTCCCCTACAACGCCTACAGGCTGGGCGACAAGTCGCTCAAGGCGTCGCAGGTGCTCGGCAAGAACTCCGTCAACCCGGATCTCGTGCGCTACGAGCTGCATCGCGTCTGGGTCGTCGAAGGCACCGTCAAGACCGGCTTCCGCCACGTCTATCCGAAGCGCACCTTCTACCTCGACGAGGATTCGTGGGCGATCCTGTACGAGGATGCCTACGATACGCGCGGCAACCTGTGGCGCGTGGCGATGCATCCGCCGATGCAGGTCTATGACGTGCCGACGCCGTTCTACCGCGCGCACGTGTATCACGACCTGACCAACGGCGGCTATCTGGTCGAGGGCCTCGACAACGAAGGCAAGACGCCGTGGCGGTTCAACTTCAAGGGCAAGCTCGCCGACTGGACGCCCGAGGCGATCATGGAGGCGGCCGGCAAGCGCTGACGTCGCGCCCGCGCGGGGCCGGCCGGCGACAGAGCGGCAACCCGGGCCGTGGCACTTGGAATCACCCATCACACCCCCAGTAATCCGGCTATGCGTCAAATCGGACGACGAAGCCCTAGCCAACCCGGCGCCAACCCCAGTGCAGATGCGCTCCGCCGGGCCGCTGTCCATCAGCGCACGGGCCAAGCGCTCGCTGCCCTGGCAACCACCGCGGTCTTGAAAGGCATCTACCGTTTCGCCACGCCCGAAGCGATGAACCGTCACGGCGACGAAGCGCTCGCGCGGGCGATTGCCGCCAATGTGCGGCAACGTGCCAGCCAAAGCGGGCGACCCTGATGGCCGACCGCGCGCAGCAGACCGCGCGGCCGGCCAGCGTCGATGACCTGAAACTGCTCTTGCGCGCTCTTGACGACTGCGGGGTCGGCCTGACAAGGTGTCCCAGGATCTGTTGCCGGAGTGGTTTGTCGAAGGCGAGACCATTCGGGTGGCCGACGCGTTTGTGGTGGACTTGATGTTCAGCGCCTGCGGCGAAACCTACGAGTCCCTCCTACCGTTCGCGGTAACGATTGATTTCGAGGGCGTTGCAGTCCACACCCTGAGTCTGGAGGGCCTGCTCAAGACCAAGCAAAGCTCGCGCGACAAGGACAGGCTCGATCGGCAGATCCTCGAACGTGCGCTCCAGGAACTGAACAAGCGCAGAAGCGGATAGGCTTTGCACGTGCCTCTGCTGTCGGTGCCGGCGTGGGGTCAATGGCTTGCTCCGTTCTCTCCGTTGTCCTATGCCGCCGACCTCATTCGGATCGGGTTCGGCGAACCCGGCTACTGGTCGCCATCGACCGATGCGCTTGCCCTGATCGCGTTTGCCGTCGTCTTCTTGACGACGGCCAGGGTGCTTCATCAACGAACACGCAACGGCGTCCTTTCTTCGTGCGCCGCGGCCGCTTCAGACAGCCCTTGGGCGCACCCCGACCACCCCATCTCCCCGGCAGACCGGTCGCGTCACCCCGTGATAACCTGACCCGGAAAGCCCTTCTGCGGCCTGGATTTCCTGTCCTTGAAACGACGGCGGCCTGGAAACCGCCGCTCCCTGGCTAAAAACGAATAACTGAATGAGCCGCTACCTCATCACCTCAGCGCTTCCGTACATCAACGGTGTAAAGCATCTCGGCAATCTCGTTGGCTCGATGCTCCCTGCCGATGCTTACGCTCGTTTCCATCGGGCCTGCGGGCACGAGGTCCTGTTCATTTGCGCGACGGATGAGCACGGCACGCCGGCCGAACTCGCTGCGCACGAGGCTGGTCTGCCGGTCGCAGAATACTGCGCGACGATGCACACCTTGCAGAAGGAGCTCGGAGAACGGTTCGGACTTTCTTTCGATTCCTTCGGCCGGTCTCACTCTCCGCAAAACCACCAGATCACCCAACACTTTTACCACCAACTTGACCGGAACGGCTTTCTCGAGGAACGAGTGACGTGCCAGGTCTTTTCCATCGACGATGGCCGCTTTCTGCCCGATCGATATGTCGTCGGCACCTGCAAGTATTGCGGCTACGAGCGAGCCCGCGGCGACCAGTGCGAGAACTGCACCCGCGTCCTGGACCCAACCGACCTGATCAATCCTCGCTCCGCCATCTCCGGCTCGACCAATATCGAGACGCGGGATTCCAGGCATCTTTTCCTCAAGCAATCGCAAATGGTTGGCCGCTTGCGCGAGTGGATCGACTCGAAAAAGAACTGGCCGCTGCTTGTGACCTCGATCGCGCGCAAGTGGCTCGACGAAGGGCTGAATGACCGCAGCATCACCCGTGATCTGAGTTGGGGGATTCCCGTGGCCTACAAGGGAGAACTGCGTCCCGGCTTTGAAGGCAAGGTCTTCTACGTCTGGTTCGATGCTCCTATCGAATATATCGGCGCGACGATCGAGTGGGCCGATGCCACCAAGAATAACTGGAAGCGTTGGTGGCTGGAGGATGAGGGCGCCGCCGATGTCCGCTACGTCCAGGTCATGGGCAAAGACAACGTCCCCTTTCACACAGTGGGTTTTCCCGTAACCCTGTTCGGATCGCAAGAGCCCTGGAAGGTAGTGGACTACATCAAGGGCCTCAACTGGATGAACTACTATGGAGGAAAGTTCTCCACCTCCGGGAACCGCGGCGTCTTCATGGACAACGCACTGGAGCTACTTCCCGCCGACTACTGGCGCTGGTACCTCCTCGCCAACGCTCCCGAGTCGGACGACTCGAATTTCACGTGGGAACACTTTCAATCCAGCGTAAACCACGACCTCGCGGACGTGCTCGGCAACTTCGTCAACCGCATCGCGAAATTCTGCACGGCACGCTTTGAAGGACGGGTTCCGGACAAGGGCGAGTACGGCGCTCTCGAGGGCGAGACGACCACTGCCCTCGAGCAAAAGCTCACGATTTTGACGCACCACATGGAAGCCCTGGAGTTTCGCAAATCCGCCATCGAACTGCGATCGATGTGGGTAGTCGGAAATGAATACCTTCAGAAGGCCGAACCCTGGATGCGAATCAAGACGGACCCTGCCTCCGCTGGAGTATCAATCCGCTACGCCCTCAATCTCGCACTTGTTTTCGCGGCACTCGCTCAGCCGTTCATTCCTGAAACAACAGCGAAAATCTCCCACGCGCTGAACAATAGCGAGACATCACTACCCTGGCCAAGGACCCTGGCGGATCAGTTATCCCAACTTGCGCCTGGAGCGTCGATCAGCGTACCTGAAGTTCTCTTCGCCAAGATCGATGATACGCAGGTAGCCGAGTGGGCCCAACGCTTCGGCGGCGCCAGCGAATAATGAGCTGAGGCCGAAACCAGCGAGTAGATAACCGACGCCGGGTATATGTTCAGCGCCAAGAGCGCGCTCTCATACCGGCCTGGGGCATCGCCCCAGGATTCTGAGCGGATGATGGACCAGCGCTGCAAGATCCTTTCAATACCAGGAGGCGGTGCTGGCCGAGTTCCGCAAGGCGCTGGCGCGCGGCCGTAGAGGTTCTGCATCGGGTCCTCCAGCCACCATGGTGCCCGATCGAAGTACTCGAGCCAAGCGCTATTTCCGCTCGAACGGATTCAGTGTCTCCACACCCAGCGTCTTGAAATCGCGCACGTTGCGCGTGACTACCACCAGGCGGTGCACCCTTGCCGTTGCCGCAAGAAAGGCATCTTCAACAAGCGTCTCCGAGCGACGGTGCATGAGCCTCGCCCATTCGCGGCAAACCGCGGCGTCCATCGCCAGCAACTGCCCGGTGACCATCGATTCTTCCAGCCACGTCTCGATCTGTCGGGCTGTTTGACTATCCTGCTCGCGGGTCATTTCGACGCCGCGCTGTATTTCGGCGATCGTCATCGCGGAGAGGTATAACGACGTCCCATCTTGCGCAGTAACCCACGCTATCACGCCGCGATGTGGCTTCGGCTTGCGCAGTTCGGAGACGATATTCGTGTCCAGCAAAAACATCAAACGCGCCGCAGCTTCAGTTTGCCTCGGGCGGGCACGACTATTTCTGTCGACGCCGTCGAATCGAGCAGGATCTGTTTCAATCCGCGCTTTCCTGCGTTTTGCATTGCAGCCCATTGGCGAATGGGCACCAGCACCGCCGCTGCCTTTCCGTGTTTGGTCACAACCTGGGGGCCCTCGGAGAGGCTGGTCTCGAGCAGTTCGCTGAATCGCGCCTTTGCGTCATGTACCGGCCAACCATGCATTTGCGCCTCACTATTTTCTAGTCAGAATGATGACTATTTTATCACAAGGCAGTGTCATCACAAGGCGGTGGCACGGTCCGTGGCTGGGCGTTTGGGCGGCGACAATCATCCTGGCAAATGCAATTGTCGCTGGACAGGCTTGCGCGTCCCGACGACGGCAAGCTTTTTTCGTTGGCGCAATTCATGCCACGGAGTACGCCAATACTCTGCTTTGAAAGCTACAGCAACAGATTGCTGCCCGCTCGGAACGCGTCCCGCGGCGGCCAGACAGGACAAAGGATCTCGACGGCAGCCATCAAATCATCGAGCGCCTGGTAGGGGTCTTCCTCCAGATGAGGCGGGGAGTCGATGCCGCCCGCTGCGGCAATTGGCGAGTCAACCGATTTCGCGGAGGAGTTCATCGAGCAGAGCGTCCCGGTCAAAGAGCCCAAAATACCTGCGCAATTCCGCCGTGTCGAGCGTCCCGCGGTTGGCGCGCAGCAGCGCGCGTATGTCCTCGAGATCCCGCGTGCGGCTTGGATCGTTGACGAGCGCCTGGAGCTTGAAGCCGATCAGCCCTTCCGCGCTGACGACGCGAAGTTCGCCAAGTGCGGTCTTGAGCTCCCGTGCAGTCGCCAGCAGGTGGCGCGCAATCGGGCGGCTCGCGTACAGGAAGTCGACGCGCTCGTCGTCTCGCCCATAGTTGGCGGCGTCCGCGCTGCGATGGAGGCAGCGATAACCCAGTTGCGTGAGCTCGGCGTCGATGTCGTCGGCCCTTTCCGCCTCCGCCAGCAGGTCGACATCCTGCGTCGCGCGGATCACTTTGTGCGATGCGAGCGCCAGACCGCCGATCAACGCGAATCCCACACCGTTCGCGTGCAGTGCCGCGGCGACTTCGGCGATTTGCTTGCCGAGGCGGGAGAGAGGCATGGATGGAACTCTACCCGAATCGCCCCGCGCTTCCCATTCCCGCGCATGTTGTGCGAAGTCCATCAGGGTGAACCTTCGAAGCGAGCGAGTATCGCGCCGGGCCCGGTCTCGGCAGCACTGGCGCGGCTCCAGAGGCACGCCCCGGGCCTGCCAACGCGAAGCCTCACGATGATCGCGGGGCTTCGCAGGATCGCCAGATCGCTGTGGCTTCATTTCGTTGCGTCACCGCAACGTATGCCGGGGATTGATCACCGGCCCAAGGATCGTACTGCAGTGAATGTCATCTATAGAGTGCCTCCCCGTCGTGATTGGCTACAACATCGGCGCTGCCTCGCGGGTGCAAGCCTGAGGGAGCATCCGGTTGCGGGGCGCTTCTCCTGCAAGGGGCGCGCGGTCTGCCCCGGCCCGCCTGCCCGCGCGCGGCCACTTCGGCGTCCGCGCCGGCCCGGAAGTGCGGCGATAAGCGTGCGGAGCAGTCCGTTGCCACCGCAAATCGACGATTGACCCGTGCCAGCGCCTCCCCACACTCAGGCGCGCGCGGTTGGATTGGCTATCCTTGCAATCGTACGCGGCGCCGGCGCTGCTCGCGATCGGCGCGCTGCTGCTGGTTGCGCGACTGTTGTCACGCGAGTCGGTGCTGGCAGGGAAGTAGCGAAGGACCCGGGGCGCCACTCTCGGCTTGCCGCGCCCCCCTCCCGTTGCCGATATTGCTCCAAGACGGACGACCGCGACAAATGCTTCGAAATCAACAGGTTCAAAATCACGCCAACTCCTCGTGCACTTGTCGTGCACTCCACGTCCGCGCAACGACTCTAGAACACCAGCGGCTGCTCGAAATCGCTGGCGCGAAAGTTTCCATGCTCCCGTATGTCGCAGTCGCGCGTAATGCGCTCTCCTTTACAGTCGTTTGCACTTCTCGAAAGCTGCCTGAAGGAGACCGTGATGCGTCCCAACTTGAACGACGTCGTAGCCGAAGCCATGAAGCTGTCGATCGAAGAACGCGCCGAATGGGCGGATCGCCTTTGGGCGAGCCTTGAACCGCAGGCGGACGTCGACATCGCACGGGCGGCGGAAATCGAACGACGCGTGCGACAACTCGAGACGGGTGAAGTCGAGACCATCCCCCACGAGACCGTCATGACTGAACTTCGCAACAAATTTGGGTGATGGAGGTTCGCCTGCATCCTGTGGCACGCCAAGAATCGGAACGCCCAGCCCCGCGCAGACGCGCAAGCTCATGCGCCGCCGGTTTCCGTTCGTGTTCGTGTATTGACTCGTCGCCGATCGCCTTCTCATCGCAGCCATCGCGCATCAACGCCGCCGGCCGGGATTTTGGAGGAATCGAGCCTGACGTTAGCCCCGCGTCACACGCGCCGAATCAGCGTGACGCCGTTGGGCAGGTCCTGTTCGTTGACTTTCACGTCGTAGTTGCATATGCGCGGGAAAATGCTCGGCCGATCGGCGTAGGGCTGCTTTGCGGCGCCTACCCCACAGGCGGCCATCGGCCAACTCCAGACGGTGGAGGTCGCCGTGGAAATTTCCCGTGAGCAGCCGCCGGCGCCCAGCGCGGTCGGTGGCCTCGATGCGCACCGCGCCGTCGACCGAAAAGCCGCCGCCATGCGCCCATTGCCCCATCGCCTGCGCGTCATCGGCTGGCAGCAGGCCGCGGCGCGCGAACACGCGCGAGCCAAGCGCCGGCGCACCTGTGCCTGCACCTGGGCGATGGCGTTGGCCTCGAGCCCGGTGGCGGCATGGAAAACGACCCCACCGGTGGGGGTGGCGTCGAACACGCCGTCGATGACGACGCAATGAAAATGCAGGTGGGCATTGAGGCTGGAACCGAAGCGGTGGATGAAGGCCACCGCGCCGAGGCGCGCCGCGGGGCCTGAACCCGGGCTGTGCGCGCGCAGGCATTGCTCCACCACGCGCAGCAACAGGCGCAGGGCGGCGCCCTGGAGATCGGCATCGCGTTCCAGGAAGTAGCGCAGGCGCTTGGGCACCGGGAGCACCCATTGGCGCACCGGCAGGTCCGGCAAGACGTGATCGGTGAGATGGGCCCCGGTCGCCACCATGCGCCGGGTGTTGCACGAGGGGCAGACAGCGCGGCCCTTGGACGAGAAGGCGATCAGGCAAGTCGTGCTTTCGCAGTCGATCAGCGACTGAAGCGGACCGCGATCGTCTTGCGGCGCCTGCACCGGGACACGACGGCGAACGGCACCTCGGGGTCGTACCGCGACGGCAGGGTGATCAGGCAATTTGCGGTCAAGCGAGCGTTCATTCGGCTGCGGTCTGACGCGCGTAATCGTCCGCGTCGAACCTGCCGCGCGACGCCTTCACCGTGAGATCCGCATCGAGAATCCTTTGTTGATTGAAGTCAACACGCGGCTCCGCCAACGGGAATACGCTGCATTCCTAGAATATCGTTGAGACGAGAAAGCGTGGCGCGTACGACCACAACCTTGTTAGTGGCGGTGGCCTCGCCCGGAGTTCCGGTCGTGCCCAATTTGACCGGCAGCGCGATGACCAATGGTGCGATCGGTACCCTGCCCAACACAATTGCTCCGCCCTCCTCGGAATCGTAACCATGCCCCGATACTCGCTGAGCCTGTTGCTCGCGCTGCTCCTGGCCACAGTCCCGGCCCGCGCGGCGACCCTTCCTGATTCCGGCCAGAACCTGTGCGACAACGGCAGTAACGTTCTGGTTGCCTGCACCAGCGCCAACACCGGGGACGCCGCCACGTACCCGCGCCAGGACGGCCGCTTTGGGCCCGACGCCAAAGCCACAGCCGGCACGGTCACCAAGATCGGAGGCGGCGCCGCCGGTTTCGATTACAGCAAGATCGCCAACAACGGTAGCGATCTCGGCGCCGGCGTCGGCCTCGCGCTGGGCACCAACCCCACCGACTGGGCCTGCACCCGCGACAACAATACCGGGCTCACCTGGGAAGTGAAGGTCACAAACGCGGCGAATCTGCAGCACATGAACTGGACCTACACCTGGTACAACAGCGACGGCAGCACCAATGCCGGCAACACCGGTACCCCCGATACCGGTGCCGGTGTGGGCAGCGATAACTGTATCGACAATGCGCGCTGCGATACGGAAAAGTTCATCGCCGATGTCAACACGGTCCAGCTCTGCGGCAATACCGGCTGGCGCCTGCCCACCCAACGCGAACTGCTCACCTTGGTGCATGCCGGCGCGCAGAGTCCGAGCATTGATCCGACCTATTTCCCTAACACCATTGCGTCGTACTTCTGGTCGGGCTCGTCGTATGTCCCGAATCCGACGAACGTGTGGAGCGTCTACTTCGGCAATGGCAGTACCAATGCCGGCGTCCTTAAGACGGGCAGCAACTACGCGCGGTTGGTTCGTGGTGGACAGTTCTAGGCTCTTTTGAGCTTTGGTTCTCATGGCCCGCTGCGATCACCTCCCCATCTGGAAAGACGCGGTCAGCCTGGCCGTGCTGCTGGAAGAGGCGGTGCAGCGTTTTCCGCGCTACCACAAGTATGCTCTCGGCGCCGATCTGCGCCGGCAGGCGTACGCGGTGTGCCGGGGCGTGGTGGCGGCCAACGGCGAGCGCGATGGGCGGGCACAGGCGGTCAAGCGCCTGGCCGTGGCCGTGGAGCAACTCAAGTTGCTGGTGCAGATGGGCAAGGGAGTGAAAGCCTTCGCCAGCTTCAAGGAATTCGAGAGGGAGGCGGACTCTGGCGACCGGGTCGTCCACCACTGGCTGGTGCCGCGCCCGGAATCCTGGTTCGAGCCGGTGTTCATTCATGACAGTTACTCGAACCGCAAAGGCAAGGGTACGCATGCCGCGGTTGACCGGTTGCAGGAGTTTCTGCAACGAGCCAAGTGCAGCGGCAAGCGCAAAGCGTATTTCCTGCAACGCGACATCGCCAACTTTTTCAATAACATCGACCGCGGGATTCTCTATGGGTTGTTGCGGCGCCGGGCCGAAAAGATATGGCAGGCGGCGAAGCGCCGGTATCCGGATGCGCAGTCCGGTGTGGTAGGGGGGGCTTTGGGCGCGAGCAGCCGCCCGAGCGCGGCCAAAGCTGCTCCTACGGGAAATGCCGCTATGGCAAGAGCCGAGAAAACATGGGCGAGATAGCCCCAACCAGCAGCGTCCGGGATCAACATCGGGCCGCGCATTCCCGCCACCCATCTGCCACGCATGCTCGCTCCGCTACGGCGAGCAAGGCAGTCTTATGTCGCAGTGGCGGAAGACGGTTATCTCAAGCGCGGCCTCAAACGTCGCGTGCTACAGGAAATTGGCTGGCCCGCCCGGCCTGCCGATCCGAAATTCGCGTCCACACCCTGATCGGGAGTCTTTCATGCGCCGTAAATTGTTCACAGTGTGGCCCCGGCTGGTCGTGCTACTTCTGCTGGCCGTCGGCTTGCCGGCGCACGCCGTAACCTCGTGCGCGGCGGGCAGCCCGAACACCACGACCGTGATCGAGTCGACGCCGACCAGCGATTTCAACCTCAACGGGAACGGCACCGTCACGCACACCAGGACCGGGCTGATGTGGAAGCAATGCGCGGAAGGCTTGAGCGGTGCCGCGTGCGCCACCGGTTCGGCACCAGCGATGACTTGGGCCAATGCGCTGAAAGCGGCGAACACCGCAAACACCGCCGTTTTCGCAGGCTTCGCGGATTGGCGCTTGCCGAACAGGAAGGAACTCGAATCCATCGTTGAGTATTGTGGATCCGGCCCGGCGATCAACCGGACGGTATTTCCGGCTACGCCTGCGTCGAACTTCTGGTCGGGCTCGTCGTTTGTCCCGAGTCCAACGTTTGCGTGGAACGTCTACTTCGGCGATGGCCTTACCAATGCCTACAATAAGACGAACAGCAACTTCGTGCGGCTGGTTCGTGGCGGACAGTCTCTTGGTTCTTTTGATCTTTTAGACCCCGGTAGTCCTGGCTGCACGCTGGATACGGACGGCAATGGCGTCATCGACGCACTGACCGATGGCCTGATCTTGATACGCGCCATGTTCGGATTGACGGGCACGTCGGTGACCAACAGCGCCGTCGGGCTTGGCGCATCCCGCACGACCTGGGCGCAGATCCAGCCGTACCTCAACGGCAACTGCGGAGCGAACTTCGCGCCGTAACGCCAGGCTCGTAATGCCCGGTAATCGACAATTTGAGGCAACGATACTTCGAGCCCCATGCCCTGAGTAACGCTTGACGTGAGTTAGCCCCGATATTTCATACCAAACCGCAAGATGAGGTCGGCGGAATCATAACTTCCCCCGCTGAATCGGTTGTCGAGACCGATCGCCGTGGAGAGTCCGCCGATGCCAAATTGTACTGCGACCGAAGTGCCGTTTGCGAAGCTCGGACGGCGCGAAATTGATGTCCGCTTTGATGGCGGTGATGTCAGCTCCGATGGCGGGTTGCTGTTGCTGCGCCAAGTCGAACGGCGACTCGGATTGCTGAAGGCGGTGGCGCAAGCGCCGCCTGATCCGCGTGCCCCGTGCTTGGTGCAGCACACGACGGAGCAACTGCTGCGGCAGCGGGTGTTCGGATTGTGCCAAGGCCGCGAAGATCTCAACGACCACGACCGGCTGCGCGAGCTCGACCGCGAGCACCTCCTCTACGACCACCCGAAGCCGGCCCGCGGCGGCAGTGGCCCGCAGCTCCTGACGCTGCTCGACCGCCTCGCCGCCCTGGCGCCGCCGCCGCGTATAAACAGCCAGCGGTACTTCGCTGTGCTGGCGCGAACGGCCGCTTACCGGAAATTTCGGTGGCGACCTCGACCGTCTGAAGATGGCCGTTATGAAAAGCTTTCCATAACGGCCATTATGGAAAGTTGTTGTTTATGGAAAGCCTCGTGATGTAGCGTCGACGTTCCGGTTGCGTTTGCGCGGCATCGGTATGGGATGCGCTTTACATAAAAATGCGATTCTCTGGAGTGGCCATCCCCTCCAAGAGGGCAGCCATGAATGCTTCATTTCTCGTATTGCCCAGCCTCAGAGGCTGGTCCTTGCGATGAAACAGCGCACCTTGGCCCGGCTGCAAGGATCCCAAAGCGAAGATCCTCCACTATCGACCTCCGGACTCGCTGCTGCATTTCCTCACGACACTGTGATTCTTATGTAAAGCTCAAGGGCGCTGCCGCTGCCAGCTTTCCAAGTAGCGGTACGCGCTCGCACTGGGGCGCTTTCCATAAAAAACAACTTTCCATAATGGCCGTTATGAAAAGCTTTCCATAACGGCCAGTTCCGGCCGTTGGTGGTCGCCATGGAATTTTCCGGTGAGCAGCCGTTCGCACAATCATACCGATGCAGCGGTGGCGGTGAATTCGCGGCGGCGGCACCAGGGCGGCGAGGCGGTCGAGCAGTTCGAGCGGGGGTCAGGCACTGCGGGGCACTGCCACCGGGGCCCGGTTTCGGGGGATCGTAGACGAGGCGCTCGGGATCGAGTTCGCGCAGCGAGCCGGGGGCGCGTCAGCCCCGGACAATGTGGGCTAATAAATCCGGGGGCTAACGCTCTCCGACTCGCCTGTGCGTGATGTTCCAGTTTTGGGGGAGTGAAGAATAAATCTTCGACATTCGAGCAGGATGAAATCCTGCTCCACGAGTTTTTCAACAGACAGCGAACTCGGTCGCCAAGGCGAAATATGATCAACCATATTCATTGACGAATCCAATTCTCGTAGGCAATCTGCTCACCTGTCAGAGTTGATCAGACCACAAGCAGCACCAAGTTGCGCTGCACACTGCTCACTTAATTGTTGGCCGACTCAACCGCAGCCCGCAACGAACCAGAAGTCACTCGCATCGTCCGTCCGCTTTCCCCGTTTGATCCCGTGTCCCGCGATTGCTTGTCATCGAGTGGTTTCTGAAGCGTTCGCCTGCGGATGACTGGTTCTTGAAGAGTTCCAAAGGCAATTTCAAACACTGCAACGAGAGCCCAATGGACACCGAAAACGAACTTACTCGGTTCAAGGGGATTCTTTTCGCCGTACTTGCGTTTCTGGTGTCTGCGTATTTTTCATACGGCGAACTGAAGTTCGCCGTATGGGGCAAAACGGCCGAAGCGAAAGTCACACGCACTCATCAGACTCGAAATTTCAGCAAACGCCTGCTCCTCCGAGTTGAATATCAATTCACGGAAGCCGACGGCACCGGTCGAAGCGAACGAGATGACGTGGCCATTGATTGGCCCGCGCCAGGAACGGGCAACGTCACCGTCCAGTATCTTCCAGGCGTCGCTGGTTCATCGCGACTGCTCGGCAACTCCAACATGATGGCGGTTTACATCGTCCTTGGATGTTTGGCTTGGCTCAGCTTTTCCGGATACAAACTGTGGCGTGAAGCCAACGAAGCGCTTCATGGTTCCGGCCGTCGCCGCAGAAAATAAGGAAACAACAGTCGGTGGGTGGTCTGTCGGCGAATTGAAAGCGGTTCGGCGTCCGAAAGGTCAATGAACCGCAGAACGTCAATGAACCGCAGAACAAAGAGTGGCCAACAAGTCGGACAACCCGACACGAACAAGGCGGCGGTTTGTGGCCGCTCAATGGTTCGGGGCTTCGTCGAATGTCAGTCGTTCATCGGGCCGTCTTGTATGGATAGGCAATTCAATCGCGCGAGCCTGATTCTGGTCGGGTCGGTGGTGCGGGTCAAACGTGGATCTTCGGCGGCGACGGGCTGCTACGCGCGCTTGTCGTCGGACTTGCGCGCGGGCGCCGACGCTAAGGTGGCCCCGCGCGGGCAGGCTGGCGCGGGCAGGCACGAGCCCGCCCGGCGTCGCACACGGGTGAGCGGTGACGGTGGTGGCTACCAGCTGAGGCGCTGGTCGAACTCGAAGGCCGGGATGGGCGGGGGCAGCAGATCGGCGGCGGGATCGTGCTCAGCACCGATGGCCGCCCACAACAGCAGGCTGCGGGCGGGCGCGATGTTCGCTTCGTCTTGTAGGCACCCAATCTGAGAGGGTCGAGGTGCCTCGTCCCGCAACTTGAGCGGCGGCTTCAATCGATTTCTATGGCCGGTACGGAGAACCGTGGCCGACCGCTGTGGGTCGTTCACGCCCATTGGAGCCGAGGCGCCGGCCGGCGGCTCTACGACCCGAAGCCGCCGTTCACGCCTCGGTGGCAGGTATGCGTTTCTCAGCGGCCGCTCGGTCGAATCGCTCGAGCTGCGGCTGTCGGCCAGCGGTCGTAGCGATTTTCCCTCGATAGCAGCCATTGATCGATACTTCTCGCCAACAACGCCCCGCGACGACGCGCAGCCACGTCTTGACGCCGTTGATCCGGGCGTGCCAACCCGTGGTACGCTGCCTCGCCGGCGCTTGGCGGGATTGGAATTCCCATGCGTTCCGGACCAAGGGGTGGCATCGGCGCCCTGACAACCACAACGAGGAGAAGACTGATGGCAGTTGGAAAGGCGGTAGGGGAGTTTTCGATGAAGTCCACGAGCGTCACGGCCTTGATGTCGGCGGGCGGTGTTGCGAGTCAGATCAACCTCGAGGGCACAGCGACGAATTTTGGAACGGTGATCGGGACGATGACGTTTATGGCCGATGCGCCGGGAGCCAAGACTGGCCGAACCACCTGGCTGGGAGCGGGTTACCTGGAGAACGGCGAAATCCTCCGCGGTTCCGGGGAAGGCTTCTTCACCGATGCCGGCAAGCACAAATGGCGGGTGCGATCAATCCTCCGAATTTCCAATGGCAGCGTGCTGTTGGCCGATGGTGAATTGAGTCTGAAAGGTCGTACCTACAAGGGCACCCTTCACGACTGGAGCTGAGTCGGCACGTCGCGAACGCGCTGCCGCCTGGTTGCGCCTTCGCGGTTTGAAGGAATGACTGGGCAGGGTCGAGCAAAGCCGTCCGACCGTTGACGGCTGGCAGTGGCTTCGCGGCCTACAGCGGCCCTTCACGCCTGTACGACTGCCGTACGTTCTCCAGCGGCCGCTCAACGGGATCGGCTTAACTGCGGCTGTCGGCCAACTCCAGTCTCAGGATATCGCACTCGATAGCAGACGCCGGCGCACGCGGGGGTACCAGCCGCCGGGCATTCGAGCGATTGACGCCTTGTTTTCCGTCGTTTAGGTTCTGTGTCTCTCAATCGGTTGCAGACGTCCATGGCGCTGTCCGTCACCTTGCGCGCTTCCCAGAAAACGGATGCCTCTCTGTTCTACGACGTCACAGAGCAAACCATGCGTGTCCACGTCATTGCTGCAGGGGGCACTTGGGAGGAAGAGGGGCGCCGTAGAGAAGCAGCCGAAGACAGTGTCAACCCCGACGCAAGTGTCATCATGGTCGGCAAGGTTGACGTGGGAATTGTGTGTGTCGAGCGGCAGCCCCACGAGATTCACCTCCATATGCTGTGCTTGCTCCCAGGCTATCAAGCACGCGGCATTGGTGGCTCCCTCGTATCCGCACTTCAAAGGGAAGCCGCGGCGCGCTGCGTACCATTGCGTCTAAATGTGTTGAAGGCGAATTCCGCGAAGCGCTTCTACGAACGCCTGGGCTTTGGCGTGGAGCAAGAGACCGAGTATTTCTTCCACATGCAGTATGCAGCGTAACCCGGCGTTCAACGCGGACTTCACCGTCCTGGCGTTCGGCCGAATCGTTGGAGCGGGTTAACCTGGCCGCATTGACGGCCTGCTTTCAAGAGACAGCCGTGTCCGCTCAGGGTCGATGACGGACTTCCTTTGGTACAGTGTGGGGACTTTATAGAGCCGAGGGCGCGCATGCCGAACATTGGAACCGTTCTAAGGGAAGAGATCGGAAGGCTTTCCCGCAAGGAAATCCGTAGCCAGGTGGACCCGATCAAGAAAGTTACTACCCAACATCGCAAGGAAATTGCAGCGTTGAAGCGCCAGGTCGCGCAGCTCGAACGTCAGATCGCCTTGCTCACGCGCAAGGTCCTTGGCACGCGGCCGGCGGCAGTGTCCGCTACAAACGCTAAGTCGGTGCGATTTTCGGCGAAACGATTGCACTCACAGCGCACTCGACTGGGGCTTTCCGCGCTCGACTTCGGAAAGGTATTGGGCGTGAGTGCCCAGACGATCTACAGCTGGGAAGCGGAGAAGTCACGGCCGCGCAATGAGCAACTGGCAAAACTCGCGGCAATCAGGGGAATCGGGAAACGGGAAGCCGGGGAGAGATTGAAGCAGTTGGGCGCTCCAAGTGGCAAGGTCCGGGGCAAGGCATAACGCGATAGTCCGCTGATCATTGCCGTCGCGCATGATAATTCGGCCTTCAGGTCACGAGCGCCCCATGAACGACACCTCCCAACGTCCGCCCCTGCCCAACCGCCTGTCCGTGGATCCGCGCAGTCCCCACCACGTTGCTGCCGTGTTTGAGCACGGCATCGGCATCCGCCTGAACGACACGGAACGCAAGGACGTGGAGGAGTACTGCATCAGTGAAGGATGGGTCAAAGTGCCGGCCGGCAAGACGGTCGACCGCAAAGGCCATCCGCTGATGATCAAGCTCAAGGGCAAGGTGGAGGCGTTCTACCGGTAAGCAGGGTGCCCGGTCGCGGCGCGTCCGCATTCGGCCAGAAGCGGCCGGTCGACGCACTAGCGTTTCATCTCGTCCCGAATCTTCTTGAGCGCGTCGCGGGCGCGCGACAAAGCCCGGCGGAGGGTAAACTGGTCGCCTCATCGCGCCCGGGCGACCGGGCGACCGCGCCACCGACCAACGGCATGGAGGATTCCGGCATGATCAAGCTCTACGGCGTCAGCGTCAGTAACTACTACAACAA
>Ga0315278_10002272_pt1 | contig 17083 bp, 16 predicted proteins | sample YL17G06_0_MG_FD_203880 | JGI IMG/M metagenome (GOLD analysis project Ga0315278, IMG submission 203880) | Sediment microbial communities from Yellowstone Lake, YNP, Wyoming, USA - YL17G06_0 | ecosystem: Environmental > Aquatic > Freshwater > Lake > Sediment | place: USA: Wyoming | collected... | reverse complement strand
CAGGCCATCCAGCCCGCTGCGGCGGTAGGTGAAGGGGATGTCCGCCCGTACGAGCCAGCGTTCCTGGCCGCTCCCGTCCACGACGAGAACGCGGGTCACGACCTCCGCCCACTCTCCACCATGGCAACCGGCGTTCATGTAGACGCCGCCGCCGACCGTGCCAGGCACCCCGACGAACTTGTGCAGCCCCGCCCATCCCGCCTCTGCGGTGCGACGGGCCGCGAGCGGACCAGGTAGCCCGGCGCCGAGCCGCCAGCTTTCGCCCGACGATTCGAGGCGGTCGAGTCCCTTGCCGAGCCGGATGACGAGGGCGTCGAGCCCGTCGTCGGGAAAGAGGAGATTGGAGCCGAGCCCCAGCGCGAACGATGGCACGCCAGCCTGCTCCGCCGCCCGGAGCGCGAGAGCGACGTCCTCGGCACTCGAAGGAAGGAGCACGGTGGCAGGGCCGCCGATGCGGTACGTGGAGTATCGCGCGAGCGGCTCGTCCTCACGGACGTCGCCGCGTACCAAGGCGCGAAGCGCCGTGGCGAATCCCGGTTCGCGGGCGGTCACCCCGCCCATTCGGCCGTCATCTCGCGGGCCAGCTCATGCCACTCCTGCAGCGAACGCACCTCGCCCGCGCGACTCCGCAGCGCGATGATCGCGTCGCAGGCCGCCGATGCGGCGGACATCGTGGTAGTGTAGGCCACCCGGTGCTGCAGCGCGGCGCGGCGCATCGCGTAGTCGTCCTGCTGCGTGAGCTTCCCCAGTGGCGTGTTCACCAGCATGTGGATCTGCCCGGACACCAGCAAGTCGATGGCGTTGGGGCGACCCTCATGGACCTTGAGGACGCGCGCCGTCGGGATGCCGCGACCGCGAAGATGCCGCGCGGTGCCCTGCGTCGCGAAAATCCTGAAGCCGAGCGCATGGAAGCGGCGTGCGATCGGGGTCACGGTGTCCTTGTCGTTGTCATTCACCGTGATGAAGATCGCGCCCTCGAGCGGCAGCGACCCATCCACGGCCGCCTGCGCCTTGGCGAACGCCATCCCGAAGCCGTCCGCAATGCCCATCACCTCGCCGGTCGAGCGCATCTCGGGTCCGAGCAGGAGGTCCACACCGGGGAGCTTGCTGAAGGGGAAGACAGCCTCCTTCACCGACACGTACGGGTGCAATACCTCGTCCTGGAGACCAAGTTCATCCAGTGTCTTCCCCACCATCACGGCCGCGGCCATGCTCGCGAGCGGCACGCCCGTCGTCTTGGACACGAACGGCACGGTGCGGGAACCGCGGGGATTCACCTCCAGCACGTAGACCACACCGTCCTTGATGGCGTACTGCACGTTGATGAGACCCACCACCCCGAGTGCCAGCGCAAACTGCCGGGTATAGGCCTTCATCTGCTCAACCTCGCGCTCCTTGATGAGGTATGGCGGCATGACACAGGCGGAGTCGCCCGAGTGGATGCCCGCGTCCTCGATGTGCTGCATGACCCCGCCGATCGTGCAGCGTACGCCATCGGAGATGGCATCGACGTCCGCCTCGAAGGCATCTTCCAGGAAGCGGTCGATGAGCACCGGGTGTTCCGGCGCCACCCGCGCCGCGCGCTCGAAGTACCGCGTGAGGGATTCGTCGTCGTAGACGATTTCCATCGCGCGACCGCCCAGCACGTACGATGGCCGCACCAGCACTGGATACCCGATGCGCGCGGCCACCGCCAGCGCGTCCGGCACGGAGCGCGCCACGCCGGCCTCCGGCTGCCGCACGCCCAGCTCGCGCGCCAGCTGCTCGAACCGGCCGCGATCCTCCGCCGCGTCGATGGAGTCCGGCGAGGTGCCGAGGATCCGCACGCCCGCGCGCTCCAGGCCGCGCGCCAGCCGCAGTGGCGTCTGGCCCCCGAGCTGGACCACGACGCCCAGCGGCTTTTCCAGGGCCACGATCTCGAGCACATCCTCGAGGGTGAGCGGCTCGAAGTAGAGCGCGTCGGAGATATCGAAATCGGTGGATACCGTCTCGGGATTCGAGTTGACCATCACGGTGCGGTACCCCAGCCGCCGGAACTCGAGCACGGCGCGCACGCAGCAGTAGTCGAACTCCACCCCCTGCCCGATGCGGTTCGGGCCGCTGCCCAGAATCACGATGGTCTTGTCCCCCGCGGGAGCCGACTCGTTCTCCTCGTCATAAGACGAGTACAGGTAGGGCGTGCTCGACGGGAACTCGCCGGCGCAAGTATCGACCGTCTTGTAGACGGGCCGGAGCCCGAGTGCGTGCCGTCGCGACGTGACCGCATCCTCGGTTGTGCCATCGAGCAGGGCCAGCTGCTTATCGGAGAAGCCGAGGCGCTTCATCGTCCTCAATGCGGGCCGCTCGCGCGCGTCGTCGTCCCGGCCAGACCGTGCCGCCCACTCGCGCTCGGCGTCGAGCAGGTCCTGCAGCTGGCCAATGAACCAGGGGTCGATGCCGCTCCGCTCGCTGATCTCCTCGATCCCGATGCCGCCCTCCAGCGCCCGGCGCACCTGGAAGATGCGTTCCGGCGTCGGGCGCCCCAGCGCCGCGCGCACCGTCTCGATGTCGCCATCATCGAGCCGGTCATCAACCGGGTTGGGTGCCGTCACCCAGCCAATACGATCCGTCTCGAGGCCGCGGAAGCCCTTCTGCAGCGCCTCCTTGAACGTGCGCCCGATCGCCATCACCTCGCCGACCGACTTCATCTGCGTGGTGAGCGTCGGATCGGCGGTCGGGAACTTCTCGAAGGCGAAGCGGGGAATCTTGACCACGACGTAGTCGAGGACGGGTTCGAACGAGGCCGGCGTGGTCCGCGTGATGTCGTTGGGAAGCTCGTCCAGTCGATAGCCGACGGCCACTTTCGTGCCGATCCGGGCGATGGGGAAGCCGGTCGCCTTCGAGGCCAGTGCGGAACTGCGCGAGACGCGCGGGTTCATCTCGATCACGAGCTGTTCGCCGGTCATCGGACTCACCGCGAACTGGATGTTGCAGCCGCCCGCGGCCACGCCGACTTCCCGGATGATCTTGATGGCCGAGTCGCGCATGACCTGGTATTCCCGGTCGGAGAGCGTCATGGCCGGGGCCACGGTGATCGAGTCGCCGGTATGCACGCCCATGGGGTCCAGGTTCTCGATGGTACAGACGATGACGACGTTGTCGGCACCGTCGCGCATCACCTCGAGCTCGAACTCCTTCCAGCCGATGACGCTCTGCTCGACCAGCACGGAGCCGACGGGCGACAGCTCGAGTCCGCGCCGGATCAGCGCGTCGAACTCCTCGCTGTTGTAGGCAATGCCGCCGCCGGAGCCACCAAGCGTGAAGGACGGCCGGCAGATGGCGGGATAGCCGGTGTGCGCCACCGCGTCCATCGCTTCCGCCACCGTGCGCACGACGCGGCCCGGCGGCGTCGCGAGGCCGATGCGCTGCATGGCCTCGGCGAACTCGGCCCGGTCCTCGGCGATCCGGATGGCGCGCTCGTTAGCTCCGATGAGCTCGACCCCAAACCGCTCCAGCGTGCCGTCGCGGTGCAAGGCCATTGCCACATTCAGCGCCGTCTGGCCTCCCATGGTCGGCAGCAGGGCGTCCGGGCGCTCGCGCTCGATGATCTTGGCCACCCACTCCGGCGTCACCGGCTCGATGTAGGTCCGGTCGGCCAGTTCGGGATCGGTCATGATGGTCGCCGGGTTCGAGTTCACCAGGATGACCCGGTAGCCCTCCTCCTTGAGCGCGCGCACGGCCTGCGTCCCGGAGTAGTCGAACTCGGCACCCTGGCCAATGATGATCGGCCCCGATCCGATGAGGAGAATCGACTTCAGGTCATTGCGACGTGGCATTCATCCCCCGCTCCACATGTTCGACATACCAGCGATAAGTGGACCTGATGCCCTCGTCGAGCGGCAGGCGGGCGCGCCAGCCCAGCGCCGCGAGCTTCGACACATCCATCACCTTGCGGGGCGTTCCATCGGGCTTCCCGGCGTCATAGGTGAAGCGTCCCCGGTACCCCACCGTTTCGGCCACGACGCCGGCCAGCTCACGAATCGAGACGTCGGTCCCGGAGCCGACATTGAGAAAGCCGGGCTGGCTCACGTTGTCCATGAGGAAGCAGGCGGCGTCCGCCACATCGTCGACGTGGAGGAACTCGCGGCGAGGCTGTCCGCTCCCCCAGACGACGACCTCGTCGTCGCCGGCCCGCCGCGCCTCGTGGCATTTCCGCATGAGCGCAGGCAGCACATGCGAGGTCTGGAGATCAAAGCTGTCGTTCGGCCCATAGAGGTTGCAGGGCATGGCCGAGATATAGTCCGCCCCATGCTGCGACCGATAGGCATCGCAAAGCTTGATGGCGGCGATTTTCGCGATGGCATAGGCCTCGTTCGTCGGCTCGAGCGGGCCGGTGAGCAGCGACTCCTCCCGCAACGGTTGCGGCGCAAGCCGGGGGTAGATGCACGAGCTGCCCAGGTTGAGGAGCTTGCGGACACCATTCCGGTGCGCCGCACCCAGCACGTTGACCGCGATGCGGATGTTGATGTCCAGAAACTCTACCGGCAGCGTGACGTTGGCGAGGATCCCGCCGACCTTGGCCGCCGCGAGGAAAACGAACTCGGGCTTCGTCTCACGGAAGAACCGGTCGACCGCGCCCGCATCAGTCAAGTCAAGCTCCTGCCGGGAGGCGAGGATGAGCGCGTCGTGCCCCCGCGCCCCGAGCGCCCGGACAATCGCACTCCCGACCATGCCCCGGTGCCCGGCGACGTAGATCCGCGAGCCCGGCGGCATCATCCCTTCGATCCCCGCTCCACGGCGACCTCGGCGTCCACCATCATCCGGACCAGGTGCTCGAAATCGACCCTCGGTATCCACCCCAGTTCCTCGCGTGCCCGGGACGCGTCCCCGAGTAGCACGTCGACCTCAGTGGGGCGGAAGTAGCGCGGATCCACGCGAATGCGCACCGCGCCGGTCCGGGGGTCCCGTCCCGTCTCATTCACCCCCTCGCCCTCCCATTGCAGGTCGATACCGACACGGGCGAACGCGTGCTCCGTGAACTCGCGCACCGAATGGGTCTTCCCGGTCGCGATGACGAAATCAGCCGGCACGGTGTGCTGCAGCATCAGCCACATGGCCTCGACGTAGTCCCCGGCATAGCCCCAGTCCCGCTGCGCGTTCAGGTTGCCGAGGTACAGCATCGCTTCGCGACCCGAGGCGATGCGCGCCGCCGCCCGGGCGATTTTCCGCGTGACGAAGGTCTCACCGCGCGTCGGCGACTCGTGATTGAAGAGGATACCGGAGCAGGCGAACAGGCCGTAGGCCTCGCGATAGTTCACCGTGATCCAGTGGGCGTACAGCTTGGCCACGCCGTAGGGGCTCCTCGGATAGAATGGCGTATGCTCATTCTGGGGGGTTTCCTGGACCAGGCCGAACATCTCGCTCGTGGATGCCTGGTAGAACCGGGTGCGATCACGCAGGCCAAGGATGCGGATTGCCTCGAGGAGGCGCAGCGTGCCGATGGCGTCGGCGTTCGCGGTGTATTCAGGGGTCTCGAACGACACATGCACATGACTCTGTGCCGCGAGGTTGTAGATCTCGGTCGGCTGGGTCTCCTGGATGATCCGGATCAGGTTGGTGGAATCGGTGAGGTCCCCGAAGTGCAGCGTGAAGTTCCGCCCCCCGATGTGCGGGTCCACGTACAGGTGATCCACGCGCTGCGTGTTGAACAGCGAGGACCGGCGCTTGACCCCGTGCACCGTGTATCCCTTGCGCAGCAGGAGCTCGGCCAGGAGGGCCCCATCCTGCCCCGTCACACCCGTGATCAATGCCACGCGCTCTGTCATCGTCCTCCCTCCGCGACCTCGTTGAGGGCCCCCACCAGGTCAGCCAGCGTCCGGTCGAGTTCGAATCGTGGCGTCCACCCGAGCGCGGCCAGCCGGCTGCCATCGCCCACCAGGTACTCGAGATCCGCCGGCCGGAACAGCGCGGGATCGACCACGGATTCGACCTCCCAGCCGGCCGCGAATGCAATACGCCTGAGCAACTCCTGCAGCGACACGCCCCGCCCGCTGGCGACATTGTAAACCGCCCCGGGCTCGCCCCGGCTCAGCAACAGCGTCAGCGCCCGCGCGACGTCGCGCACGTCCGTCAGTTCCCGCACCGGCATCAGGTTCCCGGCGGGGATCGTTCGAGCCCCGGACCGCCTGGCGGCGAGCACCCGCTGCGCCAGCGCCGGGACCACGAAGGCGTCCCGCTGGCCCGGTCCTGTCTGCTGGAAACAGCGCGCAATCACCCCGTTGAACCCCGAGCGGCGATGCGACTCCTGCAGTGCCAGTTCCGCCGCCAGCTTGGAAGCAGCGTACGGCGAGCAGGGTGCGGTCGGGTCGCTCTCGCTGATCGGGCGGATGTAACCGCGGCCGTACACTTCGCCCGTGGAGGCGAATACGACCCGGATACCAGGGCGCAAGCGTTCGATTTCATAGACCAGCGCGCAGGTGCCCATCGCATTGGTGGCCCAGGCGGTGAGGGGGTCCCGGCGCGCCTCCGCTCCCGACGCGACGGCCGCGAGGTGCACGACGGCATCCGGGGCGTGATCCAGCGCCGCCTCGATCGAAACGGTCGAGCCCAGCTCGAATCCGATCCACTGGACACCGGCGAGCGTCGTCCGGTGGGCCTCAGCCACGACTTCCGCCGTCCGGAGGGCCCCGATGACCTGATGCCCCTGGTCCAGCAGCTCCCGGCACAGGGCGCCACCCACAAAGCCACCTGCCCCGGTCACAAGCACGCGCATCAGCGGGCCTCTTGTCGTGCTACATTCAGGCTGATAGGTTTCAAGGCTTTCCGGCTATTGACCAACACGTTGAGGGGTCTCCGATGGCTCGCGTCTGCAGTGTCTGTACCAAGGGTCCGGTGACTGGCAACAATGTCAGCCATGCCAAGAACAAGACGAAGCGTCGCTGGTACCCCAACCTGCAGACGGTGCGCGTCATGGTCGAGGGCGCCCCGCGTCGGGTGCGCGTCTGCACTCGGTGCCTCAAGAGTAATCGCGTCAAGAAGGCATCGTAGGTCCAGCGGGGCTGAAAAAAGGGGGACCCTCGGGTCCCCCTTTGCATTTCCACCACTGCCGCAACGATCGCCGTCACTCGGCCAGCAACTCGATCCGCGCCAGATCGGCGCCGTCCCCGGGGCGATGCCCCAGCTTCAGGATGCGGGTATAGCCGCCGGGACGGCTGGCGAAACGGGGGCCGATCTCGGTGAAGAGGCGGCCGAGCGACTCGCGGTCGCGCAGCTTCTGCTCGGCCTGACGGCGGGCGTGGAGGTCGCCGCGGCGGGCGAGGGTGATGAGCCGCTCGGCGTACGGCCGGAGCTCCTTCGCCTTCGCCTCGGTGGTGACGATCTGCTCGTGGGTGAACAGGCTGGTCGCCATGTTCCGCAGGAGCGCCTTGCGGTGCTCGGCGGTCCTGGAGAGCTGGCGTCCCTTTGCGCGATGCCGCATTACGCCCCCTCACCGGCCGGGGTGGCCGATACCTCGGACTTGCTGCGGACGCGCAGCTCGCCGTCGATGTCCTCGAACTGCAGGGAGAAGGTCAGGCCCTCGCGCTCGAGCAGCTCGCGGATCTCGGCCAGTGCCTTCTCGCCCACGTTCTTGACCTTGAGCAGTTCGTCTTCGCTGAACGCCACCAGGTCGCGGAGCGTGCGGATATTCGAATTCTTGAGCGAGTTGAGCGAGCGGACCGAGAGACCGAAGTCATCGATGAGCCGGCCGAGCAGGTTCTTCAGGCTCTGGCTGGCGACCGATCCCTCGGCGACCGGCTCGCGCGCCGCCGGGACCTTCCCGAACTCGACGAAGTAGCGGAAGTGTTCCTGCGCGAGGGCGGCGGAGTAGGCCAGCGCATCCTCGGGCGAGATGGTGCCGTTGGTCTCGACGGTGACCGTGAGGCGGTCGTAGTCGGTGCGCTGGCCAACGCGGGTCTCGGCCACCATGAAGTTGGCGCGCCGAACCGGGTTGTAGATCGCGTCGATGCGCACCACGTCCACCGGCATGGACCGATCGACCGGGTGCATTCCGGACTCGACGTAGCCACGACCCTTGCCCACATAGAGCTCGGCGTTCACGTCGCGATCATCCTGCAGCGTGAAGAGGAGCTGGTCGGGGTTGATGACGCGCACCGAGCCGTGGGGCTGGATGTCGCGGGCGTAGACCGGGCCGGCGCCATCGCGCTTGATGTGCAGCACGGCCTCATCGACCTCGGGGTCGAGGACGAGAGTCAGCGCCTTCAACCGCTGGATGATCTGGTGCACGTCCTCGAGCACGCCCTGCACCGTCTGGTGCTCGTGCACGACGCCATCGAGACGGAAAGCCCAGACCGCACTGCCCCGCAGCGAACTCAGCAGGAGCCGGCGAAGCGAATTGCCGAGGGTGTACCCGAAGCCGCGCTCGAGCGGCTGCAGGCGGAACTCGGCCACGTTTGGATTGTCTTCGCGCTTCGTCATCTCGACGAGGTGCGGACGGACAAGACCCGTAAGATCGATGCTCATGGTCACTTGGAGTACAGCTCGACGATGAGCTGTTCCTGCGCGTTGATCGGGATCGCCTCGCGAGTCGGACGCTCGAGCAAGCGGCCCGAAGCCTTCTCGGTGTCGATGTTGAGCCAGGAGACCGGCTGGCCACGCGACGCATACTCCTGCGCCAGGTGGACCGACACCAGTTCGCGGCTCGACGGGGCGACGCGGACTTCCTGACCCGGGACTACACGGAACGACGGGATGTCGACCCGCTTGCCGTTCACTTCCACATGGCCATGGCCGATGAGTTGGCGCGCGGCCTTGCGGCTGGAGGCGAATCCCAGGCGATACACGATATTGTCGAGACGGGTCTCGAGCGCGATGAGCAGGTTGGTGCCCTTCACGCCGACCTCGTGGGTGACGCCATCGAACAGGTTGCGGAACTGGCTCTCGGAGAGGCCGTAAATCCGCTTCACCTTCTGCTTCTCGCGCAGCTGCTTGGCGTACTCGGACGTCTTGCGACCGCGGCCCTGCGTCTGCTGGCCATGCTGGCCCGGCGGATAGGCACGGCGCTCGACCGGGCACTTCTCGGTGAGACACTTGGGGCCCTTGAGGAACAGCTTGGTTCCCTCGCGGCGGCACAGCTTGCAGCTTGCTCCAGTATACCGTGACATGCTCAGACCCGACGCTTCTTGGGGGGACGGCAGCCGTTGTGAGGAATCGGCGTGACATCCCGGATGGACACGACCCGAAGTCCGACCGACGCGAGCGCCTGAATGGCCGACTCACGTCCACTCCCGGGACCCTGCACCCGCACGTGAACCCGGCGCAGGCCCATGTTCATCGCCTCACGCGCGCAATTCTCGGCGGCCACGGTGGCGGCAAACGGGGTGGACTTCTTCGAGCCCTTGAACCCGGCCTTCCCCGCGGTGCCCCACGCCAACGTGTTGCCACGCATGTCGGTGAGCGTAATCAGCACGTTGTTGAAGGTCGCAGAGATGTGCGCGATACCCTCGGACTCCACTGCCTTCTTGGAGCGCTTTGCTCCCGACGCCTTGGGGGCGGCGGCAGGCGCGGCGGCTTCCGGTTCCTGAGCGGTCGGCTGCGTCGGTATGGTCATGGATTACTTCTTCGTCGCCTTCTTCTTGCCCGCGATGGCAACGCGACGGCCCTTCTTGGTCCGCGCGTTGGTATGGGTGCGCTGCCCGCGCACCGGAAGCCCACGACGATGCCGGACACCGCGATAGCTGCCGATGTCCATCAATCGCTTGATGTTCATGGCGGTCTCGGTGCGGAGCGCACCCTCGACCTTGACCGAACGCTCGATCATCTGCCGCAGGCGCGCAACTTCCGCATCGGTGAGGTCGCGCACCCGGGTATCGGGGCTCACACCCGACTCGGCCAGGAGCTTGGTGCTCGTCGGGCGGCCAATGCCGAAGATGTACGTCAGGGCGATTTCAACGCGCTTCTCGCGCGGAAGATCGACGCCAGCAATACGTGCCATGATCAGCCTTGCCGCTGCTTGTGTTTGGGATTGCGCTTGCAGATGATCCGCGTCACGCCCTGCCGCTTCACGACCTTGCAGAACTCACAGATCGGTTTGACACTCGAACGAACCTTCACGATCAGTCTCCCAAAGGTCAGTTTAGACCGCAGCTTTTGAAAATAGCACCCGTCGCATCCCGACGCAAGGGAACAGGTTAGCCTACCGCTGCGGCCGTAGCCAACTCACCCAGCACCTGGGCGGGATCAGGGGCCTGGAGGATGGGGCGCCCCACCACTAGATGGGTGGCGCCGGCCCGCACGGCCTCCACCGGGCCCGCCGTCCTCGCCTGGTCGCCGGCTGCGTCGCCCGGGCGCCGGATGCCGGGCACCACAATGGTGCGGCCCGGGCCTAAGGTCGAGGCCACCGCCCGAACCTCATGGGGTGAACAGACCACCCCGGACAACCCGGCCGCCATCGCCTCGCCCGCCAGCCGCGACACCTCGGCCTCGAGCACGACCGGCCCCCGCCCAGCCGCCCGGGCGTACGATGCGGGATCATGGGACGTGAGGACGGTGACCCCCACCAGCAACATCGCCCCATCGGCGGCCTCGGCCGCTGCCACCATCATCTCCATCCCACCCAGCGTATGTACCGTAGCCATCGACACTTGGAGATCGCGAGCCGAACGCACTGCCCCCGCCACCGTGTTCGGGATGTCATGCCATTTGAGGTCGAGGAACACCGCCAGTCCCCGGGCGCGGCACTCGGAAACGAGTGTGGGTCCAGCCGCCGTGAACAGCACCGATCCGACCTTGACCCAGCGCGCAGCCGGCATGCGGTCGAGGAGCCGGCAGGCGGCATCGGCGTCCGGCAGGTCCAGGGCAATGATGATCTCAGCCACCGTCGCGCTCCAGTTCCGCAATGACTCGCTCAGGCACTCGCGGGTCCGCAAGCGCCGCCGTACCGATCGCGACCAGCGCCGCACCCGCCCGGAGGTACTGCCGGGCGTCCGCCGCGGTGGAGACCCCTCCCATGCCAATGACCGGCACGCCGCCGGTGCGCTCCAGCACGCGACCCACGGCGCGCACGCCGATTGCCAGCAGCGCCGGACCACTCACGCCGCCGGTTCCGTGGCCGAGCCGCGAGCTCCCGTCGTCGTGGGTCAGGCTGCCTGGCACGGTATTGACGACGGAGATCCCGTCGGCGCCCGCATCGCGCGCAACGGCCGCCATGCCCCCGATGTCGGGGAGCACGGGAGACAACTTGGCGATGAGGGGTCGGCTGGTACGCGCGCGACACCGCTCGAGGATCTGCCGGACGCACCGCGGATCAGCGCCGAACTCCATGCCGCCGGCGCTGGTGTTGGGACAGGAAAGGTTCAGTTCGTAGGCCGCGACACCGTCGACGGCCTCGAGGCCATCGATGACCGCCGCATATTCATCGATCGTGAAGCCCACCACGTTGACGATGGCGTGGGCGGGTCGCGCGTTCGCCAGGAGCCACGGTAGGTGCTCATCCCGCACCGCCACCAGGCCGGGATTGGCCAGCCCGACTGAATTGAGCATGCCGCCACGATACTCGACGACCCGCGGCGGAGCATTGCCGGCACGAGGTGCGAGCGACACCGCCTTGGTGATGATCCCGCCGAGGCGATGCAGGTCCATCACCCCCGCGAGTTCGCGACCGTAGCCGGCCGTCCCGGCGGCGAGAAGGATGGGGTTCTGAAACCGCGCCCCGAAGACCTCCGGTGCGGCCACCGCTACTCCGTAGGTACCCCGGACGCCGTGCCGGCCGGGGTTCGGGAAGTCGTCGAGGTGCGGGCGCGCTGCTGGCGGCGGCGCACGCCGGGGGTGTCGGCATCGTCGGGTTCGACGGTCCCGTCGGCCCGCTTGGCCGCGCCACCGCGCTGGGGCCGGGAGGCGGCGGCGAGGGCGCGGGCAAACGTGGCGAGTGAGTCCTCGAGCTGGACGTAGCCGTCGCCTTCTTCGCCTCGCAGGACCGCCATGTACGGACTGGACGCGAACTGGCCGTCGGCATCGGTCGTGTCGCCCGTCAGCTGGCGCCCGGCGAGCCACGCCTTCGCCGCATAGGGCGACTGGGGCCAGCCCTGCGGGATGCTCTCGAAGATCGTCGCGGCGAGCCGCCGTGCATCGAGGCTGTCGCGCGCGAACTCCGCCGCCAGGAACCGCCGCATGTCACCCTGCGGTTCGCCCGCCGCGGTGGAGTCCATCAGGAGCTGCAGCTGCTGGATCTGGTTGCGCAGCGGAACCAGGGCGCCCGCCACCGATCCGTCGGTCGCCGCGACGGCCTGCATGGCAGCGAGCGTCGCGCTCAGGTCCGCCATGCTGTCGGCGGCACGAACGCCCATCCGGGCCATGTCGAACCGCGCGCGAGAGGCGAACTCACCCGATCCCTCCAGCAGGATGATGTCCTGGTATCGCTGTCGCTGCCGGGCGGTGTCGACCGCGGCCAGACGCGCGGCATCGGCGAAGGACAGGGCGGCGGACCGGTCCAGCGAGAGCGTCTTGCTGCTGGCGAGCGTACTGGTCAGGCGGGAGGCCAGCTCGGGATCGACACGGCCGGTGATCGCTAGCAGCGAGTCCCATGGAAGCATCGAGTCCCGCAGCGCCACCAGCGAATCGAAGGCGCTGGTCGCGGCAGCCTCGTCGGGCAAGCCGACATAGGCGAGCGTACGCTGCACCAGCGCCGGCGCGCCCGGCATGCCCGACAGGGCGAGCAACGCGGCGGAGTCGCGGCCCGTCTGGCGCTGGGCGGTGCCGAGCAACAGCAGCGCCTGCCGCCGGCGGGTATCGTCGTGACTCGTGGTGACGGGAAGGACGGTGCTGGCTGCCAGGGCCGGTGCGCCCAGCCGGAGTTCGCACGAGGCAAGCGCCATGGTCGCCCGCTCACGGGCTGCCTCATCATTCAACCGTTCGATGGCCGAGGGGAGAATGCGGCTCGCCTGACCACACTGGCCCACGGCGGCATAGGCCTCACCGCGTATCGCGAGCGCACCGGGCGCGTACTTGCCGTTGGGACTGTGGACGAGCAGGGACTCTGCCTTCACCGAGGCGCGCCCCCAGTAGCCGCCGGCCTCGAGCGTCCGGCCCTCGCGATCGAGCCGGCGCGCCTCATCGGCGTACTTGTTGGCCTTGTAGTTCGCGTTGAAGGAGGCACAGCCCTGCGCCAGGAGGACCGCGGCCAGCAGGGCGCGTCTCATGAATCGTCCCCCATCTTCCGCTCGTAGTCCACGAGGTACCCGACCACGGCATCGGCGATCGCCGACGCCAGTCGCCGCTGCGACGCCTTGTTGGTGAGGATGCGCGCGTCCGCCGGGTTGGTGCTGTAACCCATTTCCACCAGCACGGCCGGTCGCCGCGCGGTAGTGAGCACCATGAAGCCGGCCTGCTTCACTCCACGATCACCGCCCGGATTCACGGTGCCGAGCTGCCTCTGGATCAGTTCGGCGAGACGGGCGGACTCGCGCAAATACTCATTGGTGGCGAGGTCCTTCAGAATGAAATCAAGACCCTGCCGCTCGGCGGTGGCCTCGGTTTCGGGTTCGAAGCGAACCGCCTCATTCTCCATCTGCGCGACGCGCTCGGCGTCCTCGGTCTTGGCCTCGGCCAGAAAAAAGGTCTCATACCCGCGGACATCGGTGTAGCCGCGGCGCCGGGGAAGCGAGTTGACGTGGAGGCTGACGAACAGGTCGCATTCCTCGGTGCAATAGGCGCCGCGGTCGCCGAGCGCGATGAGCGTGTCGCGCGTGCGGGTCATCCGCACGGTGATGCCGCGGGCGCGCAGTTCCTCTCGCAGGAGCAGGCTCATCTGCAGCGTGACGTCCTTCTCCTTCAAACCGGCCGGGAAGAACACGCCGGGGTTTCCCGGGTCCACGCCGCCGTGCCCGGCATCAACCGTCACGACGTGCTGGTGCCGCAGCGTGCCGCCCGGTTGCACCGTGCCGAGGACACGGGGCTTCGACACCGGGACCGCGGTCGCGGCCGCGTCTCCGGTGCCCTTCACCAGTTGCCAGCCCGCGTCCATCAGTCGGGCCGCCTCGACGTCGTAGCGGTATCGCTCCGCGAAGAGCCGCGGCAGCACATCGGAGACGAGTTGCAAGGGCAGATACGCGGTGTCGCGCTGCACGGTGGCGCCGGATACCAGCGGCTGGATCTTGCCGTCGACGACGACGTAGGGCGCGGCAAGGAGGAAGCGAAGCTGCTGGCGGGCAACGAACACGTCAAGCCAGGCGTCCTGCTGCTTGAACGTGCCGCCAAGGGCGGCAAGCAGCGCGCGCGCCTGCAGCATCGGCGCTCCATCGGCACCGAGGGTGACGGGAATGCGCTGCTCACCCCGCACGGATGCGATCGTGATGGCGGATGGGGCGCCGGCCGCCAAGGCGAGAGCGAGCCAGAGCCCGGTCATTCGCGGCTCCGGTGGGACAGGGCGCGTGCCACGTCGCGCTCCGCCATGCGCTTCTTCACGTCCTCGCGGCGGTCGTGGTGCTTCTTGCCGCGGCCGAGCCCCACGAGAAGCTTGATGCGCCCCCGGCGGAAATAGAGCTCGAGCGGGACGAGCGTGAGGCCCTTCTGCTCGGTGGCCCCGATCAGGCGCTCGATCTCCTTGCGATGGAGGAGGAGCTTGCGGGTGCGCATCGGGTCGTGGTTGTAGTGCCCGCCCTGGGCATACGGCGTGATGTTGAGCCCATCCACGAACACCTCCCCGTTCCGCACCCGGCCGTAGGCCTCCTTGATCGACGCCTTGCCGGCACGCAGCGACTTCACCTCGGTGCCGGTCAGGACGAGCCCCGCTTCCCAGGTGTCGAGGATGTGATAATCGTAGGACGCCCGGGGATTCCGGGCCACGAAGAGCTTGTCTTCCGCGAGGGACTTCGCTGGCGTCACCATCGTTGCAAGTGAAGGATAGGCCCGCACTTCGGCATGGTCAACCAAACTGCTTGCCGCGTCACACCGCGCACGATACCTTTACCGCCCTTCGCCGGAGTGGTGGAACTGGTAGACGCGCTGCGTTCAGGGCGCAGTGGGCGCAAGCCCGTGGGGGTTCGAGTCCCCCCTTCGGCACTGGAGTCAGGTAGCAGGCAGTTGTGAGACGGGCCCGGCCGCTATTCGCGACCAGGCCCGTTTTCATGGCTGGCAAGGCGGGACCGCGTCAGCTGGCGCTCGAAGTGAGGGTCACGAGCTCGTGCACGTGGGCCTCATCGCGGAGCAGGTCGGCGAGGCTCACGCCGCTCAGGAAGTCATCGATGCGATGCTGGAGTGCGAACCAGATGGGTCGGATGCTGCATGGCGCATCACCGGCGCACCGCTCGCCGTCCACCTGGTGGGTGTCGCAGTTCACCTCGAAGGTCTGGTGCTCGGACGCCTGCATGACATCGCGCACCGAGATGTCGGACGGCTGACGGGCGAGGGCGTACCCACCCCGTGCGCCGCGCACACTCTCGACCAGGCCGGCCCGCCTGAGCCTCAGGAGGATCTGCTCTACGTAGTCGGGCGGCAGCCGCTCGGCGTCGGCCAACTCTCGGGCGGCCACCGGCGACGGGCTGGTCCGGGCCCGCTTGGCGAGGTGGAGCGAGATGATCAGCGAATACTCGGTCCAGGTGGTAACACGCATGGCGCCAATATCACCGAATTCCGAGGAACCAACAAGGATTTGGGCGGTTCACCCGCCGCCAGGCAGCGGCTTGCCGCCCGGAATGCCGATTTCCGTCATGGCCCGCAGGTCCAGCACTACATCGAGTTCGGTGCCGGCCAGCAGGCCCTTCTTCACCACGAGTTCCCTCACCGTGAGGCCGGTCGCGATCGCCTCCTTGGCGAGCTTGGCGGCCTCGGCGTACCCGAGCCTGGGGGCGAGTGCGGTCACGAGCGCCGGGCTCCGCTCCAGCCAGTAAGCGCAGGCCTTCTCATCCGCCTCGATGCCGTCGATGCAGCGCTCGGCGAACACGCGGGACGCGTTGCCGACGATCATGAGGCTGAACACGACGTTGTGGGTGATCACCGGCATCATCACGTTGAGCTCGAGCTGGCCAGCCTCCGACGCCATGGCGACGGTGGTGTCGAGGCCAAGGGCCTGGTAGCAGACCTGGTTCACCATCTCGGCGATGGACGGGTTCACCTTGCCGGGCATGATGCTGGAGCCCGGCTGCACGGCCGGCAGGATGATCTCGGCGAGTCCGGTGCGGGGACCGGACGCCAGGAGGCGGATGTCGTTCGCGATCTTGTTCAGGTCGAGGACGAACGCCCGCACCACCCCGCTGAACGTCGCGATGTCTCCCATCGACTGCATGAGCTGGATACGATCTTCTCCCAGCCGCAGGTCGAGGCCGCTCACCTCCTCGAGGTACTTCCACATCAGCTCGGGGTACTGCGGCTCCGCATTGAGGCCGGTGCCGACCGCGGTGCCGCCGATATTGAGGTCGCGCAACCACTCCGCGGCGCGCGTGAGCTTCTCGCGATGCCGCGCGACCGTGGCGCCGAACGCGGTGAACTCCTGGCCCAGCCGGATCGGCGTGGCGTCCTGGAGGTGGGTGCGGCCCGACTTGACGATGTGATCGAATTCCCTGCCCTTCTTCAGGAGGGACTCGGCGAGGGTGTCGACGTCGGCGAGGAAAGGCCGGAGCGTGGCCAGGGTTGCGAGCCGCATCGCGGTCGGGATCACGTCGTTGGTGCTCTGCGCCATGTTGACGTGATCGTTCGGGTGCACCGGCGTGTACGTGCCGCGCTCGCCACCCAGCAACTCGTTGGCCCGGTTGGCCAGCACCTCGTTTACGTTCATGTTGTGACTGGTACCGGCACCCGCCTGGTACACATCCACGATGAACTGGTCGCGATGCTGCCCGCCGAGCACCTCATCGGCTGCCTGAACGATGGCGTCGGCGAGCCGGGCCTCGAGCCGGCCCGTCTCGCGGTGGGTCATGGCGGCGCTGCGCTTGATCCACACCACGGCATCGACGAACTGCGGGAGCGGCCGGAGCCCTGAAATGGGGAAGTTTTCGGCGGCCCGGAAGGTCTGGATGCCGTAGAGTGCGGCGGCCGGCACGGCCTTCTCGCCCAGCGGGTCGTGCTCGATGCGCGTGGTCATGCCGGGCGCGCCAGGGGTCGGGGAACGATCATC
>Ga0315278_10002270_pt1 | contig 17093 bp, 11 predicted proteins | sample YL17G06_0_MG_FD_203880 | JGI IMG/M metagenome (GOLD analysis project Ga0315278, IMG submission 203880) | Sediment microbial communities from Yellowstone Lake, YNP, Wyoming, USA - YL17G06_0 | ecosystem: Environmental > Aquatic > Freshwater > Lake > Sediment | place: USA: Wyoming | collected... | reverse complement strand
CCGTCGTCAACGCGCGCCGGCGGGGACGCGGCACGGTGGCCCGTTCGCCGCTTGGTGCGGTCGCCACGGCCGTCGGCCTGGCGATCGCCTCCGCACGGGCGTTTCGCGGCGTCGATCTCGTCCACCTGCACAGCAACGGTTTCATTGTCGACGTGGCCGGCTGGATGGCCGCGCGGATGGGGCGCCCGTCGGTCGTCACGCTGCACGGCACCGACATCTGGCATTTCGATCCGGCGCGGCACGCGCGCTTCGCGGCGGTCGTGCGCGGGGCGGCCGAGCGCGTGTTCTGCAGCCGGGCCCTGCGCGACCGGGCCGTTGAGTTGGGGCTCGCACACGCGGGCGCGCCCATCGTGTATCCACCCGTCGGCGACGTGTTCCGGCCGCCGGCGGATGATGCCCGAGACACGCTCCGCGCGACGCTCGGCGTGGGTGGGCCGATGCTGTTGACGGTCAAGCGGCTGCACCCGGTGGCAGGCTACGAAGACCTGCTCCGGGCCCTTGCCGTCGTCGTTTCGCGGATGCCCGATGCGCAGCTGTTCATCGCGGGCGAAGGCGCATTGCGTGCGGATCTCGAACGCCAGGTAGACGCGCTGGGACTGGCGCCGCGTGTCCGCTTCCTGGGCCGGGTGGATAATCACGACCTGCCGCGGTACTACGCGGCAGCGGACCTCTTCGTGCTGCCGTCAAGGCTCGAGTCGTGGGGAACGGTGATGCTCGAGGCGCTCGCATGCGGGACTCCCGTCGTTGCCACCGAGACGGCCGGAGCCCGGGAGGCCCACGGCTATTTCGGGAACGATATAGGGTTGACGCCGATCGAGGCGCCGGACGCGCTGGCGTTGGCGATCGAGCAGGCCCTGCGGGGGCGCCGTCGAGCTGGCGCCGAGAGCCTTCAGCGGATCGAGTCGATGTTCAGGCCCGCTGGTTGCGCGAGGGCCTACCTGGCGATCTACGAACACGCGCTGGCCCGGCGCGAGAAGGTGCATGCGTGATGGCGAACCAGAGTCGTGGGCGCCTGGCGCTTCTCGTGTTCCTGCTGGCGCTGGTCCTGTACCTCGCGACAACGGGCGGCAGCATGGCGACCGACACCATGTCGTACGAAGTCGCGAAGAACATGGCGGAGCACGGCTCCGTCGCGATGTCGTTCAACGTCCACGACATGGATGCGCACCGCGGCACTGACGGACGGTACTACTCGCCCTATGGCATCGGACATCCCATCTACGGGATTCCGTTCTATCTGGCCGGACGCGTCGCGGAGCACGTCACGGGTCTCGGCGTCGGAAAGCCGGAGGCGCTCCCCAAGGCGTTCTTCGTGTTGGGGAACGCGGTGGCCGGAGCCCTGACCGTCTGGCTGGCGTTCCTCTTCGCGCTGCGCCTCGGCGGCACGGGCCGAGGCGCAGCAGCCACCGCCCTGACGCTCGGCTTCGCCACGCTGCTCTGGCCGTACTCGAAGATGGGCTTCAATGCGCCGCTGGCGGCTTTGACACTGCTGTGGGGCACGTACGCCGTCTGGGTGGGCGTCAGGGAGAAGCGTCCGAGCATGGTCTGGGTGGGCGGCGTCGGATTCGCGTGCGCCCTGCTGGTCCGACACGAGCTTGCCCTGGCGACGCTGCCGGCTGGAGTCTGGTTCATCATCGAATCCCGCGGACGCGTGCGCGACATCTTCACGCAGACCATGGCCGTCGCGATTCCGGTGGCTGCCGCGATCGCACTGACGCTCTACTACAACGACGCGCGGTTCGGGAACCTGCTGGACACGGGCTACCTGCGGGACGGTACCGCGACGTTCGGACCGGTGTGGGTCGGACTGGTCGGCTTCCTGGCTTCGCCCGGGCGCGCGCTGTTCCTGTTCGCCCCCGTGACCGTGTTGAGTGCGCCCGCTCTGGTGGGACTGTGGAAGCGAGACCGCGCCACGGCCACGCTGCTGGGCGGCACCGTTGTCGTCCTGACGCTCTTCTACGCCTCGAACCTGTACTGGGATGCCGATCGCTGCTATGGACCGCGCTACCTCGTGGCGGTTCTGCCATACCTGTGCCTTCCGCTCGCGGCGTGGTTCGACCTGCCGCGATCGTCCGCCACACACCGCTGGCTGCTGGCTGTCGTCGCGCTGAGCGTCATCGCCCAGGCGCCAGGCGTGCTCGTGGATTTCTCGAAGGTCGGGTACGGGCCGGAACACGCCGATCTGGACTACGGGCGGCGGATCTGGACATGGGAGGGATCGGGGTTCGTCCTGAACGCGCGCGCCGCGATTGCCCAGGCCCCGATGAATCTGCGTCATGTCGCGGGGCTCGACCCCCTCCCGGTGGTGCGGTCAGCCGACGCCCGCGAGAAGGCGTTCTCGGAGCAATTTGCATTCAGCTTGGACTTCTGGTGGCTCTACCTGTTCTACGCCCGGGTGATCCCTGCGTCAGTCGCCGTCGGGTCGGCGGCAGCCCTGCTTGCGCTGGCTGTCGGGCTGGCGATGGCCCTGAGGCGCGTTCTGTAGCCCCTGTCAGCACTCGGGACGTGATGTCCGGCTTCCGCGCTCACCCAGAGAGCCACCGCAGCAGGAGCTGAGCCGGCAGCCGGAGCCGGTCGAGGAAGATCTGCGTCGCGGTTTCGGGATACGGCACCAGCTCCCGCATCCCGCGCATAAACAGCTGGTACTGGAAGAGGAACAGCAGGTTGTACACGATCGCCGCGACACTGAGCCAGGCCGCCGCCCCAGGCCGCTTCTCAGCAAGAGGCAGGCTCATCATGGCAGACAGGCCAAGCGCCAGGAACACGCCAAACCCGATGAACCGGCGAGCGCCAAAGGCTTCTCCAGCCCACCAGTCCTGAACGGAGGCGTTGATGTAGAGGGCGATGATCATCACCAGGATCATCAGCCACCCGGCCAGCCGATCCCGCCTGGCCACGAGCGACAACCCGATCGCTGCGGGCAACAGGGCTGGCGTCCACGAAAACAACCCGCGCTTGAGCGAGAAGAGCACGCTGAGAATCGCAGGACTGGTCCACTTCATGAATCCTGCGCCCTGCGGAACCACGAGCGGCGTGCCGTAGATGGCGTTCCAGGCAAGCAGTTGGGGGGTGAAGACGACGCCCGCCGAAACACCCAGCACACCAAGGCGGAGTGCCGCCGCCGCCACGCCCGTCTGTCGCCTGACAACCGCCGCCAGTGCATCCCCGACGGGCAGGAGCAGGACCAGCCCGTCCTGCCATCGGACCAGGGCCACCAGTCCACCGAGCGCACCGAGGATCACCGCGTGCCTGAGACTGGCGCGGTCACGCGTCTTCAGCCACGTGTAGACGAACACGGCGACCGCAAACATGGACGTGGCGTGGGAATAGGCGGGAGAGACGAGCGAATAGTACACGGCCGGACCGGCCAGCCACACGACGAGCGTGGCCCAGAATGCCGCCCGCCGCGGATAGCGCAGTGCGCACGCCCAGAACGTGAACCAGGCCCCCAACGTCGCGTAGACGATTCCCGCCACACCCACGCTGACCTGCAGCAGCGCCTCCGTCCTGGGCCCTGGCCCGACAGCCCCGAGGACGGCTCGCGCGGCGATGTAGCACGGAGACCACAGGATGGCCGGGCCCACCGACATCATGTTCGGCAACCGTCCAGTTGCCGTACGGTTGCGCAGCCAGACGTTCGTCTCGGGACGGGCGTCGGCGTACAGTTGCTGGTAGTCGTTCGAGAAGTCCACGTCGCCGTCCACAACGACCGATTGCAGGTATGCGAAGTACTGAATCGCGTCGCCGTTGATGATGCGGCCGCTCTTCGACGGAACCGCCAGCATCCCCGCGACGTACCCGGCCGCGAAGAGCAGGCCGACAAGCGTGAAGGTCAGCAGGGGCCTGGCTTCTGCCGCACGGATCGGCGCGGACACGACGTGGCGCACCGGCTTCCGCTCCGGTGGCTCACCTCGCCTGCCGTCTGGGTGCATCGACCTGTCCATGGCTTGCACGGGCATTTTGCCGTACTCCGACCGGGACGGGAAGCTGATACGATGAAACATGGTGTGTCAGCCGAGAGCATGACGAATGGTCTTCCGTGTCCGACGGATGCGGCCTCGCCGCCCGGCAGACGGAACGGTCCCCGGCGGTCGCTGTGGCTGCTGGTTCTGGTGTTCACCTTGTCGCTGCCGGCGGTCACGCCGAGGCTGTACGCGGCGGATGAGATCGAGTACTTCGCGTACCTCCGCTCGTGGTGGTTCGACCGCGATTTGTCTTTCGACAACGAGTACCGGTACTTCTACGACCACGGCATTGCCCGGGCTTTTGGATTCCGGGAGACATTCCTCGATCGCACGACGTCGACCGGGCTTCGCGTCAACTTCGGCACGGTCGGCTGCGCGATCCTCTGGACCCCGTTCTACGCGGCCGCCGACCTGGCGGTGACTGGAGCCGGGCGCTTCGGGTCGGAGGTCGCCGCCGACGGGTTCTCCCGGCCGTATCTCGCGGCGGTGACGTACGGGTCGGCTGTGTACGGCTTTCTGGCCGTGCTCATCTCGGTGTGGGTCGCCCGACGCGTGGTGGGTCACGGGACCCTTGCGGCCGCGCTGGTCTGGGTGTCGACCCCCCTGTTGTTTTACATGTACCTGGCACCGGGCATGGCCCACGCGTGCTCGGCCTTCATGGCGGCCGCGTTCGTGGCCGCGTGGCTCCTGGTGCGCGAGCGGTGGACGGTCGGCGGCGTGATCGCCCTGGCGGCGATAGGCGCGCTGATGGCGATGGTGCGCGAACAAGACGCCCTGCTGGGCATCGGGCCGGCCTTGGACTTCGCGGTGACGCTGGGACGCGCCGTCGCCCGGCGCGATCGACACGCCGCGCGGCGTCTGCTCCTCGGGGCGGCGGCCGGCCTCGCGATCTTCGCGGTGGTCTATCTGCCGCAGGCGCTCGCCTACACCGTCCTGTACGGTCATCTGGGCCCGGCACCGGAGGTCAGCAGCAAGATGGACTGGGCCGCTCCGCACGCCATCGAGGTGCTCCTGTCGGCGGAACACGGCCTCGTGGCGTGGACACCCATGACGGCGCTGGCGCTTTGCGGCCTCGTGTGGCTCGCGTGGCGTCCCGAGGCGGGGGGGCGGCTCGACCGGGCCTCGGCCCGCTGGATCGGCCTGCTGGCCCTGCTGATGGTGGCCGGTCAGATCTACGTCAACGGATCAATCGAGACGTGGACCCAGGCCGGCGCGTTCGGCCAGCGCCGATTCGTCGGACTGACGGTCCTGTTCGTCCTCGGTCTCGCGCACCTGTTCGCCGCCGCGCGCGGCCGTTTCCCACAGGCCATCGTCGCCGTGTTGGCAGGCGCGTGCCTGTGGTGGAATCTGGGTCTGATGGCGCAGTTTGGCGCGGGCATGATGGACCGGCAGCGGCTGGAGTTGCGCCGCAACGCCTACAACACGTTCGTGGCGGTGCCCGCCCGCCTGCCCGAACTGGCGTACCGGTATCTGTTCGATCGTTCGTCCTTCTATCAGCAGCCCGGACGATGACGATGCAGCCGCGAAATCCGGCGACGGCAGAGTCGTTCGATATCCTGTACCTGGCGGACATCCGGTTTCCCATGGAGCGCGCGAACGGCATCCAGACGTTCGAGACATGCCACGCGCTCGCCTCGAGAGGACTCCGAATCACCCTCGTCGTGCGAGACGACACCGCCCGGCCCCGGCGAGACCCGTTCGTCTTCTACGGACTTCCGCCTGTGTCGACCCTGCGAATCGAGCGGCTGCCGGTGGCGGGTCCCCACGTGTGCCGACGGGCGTGGTACCTGGCTGCAGCCGTGTGGGCGGCGATGCGGGCGTCCAGGCGCGGATGTGTCTTCACACGCGACCTTGGCGTCGCGGATGCCGTGTTGTCGATGCCGCGGCGGCTGCGTCCGCCGCTGGTCTACGAGTCGCATGGCTTCGCACCCGTGTTCGCGAAGACGATGCCCGAGCTCGTGTCCGGAACGCCGGCCGGGGGGCAGACGAAGATCCGCCGCCTGTTCAGGCGCGAACGGCGCGTGTGGCTCGGGGCGGACGGCTACATCACCACCACCGGCGTCCTCGCCTCGGAAATGCGTGACAGGTTCGGCGATCGGCCATGTCTGACGACCGTGTCGAACGGCGTCCGGCTGTCCGACGACGGGGTGATGCCGCCGCCTCCGCCCGCGGGACCCACGCTGGTGGCCTACGCCGGGCACCTGTATCCGTGGAAGGGCGTCGACGTTCTAATTCGCGCCCTTCGCCTGGTGCCTGGCGTCCGTGCCCTCATCGTCGGGGGATTCCCTGGCGAGCCCGACCTCGAGCGCGTGCGAATGCTGGCGCGGGAGCTCGAGGTCGACGAACGGGTGCGGTTCACCGGTCAGGTCGAGCCGTCTCGTGTGCCGGCGCTGCTGAGCGAGGCCACCATGCTCGTGCTGCCGACAGTCGCGACGGAGTCTGCCGCGTACACCTCGCCGTTGAAGCTGTTCGAGTACTTCGCCGCAGGCAGGCCCGTCATCGCCTCGGACCTGGCGCCGGTGCGCGAGCTCGTCCGTGACGGCGAGAACGGCCTCCTGTTCTCCGCGGGAGACGCGGACGCGCTGGCCGGCGCAATTCGCCGGCTCGGCGACGACAGGCCGCTGGCGGCCGCGCTGGCGCAGACGGCATTCGCGGAGGTGGAGCGCTACAGTTGGCGCAGGCGGGCGGAACGTCTCGAGGCCTTCCTGCGTGACGTGGCGCCTGTCCCGGCTCACATCCGGGTGATCGCATGATCTCCGAAACGCTGCTGTCGCTGGTACGGTGTCCCGACTGCGCCGCCCCTGTGGCGGCGGACGCCGGTGTCCTGCGCTGCGGGCGGTGCGGCCGCACGGCCGACATCACCGGCACCTACCTGGACCTGCGGCCGAAGGAAGCGGTCGGCGCGTCCACGAAGTACCTGGACGAGGAACTGCACGCCGACGGCCGCCAGTCGTCGGTTTCCCCGCCCTTGCTTTCGGCCGGCATCCGCAACGACATGATGCGGCGCTTCCTGCGCCTCGGGCCTGGAGATCGGCTGGTGGATCTCGGGTGCGGCAGCGGGCGCATGATGCTGTGGAACCGCGAGTCCGGCGCGTACATGGCCGGCGTGGACGTCAGCCCGTTCTTCGCGGCCGAGTCGCTCCCGGCCGTGGATCTGGTGCTCGGAGATCTCCGCCGCCTGCCGCTGGCGGATGCCGCGTTCACCAAGGCGTATTCGCTCGACGTCGCCGAGCACCTGACGCGCGAGGGCCTCGACGCGATGCTGGGAGAGGCGGCGCGCGTACTGGTGACCGGCGGGCACCTGTTTCTCTACAGCCACGTGCGCAAGAACTCGCGACTGGCGCTCGGCCTGCGCGGGATCAACCGGTTCGCCGCATTTCTCGACCGGGTTGGCCTCATCGACCTCGCGCAGGAGCGCCTTCGCAAGAGCGATCACCTGAACCCGCTCGCCGACCTTCGCGAACTCGAGGATGCGGTGACGAAGGCCGGATTCCGGATCGCGCAGATTCGGTTCTACACGCCGCTGGTCGGGGCTTTCATCGAGAACATCCTGCTGAGGCTGGCCGAAGGCGTGTTGATGCGGCGCGCGAGGCGGGCACTCGCGCGGCAGGGCGCGGCCGGGGACGGCAGCGTGGCGCTCGTGAGGGCGCAGGGAAAGCGCCTGGCGGCAGGAGGATTCACGGGCGCGGTGCTTCGGTTCCTGACGTGGCTGATGAAGATCGATGTCGTGCTCTTCGGCCGCGTGAAGTCCGGTCCCTTCTTCGTGCTGCTCGAGAAGACATCGCGATGAGGGTCCTGTACTGCGCCATCGACCAGGCCGTCCCGGGATCCCACGGCGGATCGGTCCACGTGCAGGCCGTCGCAGAGGGCCTGGCCAGGCTGGGGCACGAGGTGCACGTCGCCACCCGCATGAACGGCCCTGCGCCGGCAGGACCGGTCTGGCACTCGCTCGGGGCACCGCTCTCGATGGCGCATCTGCGGCTGCTGCGCGCCCGGACGGTGACCCGCCTGGCGCAGGCCGTCCGCCCCGACATCATCATGGAGCGCTACCACAACTTCGGCGGCGAGGGAGTCCTCGCCGCCAGACGCCTGGGTCTGCCGCTCGTGCTCGAGGTCAATGCACCGGTGGTCGACTACGCCGGGTCTGCGAAGCACTGGCTCGACAGGGCGCTCCTGCTGCAGCCGCTGCGCCGCTGGCGCGAATGGCAGTGCCGCCGTGCCGATCTGCTCGTGACGCCGCTCGCGCGGATCCTGCCCGCAGACACCCCCGCGAGCCGCATCCTCGAGGTTGAGTGGGGCGCCGACACGGAGACATTCAGGCCAGACGCGGCAGGGCCGACGCCGTTTACCCGGACACCCGGACAGGTCGTTGTCGTGTTCGCTGGCGCATTCCGCCCATGGCACGGGGCCGTCCACGTCGTGCGGGCGATGCGCCAGCTCGGTGAGCGGGGCCGGACGAACGTGCGGGCCGTGATGATCGGCGCCGGCCCCGAACTCGACCGTGTGCGCGCCGAAGCCGCGGGTCTCGAGTCGGTCGTGTTCACGGGCGCCGTGGCGCACGACCGCATGCCGGCGTGCCTGGCGGCCGCCGACATCGGCGTCGCGCCGTTTGACGTGACGGCGCACAAGCCGCTGCAGATCGGGTTCTACTGGTCACCGCTCAAGGTGTTCGAGTACATGGCGGCCGGCCTGCCAGTCGTCATCCCCGACATCGATCGTCTCCGGCACATCGTTCGCCAGGATCGCGAAGGCGTCACGTACGATCCGTCGACCGCCGACGGTCTCGCCAATGCGATCGAGACGTTGCTCGACTCGGAGCGGCGAACCGCGCTCGGCCGTGCCGCGCGCGAGCGTGTCGAGACCGAGTTCAGCTGGGCGGCGCACTGCCGGAAGCTCGACCACGCGATGCGGCAGACCGTCCAGGGCCGGCACGCGTGATGCGCATCCTGATGGCGACAGACGCGTTTCCTCCCGTCTGCGGCGGCAGCGGGTGGAGCACCTACGAGCTGGCGCGAGGCCTGCGGGAGCGAGGTCACGACGTCACCGTTGTGCAAGTCACGGCCGGGAAACCCACCGGAGCGGACCGCGTGTACGACGGCTTTCGCGTCCATGTCATTCACCAGACCGCGCCACCCTTACCATTCGTTCGGAACTACTTCAAGAACGAACGGCTCTGGCATCGCGCGGCGCCAACGCTGCGCGCGATGGCCGCCTGCACCCGGGCGGACGTGATCCACGCCCAGCATGTGCTGACGGCTCCCGCCGCGATCCGCGCCTCTGAAGGCGCCGGACTGCCCGTCGTGTGCACAGTCCGCGACTATTGGCCGCTGTGCTACTGGGGCACGCTCATCGACGACCCGACCTCATCGGTTCTGTGCCCGCAGTGCTCGCCGGGCAGGATGACCCGATGCGTCCGGCCGCGGGCTGGAGTGGCGTGGCCCCTCGCCCTGCCCTTCATTCCGTACATGCGCCGCAACCTCGCGCGCAAGCAGCTGGCCCTCGTGAACGCCTCCGCCATCGTCGCGGTCAGTTCGACGATTGCCCGCGACCTGCGTCAGCGGGGGACCGGACTGGAGGCGGCCCGCATCGAGATCATCCCCAACCCGGTGGATGTGGCCGGCCTGCGCCGCGCCGCCCAGGCCGCCGCGCCCCCTCTCGAGGGTCCGTACGCCGTCTTCGTGGGAAAGCTGGAGCAGAACAAGGGTGTGGACGTCCTGCTGCCGGCTGTCGAACGTGCCGGCCTGGCCTGGCCGCTGGTCGTCGTCGGCGATGGGGCCAGGCGAGCCGCCCTCGAGGCGGCCGCCCGGCGCACGAACCGCGACGTGCGGTTCACGGGATGGCTGGAGCGGCCCAGCGTCATCGCGTGGCTGGCGCATGCGGCGCTGCTGGTGTACCCGTCAGGTGGGCCTGAGTCCCTGAGTCGCGTCCTGCTCGAGGCCGCGGCGATCGGCGTGCCGATCGCCGCGATGAATACCGGCGGGACCGGCGATATCCTCAGACACGAAGTCACCGGGCTGCTGTCGGTGACGCCGGCCGAACTGGGGGATCATGTGGCTCGGCTCATCGCCGACCGCGCCTTGGCCGACGCCCTCGCTCGTCGAGGCCGCGAGCATGTCGCCGCGCACTTCGACACGTCGATCGTCGTCGGCCGCTTCGAAGCGCTCTATCACGACGTGGCCGCGCGAGGGGCGTCCCGTGCGTGAACACGCGAGACGTCAGGACGGGCTCCGCATCGCGGTCCTGACACGCGCCGTCGCGCCGCTGCACGGCGTCGGCGGCCTCGAACGGTCGACCCACGATCTGGTCAGCCACCTGCTGGAGCGGGACGTCAGGATTACGCTGCTGACCAGGCCCCCGACCGCCGCGGCGGTCGGGGCGTCGTGGGTCCATCCACACCTGTCGTTCCGATTCGTACCCTATCGGACGTTCCCGCTAGCCGGACGCCGGGGAACCACCGTGCTCGACCGGTCCACGGCCTACCCCCTGTTCGGGTACCGTCTGGGCCTGGCGGCCGCGGCGCTCTCGGCGGCGGGCCAGATCGACCTGGTCTATGGTCTCGGCGCGAGCACGCTCGGGTACGCCGTGGCGCGCAAGCGGGCGCCCCGATCGACGGTGCCGCTTGTGATGAACCCCCAGGGGCTCGAGGAGTTCGGTGGTGTCGACGGCGGCTATGGAGGCCGGCCGGCCAAGCGGTTCGGGTACGCGCCCCTGCGGCGAGCCGTGCGCTATTGCGCGGACGCCGCGGACCGCGTGATCGCCACGGACCGATCCCTCGAGCCGGTGATCGCGCAGTGCCTGCATCTCGGGCCAGATCGCGTCCGGCTGGTCCCCAACGCCGTGGACCTCCCGGCGTGTGATGGGCTTGCCTCGCCCGACGACGGCGTGCGGATGCGCGCCGCGGCCGGCATCGGCCCTGAGGAACTGGTGCTGCTCAGCGTGGCGCGGCTGGAGCGGAACAAGGGCCTGCACATCCTGGCGGACGCGCTGGCGCAATTGCGGAACCTCGCGTGGCGATGGGTGATCGTCGGCGATGGGCCGTTCCGCCGTGCGATCGAGGGCCGCGTCGCGGCCGACGGCCTGCGCGATCGGACGACGCTGGTCGGCCGAACCGACGACCGGACGCTTCACGCGTGGTACGAAGCCGCGTCCGTGTTCGTGCATCCCACGCAGTACGAGGGCAGTTCGATCGTCACCCTCGAGGCCATGGCGCATCGCCGAGCCGTCGTCGCGACGACGGCAGGCGGGCTGCCGGACAAGGTCGTGCCGTCGGTGACGGGCTGGCTCGTCGCACCCGGCGATGCACGGTCACTGGCCGACGCCCTGCGTTCGGCACTCGCGTCCGGCCGGAGGCTGGCAACCATGGGGCTCGCCGGCAGGGCGCTGGCCGAAGCGGAGTTCTCGTGGCCGCGCTCCGCTGACCGTATGCTGGCCGTGTTCGACGAGATCCTCAGGGAAGCGAAGCGCGCGTAACCCGCTCCGCGCGGCGGCGCCCGACACTAGCGGACAGCAGCCCCCGCGGGGTCGTCGAGGGACCGGAACAACCGCCAGACGATCCCGCACGCAGCCACGAACACGAGGACGGACATCATCGAGATCGCGCGCGGACCAGGGAGCCATGCCAGGCCGTCGTTCACGGCCGCCTGAAAGGCCAGCAGCCTGTCGGGTGCGACGTACGCGGGCAGGTCTCGGATCCGGTCGAACAGGACGCCCGCATCCGGGTATCGGAACCACTGCGACGCGGGCAGCATCACCACCGCACCCCCGAATCCGAACGTCGACACGTGCGCCAGCCAAAGCATCAGCGTTGTCGCGCCCCAGAGCCAGAGGAGCACGCGGTCGTGCAGGGCGAGCGGCACGAGCAGCATCAGGGCGACGTACGAGTGGTTGATGTGCGCGCGCGGGCCAAACTGCGACATCACGAGCGTCCCGAGCGTCAGCACGATGAACGCGACCTGGTCATCAGGCCAGGAAACGGCCGGCGGCCTCAGCCAGCGCGCGGCAGCGGCCACCAGAGGGGCTGCAGGTTCGCGGCGGCGCAGGCCAAGACGTACCGAGAAGGCGAGAAGCATGCCCAGGCAGATCAGCCCGGCCAGGGCGTTCCCCGCGGCCAGCGCGGGGCGGGAGATCTTCATGTCGAGGACGAGCCCGGGCTGGCCGGTCGCCTCCATGTAGGCCCACGAGACGAAACGCCACAACCCCGGGCCACCATTCGACATCTTCGCCATCGACGTCGAGACCGAGCGGTAGTTGTCGTACAACGCGAGCGGCGAACCCCCAGCCAACCAGATCGCCAGCGTCGTGGCCAGCGCGACGGTGCCAAGTCCCGCAACGAACCACACGATCGGGCGGCGAATCCCGCGGACGCATTGGACCGCAAGATAGAGCCCGAGCGGACCGGCAAAATGAAACAGGCCCTGCGGCTTGATCATCGCGCTGCACATCACGAGGGCGCCGGCCGCCGCCCACGCCCGGCGCTGGTCGGGAAGGCGGCGGAGCGCTAGCACGGCCAGCAGGCCGAACAGCAGGTGCGGGCCTTCCCAGAAGCCCCAGTAGGCACCGTGCAGGATGAACCACGGATTGATCCAGACCAGCAGGACGACCCACCGCCGGTCGCGAGGCGCGGCCAGCGCCACCAGCGTGAGACACGCCGCCAGGTCGAAGCCGATCACCAGCAGTTTGTACGGCGCCCACCAGAACCGCGGGATCCACTCCCCGGCCACTTCGGCCGCGCCGAACGCCGCGTATGAGAGGATGCCGTAGTTGACCGCGAAGGCATCCACCAGTCCGTGGCGGTGCACCGCCGCGCCCCACTCGAGGAGGATCTGGTAGACGTCCGCCATGCCGTTGAACAGCAGACCGGGCACGCGCAGCGCGACGCCGAGCAGCAGCAGCGCGATCGGGAACCGGCCGCCTGACGAGGGGCCTCGGCCGGTCATGGCGCCGAGGAATGGGGAGCCGCGATGCGGGGAATGGGTGGCCCGAAGAACCACGTCTTCAGGCGCACACGGGTGATGAGCACGATCATCTGCAGGCCCAGGACGAAGGCCACCCAGCGATTGCCGCACACCATGCTCTGCCCGATCCGCTGCTTGTAGTTGACCGGGATCTGCACGGTCCGGGCGCCGCTCATGATGCTGAGCATCATCATGTCCGGGCTGAAGTGAGAATCGCCGACGGTGAAGGCCGGCGTGATGCGATCCAGCGTCGCGCGGTCGATCAGACGCAGCGTGCACCCGACGTCGCTCAGGGTGGTGGAGTTGAAGAGGACCTCGACGTACTTGGCGACAGCCACGTTGCCCCACTTCATGAAGAGGCCCATGTTCGCGCCGGTCCAGATCAACTCGCGATTCGTGCGGCTTCCGAGCACCACGTCGAAGTCGGACGCGAAGGACAGCAGCTTGTGGATGTCGTTCGCGGAAAAGGAGCCGTCGGGCTCGGCCAGCACAATCAGGTCGCCAGTGGTTTCCGCCATCGCCCGCCTGCAGGACCATCCGTACCCCTGCCGGCGTTCTTCGACCTCCCGCGCCCGGGTCGCGGCGACTTCCTCGGACGTTCCCACGGCTGCGTTGTTGTTGCAGACCACGACCTCGTCGACCACGCCCGTCGCGAAGAAATCCTCGATGCACTGCCGGATCGATTCCTTCTCGTTGTAGGTCGGCAATGCCACCGACACGGTCTTCCCATTCCACATCACGATCGCTCCAGGGGTCGCGGCCTCAACGCATCGTCGCCGCGCATGTTGATGATAACTCGCGCACAGCCTCGAGCACCTGACTCGTGGTGATGCCGTCCAGGCAGTCGGGCACGTGGCCGCGGCATCGCTCCGGGGGCAGCCGAATCCGGTTGCACGGACTGCACGGGAGATCGATGCGCACGATTCGGCGCGACGCCGTCCATGGGGCGTAGCGGACCGGCTCCGACGGACCGAAGATCGCGACGACCGGCGTGCCCACGGCGGCAGCCAGATGCATGGGACCTGTGTCGCCGGTGATGAACACGGTCAGGCGTTCGAGGACGGCGGCGAGATCGAGTACATCCCCCGTGCCGGCAAGATTCAGGACTCGCACGGCGGCTGGCAGGGCGGACTGAACCTCGCTGACCAGGGTGGCATCGTGCGACGTGCCCGTCAGCACGATGGTGGCACCATGCGTCAGGCCGATGGCGGTCGCCACCTCCGCGAACCGGCCAAGGTGCCACTGCTTGACCGGCCGCCCTCCGCTGGCATGCACCCCGACACACAGCGATCCCCGGGCCGGTTCCAAGAGCGCGATCGCCCGCGCCCGCGCGGAGTCCGGCAGGCGGAGACGCGGGGCCGACGCAGGGCCCGGCGCCGCGCCAGGCACCGCGAGACCCACCAGGCGCATGGCGTTCTCGTGGGTGTGGATCGACGGGTCGTACGCCGCAGACTCGGTCAGCGCCGCGCGGCCGCCGCCCGTGTAGTAGCCCACTCGGCGGGGCGCCCCGCTGAGCCCCACGAGGACGTTGCTGCGGATGTCGGGTTCCAGATTGATGACGAGATCGTACCGGCGCGCTCGCCAGCCCCATGCGTGCGCGAGCAGTCTCGTCCACGTGGTCCCCGGGTTGTCCCTGGCCAGCCACGGTGCGTCGAGGGGGTCGACACGGTCGGCGACCTCCATCGCACGCGCCAGCGGCTCGTTCCAGCTCCCGACGACAAGATCGATCGTGGCCGAGGGCAGGCTGGCGCGCAGGAGGGCCAGTGCCTCGAAGGTCATGAGCAGGTCGCCGATGCGTTCCAGCCGCAGAACCAGCACGCGCTGCGGCGCCGTGTTGCTCCGGCGGGCCGGCCACGGCCGGAAGGCGGCCGCGAGACACCCGAGCACGAGATCCGCCAGGCCGACCGCCCAGCGCTCCCGCCGGTCGTAGATCTGCAGGTGGTTGAACATCGTCCGCCTACCGTAGCTCGACCGCCGTGAGCATCACGCCGAGATTCCGGTCGTCCGACGAGCCGGCGGCCATCCTGGGGCTCCAGGTTGGCGTCTCGAGGCGCACCACGACAAAACCGTCGCGCCGCCAGGCACGGGCCACGGCGTCGGCCGGGAGTGGGAGTACGAACGCCTGCGGCTCCGGAGCGGTCACCTCGACCTTGCCCGCGAGCTGATCGTCGACATACACGGATACCTGCGATGCGGGGACTCCCGGCGGCCGCGGCCCGCGGCCCATCCATATCGCGAGTTGGGACGCCTCGACCGCAGGAAGGCGGAGCCGTACCTGCGCACGCGCGGTCGACCATCGGAACCGGTAGCCGCCGCCGGTTTCTTTCGCCCAGAAGCCTTCCACCATGAAGTCATCCGCGCCGCCGATCTCCACGCGAACGCGGTCCGGGCTCCGTGGTGCGGACACGAATCGCCACAAACCGACCTCGAACGCTTTCCGGCGGACCTCGCGCGGGGCGCGTCCCCAGGAGCGTTCAAACTCCGGCACGGTGAAGCGCTCGTCGGAGATGAACTCGGCGTCCACGTACCGGCTCAACAGCGTTCCGCCTGCGAACCCCATGTAGAGGACACGCCGATAGCGTTGCTGGGCCCACGCGATCAACTCGGCGAAGTCGGTGGCCGGCGGGCGGTCCGAGACGAGAACCAGCACGTTCCTGGCGTACACATACGCAAGCGGAAGGCCCAGGACGTGAAGGTCGGACGACCCCCTCGACTCGACGATCACGAGGTCGTCGTCGCCGATCTGCGCGGCCAGGTGCTCGAGGCGAGGGATGACTCCCGCATACTCGACGTGGGACAGGACGGGCGCCGTCTCCTGGAGGAAGTCCCGGCTGGCGGCAGCCACCATCACGATGCCCACCAGCGCCAGCGCTCGGACCAGCCATGCGGATCTTCCGCCGGACGCGCGCCACGGCGTTGGAAAGACGGCGGCGCCGGCGAACAACAGGGTTGCCGGGAGGATGACGGAGAGGAAGCGCCGAGCCATCCAGAAGTGCTCGGGGACAATCCGGATCTTGTAGAAGAAGAACCCGCAGAACCCCGTGACGAGCATGACCATCAGCGGGTGAGTCCAGAACATGCGCGGTACGGTGAGCGCGTACCCGGCCACCGCCGCCGCCAGCAGGTACGGCGTCAGATAGTGCGTCGCAAACGTGCGCAGGGCATAGGCGTCGTGCGGGGCCAGCGGGCCGGCCGGCGCCCGAAAGAAATAGCCGTACACGGCGGCCGCCACAACGGCTGCAGCAAGGGCTGCCGGCAGCCAGGCCGGCGGGGTCGCCTTGCGGCGACCCAACAGCCCGAGCCCCGCGGCGGTCCCGGCGAGCCCGACGCCGGCCAACACCCAGTGCACCAGATGGAGGTTCTCGAGGAAACCGATGGGCTGATCCATGTACGGCCGGACGAACACCATGAGATACGCCGTGCCGGCGGCGGCCAACCCGACCAGCGGCAGCACAAACAGCGCTCTGGTGTGGCGCCCGACCGCGACATTCAGCGCGAGCGCCGCCGCCACCAACGCCAGCACGATAACCGCGTCCACGCGCAGGAACAACAGGGTGCCCAGCAGACCTGCGGCCGCCAGGGCGAAGAATCGGGCCCCGGTGGCTTCCATGCGGGCGTACGCGGCCATGGCGGCGAACAGCAGGGCCTGGAAGGCCACCTCCGAGTTCGGGGATCGCGCGAACCAGACCTGGGCGACATTCAGGCTCAATAGTCCCGCGGCGGCCGCCGCTGCCGGGCGGCCGAAGATCAGGGAACCGGCGAAGTACACCCCAAGGACCCCGAGAATCGCCCAGACCCCGGTCGTTCGGCGAACACCTGTCAGTCCGTCGATGCCATAGCCCAGGGCCAGCGACACCGGGTACAGGTGCGGGAACTGGCCCACTACGGTCCCTGCGGACGGGTCGAGGATGAGGAATCCCATGAAGCGACGAACGCGCCGGTCCTGACCCATCGAGAACACGAGACCGCGCAGATGCGGGGGCAATGTCGCCACCAGCGTGTCCGAGATGAAGAGTGAACCACGCTGGGCGATCTGAATGCCTTCTTCGGTATACACCCCGGGATCCCTTCCGCCGACCACATATTCCGCGGGAGGAAAGTACAACCAGAGGCCGATGGCGACGAGGAACGCGGGCACGAGGGCCGAAACGCCGACCTTCGCGGCAAAGGGTCC
>Ga0315278_10002268_pt1 | contig 17106 bp, 10 predicted proteins | sample YL17G06_0_MG_FD_203880 | JGI IMG/M metagenome (GOLD analysis project Ga0315278, IMG submission 203880) | Sediment microbial communities from Yellowstone Lake, YNP, Wyoming, USA - YL17G06_0 | ecosystem: Environmental > Aquatic > Freshwater > Lake > Sediment | place: USA: Wyoming | collected... | reverse complement strand
CCTCGCTTCCTCGCTTCCCTTTTTCCTGCCCTCTCACCGAGTCCAAATTTCCTTTCACAATTTTGGTTGTGGGATGATCGGGCCCCAGTTTTTCAAGCAAGGAATGATACGCCAGGGTTAACAGTTCCTTTGCCTCTTTAAGTTCGCCTAAATCCTTGAGCACCATGGCCAGGTACGATTGTTTTTTTGCAATATCAGGGTGTCCGGGTTCAAAGGATTTTTTATCCGCGTCCAACGCCGCTCGTAATAGGTCACGGGCCTCTCCAAGTTCGCCTAAATCCATGAGCACCAGGGCCAAGTTAGATTGTTTTTTTACTATTTCAGGGTGTCCGGGTGCAAAGGATTTTTTCGCCGCCTCCAGCGCCGCCTGTAACAGATTACGGGCTTCTTCAGGTTCGCCTAAATCCATGAGCACCAGGGCCAGGTTCGATTGTTGTTTGGCAATGATCGGGTTGCCGGGATTATGACTTTTTTCAGCGAAGTCTAATGCTTTTCTTTGATACTTTTCACCCAGGCGGTACCTTCCCAAATTCTCATGATGCCAGCCCATATAATCGGCAATATCGATGGCTTTTTGCGGTTCGATGACTTCCGAATCTAATAAAAAATCCGCGTGAGGCAGAACCTTTTCCAGTTGACGAAAGGAGAGCGTGTCTTTTTCATTTTCCACACGCGCCATTTCATCCCTAATGGCCGTAATGACATTCTTTTGCAATGGCTCACCCTCAGCCGTCAGGGAACGCACAAAGGCCGATATCAAACGGTGCATCCGGGGGTCTGTTTCCCCGTCCAATTCCAACAATGAAAGTTTGACATGCAACCGGCTCAACGCTTCATCCAACGGGTCCCGCAGCTTGCTTTCGGAAGCCGCGGGAAGGATTTTTCGCAGCACCCGGCGCGGAACCGGGGCCGGGGCCAACAGCGATATGGTCTGCAATACTTGTTGCTCAAACTCAGACGCCAGGTCCCAGCCCATACGGAACGTGGCCGCCACCTGCTTACTGTGACCCGTGGGCAATTGGTCGGCGTATTTTTCAGTAAAAATCTCCAGCGCCTCCATTTGCCCCAACAGTTCCTTTATGGAAATTTCCGGCCTTAAATTCAAAAAGTGCTTCACCAACTCCAACGCCAACGGCAATCCTTCCAACGCATCGATCAAGGGCTTCGCCTCTTCCGCTTCAAAGGACCGACCACCGGAATTCAAAAGAGTGAGCGCTTCCCCATGGTCCAATTTATTAAGATCATGGCAAAAATAATTAAAAAAATCCTTGCGCCGGGAGGTTACCAGGGTATAAATCGATTTTTCCGGCGGCAGCCAGGCTTGAATTTCCTCACCTTCGGGGAAATTATCCAGGACAATCAACGTTCGCTCCTTGCTGAGCTCTTGCCACAACATGGCCAATTGACTTTTTTCATCCATTTCCCTTTCCAGTTTGATACCCGCCGCTTCGGCCACCTGCGCCGTCATGGTCATGCGCCCCATTTCCGCTTCCACCCAGAAAACGCCGCCGGGGAAATAACGGCCGAAACGGTGCACATACTCAACGGCCAGTTGAGTTTTGCCCAGCCCGCCCATGCCCACCACCAGGCCCACACCTTGGACTACGGCCGTGTTGCACCGGCCCAAACCTTCATCGAGCTTCCATAAATCCTTGACCCGCCCGGCAAAATGCTCGCCCAGGGAACGGTGGGGCATGCGGTGTTTTGCCGGCAAAGGACACAACGGCGGCAATTTCGTGCGATCGATGGTTTTTTCTTCTTCTTCCACATAAACGCCGCCCAACTGCCGGCAAATCTTCGGGTAGTTTTTTTCAAATTCCCCTTCCGCTGAGATGTCGATATGTTGAATATTCTTTAAAAATGGAGGCAGCAGGTCTCCGCAGTCTTTTAACAAAAGAGGTATAATCTTTTTACTCTTCCCTGGGTGCAGACTCGCCATAACGGCGGTACGTTCTTTTTGACACCAATCGGAGTGAACGTAAGCCGGGGTCAGAATCGGAACGAAAAAGTCGCATTCATCCAACCTTTTTTCCAGTTCCAGCACCCAATTATCGCCCCCGGCGATGGATTCACTGTCGAAAAAACATTCCACACCATTCAGCTTTAACCGTCCAGGTAATCCCATCACAAACTCTTCATCGCTGTGACTGTAACTTAAAAAAACCTTACTCATGGCGCACGCCCTTTTCCCTCAATCGTCCGAAACACTATCCTATAGTTTACCATATCCATGATTAAATTCCAAATGCTGTGAAAATAGCCACAAAGGCACCAAGGCACCAAGGTACACCAAGGGGTTTTATTATAAAAAAAATTTTTATCTTGGTGTTCCTTGGTGTCTTGGTGCCTTGGTGGCAAAAGCTTTCGTGGACTTATGTTTTTCAATAATCAATCCTTTTTTGTGATTGATCATTCGAACCTATAATGATATAATTTTAATATGGGAAAACATGAAAAATTCCTTTTGAAAATTATAAGCGGCTCTTCAGATAGAAATATCGATTTTAAAGACCTTTGTACCTTTCTGAAACAATTGGGCTTTGCGGAGTATATACGAGGAAGTCATCATATTTTTCGAAGAGAAGGAATTGTGGAAAAGATCAACCTTCAAAGTGATGGGAGTAATGCAAAACCATATCAAGTCAAACAAGTACGGAATATTATCCAAAAATATGGATTAGGAGATTTGTCTAATGTATAAATATGAGATCATTATGTACTGGAGTGATGAAGATAACGCCTTTGTTGTCGAAGTACCGGAACTCCCCGGTTGTATGGCGCATGGCAGCACTCAGACAGAAGCTCTAAATAATATCAGTGACGTTATGAAACTCTGGATCGATGTTGCTCATGAGCATGGAGACCCGGTTCCGGAACCCATGCGCCATCGCCTGATGTACGCATAGATGCATAGCCATTGATCGTTTTTAAGTGTCAAATAGGAGGTAATGGCGATGCCGCGGAATGTTCTTAGAGTCGATATAGATGAAGCCAAATACATTATCACCCAACAACTAAGAAAAATCGCCAACGGGAATTTTCCCGGAAACCTTCCCCCGGCCCTGCAATGCAAAGCAAAAATCCCCTACCGGGACCCCCTAAAATGGCTCCACTCCCAGGTAGATATTACCCGGTTCTACTTCCATGGCCGCGACTCCCGGGATATGGAAACCGCCGGCGTCGGCGCCGCCGATGTTATTTATGCCCCGGAAACCCTCGACTACGCATCAACCTTTGCCCATATGCGCAAATACCTGGCCCCGGAATTCCCTGACCTTAAATACTACGGCGGCTTCTCCTTCGCCCCCGGACATATCGACGCCGACTGGAAACCCTTCGGCGCTTGCCGGTTTTTCATCCCCCGATTCCAACTGATCGTAAAAGAAAAAGAGACCTTCCTGGTTTGTAATGTCATCCCCAACAACGAAACCCCGGAAAGCATGGAAAAAATAATCTCGCAATTGGAACGGTTGAATTTCACCGACCCCGGGGAACTCCCGGGACCGGGGAAACCGACCTCCCGCATCGATTCCCCCAACCATGACCAATGGCTGGAAATTTTAACCCGCGTCATCGCCGAAATCAAAAACGGCCAATATAAGAAAACCGTGCTGGCGCGAAAAGTGGAACTGCTTTTTGAGAAACCAGCGGACCCTGTTTCCATCCTGTCTTCGTTGAAACAAACATCCTCCAGGCGATACGATTTCCTCTTCCAATTCGACGGTAAAACCGCCTTTTTAGGTTCCTCGCCGGAACAACTTTACCGACGGAACGGGCGGACCATCGAAAGCGAAGCCATTGCCGGCACCCGTCCACGGGGGAAAAATGAACAGGAAGACGCCGGCCTGGCGGAAGAATTAATGAATTCCAATAAAGACCGCAGGGAACACGATTTTGTCATCGATGCCATCGAAAAGGAACTTCGCCCCCTCTGCGTTTCCCTGGAGGTGGACCGCCAGAAAAGCCTGCTGACCCTTAAAGAAGGAATCCATCTCATCTCTCATGTGAAAGGGACATTAAAACCGGCGGTTACGGATGAAATGCTGATCGGCGCCCTGCACCCGACGCCGGCTGTGGGCGGTTGCCCGCTGGAAAAAGCCCTGGCCGTGATCTGTGAATCCGAGCCTTTCAAAAGAGGATGGTACGCCGGGATCATCGGCGCGGTGGGCCGCGAATCCGTTGATTTTGCCGTGGGCCTCAGGTCCGCATTGGTTAAAAACAACTTACTCTCCCTTTATTCCGGCGTGGGCATCGTCGAAGGCTCTATCCCGGAAGAGGAATGGCAAGAAGTGGATGATAAAACGATTAATTTTATGAATATTGTAAACTCCCTGGATTCATCTTTACTTTTGCCTCCGGCGGGTCAGGACCCTTTTGAAAAAGTGTCCCGACACCCCCTAAAACTTTTGACTATTAATAATTTCCAGGGTATTGACAACAACAAACAATGAAAATACATGAAGCACCCAATTTAAATTACGCCTGGGCGGAACTGATTATCGAAGAACTGACCCGGAACGGCGTGGACTTATTCTGCATTGCCCCGGGTTCGCGATCGGCCCCATTAGTTGCCGCGGCGGCCCGTCACCCCAAAGCCCGCACCGTGATTCATTACGATGAACGGGGCCTGGCCTTTTACGCCCTGGGCCATGTTTCGGTTACCCGGCGGCCGGCCGCGCTGATTTGCACTTCGGGAACGGCGGCGGCTAATTTTTTCCCGGCCATCATCGAAACTTCTAAAAAGAAACTGCCGCTGATCCTCTTAACCGCGGACCGTCCCCCGGAACTGCGGGAAACCGGCGCCCACCAGACCATCGACCAGGTCAAACTTTACGGCAATTATGTCCGCTGGTTCGTGGATTTACCGGCCCCGGACCTGCAAATCAAACCGGAAACCTTGCTAACCACCATCGATCAGGCGGTATTCCGCGCCAAAGACCCCATGTCCGGCCCGCCCGGTCCTGTGCATCTCAATTGCATGTTCCGCGAACCCCTGGCGCCGGATAAAATCGATTTCAACGCCCCGGCTTACCTTGAATCCATCGACCGCTGGTTAAAGGGCGACCATGTTTACACTACTTACACCACGGGAAACCCCAGGGCGGATTTTTCCCAGGATCAACGCCTGCTTTCTATTCTCAATAACACGGCCCGCGGAGTTATTGCCGTGGGCAAATTGGGTTCCCCGGAAGAGCAGCAGGCGGTACTCAAACTTTCAGAGAAATTGGGTTGGCCCATTTTCCCGGATATCGTTTCCGGTTTGCGGACGCTTAGTCACCCGAACATCATTCACTATTATGACCAGGTGCTTTTATCCGACGCCTTCTTAAAGAAATTCCCCGTGGATACGGTTCTTCATTTGGGTGGGCGTATTACCTCGAAACGTTGGTACGGGTATATTGAAAAATTGCGGCCGGCCAATTACATTTCCGTACTTTCTCATTCCTTGCGCAATGATCCGCTGCACATTGTATCGCTGCGGGTGAAGTCGCGGGTGCTGGATTTCATCGAAACGCTGCTGCCTCCGGCGGGTCAGGACCCTTTTGAAAAAGGCCCTCACGGAGGGCGAGGTTCCCGACACCCCCTAAAACTTTTGTTAACTTCGAAACCGGCAGGCGAATATCTCCACTGGTTGCGCCGGGCGTCCGAAGCGGCGGGGCGGGTTATCGAAGAGGTCGCGGCCAAACGGGAATTTATCGATGAGATCGGCGCGGCCCGCGCCATATCGAAACTGATACCGCCGGGGCGCGGCCTATTTTTATCCAACAGTATGGCAGTGCGGGAAATGGATATGTACGCCGTCCCGGGCGGCGGAAACCCCATTACCGGCGGGAACCGCGGCGCCAGCGGCATCGACGGCGTCATTGCCTCGGCCTGCGGCTTTGCCCGCGCCCTGGGCGCCGGCGCCACCCTGCTCATCGGCGACCTGGCTTTCCTGCACGATTTGAACTCCCTGGCCCTGGTAAAAACCCTGGAAAAACCGCTCATCATCACGGCGATCAATAACGACGGCGGCGGCATATTTTCCTTTCTTCCCATTGCCGCGTCCCCGGCGGCGGCGGATATTTTCGACCGCTGTTTTGGGACGCCCCACGGCTTCGAGTTTTCCCACACCGCGCAGATGTTCGGCCTGGATTATTATTCCCCCAAAACCATGACCCAGTTCAATGACGCTTACCAACAGGCAATGAAAGCGAAAAAATCCGTTATCATCGAAATAAGGACGGATAGAGAACAAAATTATAAATTGCACCGGGATTTGCAAAATAAAATTAAATCGCAAATCGATGGAGTAAAATAAAAACGTGTCCACAGATTACACAGATTACACTGATTATAAGAATTATAAAAATTACATGAATTGTTTTTTTAAATCTGTGTTAATCTGTGTAATCTGTGGACAAAAGTTTTTAAGGAGTTAGTGATGACAGTGCACGTTAAATGGGAAAAAGCGGGTGATTTTGAAGATATCAAGTACCATAAGTTCGAAGGTATAGCCAAAATCACCATTAACCGGCCGGAAGTCAGGAACGCTTTCCGGCCATTGACAGTCGAAGAGATGTCATGTGCGCTGGATGACGCCCGCGATGATGAACAGATCGGGGTGGTTATCCTGACCGGTGAAAGCGAGAAAGCCTTTTGTTCCGGCGGCGACCAGCGGATTCGCGGGGAAGCCGGCTACAAAGACGGTAAGGGTCTTCACCGTTTAAATGTACTGGATTTCCAGCGTCAGATGCGCACCTGCCCGAAGCCCATCATTGCCATGGTGGCCGGGTATGCCATCGGCGGCGGTCATGTGCTGCACCTGGTGTGCGACCTGACCATTTGCGCGGATAATGCTATCTTCGGCCAGACCGGTCCTAAAGTGGGTTCGTTCGACGGCGGTTATGGGGCAGGGTACCTGGCCCGCATCGTGGGGCAGAAAAAAGCCAGGGAAATCTGGTTCTTGTGCCGGCAATACAATGCGCAAGAAGCCCTGCAAATGGGAATGGTCAATAAAGTGGTTCCTTATGAGCAACTGGAAGCGGAAACGATTCAATGGTGCCGCGAAATCCTGGCCAATTCGCCGATGGCCATTCGTTGTTTGAAAGCGGCGTTAAACGCCGACTGTGACGGTCAGGCGGGGCTGCAGGAGTTGGCCGGGAATGCCACCATGTTGTTTTACATGTCGGAAGAAGGACAGGAGGGTCGGAATGCTTATTTGGAAAAGAGGAAACCGGATTTTACAAAGTTTCCGCGAAGACCTTAACAAAAGTTTTGGGAGGTGTCGGAACCCTTTTTCAAAAGGGTTCTGACCCGCCGGAGGCAAAATTAAATGGAAAAGAAGACATGGATATTGGCCTGTCGCCCCAAAACACTACCGGCTGCGGCTGCGCCGGTGATTATGGGAACGGCCATGGCTTACGGCGATAAAGTTCATCACTTCCCTTCGGCGCTGTTGGCCCTGCTGGGCGCTTTGCTGATCCAGATCGTCGCGAACCTGGTAAACGACTATGCGGACTTCAAAAAAGGAACCGATAACGGGGACCGCATCGGACCCGTACGGGTCACGCAAGCCGGGCTGGTTACCCCGGTGCAAATGCGAAGAGCCATTGGTATTGTTATTTTTATGACGGTGTTGGTTTCCCTTTACCTGGTTTACCGGGGTGGGTGGCCCGTGGTTATTATCGGGGCCTTTTCCATCCTTTCCGGCGTTCTCTATACCGCCGGTCCCTTTCCCCTGGGATACCTGGGACTGGGCGACATCTTTGTATTGATCTTTTTCGGTCCCGTGGCCCTGGCCGGGACCTATTATGTGCAAGCGCTAACAGTCAATTGGATCGTTATCCTGGCCGGTTTTGCCCCGGGTTTCTTATCCGTAGCCATTTTGACTGTAAACAACCTGCGGGACATTGAGGGCGATAAAAAGGCAGGTAAGAGAACGCTGGCGGTCCGTTTCGGGAGAAATTTCGCCATGGATGCATATTTTTATTCATTGTTGTTGGCCTGTCTTATCCCGGCGGCTATCTTTCTGACTACGGGCCGTTATCACCTGGCCCCGCTGGCGGCTTTAACTTTGTTCTTTGCGCCGAAACCGCTTAAAGCGGTTTTCTCAAAAACCGACGGGCCGTCGCTCAACAGCGCGTTGGCGGATACCGGGAAACTGCTGTTGATTTACGGAATCTTGTTTTCCATCGGCTGGATATTTTCTACAGCCAGTCCTTCTAAATTGTCCGTGTTTTGTCCGTGAAAGTCCGTGGCTAAAATAAAAAATGAATATAATGGAAATTAGCATCGAAAAAGCTGGAATTTACAAATATAGTATCCCCTTTGTTTCTCCGCTCCGTATTGGAACGCAGACGCTGACCGCCAGGGAAGGGTTGGTAATCGAATTAACCGGCGCCGATGGCGCCCGTGGTTATGGGGAGATAGCCCCGCTGGAAGGGTTTAGCGTTGAGACCCTGGAACAGGCGGGGCAACAAATCCTTGAACTGGCGGAAAAGTTGCCGGGGAAGGTTTTTGATGTGGAGTTTAACAAACCGGGGCGCCGGTTCCCTGTCATTCATGACCTTCCGGGAAATCTTTATGCTTCTGTTTGTTTCGGCCTGGAAACGGCGGTCATACACCTGGCGGAAACTAGTTTAAACAAATCCTTCCCGGAAATTATTTCTCAAAACCCGAAAAAACAAATCCCGGTGAATGCTTTGCTGCACACGGACATTTCCCAACCTGGCGTTGGCGTCCGCGAAGAATTAGGGAAATTGGTGGCCGATGGATTTAAGACCATTAAAATAAAAGTAGGGCGGGGATCGTTGGCGGGGGATATGGAAATGGTGAACCGGGCGGCGGAGGCGCTTCCGGCGGGGGTTCGGTTACGGTTGGATGCGAACCGGTTATGGGATTTTGAAACGGCGTTGGCATTTGGGAAGGGGGTGGATAAGCGGTTTATCGAATACATAGAGGAGCCTTTTGTTATTAATGATACTGGCCAAATCTCCGAATTTAATTCGCAAACAGGGATTGGGGTGGCGTTGGACGAATCGCTAAATAGTATTATTTCCAGTGGGTTGGATATACCGGTGGGGGTAGTTGCATTTATATTAAAACCTACCTTATTGGGGGGATTTGGGCGGACGGGGGAGTTGGTGGACCTGGCGATGGGTTATGGAATTAAGCCGGTAATCAGTTCCTGTTTCGAGGTAGGGCCGGGGTTTACGGCGCTTTTAAAAATGGCGGCGGCTATAGAAGGCGACAGCGCTTCGGGATTGGATACATTAAAGTACCTGGAGGGGAGTTTGTTTTCACGGGCGGTGAAGATAGAGAACGGGTTCATTAACATTAAAAAAATAGCCACGGACGAACACGGACAAACACGGACTAAGGCAAAAAAACTTAAGTCCACGGATTATTAAAGGGAAGGGGACAATAAAGAAAAATTTTTTCTTGAAAAATGCCGGTAAATATGTTATGTTTTTACTTTAAACTGCGAATGATCGAAAGGAGACATATTCCCCTTTTCAACAGTGCCTGCGTCGGCTGCTGTTCCGACCGCCGAAACAACATTGTAAAGAGATTTCAAATTTTGAAATATAGGAGGAAAAAATGTCATTTTTAGCAAGTTACCCATTAACCATTTACGTTGCGAACACATTCGATCCCGCGGATAAAGTCACACTCAAAGTGAAGTACCACCGGATGCTCACGTACTATGCCGCTGGAGAACTGCAGCATCGAATTGACACCAATGCTTTGCGTCAACTTTATACAATCGAAGGCGGCGAACGAATCGGTTTTCCCCTGGATTTGGCGAGCGAATACCTGGAAATAACCCTCGGGGGAAACGTCACACTCAGCACAGATTACTACATCCAGGCCGGTGCAAAGGCGAAGTGTAGTTTCTCGGGAGATTTCAACGGTCAATTATTCGTCTGGAAAAAAGACGGAGCAATACAAAACCCGAGGATAGAGACATTTTTTGAAGGAAACGACGTAGACAGAACCCTGGGATCGGACGAGTCGTTCTATGCAGGTGGTAAATGGAAAATCCTGGCGGGGAGCGCCAACACTTGGACGCTGACAATTAAGAAATACAATTTTGACCCGGAAGAAGATGATGTGGTTATCGGGCCGGGAACTCCAGGCTAAGGGGGTTATAAAAATAGTTACTAAAAGACGATCCTGGTGGCGCTTTATTATTTTCGGGTTTATCCTTGCGGGGCCGTTCCCCGTGGACGCCCCGCATCTCTACTGCCGCGCCGGTATGCAGGAAGACCGCGGGATAAAATATACCCGTAATTACAGCCGGAAAGATTATAATAACGAATCCCAGAACTGGTCGATAGTACAGGATAAACGCGGCATTATTTACGCAGGGAACCAGGGCGGCGTCATGGAATTCGACGGCGTCTCCTGGAGAGAAATCCCTGTCCCCAATAAAACCGCGCGCTCCCTGGCGGTGGCTGATAATGGCATCATTTATGTCGGGGGAATGGACGAGATCGGGTTCCTGGCCCCCGATACCGGACAAAAACTGCAATATGTTTCCCTTATCCCTCAACTGGATAAACAATACAGGGACTTCTCCTATGTATGGCGAACCCATGCCGCGAAAGATGGCGTCTATTTCTGCACCTCTAAATTCCTTTTCCTTTGGAATGGAAACAGGATAAAGACCTGGACGGCCAACCCCGGGACTTCCTTTTCCCCACCCTTTTTATGCGCTGGAAAACTATATACCCGGCAAAAAGACGCCGGTCTCCTTGTCCTGGAAAACAACGCATTCGAATCCATCCCCGGCGGAAAGGAATTCGCATCCAAAAAAATCTACATGATGGCGAACTTCGAACCGGGTAAAATACTCATCGGCGCCCAGACCGACGGCTTCTACCTCTATGATGGAGAAAAGGCGACCCCTTTCGCAGCGGACCGGTTGAAGGTTGTCAACGAATACTACCTTACCCACGGCATCCGTTTATCTTCCGGGGATTTCGCCCTGGCCACCTTTCGCGGGGGCCTTTTCATTATCGACAACCGCGGCAGTGTGAAACATGTATTCGACAAATCCTCCGGCCTCCAGGATAATACCGTGTGGTTTGTTTTCGAGGATTTCCAGGGAAACCTGTGGCTGGCCCTCGACAGAGGAATAACAAAAATCGAAGCCGCTTCCCCCTTTTCTATCTATGACGAGACCCATTCGAACCTGCCCGGGCAGGTGCTGTCGGCGACGAGACACGGACCGGGCAACACACTGTATGCCGGCTCCACCACCGGTTTGTATTATCTTACGGATACGGGGAAATTTCTCCAGGCGCCCGGGATATCCGGGGAATGCCGCTCGCTTCTCTCTACCGGCGATTCGCTCCTGGCCGCCGCAAGCACCGGTATTTTCCAGGTTGAAAAGAACGGGAACCGGTTGATCGTTAAAGAGCATACCTATGTTTTACACCAATCGCGCTCCAATCCGAACCGTATCTGGGCCGGGCAGATGAACGGCCTGGCGTCGTTGGTCCGAAGTAACGAAAATGACGGAAACGCCCAGTGGACGCTGGAACAAAGGTTTGAAAATATCTCCCGCGAAATAATGACCATTGCCGAAGACGCAAACCAGGACAAAAACGGGGACCTGTGGCTGGGGACCCTGACCAACGGCGTTTTAAAAGTCGCCTTCTCTCCCGGCGCTCCCGGCGCTCCCGGCGGCGCGCTTCAACCGCCCGTTGTTACCGTGTATGATCAGGCAAACGGTTTGCCCCCGGACGCGGTGTATGTTTTCAGGGCGGCGGGGCATATCATGTTCGCCACCCCAAAAGGGATATTCCGCTTCAATGAGAAAAACAAAACCTTTGTTCCCGACACAACGTTGGGGGAGGAATTTGCCGGCGGTGAAAACGGGAGAAGTGTATTCTACATCGTGGAAGACACAAATAAACATATCTGGTTCCATTCCAAATCCAGGAATATCCTGGCCGTTCCACGGCCCGACGGGACGTACCAACTTTATAAAAAACCCTTTCTCAGGATTCCCCTGACCCAGGTGAACGATTTCTATCCCGATGGGGATGTCGCCTGGTTTGCCAGCCTGGACGGGTTGATTCGTTTCGATACAGGCGTAAAAAAGAACTGCGATCTCGATTTCCAGGCCCTTATCCGCAAAGTGCTGGTGGATGGGACCCCGGTATTTAACGGTTATAAAGGATATAAAAGAGAGAAAGACCCCGGGGATCGCTTCCCGCTTATGCCGGTTATGCCGGTTATGCCGGTTATCCATTACAAAAACAGGAACCTCCGTTTCCATTTTGCCGCCCCCTTCTTCGAGGCGGAATCCGAAACCCTGTACCAATGTTTCCTGGAAGGATACGACAGCCGTTGGACCGCCTGGACCGGGGAACGCTGGAAAGATTATACCAACCTTGATGCCGGGGTCCACAAGTTCCGCGTGCGGGCGAAAAATGTGTACGGCAATATAGGCCGTGAAGACTCCTTTCAATTTAAAATACCGCCCCCCTGGTACAACACCTGGTGGGCCATTTCCATTTACGCCCTTGCCGCTGTCTTCATGGTCTTTCTAATCGTGAAGGGGCGCTCCCGGAAACTGTTGAAGGAAAAACAAATCCTTGAACAAATCATCGATCAACGTACAAAGGAGATCAAAGACAAAAACCTGCAATTGGAGGAACAGTCGGAAAAGCTCGAGGAGATGGATAAAATAAAATCCCGTTTCTTTGCCAACATTTCCCATGAGTTCCGCACCCCCCTGACATTGATCATGGGGCCGCTGGAAAAGATGTTGTCCCGCTACCGGGAGAAAGAAGAGGAAAAAGACCTGAAGTTGATGCTTCGAAGTTCACGGCGGCTCCTGGGCTTGATCAACCAACTGTTGGAACTCTCGAAATTCGACAGCGGCAAAGTCCAATTAGAGGTTTCCCGGCAGAACCCGGTCACCTTTTTAAAAGGAATAACCGCTTCCTTCGAGATACTGGCCGACCGGCGGGAGTTGGATTTGAGATTCCGGGCGGAAGAGGAAGATATTACCCTTTACATCGATCTCGCAAAGATGGAAGAGGTCATGTGCAATCTCCTGGGCAACGCCGTCAAATTCACGCCGGCCGGGGGGAGAATTATCGTGTCGGTAAAAACTAGTCCCGAAAATGTGGAAATATCCGTCGCCGATACCGGACCCGGGATTCCCCCGGAAGATATGGCGCATATATTTGATCGATTTTACCAGGCGGACAGTACCCATGAACATCACCGGAAAGGGTCCGGCATCGGCCTGGCCATCGCAAAAGAGCTGGTGGAACTCCACGGGGGGGAAATAAGCGTCCGCAGTATCGAAGGTGAAGGCACGGAATTTATCATCCGTTTACCGCGTGTCCCGGCTGACGTTAAAGGGGGCGTTCCCGCCGACTATAAACAAAAGGAGCGGGCCTATGAGCCGGTGTTTGATGTGGATAGTGAGGAGGAAGAAAAAGAGGAACCCGGGCCGGAAACGTTAACAACGGCGGATGCGGATGGAAAACACATGGTCCTGGTGGTGGAAGACAGCGCGGATATGCGGGCTTACATCAGGGGCACCCTTGAGCCGTTTTATACCGTCGTCAATGCCGTGGACGGCAAAGAGGGTATCGAAAAAGCGCGGGAATTTATTCCCGATCTTATTATTAGCGATATTATGATGCCGGGGGTGGACGGATGTGAATTGTGCCGGGTGTTGAAAAGCGCCAGGGAAACCAGCCATATCCCCATCATATTACTGACCGCCAAAGCGTCCGAGGCCAATATTTTAGAGGGGTTGGAGACTGGCGCCGACGATTATATCACCAAGCCTTTCAGCACCAGGATATTGTGCGCCCGTATCAAAAACCTCATCGACCTGCGCCGTCACCTGCAGGAAACCCTTAACCGGGAGATGACCTTTCAGCCAGCTAAAATATCCGTATCCCCTATCGATAAAGAATTTCTTCACGATTTGCAGGCGGTGATCGATGAGAATATAACGGAGCCGGATTTTAACGTGGAAGATTTGAGTAAGAAGCTTTATATGGGGCGGACTACGCTGTACAGGAAGATATTGGCTTTAAGCGGCGAATCTCCCACCGATTTTATCCGTTCCTATCGCCTGAAACAGGGGGCGGAATTACTGAAAAAGAAAAACATCAGCGTTCTCGAGGCGGCGTTTGAGGTTGGATTTTCCAGCGCCAATTATTTTTCCAAGTGTTTTAAGAAGAAGTTTCACCAGTTGCCCACCACGTTCAAGGAAACGGAATTGTCTTAGGCATAACTCTTGCCATTTAGCCGTTTTCATACTTTAAACCGCATTTTGGAACGAAATTACCGGGAGTGGAACGTACGTACTCTTTTTTCATGAATGATGGAACGATTTTACCCTTCATTTCGGAACGCCATTACCCTTTTCCCAATAGTATTTATAACATAATAAAGGCGTATCGTTTGACAAAGGAAAAAATCGAACGGTCGCGGCCTTGCGCAAGGGTGTCTGTTGTGTGTGGCGGATACGGAAGGGTTTTTGAAAGTTTTACCCAGGAAAAACTTTTGACAATACATTAATCAAAAATAGGAGGAATTATGAAACAGAAACATGAAGATGATTTAAAAGAAAATGTGAAAGCTGTATGGCAAGCGCCTGGCGTTTACAACGCAGTAACTCCAATTGTTGACACATGTACCCTGACAGTCACTATTGTAGTCTATGAACAATATGGAAAGCTCTACGTAGATTGGAGTTCACCGCTGCCTTATGCTGTGTCCAGCAATGAGGGAATCGTTGTCGAGACAGATAAAGGGGTGGTTGCGTCACTTCAGGTTGGTCAAAATTATGGCCGCTTCCCAACTGAATTAAATTATGGATCTCAATACAAAGTAAGTTATGTTGCTGTGAACGTTGCCACGAATCAACATTGTATTTATTGTAGTGTTACAACAGTTTAGAAAAGATAAGGGGACAGGCCGGGAAAAAAGGAGATTCCCGGCCTGTGGTCCGCGCCGAATGTCAAAAATGTGTGTGGTTTGGTGTATCGGAAGGGTTTTTGAAAGTATATCCCATGAAAACTTTTAAGAATATAAAACTAAAAATAGGAGAAATTAAAATGAAATTTAAAACAATTATTACGGTACTGACGCTGCTGCTTCTCGCAGTATTGATGCCCTGCTGTAAAACGTCGATTTCGGAAACATCTGGAACAAAACTTCAACCAGATAAGGTGTTTGCTCCTGATGAAGCCAGGGATTCGGATGGAGATGGCTTGACAGATCAACAGGAAGCAGAACTCGGAACAAACCCGAATGATCGTGATACGGATCATGATGGTTTGACCGACGGTTATGAGCTTTCATACGACTATGCGGCGTCGATCGGTGCATTATCTGCCGGCTGGGCGAAGGATAAGCAGGAACCGGTTAAAGTCGACCAGGATCAGGATAAAATCCATGCTGCCCTCGACAATGACGATAATGGCAACAGTGTACTCGATGGAGAAGAAGACGCCGATGGGGATGGCGTCCCCAATGCGCTGGAGTTTTATGGGTATAAGTATAATGCCCTTAATAATAAGTTTGAGGGCTGCCGGAATGGACAGGGAGATATCGTGATGTGTCCAAAAGAGGGGTATTACTTTACCGACCCCACACAATTTTCCACCGACCAGGACCCTTACGGCGACGGCATGGAAGTATCGAATGTCGGGATGGATCAATCGGTCAAATCCCCTGCCGATAACCCTTTGATACCTGCTTACGCAGACGTCTATGTAGCGATGCGCAATTTTACGGTTACCCCCATAAAGGAAATCACCACCAGCCGGGGTGGACAGACGCAAAATTCCTGGACGAATTCAACCACCGATGAGAAAGAGGATGAATTCAACTGGAATGTCCAGACGACTGCTGGAGGAAAATATGATTTTGGTTTACTTGGAGATTTTAGCTTAGAATTTTCCTTATCGGCAGGTTGTGGGGGAAGGTATGCCAGCAGGCATTCCGTTACCTCATCCAAATCCGGCTTCACACAGGAGGACTGGAACACTGCCACCACCGTGAACACGTCTCAAGCCGCGAACCTTACACTGGATTTGCTATTTCAAAATAAAGGAACGGCTTCTGCCAGTGAAATAAAACCGACATTTAACCTGAAATTGGGAGATGAGCTTATCATGAGTTATACGGTGCAGGAGGATAATAAAATCGATGTCCTGCCGCCTGGAGGTGAATCCACTGAATTTGCCTACGGCGACCAGGATAAAAATAAGATTACAATTACCATGGACCAATTGCAAAAAATCCAGATGGGAGTCCCCCTGCTTATCGGGATCCCGCAAATGGGCGCCATGGTCGCCAAACAGGATGGAAAAGGGGGGTGGACCAAAACGCAGCAATGGGCCGATTACCAACCCAGCATTGAAGCGGTATGCGCTCATTTAACCATCGATAGTCGTGACGCCAGTAAGACGATGGTGGACTACCTGGTCTATGCTTCCAGTACCCATAAGAATAACAACGGCCCCAGGATTAAACTAAAAGATATACTTGGTTGGGTTCTGACTGATGATTTCCAGATGGTTCCGGGAGGCGGCTTGACGATATACGGTAAAAATGAAACTCATTGGGCTGTGGGTTTCTCAGAAAATGCATGGGAAAAAGTAAAGGCACAACTTAATGACCCCCAGGGAGCAAACGGCGACTTAATGGAAGTGGTGGTATACCAGGATTCACCGCTGTGGGAAATCCTTTTTTCAGGAATTTCTGAAAGCGATCATCCCGAAATTCATTGGGCTTATTATAGCCCAGTCGATAACAGCGTATCAGCTTATGTAACCGACTATTTCGGTATCGAGTCGGTTTATTTCATCGTATCTGCCGATGAAAAATATGAATTGATCGATGATAAAGGCACAGGCGTTTATAAAACAATCTTGCCGGGAGGTTACACATTTCGGGACAGTGAGACGGTAAAAGTCAAAAATGTCAGGGATAAAGAAATCGAAAAACCGGTGGCAATTTCCGGTATGGGCAAACCGGTTTGGAGTATGTTCAAGTATGACTCGAAACGTACGGGACGCTGCCCATACTCGGGGGCGCAGGAGGCTGTTCAGAAATGGCAATTCAAAACCGGAT
>Ga0315278_10002267_pt1 | contig 17110 bp, 14 predicted proteins | sample YL17G06_0_MG_FD_203880 | JGI IMG/M metagenome (GOLD analysis project Ga0315278, IMG submission 203880) | Sediment microbial communities from Yellowstone Lake, YNP, Wyoming, USA - YL17G06_0 | ecosystem: Environmental > Aquatic > Freshwater > Lake > Sediment | place: USA: Wyoming | collected... | reverse complement strand
GGGTCGGCGAATTAATGAGCCGTCTCAATAACGATGTGGTCGGCGCGCAGAACGCCATCAGCAACACCATCGTGGGCATCATCACCAACATCATAGAAGGGATCGCCATCCTTGCGGTGATGCTCTCCCTCGAATGGAAATTGACCCTGATCAGCGTGCTCATCCTGCCCCTGTTCATCCTGGCAGCCCAGAGGCTCGGCTCGGTTCTGCGGACCATTGCCCGCGAATCGATGAACCTGAATGCCCGCATGAATGCCCACATGAACGAGACGCTCAACATCGGCGGCGCCCTGCTGGTGAAACTGTTCGGACGCGCCAACACGGAAACCAGCCGCTTCAGTGACCGTGCTGGCGGTGTCCGCGATATAGGCATCCGGCGGGCGGTGCTCGGGTCGTCGTTCTTTATCGTGATGGGTCTCGTCAGCGCGGTGGGCACGGCCCTGGTCTACGGGCTGGGCGGGTGGTATGTCATTCAAGGCACCTTCACCATCGGCACCATTGTTGCCTTCGGTTCGTATCTCGGTCAACTCTACGGCGCTTTACAGGGGCTGGCGGGCGCGCCGGTTGAGTTCTCAACCTCCATGGTCAGTTTCGAACGGGTCTTCGAGGTGATCGACCTTCCGCAGGATATTCCCGAAAAGGAATCCGCCATCATTCCGAAGGAGATCAAAGGGGATCTTGAGTTCGACGATGTTCATTTTCGTTATGAGCCGGATAACACAAAGATCCTGCGCGACGTGCGGCGTTTTGGAAAGATGGAAGACGTGGGCGGAGTGTTTTCGGGCGATGGATCGGCCTCCGAACCTGGACGGCAGGCGGCAGACCAGGGGCACGAAGGTCCCCTGCCCGGAGCCGACCAGCGCGCAGGAGAGGCTGCCGCCCAGGGTTCTGACCCGGAGGCACTCTCCCAGGCACGGGCTGTTGCCCTCGAAGGGATCTCGTTCCGAGCCGCCGCCGGGCAGCTCGTTGCGCTCGTCGGTCCCTCCGGCGCCGGCAAGACCACGCTGACCTATCTCATTCCGAGATTATATGACCCCACCTCAGGCGTCATCCGCATGGATGGGATGGACCTGCGGGACCTGGCGCTCGATTCTCTTGCAGCCACGGTGGGCATGGTCACGCAGGAAACCTACCTCTTCCACGATACCATCCGCACCAACCTCACCTATGCCCGTCCCGACGCTCCGGCCATAGAAGTGGAAGCAGCCGCCCGCGCCGCCAATATCCACCAGTTCATCGCCGACCTTCCCGACGGTTACGACACGATCGTGGGCGAGCGCGGTTACCGCCTGAGCGGCGGGGAGAAACAGCGCATCGCCCTGGCGCGCGTGATCCTGAAAGACCCGCGCATCCTGGTCCTCGATGAAGCCACCAGCCACCTCGACAGCGAATCCGAATCCCTCATCCAGGACGCTTTGAAACGGGTGATGGCTGGCCGCACGAACATCGTCATCGCCCACCGCCTGTCCACCATACTTGCTGCAGACCTGATCCTGGTGATGGATCGGGGCAAGATCGTGGAACGCGGCACCCACCGGCAGCTGCTCGCCTCCGCAGGCCTGTACAGCCAGTTATATGAGACACAGTTTGGCAGCGATGCCGGCTCTGCCGCCTCGTAAGGGTGGACCTGTGCCGGGTCATGCGGCAGCCATCGATCCGATCGGGAAAAGGCTGATCTCGAAACCCTCCCGTATTCTCATCCTCACCGTCGCTGCAAAGGATTCTCGAGGTCGACAACGGGTGTTTTCCCCGTCTTGTGACTGTATTCATCCTTGTTCATCTGTGGTTTAATAGTTGCATGGGAACCCTGTACCTGGTCGCAACCCCCATCGGCAACCTGGAAGACATGAGCCCGCGTGCCGTGCGGACGCTGCGCGAGGCCCGCCTCATCGCCGCTGAAGATACGCGTGTCACCCGCAGGCTGCTCACCCATTTTGACCTGCATACCCCCATCACCAGTTATTTCGAATTCAATAAACTGATCAAGCTCGACTTCATCCTGGAAGCATTGACCCGGGGCGATGTGGCCCTCACCTCCGATGCGGGCACGCCCGCCATCAACGACCCCGGCTACGAGCTGGTGCGCGCCGCCCTGGAAGCAGGTCACACCATCTGCCCGATCCCCGGGCCTTCCGCGCCGCTGGCTGCGCTGACGGCTTCCGGCCTGCCCACTGATTCTTTCCTGTATCTGGGCTACCTGCCGCGCAAATCCTCCACCCGCCAGTCCTTCCTGCAGCAGGCGGTCGACCTGCCTTACACGCTCATCCTGCTGGAAAGCCCTCACCGCCTGCTGCCCGCGCTGAAGGACATGCAGGCACATCTCGGCGATCGGCAGATAGCGGTGGCCCGGGAGATCACCAAGATCCACGAGCAGATCTGGCGCGGCACCATCTCGAATGCAGTGATCTATTTCACCCATCACGAGCCGCGCGGCGAGTTCACCCTGGTTGTGGCGGGTAGAGCCATCAGCGATCACCCCGAATGGACGGAAGAAAGGGTGGTGATGGCGATCAAGATCGGCTTGAGATTCGATGAATCAGCCTCCGCATTGGCGAAGCGGGTTGCGCAGGAGAGCGGCTGGGATAGAAAAGAGATCTATAGACGCATTTCTTCATTGCAGGAAAACCCGTGAGCGGCATTTCTCTTTTCGAACGCCTGTCTATCTGGAAGCGGTAATTCCCCACCACCATCCTGAAAGGACGAGGACGAAACGTGAACCTAGATGACCTGCTATTGATCCAGCAACTCGATCCCCGGAATATGCTCGCCGAGATCACCTCGCTCCCCGCCCAACTGGCAGAAGCCTGGCAGTTGGGGCAGGCGCAGCAGCTGCCCGATCCGCAGGGCATCCGCCAGGTGGTCATCTCCGGCATGGGCGGTTCTGCCATCGGGGCAGACCTGCTGACTGCCTATCTCTCCCCCTCATGCCCGATCCCGGTCATCGTCCAGCGTGATTATATCCTGCCAGGCTGGGCGCGCGGACCCGAGACCCTGGTGGTCGCCTCCTCACATTCAGGGAACACCGAAGAGACCCTGGAGGCCTTCGACATTGCGATGCAAAACAAGTGCCGGGTGGTGGCGGTGGCTACGGGCGGCACACTGGCGGAGCGGGCGAAAAAGGCGGGAATCCCTCTCTGGAAGTTCAGCCACGGCGGGCAGCCGCGCGCCGCGGTCGGTTATTCGTTCGGGCTGCTGCTGGCGCTCTTCGCCCGCCTGGGGTTGACCCCCGAACCGGCGGAAGATGTTGCCGGGGCGGTGGCAGCCATGAAAGCCCAGCAAGCGTCGCTGTCGGTGGACGTACCCGCCGCCCTCAACCCCGCCAAGCGCATGGCGGGTCAACTGGTGGGGCGCTGGGTCAACATCTATGCCTCCGGCATTCTCGCCCCGGTGGCGCGCCGCTGGAAGGGGCAGCTCAACGAGGTTGCCAAGGCGGGCGCCGGTTTCGAAATCCTGCCCGAAGCCAACCATAACGCGCTGGCCGGGCTGGTCAACCCGGCGGAGGTCCTTGCCCATACGACCACGGTGTTCCTGCGCGCCCCCAGCGACCATCCCCGCAACCGCCTGCGCTCCGAGTTGACCTGCCGTGAATTCATGCTCGAGGGCTTGAATACTGAAGTCTATGAAGCGCAGGGCGAGTCGCCCCTGGCGCACCTATGGACCGCGCTGCACTTTGGGGATTATTCCGCCTTCTACCTGGCGATGGCCTACGGCGTGGACCCAACCCCGGTGATAGCCCTGGAGAATTTCAAGGCTGCCATGAAGAAGAGCAACTGAAGTAAGAAATAAAATCATCCGGTCTGCTTATGAAGCCCGGATGATCTGCTTATTTCCAATCTTGCTCGCTCAGTGTGCAAAGATCTGCAGGGCGATGACCCCTGCCAGCGCACCCAATACAAAACCGGCGATGATATCCGACAGGTAATGGACCCCCATTGCCACCCTTGCCAGTGCCACGAGCGGCGCCCAAACACAGAGGATGACCGCCAGTGGCCAGGGTCCGAATCCGATCGCAAGGATGGCGATCAGCACCACGCGGGCTGCGTGCCCGGACGGGAAGGAGTGCGGGTCGGTCTTGCGGTACAACCCCCCCCACTCGCCCTCCGGTCTCCGCCGGCGGATGGTGAACTTGATCACCAGCACCACGGCAGCCAGCGCAAGGATGGAATACAGCACCGCCAGCGCCCACGGACGCCAGAACGGTCCTCCCAGCCACCAGAGCAGGCCCAGCCCCGCCCACCAGAACCAGGAATCCCCCGAGTGAGCCAGGACGACCGCCACGCTCCGCAGCATGCCGGGGCTCTCAGCCACCCGCATGCGGGCTGAGAGGCGCGCATCCAGTTCCAGCAAGCGTTTCAAGGTCACTTCTTGATCTTTGGAGAACCCGCTGCCTGTTTGGAGGCTTTCCTGAGACGCTTTTTCAGGTCCGCCCGCATGATCTCGAGCTGGTGCGGTTTATCCACGTCCATCCCCACTTCGGCATACGGGCAGACGATGACCTTGCCTGTGATCTTCAGCTTCCTGGTGATATTCTCTTCTGCCTTCGGCAGGGTCAGTTTTCCGGTCAGCAGCCGGAATGCCGTTCCGAAACCGATCAGCGCCGCCTGCTTGAGCGGGCTCTTGCGCGAATTCGTGATCTTCACCCACAGGTCGGTATCCTCGCCGGTGAGGGTCTTCACCCTGGCGACATTCATATCCCCGCCGCACACATCCATATCCTTGAAGTGCGTCCAGGTCCGCTTTGAGCCGGGGAAGCGTTTCTCCATCACTTCCCGCGGGACGACATTGTAATAGACGTCCAGTTTTGTCTGCATGGCAGTGTCCACCACCCAGTCCACCATTTCACCGGTGATGGAAGGGATATCCGATGAGACCAGCAGCGCATGCTCGGCCTGCTTGTTGATCTCCTGCACTTTTCTTCCCCCGGCTTGCATGTTCTCCACCATCTTGCCCTGGTTGGAGACAAAGTACATCTTCTTGGCGCACTTCAAGCCGACCTTGTCGGTGAGCCCGACGACGATCACATTGTCGATGGTCCTGGCGTCGCTCAGGGCATCCAGCACCCACTGCACCATCGGCTTGCCCGCCACGTCCACCAGCGCTTTAGGATGACCCTTAGTGGCAGGATAAAGCGGTTCTTCCGGCAGGGGAACCCCGCCTGCGGTAACAATTGCATCCATGATTTCTCCTTTTCTTTAACGGCAACCGGGCGCTGATGCGTGTTGCGGTGCATTAACAGGGGGGAGTTCATTTGAACGAACGGTCTATCCCGCTGAAAAGCACCCTTTTGCCTGGAAGTTAATTCAGATCCTGCAGCGACGGCTCGAATCCGAGTTTCGTCAGCATTTCCTCGTACTCGGCATGCGTGAGGGCGCGGCCCTTGCCGGAAACCGCGACCAACGCGGCTTCCATCATGTTCGTGCCAAATGAACGCCCGTCCAAAACTGGCGTGGTGGTCACCAGTGTTTTCACGCCGCATTTGCGGAATAACTCCACATCCTGGGGAGTGGTGGTATTGGTCACCACCACCTTGCCCCGCATGTCATCGGGCATATAGCGCTTGATGTAATGGCAATCCCCCGCAGCAACTGTGCTCCAGGAGAACCACTTCGCCTGCTTCGGCTTGCGCTCTTCCTGTTTCTCGCCGGTGGGATAGACCCATTCGAACGGCAAACGGCCCGCCACCGGCATCAGCACTGCAGCCAGGGTCTTTAATTGCTTTTCGGTGTGCAGGGCGATCGGGATGCCCAGCGAAAACATCAGGTCCCCGAAAACAGTCTCATAACCGGTCTTGACGAATCCATGCGACAGCCCCCAGCGGTCCGCTCCGGTCATGACGAAGACCTTCTTGCCGCCATTTTTCAGGATGTAATCACCCAGCCGGGCTTCCACGAAGGGTGCGGCTTTTGTTTCCAACGAATTCTTCAACCCGGTGCCGTCCACCACGGGAGTCTGCTTGATGAACCGAACCATCTTCTCGACCGAGAACAGCCGGTACCAGTGGTCATCCACCATCAAGCCCAGGTCTGCTCCGCCCACTCCGAAGGCGTCCACCTTCCCGTCCAGTTCTTTATATTTTAGCGCCGCGGCTTCCATGTCGCCGTCGGTGCCGATCCGCTCGATGCTCACTTCCTCGCCAAGCAACTTGATGGTGACCGCCTTATCACGCTTGGACGAGCCAATGCTGATGCTGACTGCTCGTTTCATAGGGGGAACCTCCTGGAAATAATCTTGAGAGAGTATACACCCTTCCGATTCTTCTGATAATAGTGCATTCCGCTCCATGAGTCTGAACCCCTTCGCACCTGTCAGGATGTGCACCAGTGCCCGAGCGCTCAGCTGGTGGACCCCATCCAAAATTGGATGCTGGGGTAAAATAATCCTCAGGAGAATCCCGCCATGTCCCTGCGCCGCCTCACCTTTGCACTGCTCATCCTGTACATCCTGCTGACCATTTATCCGATCGTCAGCATCGCTCTTGGTATTGCTCCCTCCCGGTTTCTCACCCCGGTCTCCACGCTTGCCGGTTTCGGATTCGCCCTGCTGCATGCGGGTCAGCGTGAAGGCTGGAAGCGCGGCCTCATCCTGCTGGCTTTGGTATTTGCCGTCAGTCTCACCTTCGAGAGCGTCGGCGTTGCCACCGGCCTGGTCTATGGCCCGTATCATTACACGAATAAACTCGGCCCGCTCTTCCTGGGCCTGGTGCCTTACCTCATCCCGGTGGCATGGTTCATGATGAGTTATCCGTCGCTCGTCATCGCTGACCGGCTGATCCCGGCGGAGTGGAAACGCTGGAGGCGCATTTTATCGGTTGCCGCCGTCGGCGGGCTGGCGATGACCGCCTGGGACCTGGTGATGGACCCGATCATGGTTGGCGGCGGACACTGGATCTGGGATGTCCATGGAGCCTACCACGGCATTCCCCTGCAAAACTTCTCCGGCTGGTGGCTGACCACCTTCACCACCTTTGCCCTGTACCTGCTCATCTCCGGCAGCCCTCAGAAAAAGCCCGCTGCCGGGTTCGATCGCCTGGCAGTGGCGGGTTACCTGGTCACTGCCCTCGGGATCGTGCTCGTCTCGCTGGTCTCGAAAGCAGGCGAGCTGGCACTGATCGGATTCTTCGCCATGGTGCCCTGGGTCATCACCGGGTGGCTCAGCACGGCGAAGGAACAGGTCCTTTTTCACCCCACGGGAATTGAACCTCATTGAATTTCAAATTAAACCGCAAGGTGGATTCGAGGAGCATTATTCCGGTCGATATTAAAAGCGAACTCCCACAGAATTGATCTGCGGGAGCCTGTTTCTTACAGCCCGGCGTCTTTTTTCAATGCAGCAGCGCGGGAGGTATCCTCCCACGGGAACTGGACATCATCCCGCCCGAAGTGACCGTAAGCCGCCGTCTTGCGGTAAATGGGACGGCGCAGATTTAGATCGCGGATGATAGCTCCGGGGCGCAGGTCGAAGTGCTCGAGGATCAGGTTGCTGATCTTTTCGTCGGATATTTTTCCTGTCCCAAAGGTCTCGACGTTGACAGAAAGCGGGTGCGCCACACCGATGGCATACGCCACCTGGATCTCGATCCGGTCAGCCAATCCAGCCGCCACCACGTTCTTGGCTGCCCAACGGGCGGCATAAGCCGCTGAGCGGTCCACCTTGGTGGGATCCTTGCCTGAGAATGACCCGCCTCCGTGCCGACCCATGCCGCCATAGGTGTCAACAATGATCTTGCGCCCGGTGACACCTGCATCACCCATGGGTCCGCCAATGACGAAACGCCCGGTGGGATTGACATAAATCTTCAAGTTTTTATCGACCATTTCAGCCGGCATACTCGGCATGATAACGTGCTCCATGATGCCTTCCTCGATATCGGCATGCGAGACATCCGGGGCGTGCTGTGCCGAGACCAGCACGGTATCGATGCGCTTTGGCTTGCCGTAAGCATATTCAATGGTCACCTGTGACTTTCCATCCGGGTACAGCCATGGGAGCATGCCTGCCCTGCGTACTTCAGCCAGTTTGCGGGTCAATTTGTGGGCCAGGTAGATGGGCATGGGCATCAATTGGGCGGTCTCATTGCAGGCATAGCCGAACATCATCCCCTGGTCCCCGGCTCCGATCAGGTCGATCTGATCCTTGTCGCCATCCTTGGCTTCCATGGATTTGCTGACGCCCATGTCAATATCCGGGCTTTGGCTGGAGATGGCTGAAAGGACACCGCAGGTATTTCCGTCGAACCCCTTTTTGGCGCGATCGTAACCGATTTCAACGACCACCTTGCGAACAAGTTCGTCAAAGTTGACAAAGGCATGGGTGGTGATCTCACCCAAAAGCATAACGTAGCCGGTCTTGGTGGCAACCTCGCAAGCCACCCGACTCATCGGATCCTGCTCGAAGCAGGCATCCAGAACGGAATCAGCGATCTGGTCGCACAATTTATCCGGATGACCCTCAGTGACCGACTCAGAAGTGAAAAGTAGTTTTGGGGAAGCCATGAATGTACTGGTCATAGAATTTGTATCTCCTCGTATAAAGAAATTGCCCCTTCTTTTGAAAGGGCAATTGCGCAGGGCGCACGGCTGCCCTCTCATCTTCCAGAATTCGGACAACCTTGCTTGATTGTCCCTGCCGGATTTGGCACCATCCGCGTATGCGGTGGTTGTCGAGGTTTCACAGGGCCGGTCCCTCCACCTCTCTGGATAAGAGTGCCGTTGGGGGCTATTTGATTGTGTCGGGAGTGTACCACAGGAAAAAGGAGGCGTCAAACGGGATTATCCCTGTCCGGCGAGGGTCATGGTTCAGGTGTCTGGTCATTGCTGGACGGGGAGGAAGGTTCATTCCCTGCAGGAGGCTGGATAACAGCAAGGCATGTCTTTTCCGCCTCCCACTTCTTCACCTGCACCAGGAGCGGTGCAGTGGGTTTCAACTCCCGTATGGGTACGAGCAGGTTCTTCAGGTAGGTGCGGTCATATTGCAGGGTGCGCATCCCGGCTTTGAGAACGGTCGCCTTGCGCCGGAATTCTTCATGGGTCAACCAGCCGGTGAATAGTGCCTCCAACCCGTCGATGCAGATATTCCCCCATGCATGGTTTGGGATCAGATAGGCATCACCGAGAACAGGACTGTGCAGTCCGATGCGGGCGTCTGGCTTGCTCGCAGCATGGACATATGCAAGGCTGTAAAGATTTTTCTCCACCGGAAGGCGTTTTCTCGGCGGAAGTTCCATAACAATGGAAGTAAATTTCCGCTCAGCCGACAATCCCCCGATCTCGACATTGATGGGATCCTTGCACTCACTTTTAATGGCGAGATCCACAAGTGGCTGCCATTGAACCGGGCGCGCCCAGCGGATGGGTAACGGATGGATGAGGTAACCGGAACGATGGGTCGCATCAGAGGCAGGCTCATCATGAATTAACGAAATTGATCCCAGCAAGAAAGCGAACAGGTATAGGTCATCCGGCCTGTGACCTTCGCTGGCAAACCCGTCCAGCGGGAGCAGGGCGGGACCCTGGAGGACGAGCGCCGGATTCTGATGAAAGTGTATGCCCTGCGCGCGGCGGGTGATGAGCCAGGGAATTATTTCACATCGATGGCCTCCCAACGAAAGGACATATCGGTCCGACTGGGAAAATGGCATGGCTGGCAATACCTTGAAAGGGACACCCTGCCCGGTAAGATGGCGCCGGAAAGCAAGGTCGGCGGCAACCGCACCCACGCTGAGACGCAGGCGCTCGAGGATCGAGCCACCTTTGGGAGGATCGCCGGATGCCAGGGAGCGGCAGGCATAGGCGACACCGCACCCGGTCAGGTCTGAAGTACAGGGCAGGCGGAGCAGGTCAGAGGCGGTGATCATCCCGGCATGAGTCGGAGACAGGATTGGAACAGGTTGTGATCATTCGTTCCTGAATTGCAGGCAGTAATGATGGAATGTGTTGCTCACCCAGGCTGATCCCAGCCCGTAGGGTGCCAGTCGCTGGTTATCCTGCAGCCAGAGTTTTTCATCTTTAAGGGTATAGACCTTGCCAAGTTCCCGCCCCAGGTCCCAGGCAAGAGGATATATTTTTCCGCCCTTCTTCACATTCTTGACGATGACGGTCAGATAGGCTTTCTCTTTGAGGATCGGCTTCAAACCGGAATAAATGGCAACCAGGTCTGCAAGGAATTGCTCGTAATCGTGAAGGTTGCCCAGGTCGTGCGGGTCATCAGAATAAAACACATCCAGGTCTGGCGAACCCGCGCGTTTCTTCTGGGTCTGCGCACCGCGGGCATGCAGCATGTCCCAGTAGGGAGGCGAGGTCAGGATATAGTCGAACAATGGCAATTGGAAGGAAGTGGCGAGTCTGGAATCGCCGCTGATGATCTCAGCGTGAAGGTCATTCGTTGATTCGCCAAGCTGCAGGCGTTCTTCAGACAAGACCCGGCGGGCAAGGTCAGCATACTTCGGATTCAACTCGATCCCGTAGGAGTGCCTCCCTGCCCGCATGGCAGCCACGAGGGTGGAGCCGGTGCCTGCCATCGGATCCAGCACGGTTGCGCCGCGCTTGGTAAAGAACTCGATGAATTCACGAGCCATGCTCTCGGGAAATTTCGCCGGATGGACAAGTACGCCCCGCTTGCGCGGCGGAGGATTGTGGATGAACCAGGATTTCTGAAATTTCAGCCAGGTCTTCGAGTCGAGGTCGTTAAGTTTATTGTTCATGGGGTGGGGGTACGGCTGGGAGTGGGGGTGCGCGAAGGGGTTGGAGTGGGAGTGGGAGAAGAATAATGAACGGAAAAGACCTTCAGGGTTGAGAATGAGACCGTGATCGGTGAAGAACCGCCTGCAGCGGCAAAAAAGCCGAACGTGCCGGAGTGCAAAACCGGGTCACGGACAGTGAACTGCAAGTGGTCGTTCAGGAAGAAGCGCATCTCACTGCCCACAGCCCAGATGCCCAATTTCAACTCTGCAGGTGCGGCAATGGGAGCGTCGCTGCTTGGCTGCCAGTCGAGCAGTGGCGAACTGCTGCCGGAGAGGCGGCGTTCAAGGCGTGCCTGCCCGTCACAGCGGACGGTGAAACGATAATAGTTCTCCCCGGGAGCGGCGCGATAGAGCATCCCGAACTGGTCTTTACTTCCGCACAGGCTGAGGCTTGCCTCGGCTTCAGCATAAAAGTCTCCCATGCTGGGCTGGCTGCGCAGGCTGGCGATTGAAACCGGTCCCTGCCCGGAAATGGACAGGATCAACCGGTTGCGGGTGATGGAGGCACTCGCCCAGGTGGATTCGGAAATATTCCACAGGTCCGGCTGATTAAAGGAATCGAAGAAAAGCAGATCCCCGAGACCAGGGAGCTGGTCGGAGGTGGGCAGGATCGTGGGAGTTGGAAAGGTCGTAGGAGTATCGGTGGGTGGAAACCAGACAGTTGTGAGGCTGGGTGTTTCCGTGGCGGATTCAAGGGTGGAGGTGGGTGGAGGCATGGGAAACAGGCCGCTGCAAGCGGTCAGGAAAACCAGCAGGAGCAAACCCCGGAAAGTCAGCATGAGTTTCATCGGTCAAAGTATGGAAGAATTTTCACTCAAGGTGATGTAAAATCAATGGGTGGTGCCGCCACCTGCAAGCCCAGCCACCATCGCGTAAATTGGATGCGGTTGTGAATTGCCCGATCCATCGTACAATGGTTATCCGAAAACCTTTTCGATCAGGTCCTTTCATTCTAGCATAAATGGTACAGAAGGAGAAATCCATGCGCGACAAATCCGTCCTGGTGACCGGCGCCTGCGGTGAGATCGGTCAGGCACTCGTGCAAAGCCTGTCAGAACGCGGTTTCCGCATCGTCACCGCTGACCTGGTAATCCTTCCCGATGCGATCAAATCGCTCTCTGCTGAACACATCCAGGGGGACCTGGTCAACCGGATCAAGATTTTTTATGATTACGACTTCGACATCATTTTCCACCTTGCGGCCTCGCTCTCCTCGAAAGCGGAAGTTGCCACCGAGGAAGCCCACCGCATTAACGTGGAAGGGACAATGCAGCTGCTGATGCTGGCAGCCTACAAGTCGGAGAAACTTCAGAAACCGGTCAAATTCCTGTTCCCCAGTTCAATTGCAGTCTTTGGCTTCCCGGATCGGAACGCCAAGCAGTCAGCCGGCAGGGTGAAAGAAGAAGAATGGAACACACCGCACACCATGTACGGTTGCAACAAACTCTATTGTGAAAAACTGGGCATTTACTACAGCAATTTTTGCGGGCAGCGCCACCTGGACCCTGCCCCGCCAAAAATGGTGGATTTCCGCGCCATACGCTTCCCCGGCCTGGTCAGCGCATGCACCATGCCCAGCGGCGGCACGAGCGATTATGGTCCGGAGATGCTGCACTCCGCCGCGGCCGGCAGACCCTATGCCTGTTTCGTCGATCCCGGCACCCGCATCCCATTCATGGCCATGCCGGATGCCATCAAGTCAATATTACTGTTGACGGATGCTCCTCGCCCAGGTCTGACCAGCCAGGTATATAACATCGCTGCATTCAGCCTGACCGCGGCCGAGTTCCATCAGCGAGCTTTGAAAGCCTTCCCCGGCGCACAGATCTCGTTCGAACCAAATACTCGCCGACAGGGTATCGTCGACTCCTGGCCGGAGGACGTGGACGACGGGCTCGCCCGCCGGGATTGGGGCTGGAAGCCGGATTACGATGCGGATAAGTTCTTCGATGAGTATTTCCTGCCAGAGATCAAGAAGAGATATCTAAAATAAGTCTCTAATCGAAAGACAAAGACCGCTGGAAGGCGGTCTTTGTTTTAATCTTAATATTTCACGACCTGCTCCCGCTCAGGCCCCACGCTGACCAACCGTACCGGGATTCCGGTCAGACTCACCAGCCGGTCGAGGTAGGCGATCGCAGCCGGAGGCAGATCTGACACGTTGCGTGCTGCGGAGATGTCCCCGCTCCAACCCGGGAGTTCATCGTAGACCGGCTCAAAGTGATCCAGGTCAGCCGGAACCAATGGCAGCTCAGTCAATAGCTGCCCGTTGAAGCGATAGGCAGTACAGAGCTGCAGGCATTCCATCCCGCTCAGGATATCCAGTTTTGTGACCGCCAGTTCACTCACACCGTTGACCCGAACCGCATATTTTAATAGAACACCATCAAGCCAGCCAACACGCCGGGGCCTGCCAGTGGTGGTGCCGTATTCGTCCCAGGGATGTTCACCACTGCCGCGCAACCGCCTGCCCAGTTCGTCAAAGACCTCGGTGGGGAAAGGCCCGCTCCCAACGCGCGTCTGGAACGCTTTTACAACGCCGGTCACGGTGGCGTTGCAGGCAGCATCCAGCCCGAGGCCAAGACCGATCAATGCACCGGAGGCAGTGGTGCTGGAGGAGGTTACATATGGGTAGGTGCCAAGGTCAATATCCAGGAGAGTCCCCTGCGCACCTTCAGCCAGGACAGTTTTCCCATTCTGCAAAGCGGTATGGAGTTCAAGGGAGGTATCTGCAATGTGAGGCCGCAATTTCGCGGCAGATTGGAGGAATATTTCACAGACCGGCTTTGGATCCAGGGGGGGCGCGCCAAGCATGTCCAGGGTGCGGTTGGCCTCGGTGATATGGTTGCCAAGCCGGGCGTCAAAATCGGGGGTAAGCATGTCACCCACGCGCAGGCCGCGGCGGGCGGCTTTATCCGTGTAGGCAGGACCGATCCCTCGTCCCGTGGTGCCAATTTGCCCCGTGCCGCGCTTCCCTTCGAGCGCTTTGTCAAGCGCCTGGTGGGCAGGCGTGATGAGATGCGCGGCATGGGAGAGACGCAGTCGCCCGGATGAGACAGATACTCCAGCCTGGCGAAGCATGTCCATCTCTTCAAGCAGTGTTTGCGGGTTGACCACCATGCCGTTTCCCAGGATGGCAGTCATCTGCGGATGGATGATCCCGGATGGAATCAGATGCAATTTAAAGATTTGTTTTCCCACCGTAACGGTATGACCTGCATTATCGCCACCATTATACCGGGCGGTGTATTCCCCCCTGGCAGCATACCAATCCACAATCCGCCCTTTGCCTTCATCCCCCCATTGGGTGCCTATGATGATCTGTAAGGGCATATGTTCTCCTTGCCATAGCTGAACCAGGTTTGAACGGGAAATCACGCCAACCCGAGGACTATTAGCTGCCGGGGGTTTTCCCGGTAATGCCAAGGGCATTATATCAAGGCTACAGGCGATGGAGTATAATCTTCGCGGGTGACCGCATGAAAAAGAAACCACTGTTGTTCATTGCCATAGTCTTTCTGACCCTAGGGGCGGCATGGATCTCATCGGGTGTACAGGCTGCCCCCGGCATACAACAGGTTGCCTACCCTTCGCCAACACCCGGACCCGACGGGCGCATTATCTATATCGTCAAAGCCGGGGATACCTGCGAACAGATCTCCCTGATGTACGGGGTGTCGCTCGAATACCTTCGCCTGACCAACCAGCTGGACGAAAACTGCACGCTGCGCGAAGGACAACCGTTAATGCTGGGCGTGGGCGGACCATCTTCAGCCTCCCCGACCCCGGGACCTTCACAGGAGCCGACCGCTGTCATCCCCACTGCCACACCGGATGCAGGCGGTAACGCGGAGGTCTGCGTGCTGGTGTATGACGACCTCAACGGTGACGGTCTGCGACAGACAACCGAGAAAGCCATTGCGGGTGCAGCCCTCAGCCTCACCAGCCTGGACGGCACCTTTTCGCAGACCCTGACCACCAGCATCAATCCAGACGCAGCCGTCTACCAGGGGATGTGCTTCACGAATGTGCCGATGGGGGAATACAACGTGAGTGCCGCGGCTCCGGATGGCTACAACCCAACCATCAACTTATCTTCCAGGGTCGATGTCACCCCCGGTGATACAGCATATATTGATTATGGAGCGCAATTGAAGACCGTCCCTGAAGCGGGTCCCTCGGTGAAAAAAACATCACCCCTGCTGGGTATTCTCGGGGCGTTGTTCCTGCTTGCAGGGATCGGGCTGGGGGTGTATGTATTTTTCATGTTGAAGAAGAAGTAAACCAGGGTTGCTGTCAAACGCTCGGTCCCACTAATAATATATCAGACAGGGCTACGGAATTGGTCCATATTGCGATTCGCAGGCGATATCGTAGTATTCGAGTTCCGTGGCTCTGTTCTCTTCGGCGTAGGCAGCAGCCCCCAGGCTTGCCTGAATGACCTCGGGAATGTGGATGATGGCGTCCGTATCCCAGTAACGCGGCAGCACCATCAGGGGATCGTTCACCGAACCTTCGGGGATCCAGAGCGGGCGCTGCGGATCGCTACCATCAGCCAGAGGAACCCAATCGAACATCAACGGCCCGCGCGGGTTGGTGGTGAAACCCAGTTGATACCCCAATTGACGAGCCACTTCCGCAGCTCGCGGCGAGAACCCGCCTCCGGGCCAGATGACTGCCGTGGGGATCTTGTGGAAATTCGCCTGAAAGAAGTCGATCGGTTTCTGCAACTCGCCGAGAATATATTCCTCGCTGGAATATGTACTGATCGGGATGTTGTGGATGTAACCATGAGCCTGGTGATCCACCCAGCCTTCATTTTCCAGTGCGATGTTGTCAGGCAATGACAGCTGACCAGCCGGGTCATCCAGGCTGATCCAGGCATTCACCACCGGCCAGCCATAATCCACCCAATACTGGTGGAAGAAGAGGTCGAAATAGCGGCGGTAGTGGCGGTCGTCCACCACCAGGAGCACGGAGCGCGGAGGTATCCTGGCATTCTGCTCCATAAAACCAGCCAGTTGAGAGGTGTTGATCGCTGTGAACCCTTCGACATGGAGCTTGTTCATCAAGGTGCGCAGTTTGAACTCGGACATCTGGTTTGGGTTGGAAGGGTCTCCAGATGTGATGGAATGGAACATGATCACCATCACCACTGTTCCGGGGCTGCTATTGTCAGAAGTCCATTTGTCGAGAATGAGCTGGCATTTATCCTGAATATAGGAATGCGGCGAGCCGAAGGGGGTCAGGCTGTCATTCCGATACAGGGGCGGCAGTGCAGGCGGCGTGCGGATGGCAGTGGGCGTGGATGTGGGGCTGACGGTTTGTGTGGCGGTCGAGGTGGGAGAGCGAGTGGCGGTGGCAGTAGCCTCCGGCGGAGGCGTGGCGGGGTTGCAGGCGGCCAGGGTCAGCAAGAGGAGGATCAGGAAGCGGAGGGACGGATTCGAGAGGAATTGACGCTGACGCATGAAGTGAATTGTACACGATATGGGAAAATGCGTTTGCGGGAGCCTGTCCGGTGATTATGCGTCACGCAGACAGGCTCCTGCTGAGAATTAAGTTGCAATAACTATTCGGCTTCGCCGCGTATGAAGGCTTCGGTCTTTTCGCGGCAGATGTCGTCGCGGAACTGGACGGGGGGCGTTTTGAAGAAATACGATGAGGGTCCAATGATGGGGCCGGAGAGGCCGCGATCGAGGGCAAGCTTGGCTACGCGCACAGCATCGATGACGACGCCGGCGGAGTTGGGGCTGTCCCACACTTCGAGCTTGAGCTCGAGGTTGAGGGGCACGTCGCCGAAGGTGGTGCCTTCCATGCGGATGTAGCACCATTTACGGTCGGTGAGCCAGGGCACATGGTCCGAGGGGCCGACGTGGATGTTGTCGGGGTCGAGGGTGTAGGGGATCATGGAGGTGACGGCGCCGGTCTTGGAGATCTTTTTGGATTCGAGGCGTTCGCGCTCAAGCATGTTGAGGAAGTCGGTGTTGCCGCCGAAGTTGAGCTGGTAGGTGCGGTCGATGCGGACGCCGCGGTCGACGAAGAGGGAGGCGAGCTGACGGTGGAGGATGGTGGCGCCGACCTGGGATTTGATGTCGTCGCCGAGGATGGGAAGGCCGGCGTCCTTGAAGCGTTTGCTCCAGTAGGGGGAGGAGGAGATGAAGACGGGGATGCAGTTGACGAAGGCGCAGCCGGCTTCGATGACCTGTTCGACATACCACTTGGTTGCCATCTCGGAGCCGACAGGGAGGTAGGAGACGACGACATCGGTTTTGGTGTCTTTGAGGAGTCTGACGATGTCGGCGGTGGGGCCGGGGGCCTTGGTGATGACCCCAGCGAGGTATTTGCCGAGTCCGTCGTGGGTCATGCCGCGGA